>Ga0081529_115479_pt1 | contig 36436 bp, 41 predicted proteins | sample EchGeymetagenome_FD_71012 | JGI IMG/M metagenome (GOLD analysis project Ga0081529, IMG submission 71012) | Ferrous microbial mat and aquatic microbial communities from Echinus Geyser, Yellowstone National Park, USA - transect B T=78-80 C v2... ...
AAACAAAATTAGGAATTTAGTAGAGTTTTATGAGAATATTAAAACCTCAAAAAAGATTGATACTGAAACATTAAAGATTGCTAAAAGACTTGGTTTTAGTGATGAGCAGATAGCTAAGGCTTTGAACACTTCCGTCGAATATATAGAAAAATTAAGAGAACAAAATAATGTAATTCCTGTGGTAAAACTTATAGACACATTAGCTGGAGAGTGGCCTGCTGTAACAAATTACATGTATCTTACTTACAATGGAACACAAGACGATATAGAATTTTCGTCTGGAAACAAATTGTTAATTGTAGGAGCTGGTGGATTTAGAATAGGAGTTTCAGTGGAATTCGACTGGAGTGTAGTATCGCTAATGGAAGCTGCAATGAAATATTTTGACGATGTAGCTGTTATTAATTACAATCCAGAGACCGTATCCACTGATTGGGATGTTGCCAAAAAGTTATATTTCGATGAAATATCCGTAGAGAGAATTATTGATCTGATTAAAAAGGAGAGATTTAGATATGTAGCGACTTTCTCTGGCGGTCAAATAGGCAACAACATAGCTAAGGAGTTAGAGGAGAGGGGAATAAGATTATTGGGAACCTCTGGCAATAGTGTAGATACTGCAGAGAATAGGGAAAAATTCTCAAAGTTATTAGATAAATTAAATATACCTCAACCTCAGTGGATTTCCGCAACATCTTTGAACGAAATAAGAAAATTCGTTAATGAGGTAGGATTTCCTGTCCTAGTTAGACCAAGTTATGTCTTAAGTGGATCCTCCATGAAAATAGCGTATACTGAAGAGGAATTATATGAGTATATAAAGAGAGCTACTGAAATTTCACCTAAATATCCAATTGTTGTATCGAAGTATATAGAAGATGCCATAGAAGCAGAAATTGATGGAGTATCTGACGGAAAGAAAGTGCTTGGAGTGACATTAGAACATATAGAAGAAGCTGGGGTTCATAGTGGAGATGCCACAATGTCAATTCCTTACAGAAAGTTAACTAATAATGAATTAATTAAAATGAGAAATTACGTAGTAAGTCTTGCAAGTGAACTTAACATTAGAGGTCCTTTTAACGTACAATTTGTAGTAAAGAATGGGACACCTTATATAATAGAATTAAACCTTAGGGCGAGTAGATCTATGCCATTTAGCAGTAAAGCAAAGGGGATAAATCTAATCGCAGAAGCAATGAGGGCTATTTTTGAGGGATTATCATTTTCTGAGGAATATTATGAACCTCCTTCAAAATATTGGGCAGTAAAGAGTGCCCAATTCTCCTGGGCTCAATTAAGAGGAGCATATCCATTCTTAGGACCAGAGATGAAGAGTACTGGCGAGGCTGCGTCATTTGGCATAACGTTCTACGATGCATTACTTAAGAGTTGGCTCTCAACTTTGCCAAATAGAATTCCAAACAAAAATGGTATTGCTTTAGTATATGGTGAGAAAAATATTAAGTACCTTGAAAATACGGTAAGGAATTTAAGCAAATATGGCTTACTAGTTTATACCTTATCGGAAGTTTACATAAACGGGGCTGAGAGTATAAATAAAGAAAAAGCTGAAGAATTAGTAAGAGGTAAAAAAATAGAAATAATAGTTACTGATGGATATTTAAAGAAAATAGATTACAATATAAGGAGGTTAGCGGTTGATTACAACATACCTTTAATATTAAATGGCAGATTAGGAGAGGAAATTTCCAAAGCTTTACTAGAATCTGATTCCCTAACTTTCTATGAAATTTCTGAGTATGGAGGAGGAATATAAGTTGAAAATAGCTCTAATAGTAGATATAATAAGACAAGAGGAGAAATTACTCATAAAGGCGTTAAATGATAGAAACGTAGATTACGACGTAATTAACGTGGGTCAAGAGCCTATACCATTTAATAAAGCTCTTGGGAAATATGATGTAGGCATAATTAGACCAGTTAGCATGTATAGAGCATTATATTCTTCTGCAGTATTAGAGGCTTCTGGAGTTCATACAATAAACTCCACTGAAGCGATAAGCATATGCGGGGATAAAATTCTCACTTATTCAAAACTATTTAAAAATTCAATTCCAATTCCAGACTCAATAATTGCAGCCTCACCAGATGCAGTGATGAAAGCGTATGAACAAATGGGATTCCCATTAATAGATAAGCCTCCAATTGGAAGCTGGGGTAGAATGGTATCTCTTATAAGGGATGTATATGAAGGAAAAACTATAATTGAACATAGAGAAATGCTGAACAATGCCGCGTTAAAAGTTCACATTATACAAGAATACATTAAGTTTAAGAATAGAGATATTAGATGCATTGTAATAGGTGAGGAGTTATTAGGGTGTTATGCGCGCAACATCCCTCCCAATGAATGGAGGGCAAATGTAGCACTTGGAGGAAATCCTACACCAATTCAGGTTGATGAAAAATTAAGGGAATTAGCTATAAACGCTGCTAGGGTGGTAAAAGGAGAATTTGTATCCATTGATATCCTAGAACATCCAATGAAGGGATATGTAGTAAATGAATTAAATGATGTTCCTGAGTTTAAAGGATTTATGTTAGCTACTGGAATTAACGTTGCTGAGAAACTCATAGATTATATAATTAAGATTTACCGAGCTTAGCTAGAAATATGTCATGATTAGTTTCCTCTAAAAGTCTTCTTAAGTTATCTATTTTCTGTCTTAAACCTGGTACTAAAGATTTTGGATATTCGAAACCCCATAGTAACTCGTATAACTCTTCCATAAGCTCGTACGTTTTCTCAGCTTCTTCTATGTTATTCTTCTTTAATAATTCTAGAACTTTTCTCCTCATTTCGCCTATTGCATCAGCTATTCCAGTTATATAATATGTATCTGGAATACCTAAATCGTTTGCTAATTTCAATTTTACGTTAAAATATAATGAAATTATCACTGAAGCCTCTGCCAATTCTTGAAATGCAATACCAACATCTCCATATAAGAGTTCTGGAAAGTTTTTTATTATATTACGTATTTGTTCAGCTTTTTCTAATGCCATTTCATATTTCTTTAACGCTTCCTCTTTCTTTCCCCTATGAGATAGTGATATGGTTTCACCGCAATATCTTATTACTTCTCTAGCTAGTAATAATAATTTCTCTCTATTTTCAAATCTTTCTTGAAGAGATTGATTAACTGAATTTAGATACTCCCTAATTTCTTCGGCAACCATAGTTATGTGACATTTATTCAAATTTTTAACTCTATCGCCTTTCAACTAAATGAGAGATTAAATTAATGTTTTCATATCTTTACTACTCTTAAATAACACGATTAAAAATAGTAATATTATACAAATTGGTAATGCTAATTCATCATAAACATTTAAATTGTTCTTACTAAAGATCAATATTAAGTCTATATTTTAGATTTATATATAATCAAATACATCGTTTTATATTGTAGAAACATACTTATACTTCTTAAGCAAGTTTATACATATGAGAACTATTTATAAGGTTTCGGTCATAGGAGCTGGCGTTATAGGAGCTGGTTGGGCAACACTCCTAGCAACAAAAGGTTATAAGGTTAATTTTTATACAGAAAAGAGAGAAACTCTTGAAAAAGGTTTAGATAAAGTAAGGGGTTATTTAAATAGTTTAAAAGAAATAGGAATGATTAATAATTATACAGAAGAATATATGAAAAATATTCATGCTACAACCAAAATTGATGAGGCTATAAATAATACTGATTTTGTATTAGAGGCTATAATTGAGGATTATGAAGCTAAAAAGAAATTATTCAATTATTTAGATAATTATTTAGATAAAGATATAATTATAGCCAGTAGTACTTCTGGATTATTAATGACTGAAATACAGAAGGCTATGCATAGATACCCAGAGAGAGGAGTAATAGCACATCCTTGGAATCCTCCACACTTGTTACCTCTAGTAGAAATCGTACCAGGTGAAAAGACGTCAAAGGAAACTTTAGATACGACTAAAAGTTTCATGGAAAGTTTAGATAGAGTAGTTGTAGTTTTAAAGAAGGAAATCCCAGGCTTTATAGGAAATAGATTAGCTTTTGCACTTTTTAGAGAAGCTGTAAATTTAGTTGATGAGGGAATTGCAACAGTTGAGGATATAGACAAAGTTATGACAGCAGCAATAGGCTTAAGATGGGCATTTATGGGACCTTTCTTAACTTATCATTTAGGAGGAGGTGAAGGCGGCATAGAATATTTCTTTAGTAGAGGATTCGGTTATGGAGCAAATGAGTGGATGCATACTTTAGCTAAATGGGATAAATTCCCCTATACTGCTGTAAAGAAAGTAATAGAGCAAATGAAGGAATACGAGAAAATTAAGGGAAAGAGTTTTCAGGAATTATCTAAGTGGAGAGACGAAATGCTTGTTAGGGTATATAAGGCAGTTATGGGGAAGTAATTTTATTTTAAAAATTAATTCTTACTCCTCTCTAAACTCTAATATACCTAGACTCTCCAATAATCCAGAATCGGTAACATCAAAGAGTATGGCATCTTCTTCTCCTAAATTGACGTGATAATGTATTTCATTGGCAGGAACTACGAAAACATCACCTTCTTCCCACTCAAGTTTTTTATTACCCACAATTGAATATCCTTTTCCCTTAAACACAAAATAAATAGAGGACATATTATGAGAATGTGGTTTTGTTGAGGTTTTAGGCTTAATTAGTTGAAACCCAGCCATCATAACTGGAGTAAGCCCTCTATTTCTACACGTTGATGGAGAATAAAACATAACTTTAGCCACCCCCTTCTCTATTTTTCCCGACTCAGCTATTTTTTGCAATAAAGGTAGTATTTTAGCAAATTTTATTATTTTTGGCTCTACTTTCTTAGGAGGCGTCGTATATTCCATAAACGTAACTACTTTTAAATCATCCTCTTCTATGTTTTTAATTAACTCCATTATATCTTTTCTTAAATCATCTTGCTTATCGACTCTTTCCAACCTTTGCATAAATTTATATTCTTTAAAGTATTTAAAAAGTTGACTATTATGAAGAGAATATGTTATTATAATTATGGAAATAAGAAATGCGTTACAATATGCGGCAGTGTTATTTGTGACGAAAATATTGTAAATAAGTATATCATATTATGTGAATTATGCAATAGTAGAGACGGAAAGTTTTGTGTAGAATTTTATGAGCTATTTAATTGTAATACTATAGGCTCTTGGTGGAACATAGAGTAAGATTTGCAGTTGCCAATAGTTTCCGATAAATCGTGAAATTTATATCATTTGATATCACTTAGCATTCCTAATCCCCTTAACGTTATTAAGTAAGCTGAGGCTGTATGCCTATCAAAACCCTTCTCCCTCATCACCTTCTCGTGATCTTCTGAATTAGTAGTACCCTTAGGATTAACCAGAATAACATTAAAACCCAACCTTAACGCCTTAATAACACCGTGGATTAGCAACTGCTTCTTAGCAAACCTACTAATCTTCCTATTGCCACTCATACTCTAGTGAACTTCCTCTTCTTAACTAGGAATAGATCCTCAAATACAACATAATCAACACCAACCCTTGGGAGAAAATTAAGGGCTTACGATAAAGAATTCAAATACAAAGCCCTTAATTTTCTCCTTAGGAAATCCATGAGAAACGATCTCAGAATACCACAAAGCCCTTTTAGCAATAACTCCACCATCCTTATTAATAACAACGACGTCTAACCCATCACTATTCAAATCGAAACCGCAAACAAACCGTAACCCTTAGACTTCTGCACCGAGAAATACTTCAAGTACAACCAAAGTGGCACTTGAAGATAAATGCTCAAACGAAATTATTACACCACTCGTTTTCTCTATCCAACAAACCATCAACAATTGTCTTAGCTTGTTTTAAAGCGGTTTCAAGGTAAACGTAGTTCGGTAAAACGTTATAAAACTCCTTAGTTAACTCATCAACACTCTTTCCATCAAACAATGGTCTAATAGCACTCTTAACGACTTGTGAGTAAGCCCTAGCAATCCTAACAACCCTATCCTTATCTTCAAAAATTACCTTACCGTTTATTGTATTGGAAGTTGTCAATTGCTCCCCTAGAAGCTATTAGCTTACTCCTCATCATCTGGCAAGATAACAATTACAATCACCTCCTTTCCAGCAATTTTACTAACCTTATCCCTAACACTTTTCGGCACGTTTATTGTATACCTTTGATCCCCGTACTTATCCCTACCGGCTGAGGATATGACTCCTCGGAAAACAATCTGTTCCATATGCTTATAGGCAACCGCAAAATTTATAAGCTTTTCCGTTAACATTAACATGTAGAAGAGAACCCTACAGTGAACCCGAGGAGTAATGTGAGGGGTTCAATGAGGCTTCCCATGTCGTGGCTGGCTCCCTAACCTAGGCGTGGGGAGCCGGAAAAGGATTATGAGGACGAGGGTTGAATCATGAAATCTCAATGAAAGTCCGATCCCTACCTCCTAAGCAGAACATAAGGAATTTCATATTAAGTATCTTTCTTTACCTCACGTAGATTTCATAATGTCACAGATACTAAATCTTGCAATTTAAATCTGAAAAGAGTTAGTAATATATAATAGCGCAAAATATATAAAATTCATGAGATAAGTTAAATGTTAATCACAGTTACATTTGTCAGGCTTTTATAATCGAAATTAAATGAGGAAGTTACATTTTATTATTTAGCATATATCTTCACTTTAGTTTTCGTGCTAGCTAAATTATAGATAGACCAGTTACCCTTAATTTTCCGCTTACTATATTCCCATATAATTTAGCCTCTTTAGAGCTTGCAACTATATTTTTGAGTAAATTCTTAATATCACCACTTATTACAATTTCTCTTAAACCTATTCTTTCTCCACTTTTGTTTAACCAGCCGACGCTTGCTACCACACTAAATTCTCCAGAACTATAGTTTGCTGTATGAACTCCTTGAACTTGATCTACTGTGATAGTCCCATCTTCTACGTTTGATTCAGTTCTCTTATACTTGATAATTAAGTTTGATGGACTTATACGTGGTAAAACCGAGTACGATGGTATTAAATTTCCATATAATGTTCTAGAAGCTGAATTAGTATTTTCAAGAGATGTCTTTATAGACCAATAAGTATTATTAAGAAATGTTTTTATCTCACCATTATAAATAATTCTGTTTTGTTTTGATGGCATTCCTTCATCATCAAATGATCTGCTAAAAGGTAATTTAGGCTCTAAAGGATCGTCAATTATTTCAAGGTTTTCATTTATGTGTTCATTTAAGTTAAAAGGAGTACTTTTCCTATAGAGATTTTCAGCGGAAACTGCAGCTGATAAAAGGGGACTTAACAAGTTATTTATAGCCTTCTGAGTTAGCGTTATATCATATCCTTTAACGTCTATTTTTTCTCTTTTACTAAATACAGATGCTTTTTCTGATAACTCCTCTTTAAGCTCATTTATATCTATATGAAATCCGTGTGAAAACCTATATTCGTATATCTCTGGTGAAACGATATTGTTCTCCTTAAAAATGCCCGATGCGAAAATGCTAACTATACTACGTTTTTCGCTAACATCTATCCCTTCAGTACTAAGAATTGATACTTCATAAACTCCAGTAACTACTTCAGCAAAAGTTAAGTTTATTTTTTCTTCAAGTTCTATAATTTCTTTAATTAATTCCTTAGATTTTTCTTCTGAGTCCTCGACTTTATTGTCATATAAACCGGTAATTTTTTGTAAGGGTTTTGGCGAAGGTAGGGTATTAGCATTATCTTTATCACTTAATTTTGCTAATTTAATTGCATTATCTAAAATAGTATCATTTAGATTATTACTATATATGAATCCTAGCCTGTTATCATATATTACCCTTATTCCATATCCCACTTCTTCCCCCTTAATAGTCTTATACGTTCTTTCTTTTGCTATTTGATATTCCTTTAATCTAATTGTGTAAATTTCAGCTGAAATTCCTAAGTTTTTAGCCCTTGAAATAAGTCTCTCGCTCAAATTCCCCCCACCTTAATGCTTGATAATCTTATATAAGGTCCTCCGTCACTTACTGGTACAACTTGTCCATATTTCCCACAATAACCTGTATCTAAATCAAATTTTTTAGAAACTAACTCGATTTTACCTAAAGTTTCTATAGTGTACCCAGAAATTCCTACATTTCTTATCGGCTCTTTAATTTCTCCATTTTCTATTCTATAACCTTCTTGTATACTAAATTGAAAAGTACCATCTGGGCTAGTCTCACCACCTATTGGCGAAACCATGTAATAACCTTCTTTTATGCTCTCAAATAGTTCCTCTAGCTCAGCATCTCCTGGCTTCATATAGGTATTCCTCATTCTAATTAGCGGGGGATCTCTGAAACTCTGAGCTCTAGCATTACCAGTAGGAGGTTGTCCTAAATACGCTGAATAATATCTATCAGTCATAAATTCTCTTACTATACCATTTTCTATTATTTTTACCTCTCTTCCTTCTACTCCCTCATCGTCATAAATTAAAGTGCCGAATGCCTTATTGTGATTTAAGGTAGGGAGATCTGAAATATTAACGAAATCTGGCGCGATCTTCTTACCCTTTAACTTATATAATATACCATCTAAGGCTCCATCAGCCTCAGCTAAATGACCTAAAGCCTCATGAGTGAAAACACCTACCACTTCTGGTGCTAATACTACTTGATACTGTCCAGCCTTTGCGGTTCTTCCTTTTAATTGATTTGTTAGTCTCTTCCTTACCCTCTCTAATATTTCGTTTATATCAAATATATCAAGCACGTAACCTAAGTGAGTAGAAACTGCGTCAAATGCTTCCGCTATTATGTTACTTTCTCTACCTACTACAGTGATAGTTAATCTGGAGATATTCCCTTCGCTTACTAATTCCCTATCCTCAGTACTATAATATTCCTTGTGGAATTTCTCCTCATAATATTTTATTGTAAACGATCTTATGCTCTCATGTAAATTTCCTATATATTCCTTTATCTTCTCTAAATCTTTTGCTTCTTCTTCTATACTTTTCTGGAATCTCTTTCCAATTGTTATTCTGTCATGTTTAGAAGGTAAGAAAACTATATTGACTTTCTCATCTCCATAAGCACTATTAATTGCATCTTCAATATCAATATTACTTATCTTATTTGTACTTTTAAATCCAAAATTCCTATTTTGTATTATCCTAATGAAGTAACCTTCTTCTTCTCCTTGATTTAAGTATTTTCTCTCTTCTGTAATAGTAATTGATCTTGACTCGATTTTTTCATACCTAATGTCTGCAAATGTCGCACCTAGAATTTCAGCCCTTTTTAGGTACTCAAACATATATTTATTTTAATACCTCACAACATATATAAACACGAATGAACGTAGAAAAGATAAGCATATCATTACCTAAGGATCTTTATAAAGAATTAGAGGATTTTATAAATAGTAGGGGAATAGGAGACAGATCAAAAGTACTGCAAATAGCCTTAAGGAACTATTTAGATGAAAATAGGGGAGGAAATGAGCTTGTATATGGGGTTATTAACTTAGTTTACGACCATGAATTAGCATCAGAATTTTTAACTGAAGTTCAGCATGAATACAATAGTTATATAATATCTACTCTTCACATTCACGCTAATGAAAGGATATGTATAGAGGCTATAGCGGTAAAGGGTGAAAAAAGTAAACTAGTTGAGTTAACTAATAAATTAAGCCAAGCTAGAGGAATTCTTAAAGCCAGACTGTTAATATCTTATCCATATGAAAGCACTTAGTATTTTAGATGAGGCAAGGAGATTAGGAATTTTCGTAGCTCTGGCTGAGGTAGTTAATGTTACAGTAAGGCAGAGTGATCATGCTCTTGATGAAATTATTTCTAAAATAGAGGAAAAATACAAAATTCAAGATCCAGAATCATTAAAAAATGATCCAGTAGTAAGGGCATATAGGGATTTTTATTGGAGAATAGGAATAGATCCCACTAAAGTTAGACCTAGTGGAGAAGCCCTAAGAAGGAGAGTATCTAGAGGAAATAAATTCCCTAGAATAAATACCGTAGTCGACATAGGCAATATTGCTAGTATTGAAACCTTAGTACCAATAGGGCTTTACGATAGGGATAAGATAACGGGAAACTTACATATAGTATTATCCTCTGGCAATGAGCAATTTTTAGGATTGGGTGGGAAGAATATCGAAAAGCTAGATAAAGGTATACCAATATTAATTGATGATGAAGGGAAAGTCCTTCACATTTATCCTCATAGAGACTCTATACTTACTAGTATAACTCTAGAAACCAAGAACGTAGTAATTATAGGAGCTGGAGTTCCTAATGTGGATAAAGCGTTGGTCAAGCGTGCTGTTGATTTTGTGGTAGATTTATTAGAGAAAATAGCTGGTGGTAAAAGAGAGTATGAAACTTTGGTGATAACATGAGATTGCTATTAATAGGATACGGGAACGTAGGTAGAGCCTTTAGAAAACTACTAAAGGAAAAAAGTGAGAAATATCCTATTTTGCAGAATATAAAAATTGAAGGAATAATTACTAGAAGGGGATTAATGATAGGAGACAAGGAGAATTTTAACCCAGATAAAAAAACTACCATACTAGAAGCTATAGATGAAATACAACCTGACGTTATTGTTGACATGTCATCGCCAAACTATAAAGATGGAGAACCCTCGGTTAGTGCATACGTTAAGGCCTTATCTAATGGAATTCACATTATAACTACTAATAAGGCTCCCTTAGCGTTAAAATTTAGAGAATTAATGGAAATAGCGGAGTCTAAAGGTGCTAAGATTGGATTTCAAGGTACCGTTATGAGCGGAACACCTTCAATAAACTTATTTAGAGTCCAACCAGTAGCAGAGGTTTTCAGAATTAGGGGGATACTTAACGGGACTACCAATTATATATTGTCAAGAATGTACGAGGGGTTAAGCTTTGAAGAGGCGTTAAATGAGGCTAAGGAAAAGGGTTATGCAGAAGAAGATCCTACTTTAGATTTAAACGGTTTTGACGCAGCTGCCAAATTGACAATCCTAGTGAATTTTATGATGAATAGGAGTATAAGATTAGGGGACTTTAAGTTTAAGGGAATTGAGGGAATTAATAGCGATGAGATTAGGCGGATTAAAAGTGAAGGTAAGAAGATAAAACTAATAGCATATGCTGACAATTATACTATAGAAGTATCACCTAAAGTATTAAGTTCTCAAGATCCGTTATTTTATATAGATGGAGTTGAAAACGCATTAGAAATAGAAAACGAAATTCAGAGAATTATAATAAGAGGACCGGGGGCGGGACCTATTAATGCTGCGTACGGTGCGCTTACCGACTTAGTACTTTTATTAAAAGGATGTTTGTGATGTAGATTTTTATTCCCATAAAACTTAATTTTAATTAATGAGTTTACAGCATAAAGTAAAAGCTTACTTAAAATTGGGGAAACTTGGTGTAGTAAGTTTATTAGACCTTGCAGCTATAGCAGGGTCAATTTTAGGGTATAGGCATGGTCTTTCTCTTCTTCCTATGATCCCAATGATAATTGGAGGAACCTTAGCGTCAATGGGTGCAATGATAATTAACAGTGGGATAGAAATTGATAAAGATAAAGTTATGTCAAGAACCTCAAGAAGACCTACTGTTGTCGGTTATGTTAGTAAGAAGGAGGCTATAATAGTGGGAACTATATTATCGATTTTTGGTATATTAATGGGATTTTTAGATAATATTCTTACTGCATTTTTCATAGCTTTAGGAGTTACAATCTACGTATTTGTTTACACAATTTTGTTAAAACCTAGGACATGGCTTAATATAGTGATAGGTGGATTTGCGGGGAGTGCTGCAGCATGGGCGGGTTATGTTTCAATTACGGATTCCTTCACCTTAGAGGGGTTTCTATTAGGCTTCTTAATATTTATGTGGACCCCAGGACATTTCTGGTCCTTGGCACTCAAATATAGGGAAGATTATATAAATGCTCATTATCCTATGTTACCTGCACTTGTAGGTATAACTACTTCCGCAAAGGCAATAGCTATATCTAATGCGTTAATGGTTCCAGTAGTTATAGCACTATTTATGTACTTAAACCCCTATTATTTGGCTGCTTCAGTAATAATTAGCATATTCCTACTATACCTATCCTTTAAACTTATAAGAAATCCTACTAAGGAGGAGGCAATGAGATCATTTATATTCTCCAATATTTATTTAATGATAATTTTACTGCTAATTATTCTGTCTAAATTAATATGATATATCTATTACCATATCGGCTATCTTCTTGTTAGAGGAGATTAAAACTCTTACGTCAATATCTCCACATTTCCTTCTAATCACTAATTTGTCCTCATTTAGATAAGATACCTTAAGTCCACTACAATTTGATATTGACGATAATTTATAATAGTAATACGGGTTTCTTATCCTACTTAAAGCCTTATTAAATGCATAGTTAAACAATTCATGAGGATCGTATGATGTCATATTTATGGGAATTTTTAATTTTATTTCAATATAATCTTCACTGAAACTCACTGACATAGTCTTTCTAGTTAACAAATACGTTAAGGGTAATGACATTATTACTGGAATAAGAATAATGTATTCAAGATATTTTGGTATTACACTTAAAAGCAAATAGTACGTAGTAGCTAAAGTTATTGGTAATCCGATCATTAAATATTTTAAAGTTTCCTTTAAATCACCGTATTTTTTACTAATTATAACAGACACTATTGTGGTTCCAGCTAATGGCGGTATTGATGCTAATAATGTTATAAGAATATCTCTTTTGTTCACATGATTTATTAATACTCATTAGCTTAAAAAGATAAATATTACCAAATTACATTGTCTTTGAGGTTCTTTAAATGGAGACTATTCTAGTTAAAGATGAAAATCCCATAAGGTGGATAATATTAAATAGACCAGATAGATTAAATGCAATAAATTTAAAAATGATAGAAGAAATTGAGGAAACATTGAAAGAAATAGAAAATAATGACAATATAAAAATTATAATTATTACAGGTAATGGGAGGGCTTTCTCTGCTGGGGCAGATATATCTCAATTTAAAGAATTAGATCCAGTAAAAGCCTGGCTATTTTCAACTAAGGGCCAAGGGTTAATGAATTACATAGAGAAATATCCTAAGCCAACAATAGCTATGGTAAATGGTTACGCTCTTGGAGGAGGTTTAGAACTAGCCTTAAGCTGCGATATTAGAATAGCCTCGACTAATGCCGAATTAGGTTTTCCAGAGATTAATTTAGGCATCTTTCCAGGCTTTGGTGGTACTCAAAGATTAGTAAGACTAGTAGGAAAAGGAAAAGCATTAGAACTTATGATGACTGGTGATAGGATTAAGGCAGACTATGCTGAAAGGTTAGGTTTAGTTAACAAGGTTGTTAGTCCAGATGCATTAGAAAATGAGACTAAACAATTGGCATTAAAAATTGCCGAGAAATCTCACATTGCATTAAGATTGATAAAGGCTGTAGTAAATTACGGTTTGGATTCTCCTATATTAAGCGGACTAGAAATGGAAAGTTTAGGTTGGGGTGTAGTATTTTCTACTGAAGAGGAGAAGAAAAGGGTAGAGGAATTCTTATCTAAGAGGTCTAAATAAATACTGGTTCAAATCTTTCTTTAAAAGCATGTCTGGATAGTTTACCTTTTATTGGTAATTTATATCCACAATATTTACATTTCATATCCTCAGTTAAATGCCATTCGATTATATCAAACCCGTATCTTCTTATTACCATTTTACCACAATTGGGGCAGTAAGTATTCTCATATGGATGTCCAGGGACATTTCCTATATATACATATTTAAAGCCCATTTCCTTAGCTAACCTATAATGTCTCTCTAAGGTTTCTACGGGAGTCCAGGGTAAATAGTTTAGCTTATAATCTGGATGAAATCTAAGGAAATGTATTGGAGTGTCTGGACCTAAATAGTCATAAAGTTTACTTAGCAATTGTTTTGCAGCTTCTAAATTATCACCTATTTGGGGGATTATTAAATCAGTTATTTCCACATGAACTCCTCTTTTATATAGATCTCTTACAGTCTCTATTATTGGTTCTGGACCGCTAGCCCCAGTATATCTTCTCATGAATTTTTGTTCACCGTTGCCTTTAAAATCAACCGTCACTGCATCTAAGAAATCTTTTGTGTACTCCACTAGTTCTGGTGTCCAATAACCGTTTGTTACCATAGTATTAAATAGTCCATGTTTCTTAGCTAATACTCCGACATCATGAGCAAATTCTGCGAATATGGCTGGTTCATTGTAAGTATAAGTCATGCCATCTACATCGTAGCCTAACGCTAAATCAACTATTTCTTCTGGCGTTAATTCTGTCCCTTCAGCTTTTCTTCTTTGACTTATATCGAAATTCTGACAATACATGCACATCCAATTACATCCAAATGTGGAGAATGAAAACACTTTAGATCCTGGATTAAAATGTACTAAAGGCTTCTTTTCAATAGGGTCAACATGAGCAGCTGCTACTTTGCCATAAACATCTAAATATAGTTTGTTATTCCTAACGGATCTAACACCGCAAAAACCTACTTGACCCTCACCTATTAAACATCTTCTTGCGCACGCTAAACAACGTATTTTATTACCTTCTACCCTATATAGTACTGCTTCTTTTGACATATGTTTAATAATTCTCTTAAGAGTTAAAAAAGGCATATGTAATACACTGAATTTCTAAATTCCTTAGTTAGTAGGTTTTTATCTACTAGTAAAATAATTCGGCCGATACTATATCTCCCCTTAAGAGCATATAATGAATTTATATCAATAGAGAAATTATAAATATTAATATTTTTATTTAAAGATAATTTGTACTATTTAAAACTCTAAAACCTAAGAGGTTTGTTACTAAATATCTTATAACTTTTGATTGATGAAGTGATTCTGATATTGATAAGATAATTAAATAATTAATAGGAATATGAATTATATAAATATAAATGATAACCGAAATAATTAAAATAGTCCGAATTACATGTTAAAGCTTTTGATTAATTTTTTGTTTTAAGTTAACATCTTATAATTCATGCCAAGTAGAGCTCTTCTATTTTATTCTAAGGAATCCTTCTCTGACGCTAACTTACTTAAATCCCGTTTAAGGGAAAATGGAATAAACGTCATAGACGTGAGAACGGGGAAATATATAGAGATAGATATAATAGATGAACCTAGAAAAGTTATTAAATTATTAGGCGAACCATTGTTCATAGTTACCGAAATAAATGGTACTTTTAAGGAATTATTTTATGAGATGAGATTTTGGGAATGTCATGAAATTCTAGAGGAGAAGTGGAAAAAATTGGAAAACAAACTAGAGAGGGATTATTTACAAGCTCTAATATTAATTTGTGCATCGCTTATAAAATATTTAAAAGGTGATGTAAAAACATCTGATATTTTAATTGAAAAAGCTTTATCTCTTATATCCAATCTTCCTCAAGAATTCCTTCCTCTCCTTTATGTCAGATTCGGACTCAACTCCTAATGGAGTATATCCGTCTATTACTCCGATAATTCCCCTACCTTGATCCGTCTCTGCTACTAAAACTTGTAATGGGTTTGCAGTAGCGGCGAATATTCTTACTACCTCATCTACGTTCTTTATTCTATTTAATACGTTAATTGGATAACCATTCTTTAAGTAGATTACAAATACGTGACCTGCACCTATCTTTTTAGCCTGCTCTATTGCTAGCTTAATTAAATCTTCATCATTACCATCGTATCTTATTAATCTTTTTCCACTTGCCTCATTAAATGCTATACCAAATTTTATATGAGGACTGGATGAGGATAAGGTTTCATATAGATCTTCAACGGTTTTAATAAAATGCGATTGCCCTATTATTACATTAGTCCCTTCTGGTATATCTATTTTAACTACATCTATTTTTACACTCATCACTTATTATATGGCAAAACAGAATAAATATTTTATATCAGTGAAGGACCACTACATCATTTGTCAGCTGTACTCCCGTATTCCTCATCAACTATTCAAATAAGCGTACTCAATTATAATCTCTTTGTTCTGGTTTAGATTTATTGTGTATGTTAAGTGCAATTGGGTTACTAATATTTTATATTGGCCTGGAGGTAAATTAAATGTCGCAATACCGTTTCCATCAGTGAAGTTATAAGTATAGAAGGAGTAAGTAGAACCATTATATTTATAGACCCATATTACAGCACTTGCAAGTGGAGATTTTCCTCCAAAAGGCCCATAGTTAATAATAACGTCAACTTTTAATGTATATAATCCATTAGTTTGAGAATCTCCTAAGTTATTAACGTATATTTCAGTTTTATACTTTAATCCTTCATACATTCCTATTGCCATTAAGACTATTACCATTACTGCCAACGCTAAGAGAATTTGCCTATTCATCAAAACCACTGCATTAATCTAATATAAAAGTTCAATCCTAATTTCTTAATGTGGCAAACAAGTTATATGAGGCTTTTAAGTACGTTATAAAGTACGAGTTAGCTTCCTCAATAAGGAGGTATATAGTATTAGGGGCGTTTGATGGTATATTGCTTAGCTTATCCATATTATTATCTGGTATATTATCACATTTTAGCTTAGAAGATATAAGTGTAGCCATATATAGTGGAATTATAGCTACAGCAATTTCTTCTACTTGGAACGCCCTAGTTGTTGAACTAAGTGAGAAAAAGGCTGAATTAGAAAAAATAGAAAAACAAGTATTAAAGAGTTTAAGGGGTACAATATATGACTATAGTGGAAAAATAGCCTCTATATTTTCGGCGATGGCTCATGGCGTCTCACCTTTTTTAGGTTTAATAGTATTATACTCCTATGAATATTTACATAACGTTTTCTTATCAGTGGGAATAAGTTTGCTATGTTTAGGAGTTTTAGGAATCTTGTACGGAGATAGAATAAGGGATAAGATGTATACCTCACTTCAGTTAATAATAGCTGGTTTGATAACGTCTTTTATAACACTATTTATAATAAGGTAACAATAATTATTCATGTAATATTTAATTATGTCATTAATTAATGCCGATATATAATTGAAGATTCTTGTAATCAATATTCCTATAATTATCGTATATTAGTAAAGATTTGTATATAATGAAAAAGCTCCCTAATCTAGGCTTGATGAGATAAAAAGGGAAAGATGAGATGTGTAAAACCTTAATGGGAGTTCTACTCTTTTAAAGGTATTCTCTAATTTAGTTAAAATATACTTTTAATCAGAAAATCAAGTAAAGGCTAATAATATTAATTATATATTATTAATTATGAAAGCATAACGTAGTTGCAGTAACAGTACCTCACTTATATAGGGATCTAACTTCTATCAAGGTTAGTAAATATAACCTCTAGCACATAAATTATTTTATCTTCCTATTATTAAATCAATCTATTTCATTATTAAAATATATCTTTACAATAGATTTATTTTTTAGAGAGATGCTTTAGAAGATTATGTAATTTAGAAAGAAACAGTAAAGAATTCCTTTTAACCTATTACTCCTTTACCAACTCTACTCTGTAAATTTCTTCAACTTCATATATTCCACATTCTGTTACTAATCGTCCCATGAAATCTACGAATAACGCTTTACATTTCTTCTCCCAATTACTCCCTATTAATAAAACTTCCTTATCTTTTATTGAAAGATTCTGATTTAGTAAATTTATCGAACTTTCATTATCCATTCTTAGATATTGTTCAATCTTATTTATTATATTATTAATATCTATTATTATTTCCTTTCCCAACTCTAGGTATAACGAGGTTGCCACAATATCTGGAGGGAAAGATTTAACATTAACGTCAATTCCCACACCTATGAAGAGATCAGAATAGTTAATATTTTCACGAGTTTTTGCTTCTATTAGGATCCCAGCTATTTTTTTATCGTTAACAACTATATCATTAGGCCATCTTATCTTAGCGTCAACATAACTTTTTAAAATTTCCATTATCGCTAACGCTACCTTTGCTCCACTTAACTGAACGTCTTCTGTTTTAAAGTTCTTCTTTACGTAAGTAAACCATAAACCTCCTCTTGGAGAATACCAACTTCTTCCAAACCTACCCCTAGCTTTAGTCTGTTCCTCCGCTATTACTAAAAAATCTTCATATAGCATATCATTTACGGCTTCTGCAAAATCTTGAGTAGATGTTACTTTATCTAATTTAATGACTAACATACTTCCATACATCCTCCTTATCATAAACTATAGAAAATCCTGAGGCTTTTCTCATTCTATTCATTATGGCTAAACCTATACCCTTCTCACTAAAAGAGTGAATCACCCCTAAATCTACGTTAAGTTTATCCAATTTTCTAAAGGCATCGAATAAATTTTTTGCAATTTCATACAAATTAGTCTCACTTCCTAATTCGATTATTTCTAATTTCTTATCCTTAAACTTTTGGCAAACCTCTTTAGAGCAAAGCAAGGCTATTTTATAGCCTTTACTCTCCAATTCTTCTATTATCTTATCTAACTTGTTTCTGTTTTCCACTACCAATAATTTCTTATTAGGAGCATAATGCTTGTACTTCATTCCCGGAGAAAGAGCCATTTCAAATTCTCCAGTTCCTCTAGCTTGTTCAGGTACGTTGATCTTTCCAAATAATCTCTCTAATTCCTCTACACTAAAAGGCCCAGGTCTTAGCAATTGAGGCGGATCTACAGTTACATTGATTACTGTAGATTCAACTCCAAAGAACGTTTCTCCACCATCAATAATCATGTCAACTTTACCGTTTAAATCTTCAATTACGTGTTCAGCTTTAGTGGGACTAGGTCTTGTAGCTAAATTGGCACTTGGTGCAGCTATAGGAACTTGGCTCTCCTTTATTAGCTCTAAAGCTATTGGGTGAGCTGGCATTCTTACTGCTACTGTGCCAAGTCCTCCAGTAGTCTCCTTAGGTACATTTGGGGACTTTTTCAGTACAAACGTTAATGGGCCAGGCCAAACAATTTTGCTTATATTTAGTATTTTTTCTGGGATATCTGAAGCAACTTCGTATAATTGATTTATATCTGCTATATGGACAATTAAAGGGTTATCCATAGGTCTATTCTTAGCTACAAATATTTTCTTTACAGCCTCTGGATCAAAGGCATTTGCACCTAATCCGTAAACTGTTTCAGTTGGAAATACTACCGTGCCGCCTCTTCTTATAATCTCTGCAGCCTTTTTAATTTTCTCGATTTCTGGGTATAGTGGATTTATCTTAATTATTTCAGTCATACTTTTTAAGTCTGATATATAAGAAAAAAATAGTTATCGATGATGAAATGAAAAAGTTGATTTAGAGATGATATTTGAGGTGATCTCTGAACAAAGTTATTTAAACGCAGAAAAGAAACTAGTAGGCGTATGGCAGAACAAACATTATTAGTAGGAAACTTACAAGAGGTTGCAAAAAAAGCAGCCCAATGGTTAATTAACAGAAAACCCATAAAGTCACTAATAGATTGGGGAATATCATTTTCATTATGGCCTCCACATTTTACCACATCATGTTGTGGAACAGAATTTGGAGCTTTTGCTGCAGCTAGGTTTGATGCCGAAAGATATGGTATGCTCCCCTTTTCATCTGCTAGACAATCAAACATATTAGTCATAGAAGGTACTTTAACCAGGAAAATGGCTAGAGCTGCTAGAATTGTTTACGATCAAATGCCTGAGCCAAAATACGTTATAGCTTTAGGTGCATGTATATTAGAAGGGGGAATATTCTGGAACTCTTATAACACTGTATTACCTTCAGACGTTGGCATACCGGTTGACATTTACGTTCCTGGATGTCCAATAAGGCCAGAGGCTATAGCTAGAGCGGTGTTAATGCTGCAAAAGAGAATAAGAAGTCAAGGAGCTTTCAAAATGTAGATGTTATTAACATTAGTATATGTGTATCCTGTCTTTATGGTGGCGTTAAGTCTTTCTAATAATTCATAGCTGGAGTGATTTTCTAATGCGTGATCTATCTCATCTTCTTCAACTTTGATATTAGAATTTACTAGACATCCCGCGTATTCTGAATTACCATCAATTCCGTCAGTTGCAAAACTTAACAGTTCAAAATCACCCTTACGCCTTACGTATTTTAGAAAAGATAAGCAAACTTCACCGTTTCTCCCTCCCTTTCCTGCCTTGCCTCTAATCGTCACCTCTGGTTCACCACCTAATAGAATATGATAAGGGCGCTTTAAGGGTATACCATAGCTTTCTGAAGAATTAAAAATTGCAGCTATAAAAATTCCCACATCCTTAGCCTCACCTCTAATTTCAGAACTTAATACTAAAGGATTTTCTAAATGTGTACTTAGCTTTTTAAGAACGGTCATGTTATCTAATATGATTAGATTTTTTACATACCGATTAAATTCTTTTGGCGTTTCTTCTAAGTATTTAGAGTACTTTTCTAAATTTAACCTTCTTAATATACGTAGCGCATCATCTACTGTAGAAGAATCTGGTGAAGTTAAACCGCTTCCGATACTACTTATGTCATTACCTGGAACGTCACTAACGATAAAAGATAAAACTGGAACGTTATCTTTAACATATCTTATGATCTTTCCTCCTTTTATTTTAGACAAATGTTTTCTTACGATATTTATAGAATTTATTCCAATGCCTGCAGATATTAATTGTTTATTAATATCTCTTAACTCATCTAAAGGAATCTCAGAGTACTCCATTAAAGCTGAAGCTCCACCGGAAATTGTAAATATTACCATATCGTAATCCTCCTTAGTGAGAATTTCAATAGCTTCTTTACCCGCCTTTATGCTATTCTCATCTGGCAAAGGATGTCCTGCTTCTATCACGTCTTCTCCTTCGCCCGAACCTTTAGGAGTTACTATTAATTTCCTTTTTAATTTAATTCTTTTAATAAAGAAGTTAGCCATAGGGATAGCTGCCTTACCTACGGAAATTAGAATAGGTTTATTAAAATGTACTTCCTCGCCATTAATTAAAAGAGTATTATTATCGTTTATATTTACTTTCTCTTCTAATGCCTTATAGGGATTTGAGTACTCCAAAATCTTACTTACCAATTCCCTTAAACTCATTTACCCTCAGACCTCTTCTTATACTCCTTATAAAGTTGCGAAGCCAATTTCTTACCTTCTTTACTTAAATCATAATAAATGCCTTTAGGCTTATGATCTAATTCCTTAGCCTTAACCTTTAGCCAGGGTTTAACTGAAGATGTTACTGATTTTTTCAATGCGCCATTGAATCTTATTAAGTAACCCATCTCCTCTAATTTTTTACACGCTTCTTCTATTTCCTCCTCTTTATATTTAGGAGCCCAACCACTTTCGCCTAAAAGTCTTCTAGCCATATACCATGGATTATCTGGACCGTATTTGTAAATATGTATAAGTATTTTCTTCATTAATTCGCTCAGTTCACTCATTTACTAACACTTGTTCTGCGATTATTTTAGGAACGTCCTCTATTTTATCTCCTACCTTAACTTTTACATAATCCCTCTCATTCCCTAAAACCTCAATGCTAACTCCAGGTTTTAACCCAAATTCAGTAACTCCTCTTAATATCCACTCTTCTTCCCTAATTATCATCATTACTTTATACATCTTTTTATCACTTACCTCAGTAAGTTTTTTACCATTAATTTTTATTCTATCACCTATTGGATGTCCGTGGGGACAAGTGGCAGGATTGCCCAATATTTTGTCTATTTTTTCTAAAACGTCATCTGGCCATATATGTTCGAGCCTATGAGCTATTTCGTGAGCTCTAATCCAATCTACTCCAAGTATATCTGTAAGTAATCTTTCACTGAGTCTATGCGATTTAACTAATCTCTCAGCGACTTTTCTACCTTCATCTGTCAGTTTAATTCTTCTATTACTAGTCCTCTCTATAAACCCTAGTTTTTCTAACCTACTTAACGCTTTACTTACAGTACCAGGAGAAATATTGAAAATAGAAATTAAATCAGAAACCTTTGCATTACCCTTTAATTCTTCCAATTCATAAATTTCCTTTAAATAATTCTCTAAGGACTCTGAAAGCTCAATCATATATTTTAGACTATAATCCTAGCTTTTATACTCTCAATTAAATTTGAAGCCTTTTCATCTTTTGCAAATACTTCTATTATCGCGTTTATTTTTCTCCCCTTTACACCTTCTTGCTGCAAAATCCTCTTTATCCTATCTATGGCCTCATCCACAGCTGCAGATATGTGATCATGTAACCTAGTCTCTATTTCGAAATCATATGCCTTTACTATAGCGTAAAACTTCTGATTTGCCGACACCATTTTCATTATAATCAATCATAATGCCAAAATAAATCTAAGGTTCTAAGTTCAAACAAGTAAAAAATATTAAAGAAAGATTTAACATATATCATACTGTGTACAAAGTTATCTTTAGGATAAAGGGAAATCAAGGGAATTCCTTTAAAGAGTTAAGACAAGCGGGCTTTATTCCAATATATTTCAGAAAAAATGGAAAAGATGAATATTATGTTACTTTATTTAGGGGAAAGGATTTAGGAGAAGTAAAAGAGGCGATTTTAGATCTCTCATATTATCTCTCAAAAAACGGTAAGTATGGAGATTTTAACTTCGCCACAATATATGAGGTAGGTAATAGCAATTTAGGTAAGATAGCTGGGGGTACTTTAGGTGCTTTAATAGGCTATTATGCTGGTGGAATAGCCGGGCTAATTTTAGGTACACTTGGAGGAATCTTTTTAGGTGAGTTAGCAGATATTGAAATGGGAGAAAAACTGGTCGGTGTGCTAGGATGGCCCATGTCAATAAGCAGATAAGAAAGAGGCTAATCAGTGCAATTTTAGGTATAGCTTTGCTTGTAACGTCAATAGTACTTATCGTAAAAACTGGAATAAACGGGGAGGAATTACAATCGGCTTTATTTTTCGGAATTAGCCCAATTTTATTCTATTTGTTAGGAATAGTTTTCGGAGCTGAGAGGATAATATATGGAATCACTGGTAGTGAGAAGTTATTTAGATTATTAGCAGGAGATGGAGAACTTTATTACACAGCATTATTAGGAGTCTTCTTCATTTTTATACTTTCAGGTATTTTAGTCCTAGTTTACACGCCAATAGTAGTTGGAATTTTAGGAAAAATACTGGAACTAATAAATGGATTTAGTTTTCTCGCTCTTTCAGCAACATTATTTATGAGATCTTAACACAATTTATTAAAACCCAAGGGCCTAGATCTTTCCGTTCAATAATTTTTAATGAATTAGATAAAAGTAAGTTAGCATAGTAATCATAATGTCTTAAATTAATCCCCCACCACTTTGCTAACATTCTGCCTATAATTGAGTTAATATTAGCCAAAACCACAATACTACATTTACCATTTGGTTTAAGTACTCTTGAGATCTCTTTTACAGCGAAAGAAGGATTAGGAAGCATATGTAAGACTAATGTGGACGAAACACCATCAGCAATATTGGACTTTATGGGTAAATTTGAGGCATCACCCCTTATTGCTATTACTTTAGATCTCTTCTTCTTCAGGTATTTTAGGAATTTTAGAGATATATCTACACCTAAACATTTATCACAATTTATAAAATCAAAGATCTTACCAGTACCAGTACCAACGTCAATTACAATGTTTCCGTTTATGAAATTGGCAATAGACTTAAGCAATTTCGAATAACTCATATGTGCAGTTAAAATCATCCCTAAGGGAGCCCATATCCTCTCATAAATCGGAGCTATTTTCTCTAACAACTCACTAGACTTCACATCCTTAAGTAAAAAGTCGTAAATTTCACTATCTATTATTCTAAATGTATGTCCCTTTTCACAAACTAAACTATTATTCACTTCAGTTCCATCAATTGGACAAGCAAATATCACAATACATAATTGTGAATTAGCCTTATTAAATCCCTATTAGTAAATATTTTAACTTTTCTTTTAATGCCCGTTTTAACTATTATACTGCCTATATTTCTTTCAATCATTAGTTTAACTGAATCTTTTACATAACTGTCTTCCTCAACGCTCACGAGATTAACGTTCATAATATTTTCTACCCTACTATTTAATGAGATTATATCATAGGAATAAGCTATATCTCTGGCACTCACAATACCTAAGGGAATACCATTAACTACTGGTAAATGCCTAATAGAATTTCTAAGCATGATTTCTATACATGTCGAAATCTTAGTAAAGGGCTCTACAATTATAGCCTCTCTACTGATCTCAGAGACTTTTTCCTTGACTAAATTCCAATTAAAATTCCTTATAACATCTTTCTCAGTTATTATATATTTATTACTATATATTACGAAATCAGAATTTAAACTTAACATTGTATTTACAATCTCCTTAATATTATTATTTTTCACGAAGACAGGTTTCTTCAATTTTATCTCGCTAACCTTAACCTCAAGCTTATTCTCTAAAATCTGCCTAATTGCATTATCAACGGTAAAAACTCCGATAACCTTATTTGAGTCTGATATTACAATGCGTCTAATATTATTTCTCCTCATAAAGTAAAGGATGTCTAAAACGTATGCATTAGGATTAAGTGATATTATCTCAGATCCGTTAACTTGAAGAGACATCTGCAATCCCTAATACCTTCATAAGATTATAAAGCAATAGTAACATCGGATTATCACTGCTGATCTCAGTTATATTACCGTTTATTTTAAGATTTACTTTAATACGCTGACATTGGCTAGCATCACTTATTATAGCCTTAGCGAGTTTCTCTATATCCCGAGGATTTTCTATTAAATATTTCCGTCCTATTTCGATATTAGAAAACCCCTCAATAACTATAATATCAACTGGAAGGAGGGAAAGCAAAGTAATGGATGAAATTTTAGGTATAAATAAAATAGACTCATAATTGCCCTCCTGAAATAAAATGTAATCACTACCCGCATTTCTAAACCTATCAGTATCCTTCCCAGCTAAATCTATTTTATGATGGGAGTGCTTAATTACCGCAACCTTAAAACCCTTCTCCTTAAACTCCTTAACTACCCTCTCAATTACTCCTGTTTTCCCTGTGTCCTTCTTACCTACAACATGAAATATGCATACCATATCATATATTAGCTTGTGTTCATATATTAAACTGTGACATTAATTCCTCTTGATGAGGCTAGAAAGATAATCGATAGTACAAAATTTAATGTAAGTAATAGAGGAAAATACGTTAATATTTTTAACGCAGTAGGTAAAATCGTCATAGAGGATATAATAGCTAAAAAAAGCATACCGGAAAGACCTTTATCAGCCATGGATGGATACGCTATTAGATATGAAGACTACTTAAAGTACGGAAAACTTAGGATAGCTGGAAAAATATATCCATTCACTTCGGAAATCTCTGAACTTCATGAAGGTGAGGCTTATTATATAACTACGGGCTCACCACTACCAATTAACGCTGACACAGTGGTTCCAATAGAAAATTCCAGAATTGAGGGAGAATACGTAATATTTAAAGGAGAAGTGAAAAAGGGGAAAAACGTAAGAGAAGAGGGAGAGGACATTAAGGTTAATGAGATTATTTTAGCTAAAGGCAATGAAATTACTCCTTATCATTTAGGAATTTTAATTCAACAAGGTATATTCAACGTAAAGGTCTCTGACATAACCTTTTCCATTTTCGCAAACGGAAATGAAATAACCAGTTATGAAAATCCAGAGGAAAATAAGATAATCGACTCCATATCCCCCATCATCATGAAAATCCTGGAGAAATTCGGAAACGTTAAATATTTAGGAGTTGCCAGAGACGATTTAAACAGCATAATTGAGAAAATCACTAAGGCTAATGAAATTTCAGACGTTATAATATCAATAGGTGGTTCCTCAGTAGGGGAAAAGGATTACGTAAAAAAAGCCGTAAATAAGTTGGGGGAAGTACTTTTTGAAGGAGTGTCAATTAACATAATTAAAAGGGGAAGTGTCGGCATCATTGGGGGAAAACCAATAATAATTTTACCCGGGCAAGTAGTCTCTGCTATAACTTCATTCCATGAATTTGGACTTGCCATAATCTCTAAAATATTAGGAGTGAACTTAAAGAAATACATTAGGAGTTATTTAGCTGAAGACATTTACGTCAATCACTCAATGGATTCCTTATACCTCTTTAACGTCAAGGGAAACTCTGCGAAACCATTAAGGTGGGGTGTTGGATTATATAGCGAGCTAACTAAGGCAAACTCTTTCGCAATATTAAAAAGGAATGTGCTTTACAGAAAAGGGGAAGAGATTGAGTTACAATTATTTTTATGACGTAATTATTTTAGCTGGCGGATTATCTAAGAGGTTCGGCTCCGATAAATGCTGCTTTAAAATAAACTCTAAAACACTATTAGAGAGGATCGTCGAACAATTTGATAACCCAATAGTTGTATCTAGAAGTCCTAGAGAAATATCTAAGGGAATTTTAATTATAGAAAAGGGTGATTATTTAGGACCAGTAAAGGGAGTAAGAGAAGGATTAAAATACGTTAAAAGGGATAAGGTTTTTATAACGGGATGCGATTTTCCATTTTTATCCAAAAATGTAGCTGATTACTTGTGCAGTAAAGACTTTGACATAGTAATCACAATTAACGGGGAACTTCAACCTCTATTAGGATGTTACTCCAGCAAATTGTTAAGAGAAAACATTAACAAGGTTAAGAGATTGATAGATCTCTTAAAGCACTCTAACCAAACTTACCTCGTTGGAACTAGCGAGTTATTAAGAGCTGACCCTATGCTATGTAGTTTAATTAACGTGAATAGCATAACTGACCTAATATTAAGACCTATCAGAATAAAATCTATTTCAAAAATAATTATATGTAATATATATAATACTATCTCTATATAGAGATTAAGGAATATTCATGAGAATTTTCATTGGCAAAACAAATTCTATAAATAAAGAAAAGAGAAAATTTTTCAAGTATCATTGATGATATATTAAAAAGAAATCACAATAGATTGAGAAAGATTAGAAAAGATTGATCAAGCAACGAAAAAATTTTTTCATTACTATTCAGTAAAGATTTAATTAGGAATGCTTATTAGGTAATTCAAAATGATTTTTTATCAGAGATCTGAAATGGCGAAGAAGAAGAAGGAGCAAGGTGGGCAGCAGCAACAAAGTGGTGGAGAGCAAAAGAAGAAGTAATGTATGAATTAACTTCCACGCAAAAGTATTAAAGTTAACTCTTTTTTATTTTATTATATCCTATGAAAATATGCGCTTTATATTCTGGAGGAAAAGATAGTACTTATGCCTTACATTGGGCAGTATTCAAAGGATTTGACGTACTATGCCTCATAACCCTCATCCCCAAAAGGGAGGACTCGTGGATGTTCCAATATCCTAACGTAAATTTTACTAAATATCAAGCTGAGGCAATGGGATTAAAATTATTTACATTCACAACCTCAGGCGAAAAAAATTTGGAATTGGAAGACCTAAAAAGGGCATTTCTAAGGGCTAAAGAGGAAGGAGCTGAGGGAATAGTAAGTGGTGCGTTACTTTCTGATTATCAGCGATTAAACATTAGCATTATAGCTGAAGAAGTGGGATTTAAAACCTATACACCTCTATGGAGAAAAAATCAGGAGGAGTATATGCGATGGTTAGTAAGAGAGGGATTTAAATTCATAATAACTTCAGCCTCAGCTTACGGCTTCCCATTTGAATTATTGGGAAGAATAATAGAAGTTGAGGACGTGGAAAAGATAATAGAGTCTTCAAGAAAATTCGGATTTAATCCCGCATTTGAAGGAGGTGAGGCAGAAACATTCGTAACTTATGCACCCCTCTTCAAAAGAGAGTTAAAAGTTATAGGTAAATTAAGGAAATTAAGTGATTACGAGTGGAGATACGAAATAATACGTATACTTTAAGGAAATGTAAGTTCATAGTCAATTACGATAAAATCATAGAAGATAAAAACATAATCATTCAAGATAATATCATAAAGGATATAGGAGAAGAAACTGAAGGAGATGAGATAGATTGCTCTAAGTATGTCGTAATACCAGGAATAGTAAACGCACATACTCACACTCCTATGATAATATTACGGGGTTACTATGACGATGCTGAATTACCAGTTTGGTTAGAAAAAATGTGGCAATTTGAAAAGAAATATCAATTAGAAGCCATGAACTTATCATCTGAGTTAGCAATACTCGAAATGTTATCTAAAGGAACTACAGCATTCGTCGACATGTATTTTAATCCTGATGGCATAAGGGAACTTTCACGTAAATACGGAATAAGGGCATATGCAGGTTATACATTTTTAGATAGTCTATTCGAGCCCTATGAGATAGATATGAAGCAAAGACAATTAAGGGAGGATAACTTATTTAAACCTATAGTAAATGTTCATAGCATTTACGCAACTTCAATAAGTACTTTAAAGTTAGCTAGACAATTGTCTGAGGAACAAAATACATGGGTTCACATTCATGTATCTGAAACCAGAAGGGAGATTTACGAGATAAAGAGAAAATATGGTAAATTCCCAGTAGAGTTACTGCACGAATTTAACTTAACAAAAAATTCCCAACTAGTACATTTAGGCTGGATAGCCAGTTGGGAAATAAATTACGTAAATCATGCAACACACTGTCCAACTTCAAACATGAAATTAGCCACAGCTGGCTTCTTTCCCTTTAGAGAGATGTTAGAAAGAGGGCTAAACGTAACAATAGGTACAGACGGTCCAGCTAGCAACAATTCCTTAGACATGTTTAGGGAAATGAAGAACGCGGTACTCCTACAGAGACACTCATATTGGGATATGAGCATTAAGGCATATCACGTTTTTAAAGCTGCTACTGAGGAGGGGTATAAGTTAATTGGAGTAAAAGGTGGAAGAGTAGAAAAGGGATACATTGCAGATTTAGTGTTAATCAGAAAAGACCCTTTGTACCCTCTAAGAAAGGACAGGATACTTTCAAACATAGTATATAACTCAGTTGGAGAATACGTGGAGAAGGTTATAGTTAATGGTAAGATTGTTTACGATGAAGATAAGCTAATCACCTTTAATAAAAGGAGGGAAGAACTACTTAAACTTCTTGACAAGGTTATACCCTAAACCGTAGGGGAAGGATAAAGCCAAAGCCAGTCCCGGAATTAAATTGAAAACGTACTTCTTAATTCCCTTATAATAATATAAACCGTAACCTATAAGAGGTATATAAACTAACGCTAACGGATGGAAAAACATTGAGAGTATTCCCAAAATATAATAACTACCATAATATGAATATCCAGTTAGAAATGTTAAATCTGTAAGGCCGTCCATCATTAACATAATATCGTATTTACTTCTCCAAAGATTTCGCTTAGCCTCAATCAAGGAGGAAGAGAAGTTTAACCTAGCGTGAACCTTATTTAAGTGAAGACATCTACCCTCAGTGGGTTCAACTCTATATCCTAATTTCTTTAGCTTAGCGTAAAGCCAAACGTCCTCATCCCTCTCATATCTTTCATCAAAATTCCCAATACTCCTTATAACCTCAGTGTTTAATCCAGCACAACCCAAATTAGGATTATGCTCATTTAATGATAAAGGCTTATCTATCTCACTTTCAGAATAAGCGTAATGCATCCAAGTAAACGCTATACCACTCTCCAACCTTTCAATTAATCTCCTAGAATAGTCCTTAGGTATTACTACATCGCTATCTAACATTATAATATATTTTTCACTAGATAATGAAAGCAATTTATTCCTTAACCTAGCCATGTTCACTTTTCTCATTCTTTTATCCCTAATGTATTTCAAATTACCCCTTAAACTGCTAAAGAAATCGCTTATGTCAGTCCTTTCACTATTATCATAAATTACAACCCTATCTACGGGCTGAGATAAAGCTGACTCCACGCTCCTCTTAACCCATTCTAGATTGTCATTAGGACCCACTGGTATTATAATCTCGACCATACTAATTATAAACAGCATTATGAAGGAAATAAAGGTTGCAGTAATAGCCCATGGGTTGGGAATGAGTAGAGGATATAGCGGAGAGGGTTACGTTTATAGAACATTCTTTGAAATGTTAAACGAAAGAGGAATAAGTTATATTGCAGTAAGCTTTTCTAAACCGTATGATAAATCCATACCCTCAACATATTGTCTGCCATTTCACATACCGAAATTCGATAAATATCAGAGAATTTTAACGTATTATCCAGCTAAAAAGGTAAAACCTAAGTTGTACTTAAACGCCTCGGGAGTACCTATACCCCTATCGAACTTAGCCCCTCACGTAATTTACGCCGGTGCTCCTGCAATCTCAACCCTACCGAGCAAATATACTAAATCATTGTTTTGGAAAATTTACATAACTCCCTTTAAAATTATGATAAACAAAATTAAGGATGAGGCTAAGAGGGCTAAAATAATAGCGAACTCCCACTATTCGGCAAAAGCCATAGCGCAAGTATATAATATTAACGAACCAGAGGTAATATATCCTCCCGTTGATGTGGAGTTCTTCTCTAAAGCCTATAATGAGGACAATAGAGAGAACTTCTTCGTAACCGTGGGTAGAATAGAGAGAGGTAAAATGCTAGAAAACTCAATAATACTATCCGCCAAAAGCGGGATAAAAGGGGTAATAGTAGGGTCGTTAAATGAGGTAAGCTACCTCAAGAAATTGAACAAGTTAAAAAGAGAACTTAAGGCAAATGTGGAATTTTTAACAAACCTACCCAGAGAGGAACTACTAAAAATACTTTCTAAAGCTAAAGTTTACTTTCATCCAACTATCGGAGAGCACTTCGGAATTCCGGTAGTTGAAGTAATGTCAGCTGGAGTAATTCCCATTGTACCTAAGGACAGTGGGGCATATGAAGTAGTACCAGAATTCTCGTACTCTAATGTTGATGAAGCTGTAGGTATATTGCGCAATCTAATCGAAAAAAATAATGTGGAGTTAAGAAGAGAGATGAGGAGAAGATCTTTACAGTTTAGCAAAGATCGTTTTAAGGAAAAAATAATGTCTAAAATAATTACTTTAATCTCCTAGCAGTTATTACAGTAAATTTCTCCTTTAATAATTCTATAAAGCAATTCTCCTTCATTTCCTTAGCATAATCCTCAACCACCGGTAATAATTCCTTAAACTCCTCCTCATTTAACTCTCTATATTCATATTGTGGTATTCCTATCTTTTCCTCAAATAGTCTTTTAGCGTATTCCTTAGCCTCTCCCTTTAACCTATCCATCAAGTCTATATATTCACGATCTTTCAGTTCATTATACTCCTCTTCCGATATTAGACCATCAATTAATAGGGCTTTCAAAAATCTCGCTACCTCTAACTTAGGAGGCTGTAAGCCTATTTTAGACGGGGAAACTCTACCCCTTATGTATATCCTACCGCCAACCATTCCAGAGCCTACAAAATTACCGACAGGTTCTCCCCTAAATCCCTTCCCAAATACTACTATAACTCCTCCCGCCATATACTCGCCTAAATAATCGTCAACTATACCGCCTATGATAAGATAAGGTCTCTTATCCTTATATTCCCTCATCTGAATACCTACCCTATTTCCCGCATTACCTTTAACGTAAATCCTACCGTTCTGAAAAGTCTGCCCTAATACGTCCCTAGCGTCCCCGTAAATTACCACCTTCCCTCCGTGCATGGTATCACAACAGTCATCAGCTACATTACCGTAAACGTAGAATTCGTTACCCTCATTTAAATTCGCCATCGCATTGCCAACTACGCCGTAGAGGTTAATCCTAACGTTATTTATACCCCTAGCCGGTAAGTTAATCCCCAAATACCTATGCCCCATAACATTGGCTACAGTTATCTCCCTTTTACCTTTCTCTATTAACTTAAGAATCTCGTAATTTAGCTCTTTATACCCTATATTTCTGGCATCAATATCGAATTTTTCTGGAACAAATATTGGAGGTGGGGAAAAAGTCTTCAATTCCTCTTCACTTCTACCGTAAGATATTACTCCCTTGTTCATTGAGGCTATAAAATAGGAGCCAGGCTTTAAAGTCCACACTTTAGCCTTGGGACTTATCTCTCTTATTTCGTTCTCTTCACTGGCAACGTAATAGTAAAGTTCGTCCTCACCAACAATAGCGGGTCTAAACTTAGATCTGTCTGCAATTGCTATTAAGTACAAATCGTCACCAGAATCATAGCCTATGACAGCAGTGAATGGACCATCTAACCTTGCATTCCTATATAAATAGTCAATACTAGACGCTAAAGCGTTAAATCTCCTAGATGGGTTAATTAGTATTTTAATAGCCTCCTCTATGCTTAACCCTTCAGATATTAGCTCCTCGAAAAGAAAAGCCAAAACTTCACTATCAGTACCTACAAAACTGCTCAAACCCCTGGAACTCAGAAATTCTACATTGGCTCCGAATGAGCTAACATCTCCATTGTGAACTATGGCTATGTTAAATGACGAGAAGGGGTGGGACCAGAAGGGATAATAACCTGGGGAATTGGTAGGCTGCCTAGTGTGAGCCAGCCATAAATCTCCCTCTAAATCCTCAACATTATATTTCTTAGCTACGTCCCTAGGGTAACCTACCCCTTTATAAACGCTAAGAGAATTGCCAATACTATATATCCTACCCTTTCTATTACTATTCCATATAATCTCATTTATATTCCTAACAGCCTTCCTTAACTTATTAATGTCAGCCAACGCAATTACGTTACAATCGCATAGGTGAGAATGATAAGCGTTAAGCTCAATATTTTCTACAGTTATACCGTATTCGTTAAACATCTCCCTCAACTCATTGGGATCCCCATCGTAAAATGCCTTAACTACATAGTAATTCTTATTACTTAAATTAAAGACCGCAAAACCAGCTCCCTTATCACTACCCCTATACCTAACCCTCTCAATAGCCCTAACCACGTCTCTACCGCTTATTTTAGGAGAATTCTTCTTTCTTAAAATACCCAAAACACCACAACCAGAAGGAGAATACATTATAAAGACCCCGCTGGTTTTACCCTTAACCTCCTCCTAATATCATAATTTAAATTGATCGAACGTAATAACTCCCTATTGCCAGTTAACGTTGACTGTACGCTGTAAACTCCAGCAGCTCCTGCTAAAAGTGCTATCTCCTTCTTCATTCCCGCAATTAAACTGAAAGCTTTTTCCTTCAAATTACCCTTATTACCCTCGCCTATGGCCTTTTCCAAAATGTAGTAGGGAATTATAACAGAATCCGCTCCTAATAAAATTAACTTAAAAGCATCTGCGGAGTGCCTAAGCCTACTCGATTTAGCCAAAATATCATAATGGTTCCTTATCCCCGCCTCCTTTAACTTAGTGTCTAAATCGCTAATTATTACCTCAAGGTCACTGTTACCTAAGTCCTCGTCAACTATAAAACCTTGAACACCTAAACCTATAATCTCGTCAACTACCTCCTCATCAGCTGGTATAAGTAAATAAGAGTTCTCATCTGACAAATCCTTACTCCACTTAGCAATACCCTTCCCGTCATTGCTTATGAAGACCTCGGAGTACTTATCTATAGTCTTATAATCGAAAACAGCAGAGGATAGGGCTAAAGCACTCCAAGAAAAAGTCTCTTTATAATCCTTAGGAGCTTCAGTAATGTCAAAAATCACAGGGAGGGATAAGTATATTTCACCTCCCTTAAGGTAAAATGATGTGTCTATATCCTCTCTATAGGGATCTATCGAAGGTCTAGTCACTTGAGCGCCGTCAGACCTAAGCCAATCAATTATCCTCGCGGGCTTTTCAACATCTGGTGGAGCTGTACTTCCCATGCTCGTTATTACTGGATCTCCCTTATTCATTAGCTCATGCATGTAAGCTATAATCCTTTTATTCCACAACTCACCCATTTTAGGATTTGGATTATCCTCAGTGCCCTCAATTCCCAATATCTCCAAAGTGTCCTTAGTTAGACCGTGACCGTAAAGTAAATCCCTTCTCCCCCTAAGTTCATTTAAATCTCTTAAATTCAAATTATCTAAAATATTAGCCAGCTCCAAAGAGAAGCCTCTAATGAAATTAGTTAACATCTTAACGCCAAATTCTATATCTACAATTCTCGTCCCGTCTATTTTAGCAGTTAATCCGGTAGGACATGAACCAACGTGACACTTATGAACCATAACACATCCCATTGCAATTAACGCCCCTGTTCCAACACTAACTATATCAGCTCCTAAGGCAATTAACTTAGCTGCATCAGTAGCAGATGAAACTCTACCTGCAGCTATAATAGTGAACTTATCCCTAAGCCCCTCTCTTCTTAAAATTTTATCCGCTGAAGATACTGCAAGTTCTATAGGTATTCCAACGTTGTCCCTAATTACCACCGGGGTTGCTCCAGTACCAGCTCCATGACCGTCTATTATAACACCATCAGCCCCCATTCTAGCTATACCAGAAACTATGTACGGTATATAGTTCGTAGCAGCTACCTTAACGAAAACGGGCTTACCAGTAGCCTCCTTTAAGGCTTCTATCCTCTGTCCCAAATCCTCAATAGAGTAAATATCGTGATGGGGAGCAGGAGATATTGCATCAATTCCCACGGGAATTCTCCTTGTCATAGAAATGGGTTCAGTCACTTTACTTCCGGGTAAATGACCACCTATTCCTGGTTTAGCCCCTTGTCCTATTTTTATCACTATACCCATTCCAGCCATTAATGTCCTTATATCAACGCCAAATCTTGCTGAAGCCCATTGGACAAAGATCCTTTTATGTTTAGCAACCTCTGGATGCAATCCTCCCTCACCAGTCCCAGCTAAGGTCTCCGTTAAGTCCGCTGCAATAGCTATTGCTATATTAGGGTTACCGCTTAAAGCCCCATAGGACATGTCCCCTAAATATAAAGGGGCACTCATGTAAATTCCAGAGAACTCAAAGCCTATTTTACTATTGGGCTCTAAGGTTATAGAGGGAGTTTTATTAAGCCTAAATTTAACCTTATCCAGTATCCTTAATGAGTTAACGTCATCGTTAAATATTTTATAAGGCTTCCCTGTTAGGGCTAAATACCTAATATGCTCTATTCTCTCAACTGTCCAAAACTCCTCCGTAAACTGTTTCGGCACTGGCAAATACTTGTTGTATACGAGCAAGCTAACCGCGAATAGTATACTCTACATTATATTATATAACTGTTTATGAGAATTAGTATGGAAGCTAAAGGTTCTATTTTAGAAAATATATTTATGAGTAATCTCATTGAAAAGTTCGTATATATAACCTATCCTAACATATGATTAAACCTTTATCTAAGTGAAATCAAAATATTGAACAGTTTTTTGAAATAAGATATAACAATTAAATAGATTAAAAACATAACCCAATAATATTAAAAAGTTTTTCAGATGTAAAAACATTATCATTTAGACGGTATACAAAATAAAGAGGATTGTATGCGGCCGCCGGGATTTGAACCCGGGATCACCGGCTTTCTACGCCCTTCATGGAAGGCCGGCGTCCTAATCCAGGCTAGACTACGGCCGCATTATAAAAATCTTATAGCTAGTTTATAAGTATTGTGGAACAAATTAGCTATTCTCATACGCCTATAAGATATTTATCCCTAACCTTGCTTTGTGGATTAGTTAAATTTTGACTTAAGCTAGACAAATTGCGATAAATTCTAGATCAATTGTCAGATTAAAATTTAGTTATATATTCTCTCAGAAAATTGAAGAATTCCACAACGCACCCTAACCTCTAATTTTTAATGTTAGCATAAAACTTATAATCTTGATAAACACATAACCTTAACTTAATAGCAAAGGAGGCCGAATATTTCTACGTTACAAAGATACTCTTATATCTATGCGGAAGAATGTTATAACAGAATAAAGCTCGTTTAATAGAGAGCTTAGATGTATTATAGCGTTATATATGCTTTATAAAAGGAAAAAATTCTACTTAAAAGGGTGATTAATTCTATACAATTAGAGTCCTATAACCCATACGTGATTAGATAGTTAAGAACTAAGTCCTTATACTCAATTATAATTAAAATAATGAGAAATGAAGGTTAGGTACAAATGGATAAAAACTGACTCCTTATATAAAACATATTAGTCAGATCTGTATTACACAGATCTGACTGGGGTGTAGGCCGTTGACTTCCTTGGGCTTAAAGCTCGACGGGGAGCTTGGCCTCCTCCAATTCGGACCGGAAGTTGGGCAAAAAGCCCGAATAAAACATAAGGGTGAGTACAATTGGAGGCCCCAGTCGCAGGAATAGATGTATCAAAAGATAAATTAATCATGTATTTTCAAGGTAAACTCTACG
>Ga0081529_123000_pt1 | contig 36056 bp, 34 predicted proteins | sample EchGeymetagenome_FD_71012 | JGI IMG/M metagenome (GOLD analysis project Ga0081529, IMG submission 71012) | Ferrous microbial mat and aquatic microbial communities from Echinus Geyser, Yellowstone National Park, USA - transect B T=78-80 C v2... ...
TCTGGGCTTATGCATGGATGGTCCACTTGGCTAATTCTTTAGTTGGTAGAGCTCCGGGTATTAGGGTGTGAGCTTGCGAATAACGTTGAAATAAATATTAATTACTGAAAAATTCTCAGTGTATCATATCATGCTTATGAAATAAATTGAAGAGATCAACAAAGCACCCTTTTGGTATTATTACGTAATTATAGGAGTTGTTGTATAAGGCAATGCTTTTTATCAAGTGTTTAGTAAATCTTATATTCTCAAAATACTATTGCATTCTGTGACCTACTGGTTAGTACCAATACAAGAGGACATGTGGGATATAATTAGAGATAAGGGAGTCTATGGTTACAAAGAAAATCTAGAGGAATACATAAAAGAAGGCGACTACATTATTATATACGTTAGTAAGTACTATGCTAAAAGATATGGGGGAAAGATTGTAGGTATAGTAAAAGTGCTTTCAAACTGGTATGAGGATCAGACACCAATATATCCAGAGGAGACAGTAAGGAATAAGGGAATATACGTTTATAGAGTTAAAGTAGAACCTGTTGTAATTGGAGAGTGTGATATGAAAAAAATTTTAGATAAGATAAGATTTATTGAAGATAAAGGGCAGATAGCTAAATACCTTAGAAATGCCCCTGCAAACCTCAAGAGGCCTATTCCGGAAAGCGATGCTAAAATAGTGGAAGAGTGTCTTAAGGAATCATTACTTAATATCTGATAACATTGCTTACTTCCTCTAATAACGTTCTGATAGATTCGTAAAGTCTAGATACTAAAGTGTTAACTACTACTTTATAAATAAAGAATATTACGTACCTTATATTTATGATTAAGAGCAGCCTTTTAGCCAATTTCTGCTGGTATTGAATCATTCTTCTTAATCTTTTATCTAATATATTATTCTTTATATCTCTCACGAAGTTTAATAGTTCTCTTAATCCCTCTTTTAATGACTTTAAATTTCTAGAATTAAGCTTCGTTATAATATTTTGGTAAGTCTTTTTGATAATCTCGTATTCCAGTATATCGTTAAATGTAACATCGTTACTATTAGCATTAGTCATATTTATAATATTATATGGTATTATCTTAAAAACTGAGAGTGATGATATTTTCGGGGATTTAGATTTGATGATATACTTTCAGCGGGCTGATGACAAGACTTCTTCTACAGCCTTTACCCCTTCACCAAACCTTATTGGTTCACCTAATCTCCTTAGGGTTCTCTCAATAACACTTATTGCTACTATCGCATCATTAGGGGTAACCCAGCCCATATGACCTATTCTAAAATATTTGAATGCTGGATGAACACCTGGGGCAAACTCTACACCCTCGTTAACAGTCTCCGCGAGAACCTTTTGCGGTTCAATAGTCTTTAGAAGTACTCCAGTTACAGTATTACTATAGGACTCTGGTCTCCTAGCTACTACGTCTAATCCTAATGCTTTTAAACCAGCTCTAATTGCACTAGCTACTGTTGCGTGTCTTTTTATTCGATTTTCTATACCTTCCTTCTCTATCAGTCTAAAGGCTTCAGCTAACTGTAAAATTACATGAACTGGTGGGGTAGCAAAGTATGCAGCTTTATCCTCTTCAACCGCTCTCATAACTGGTAACCAATTCTTTAAATTCAAATAATATCCAGCAATTGAGTCTTGTGAATCTAATATTGATACGGCCTTAGGAGAAAGTAATAATAAGCCTAAACCAGCTGAGGAACCTAACGCCTTTTGACTGGCTGACAAGTAAACGTCAACGTTCCATTCTTCAGCTTTAACTTCCTCAGCCCCAACACTTGATACTCCATCTACTGCTATCAATTCCACATATCTTCTAATCTTATTTATTACATCTTTTACGGGTTCTCTAACTCCAGTACTGGTCTCTACGTGAGTTAGTGTTATTAACTTATAGTTGTCTTTTCTAACCTCTTCCTCTACCTCCTCTGGTTTAACGTAACCTCCTGGAGAAGGTCTTAATACCTTTACATTAACTGGATATCTCTTGAATATTTGCTCCCACCTATCACCAAAGACACCATTAGAAACCACTAGTATTTTATCATTAGGTTTGAGTAATGACGTGATGCTTTCCATAGCGGAGGTACCGCCTCCGGGGATTATTAATGGCTGATAACTCTTGCTTGACCCCATTACGTATCTTAATCCTTTTAACGAATATGTGAGTGCCTCTACAAATTCTTTAGACGTAAAACCAACGTTGTTTTCAAGCCCTGCTATTAAAACATCCTCCTTGATAGTAGTAGGACCTACATGAAGTAGCAGTTTATCCATAAAAGGTAAGTTAGTTACACTCCTTTATTTTTTTCTGTAGGAAAGGAAACCTCTCTAATCTATACGCAGAGTCCCAAAACATATATTCGTATATAGATGCAGTTCTAAAATGAATCTTCATCTTATTAAATTCCTCTTCACTAACTTTCAGACCATTCACAATACCCAATACTGCCCTAACTCCCCTTTCGTAATCCTCTCCACCATAAGTTTCTATCCATTTTTGATAATATTTATCCCTAGATCCTTTTTTGAGCAATTCCTTTCCAACTTCCATATATATCCAATAGCAAGGTAATACTGCAGATATTACTTCATGAAAAGGTCTGGAATAAGCCACAGCAAGTAAGTAAGATGTATAAGCTAGATTAGTCGGACTCGTTTCATAATCTTCCACATCCAAATTGAATTCACTTATGTAAAATTTATGTAACGCCTTTTCTACCTTTATGGCATCTTGTATGTGTATAGCAAACAATAAAGCATTTTCCTCATCTTCAGCCTTTGCCGATAATAAAGCCAAGGCCTTAGAGAACTCCCTTAAATACAGATAATCTTGAATGATATAGTACTCGAATTTATTTCTACTTAGGGTTCCTTCAACCAGTTCAAGAATAAATGGGTGTTTAAGGATTGAAGAGTAAATATCTTTGATAGAATTCCACAACTTTTCACTATTTTCCATCATAAAGGAAATAGCATATGCCTATTATTTAAATTTTCAGGGTCGAGATGCTTTGTTGATATCTTCAATTTATTTCATAAGCATGATATGATACACTGAGAATTTTTCAGTAATTAATATTTATTTCAACGTTATTCGCGAGCTCACACCCTAATACCCGGAGCTCTACCGACTACAGAATTAGCCAAGTGGACCATCCATGCGTAAGCCCAGAACTTGAGCTTAGCCTCAACCACTTGTCCTAAAAAACTTTTAGCCCTAACAGATTCCCCAAAAGTACGCTTCACAGCAGAGAATAAGGACTCAATCCTCCACCTAACACCATAACCCTGGGTCGAGATGTTTTGTTGAATCCTTCAACTTTCTTAGATATTTGACTCGTTAATTTTTCTTAAATTCAAAATCAAGTGTTGATTAAAAAGTAAATTTTAGATTAGTTTTGATAAAAATTGAAGAAATTCACAAAGTAGGATCGAGAAGTCACTACACGCTTCGCCTCTAATAGACTTGAGTTTGCAACCGTAGGAGTATCTTCTTTTAGGTAGGGGTCTATCATCATATTTATTAAAAAATGTCTTCAAATAGTTAATAAGTATGGGTGCAAAAGAAGACTTATTAAGATCTATAAAAAATTCAAAGTTGGCTAATGCATTTATCAAAGTTAATAGAGAAGACTTTTTGCCGCAACTATTGAAAAAATACGCATATGACCCAAATTATATAGATAAACCCTTTTATGTAACACCTAACATTACGACAACGGCGCTAAGTTTAGGCATATATATTCTTGATATTCTTAATTTAGAAGAAAATCAGAAGGTTTTAGAGATAGGTACTGGTATAGGTTATTACACAGCACTGATAGCTGAAGTAGTTGGTGAGAATAACATTGTATCTATCGAGATCGATGATACGATGTTTGAGTACGCTAAAAATGTTCTTCTGATCAGATACCCCCTAATTAAATTACTGAAGACGGATGGAAGTTTAGGATATGAGAAAGAGGCCCCTTATGATCGGATCGTAGTATGGGCAGCTGCACCAACTATACCTTGTAAGCTATACGATCAGCTTAAGGAAAACGGGATCATGGTAGTACCAATAGGAGGTGAAAAAGCCCAAGGTCTTTATAGAATTACTAAAACTGGTTATGAGCCTAAGATAGAAAGAATTGGGGATGTGATATTTATGAAAATGAGAGGATTATTTGGATTTTATGATAATGACGATCCAAACGAGAGGAGAATAAAAAAATTAGAGGAAAAGGTAAATAGGTTGCTGTCAAAATTCATGAATCAAAATTAGCTTAAAGATTAAAGGTTAATAATAGTGTGATACGTTTATTTATATAATGCTCTTAAGTGTTAGAAACCTTACAGTGAAATATGGCTCTTTTATCGCAGTTAACTCGCTAAGTTTTTCTATAAACTCAGAAGTATATTGTCTTTTAGGTCCTAATGGAGCTGGGAAAAGCAGTACGTTGAAGGCCATAATGGATATGGTACCTTTTGTGGGTGGGATAGAAATCTTAGGAATTAGTAATAAGGACAAAATTGTGAAAAATTACGTTGGTTATGTCCCTGAACAACCAGCTCTTTATGAATACATGACACCGGCTGAGATAATAAGTTTCGTCTCAAGTTTAAGAGGAATTAAAGATGTGAACAGAATAAACGCGTTAATTAGGGCATTTTCCTTAGAAATGTTCATGAATACACCCATAGCCTCCTTATCTATAGGGAATAAACAAAAAGTTTCTATATTATTATCCTTAATTCATGAACCTAAATTATTAATCCTTGACGAACCTTTCAACGCGTTAGATGTTCTATCGGTTAGAGTCCTTAAGGAACTAATTCAGAATCATGTTAAGAATGGAGGTGGAGTATTGTTTTCCACGCATATAATGGAAGTCGCAGAAAAAATCTGTAATAGAATAGGTATAATGAATAGAGGAATAATGGTAATGGAGGCTTCTTCAGATAACATTAGAGAAGCCGGGAGATCTCTTGAAGACGTTTTCCTATCCGTTACTGGATTAGATGAGGAGATAAAGGATATACTGAAGGGATTGGAATGAGTAACGTAAAGATTCATGATGTGGTTTACAAGCAAATAATCTATTTAATGTATACAAGCAGGTCTTTTGGTTTATCACCTAAGCCAGATGCGATTAGCAAAATCAAGAGAAATGCAGTTACAATCAAGATAAGTAATATTATTGCATACACCATAGCAACCGTAGTTTCGGCATCTATCTCTATAATAAATAAAGATGCTCCTTTTTCCTTTATATTTCTAGATTTAATTATACTTGCCAATATTTTCACTACCGGATTGAATGTAATTTTCTTCGTAACAAATTATGATCTAAAAACTTTCTTACTATCGCTTCCTCTTACTGAGAGAGATATAAATATTGCTGTATTTAGAGGTATATTTGAATTTTTTTACTATGGTTTTTTAGCATCGATAGTAATTGCTCCTATTTCTACTTATATAATAACACTTTCTGTTTTACAAGCCCTTATGGCTGAACTTGAAATAGTATTTTTCTTTTCACTTTCCTTTGCGTTGGTAATACTCTTGGGGAAAAGAATAAGATTAGGAATAACTTCTGCGCTATTTAGGGTAGGAACATCGCTAATTTGGATAATATTTATAATACTACCTTACGGTTTTACCTTTAGATACCTAATTCTTCCCCCCTACATTTTACTGATCTTTCCTTTTGGTTTCTTAAATGTTGAGGGTCTTTTACTCTCCCTGCTTTACACTGGTCTTTCCATAGTCTTTGCATATAATCAAGCCTTGAAATTCTTATCATTTAGGGTTACTTCTCATTATTCTACAAAATATAGTATAAAATTGCAGTCTCCATTAATAACATATCTTCATAAAGATATCAAGGGTCTTCTTAGAGTGCCTCAAGCTAGTTTCTTACTAACCATACCCGTATTTGCATTCATTTTCTCGTTTTTTGTGCCCATTTATGCGATCTTTTATACAATCTTTATGATAACAACATCCTCAATAATGCTAATATTACTTGAAGCCTCTGGAATTCAACTATTACTATCCCTACCATCAGGGTTAAGAAGCTCTTATATTTCGAAACTATTAATTATTTTGATAATCTATCTGATAGATGTTCTAATCTTTTCATTTTTTAATCACGCTTATTTAAGTCTGATTATGTTACCGTCATTAATAGCTAGTGTGGAACTTAGTCTTTTCATATCGTATAATAATGTTATTAAAGGAAAAGGAATAATGATTGCGGATCCATTATCGCTACTAATAAGGGAAATAGAAATAAACTCAATTATAGGCGTAGCCGCTTTATTAGTATTCTTTGCTAACGTATATTACTCTCTAATTTTCTCAATTATCTCATTAATTATAATAAATATAGTAATATACAAAAAAGTTAAATAACTTAGAACTTTGGTCTGGATCTCCTTATAGTTAAGAGCAGTATTCCTCCAATGATAATTGCAATTACTATTACGATACTTCCTACAAAAGTCCCATTTAAGGTCTTTACCAAAGTCTCAGTTATTAGCTCATTTACAGTTATTGTCATACCATTACTAACGTTATAAGTGCCTATCCATTTGCCTTGTTCGTATATCGGTATAGAGTGGGTTAACGTTATCACACTTCCAGCTGGGAGCCATTCTGAACTCCCATTTATAGTTACAAAATATTCCTTTACTGGCTTAACATTAATATTAGTTGGTTGGATTACGTTTATTAGGTATGAAGTAGTGTTATAAAATATCCTTACATTATTGCTAATATTGACGTACTTAGGTATTAATATAGTTTGTCCAGCTGGTACCCATATTTCGCTTGTATTTACGGTTCTATTTGCTATTGTAATCAATACGGGTGTATTCACAGTAACTAAGTATTCTTTTATCGTGGTTACCTTTACAGTTATGCTTCTATTTACTGTAAAGTTAAATGGTACTATAGATAATATTACATATCTCGTATTGTTGGAAACGTAATATGACATGTTTATGAAAGAAATAAGCGTTCCGGTATTATACCACCCTGGACTAAAAGTAATTAAGGTTGAATTGATTAAGGCTTTAATTGGTATATTGGAAATTAAGTCTATATAATATTGTAGCACGTATTGTAGTTTTAATGAGATTGGCTCATTAATTATTATAACACTAACGGAAGTCGACTTTCCATTTAGACTAATACTAACTAAGTGTTGTCTTTCAGTTTGATTGATATACCAGGTCGAATATAGTTCAATTTCAGTACCGTTATTATACCATCCGTTACTTAGAGTGGCATTTTTACCGTTGAAGAATATGTAAACGGGATAGTTACTACTAATATTTAAGAAATACTGAGGTAGTGTAATTATAGTTACATTGATTGGTTGCAGTAATGTAAAGTTTGAGTAGGGTAAAACTTTTTCCATGAGAAGTCTTGCAGAACTATTTATGTAGTATGTGATATTCTCTATCTGTATTCTACTTCCAGCATTGAACCAAGAGTATTTTTGTAAAGTCTCGTTAGTACCATTGACTAATGCGTAAACTGGAATCTTGGAATAAACAGTTAGAGGATACTGCTTTACAGTTATGATTGATATTGTGACTGGATTTTCAACCGTAATATTTTTGGAAGGTAAAATAGCAATTATTATGTCTCTATATTCATTATTTGGCCCATAATATGTTATGTTTTCTACACTAATAGTTGTCCCTCTATTATACCAGTTACTAGTTAATGTATTGTTACTTCCATTAATGAGTGCATAAATGGGTATTTGTGATTTCACAACAATATAATATTGCACCAACTCATCTACAGTTATTGTATAAGACATGTTTACGAGGATTTTATTTGCGGGTAAAATCTTAGTAATTATCGCTCTAGTTTCATTACTCTGATAGAATGTTATGTTATAAATTTGTATAATAGTATTCTGATTATACCATCCTGAGAAAATAGTACTATTAGTACCATTTATTGAACCAAAAAGCGGGATTAATGAGTTAACGTGTACGTAATACTGCAAAATATAAGTTATGCTGAGATTAATAGGATTATTTAGTGTAAACTGACTCATTGGATATGGAAATACCATTATTCTCGAACTGTTAGGATAATATGTAAATGGGCTGATTGTAACTTTTATGGATGCGTTATACCACCCACTACTTAGAGTTGTATAAATTCCATTAATACTAGCGTTTACTGGGACGTTTATATTAATAAAATACTGAAGTTGATAGTATACTGTTAGATTGCCACTTCTATTTGCCAGAATTGGCGTAGAATTTAAACTAACAATCCTACTTAATCCATTTAAAACCATAGATGGTAAACTTATATTAGAATTAGAATCTACAAAAATCAAGGAAGGTAATCTCGCAGTCTCCTTAAAACTATCGTAAAAATACGTAACGTTTATTGGTATATTAAAACTGCCTCCAACCACCTTATATTTTAAGAATATCGGGTATAAATCGCCAGTTATAAAGTAATATCCATTTGACGTAGCATATGCTCCTACATAGGATAAATCATAAAAGGTATAGTTATTTGAGACTGAGTATGCTACCTCATTAGACGCTATACTTTGTGGAGGGGAGGTTAAATACATTTCATTAATACCTAAAGTGAAGCTTGTTGTTAAATATTGTAATCTATACACCACTCCGAGTTCACCTCCGAAATATGCTCTAAGGTGATACCATTCCGTCATTAATCCAGTTATGTAGCCATGTAAAAAGTTAAGATCTGTAACGATACTCGATGCACCATTGGTGTTAAAAGTCGCAACGGCTTTAGCACCAGTGCTATTATCATAGGCAGAAAGTACTATATTACCATTCGATATTTCAATTTCCAACGTTATCTCATCTCCATTATTCACATTTCCGTTAAAACTAAGCAAAACTGGTCCAATTACCGGATCCCCACTGCTATTCCAAACCATGTAGATCATATGGAATCCTGGGTCAAATGAACCATTTGTATAAGGCCAATTATAGGCTACACCAATTTGATACCACCAGTCATTGTTGGTTATTGCGTTTAGCAAATATGCCGGACCGTAACCAGAATCGCTGGTTTGCGAAATTACTTTTACATAAGCTATTAAATTTGTACTAACTGGATACGCATTTAATGTCATGAATATTTGCTCATCGTAGAAAGTTATCCCTGGGTCATTAGAATTTAACGGAGATAATGGCAAGGGTTTAGCGTTGCTATGATATACTGAGGTTAATGGGATAAGAGATATAATTAAAAGAATTGTTATGATAATTACTCTCCATTCCATATTTTTTGTCTTTATATAAAACTTTTTAAGTGTTTTTCCAACAGAACTTTCTTCAGTAGTACTATATATCAGAATCATAATATTTGTTAATTATCTTCATTATCATAAGATATATATATTCCGCTTGAGAATAAAGAATGTGATGATAAATGATTTTACCACTAATATTTGTTAAGATTTCCTTCTTGATTATAGCGTTAGTCATGGCTATATTTGGAGTTACCTATGTCGGCCTGGCTTACTTTAATCTCTTTCCGCGAGTTAGAAATGATTTATATATTATTGGTTCTACATTAGTTGCAATAGCTACAGCATTCGTAATACTCACGTTAGTTTTGCTCTGATGCTGAGAAGGGCTCGGCTTGATTTGTGATGAACCTGAGCCATGCTAACTGAGTTCAAAGTATCGTCGTTGGGATAAATATTTATTAAATGAATATTTCCTTACAAAGAGTAGGCATATTAAATAAGGTATTACTATATGTCGAAAACTTATAGAAATATAAATCATACAATGACAATATTATGACTTAGTTTGACAGATTTGCCTAAATGTAAGTAAATTTATATCGCAATCCCACTAAGATATATTTATGAGAAGAATTCTAAGATGGTATCTAATGTATAGATTGCTCAGAGCTCTATGGAGGATAAGAAGGTGATAAGTTATGATGAATGTAATAATGAGAGAAATAGGTAAAAAGTTAGATGAGTTGTCTAGAGAATTCTATGAATCAGTTTTTCCACCCATAGATATGTACGAAGAAGGGGGAGAGTTAGTAATAGTAGCAGATTTAGCGGGTTTTAATAAAGATAAGATAAGTGTAAGGTTATCTGCACAGAATGAACTGATAATCAACGCTGAAAGGGAAATACAGTATATCGGCACTAAATACACTACTCAGAGGCCTCTTAAGATACATAAGGTAATCCGTTTACCGGTAAAGATTAAGAGAGATTCTCAAGTTACAGCGAAATACGATAATGGAGTATTGACTATAAGGATACCCGTAGATGGTTCAGTATCAATCAAAATAGAATAATTTTCCTTAAGTTATGTATTTTTTCTTCCGCTAAGCGGTATTGATAATGCCAGAATGACCATAAGGAGGGTAATTATGATATCTTTTGTTATAGCATAAAATATTATGGTTATAACTAATATCATTTGAGGAATATAATTAGTTATTACGCTACCTTTCCTACCGCTTTGTATGTTTATTAACTCTTGCTGTTGTGAATATGATAGTAGAAAGCTCCTAAATCTATTCCAAATTCCATCTACTATTTCTCTTACTTGTTCTATAACAACTTTTGTTGTATACCCTTCTTCTTCTAAAAAAGTTATCGAAGATTTAACAAAGTCAAAATCCTTGTCTATTTCTCTACATGTTCCATCTAAAACGTTAATCATTCTAAAAGGCAGAACAAGTTTAGAAGGCATTCTAAGCGGAAACTTAAAGAATACTTGATCGGCTAGTTTCATAAAATCTTCCAGTTCCAGTTCACTAACTTCTATTCCTTGCATTGCTTGCATGAAGAGCTTCAGTCCCTTCGCTAATACCCTCCTATCCGCGAAAGGTTGTATTGCCCCTAACTCGTCTAGCACCCTTACTAGTGAATCGGCATCCATTCTAATCATTGCCACATATGCCCTAATCAATAAGTTTCTAGTCTTTTCATCTATTTTCCCAGACATTCCAAAGTCATAGAGTACTAAATTCCCTTGCTCGTCTACGGCTATATTACCAGGGTGAGGATCTGCATGAAAATAGTCCTTATTTAGTAACATATACATGAACAATCTAAATACTCTATATGCTAATATTCTGTTATCAACTATCTTTTTTGCTTCTTCGCTTGTAACTTTATACCCTTTAATATACTCCATCACTAACACTCTTTTAGTAGCCTTTATTATTGAAGGTATTCTTAAGGATGGATAATCTGACAACTCCTCCTTGATCTTATTTAAATATAACGCTTCCTTAGTATAGTCCATTTCTTCAAATATTCTTCTAGAAAATTCTTCTAAGAACACCTTTATTATTTCCGTAAATGATTCATCAAATACAAATCTAAGAAGTGGTAATAATTTCTTCACTACTTGAATATCTTCATTCACAATCTCCTTTATTCTAGGCCTATTTACCTTAATTGCAACTATTTTCCCATCATACTCCCCTAGATAAACTTGACCTAAAGAGGCTGAAGATATTTCTTTTAAAATTTTTATACTATTGCCAAGTTCCTCTTTAATAATTTTACTTACTTGGTTAAATGGAGCAGGTGGGACTTCGTCTTGTAATCTGGCCAGTTCCTTTATATACGCTTCCGGCATGATATCAGGTCTAACTGAAAGAATTTGTCCAAACTTGATAAATGTGGGGCCTAGTTCAATTAAAGTGTCAACAAATTTCTTAGCTTCTTCCGCTATCTCCTTTTCATCGATTGGAATTTCCTTTAGGATTCTATTTCTGAACTCCCTATATGCTAGTACTCTAGGTGTCAATTTAAAGAATACTTTCAGTAATCTTTTAATCACAAGTATAATATGGTAAAATGGGAGTATTTGTGCCTATTCTAAGTTATTCGAAATAAATTCTTCTCAAGCTCATGAAGATTAAATGATGCAATTAATCTTAGAATAAGGCAAAGAAGTTAGATATGATTACGAATTCCATTATCTTACTTATTTGTACGTTTATTTTAGGAAGAATTTAATAATTCTGTTAGTTATCTATATACGTGAAAATACTAATAATTGCCCCATTAACTGAGGTATCGGAAGAAGAAAGTGAAATTAAACCTATAGAAGTTACAAATTGGACAAATTCACCAGTGGGAATTAGCTCTAAGTATACTTTTTTAGCTGAAAAGAAGTTTCTAGAAGAAGAAAGACATGAAGTTAAAATTTTAACTCTTGTTCCAACTGAGATAAAAACAAGATTTAATATTAAATTCAATAATTATAATGAATTAGATAGTAATATTTTAGAAACCTTAAAATTCGGTGACGATATCACAGTTGAAGTAATACCTTTTGAGGACTCAGTAAGTTTTGGCACTTCTCTATTCTTCTCTTATCTGAAAATACATGATGTTCTAAAGAATTTCTTACCTAGTTTAATACTTTTAGATGTATCACATTCTACTTCTTCCTTTTCTACAGTAGTTTTAGCGGCGTTAGAAATAGCGATAATTGATTCACTTCTCACACAACAAGTTCAAGACTATATCTATGCGAAAGTAGCTAAAAAGGGCTATTCTATACAATTAATTAGTCATGTGCTTAAGGATATATATAGTATTAAACTATCTGAATACTTCTTAAGAGAAATGAAGATAATGAAGTCCGAAAAGCAAACTAATTTACCTCAGCCTGTAGGAAGAGCTGAATTTAGGAGAATTGGTTTTTGTATAGAAAATTGTTATCCTCTAGTAATGCTTCATATTCTGAATAGAATAGACCTAGAGAAGCTATTAAGCGAAGAGAAAATTATAGACATAGTTATGAATAACTTGGAAATAAGAGATAGTAAATTAATAGAGAACGTTGAATTATTAGAAGGCGCAACTTACTATGTCCTTGCTACGCATTTAGTAAAGAAGTATAAAGTTGAAAAGCCTTTTAGCATTGATAATTTGAGAAATATTCTAAATTTAACTTCTCCAACATGTAGAAGAATTTCCAATCAGATTATAGACGAAGTAATGATAGAGTTGAACTATCTTATAAAGCATTTAGAATTAAAAGAAGCCGAGTATAGCTTAGGACAGATATTTAACTTAGTAAAACAGCCTCTAGCTGAGATTATACGAAAAGAGGAAAGTATTGGTAATATATTAAGTGGATACAAGGGTGAATGTGATAACATCGAGCTAACTGGTATTGGTCTAGATCCTAACGCGACTATTATAAAGATAGATAGAGATAAGATTTACATATATTACTCTGAACAATGTGAAGATAGTGTGTTAAGCAAAGTGAAGGAATTGATGGGTGATTAACAGAAATCTAGCTTTATGCAAATCCTATCATTTTTACAGCTATGATCCATTTCAATTATTTGAAAGTTCTCATCGAGAATTTCCGTTATTATGCGAAGGAAGTTGATTATATTTGGGTTAGTTGATGCATTAATTATCTCAAATCTTGTTTTTCCATCTGCAACTAATTTTATGTTCTCTCCTAGAATATACGTTAGTCCTCTTATAACGTTCTCTAAAATAGACCTCTCTTTGCAATTATTTTCAAAGTTCTCTAAATACAGTAAAAATGTCTCTTGCACTTTATTAGTTATTGTTGACAATAACGAATTCGCTATTTCTTTGTATATTTTTTCGTCTTGTATATTTGAGATAAGATTATAGAACACATTAGATGAAATGAGATATTTAATTCCAAGTATCGAATTTCTGATACTAATATCAGTTATATCGATATCTTCCATTATAAGTTCAGACGCGCTCTGTATTATCTTATCTGTACAATTATATGATTTCTTATTATCTAGTTTTATGCAAATCTCATCCAATTTCTCCCAAATATCGCTTCTAATCCTCCAAGGTCGAGATTGTAATGCCATATGTTTAATTGGTGGGATAAAGTAATTATGGGTTTTGCATATCAGTTATGAAAATATTCTCTCATTCGTTCTTATTTTAAAGTATCCATGAGTACCTTTTTCTATTTCTATTTCATTTAAAGTATATCTTATAAAATTAGAGAGGTTCTGATCAAAATCATCTAAGCCGGCAATAATTAGCTCTTGGCTATTTATCTTTATTACTCTAATTTTAGGACTCATAAGAAGGGCAAAAATGTCAAGGTTTTTGTTGATTATTTCCTTCTCTAATAATCTATAATTAATATATTCGATTCCTTTTATATTAGGATATAAAATATGGCCTGTCTTTCTCAGCTCTAAGAACAAGGTGTAAATATCATTTAGTCTATCCAATATGTTATATAAAAGTAAATTATTTTTGAACAAAGTATCATATATTGTGAGTATTTGATATAGGGACCAATCGTTTACGAATTTATCGGATTTAATATCATTTTTGAGATTGAATTTAGCTATTATTTGATTTCTCTTACTGATCACACTGCTTTCAACCCTCACTAGATGATGATTTTGGTTTGCAAAATCTATAAGAGTCCGATATGGTAAAATTATTTCTAGATTGTCTTTTGAGCTATTTATCTTTCCTATGTTTAATACTGCAACAATATTCTGTAGAAAATTCTCTACGTATTCTCGTAACTTTTTATTTATATTATTTAAACTGATTTTATAGACTAAATTATTCCCATTCCTAATTACTAGCGGGGTATATGTGGATGGAATTAAATACTCAAGAAGATGTTTTAGATATATTGGATTTATGAAATTAAAATATTTTTTAATTAGATATTTTGTAATCTCGTCATCGGAATGCAAATCAACTTTATCCTCTATATAGGAAGAATGAACAAACGAGAAGTTCTCGTGAATCAGAATATAAGGGACGAGAAAGCAGAGGTCTACTCCCAATAAAGACTCATCCTTTTCCATCATATTCATGACACTCATAAGCGCGTTAGAGTAGAAATCTTTCTCATCCTTTATTCCATACATCCTCATAATGGCCTCTGCTCTTTCCCTAAGACTTTCGCTAATCGGCGTTAGTCTAACATCGGAAGATCTTGACACTATATAAAATAAGAATAGAGGTTTATAAGGTTTCTAAACTCCTTCATATAATATCATTATATAGAGAAAACAAATTCCACTCATTAGAGTGAGAAGAAAGTTAAGAGTTGTGTCTGTTAGCTACATAGGCCATTGTCATTAGATAGTCCCTCAATTCTCTAGTTATGAGGAAATTCCTCCTTACGTGTTCCCTAGCGTTAATACCGAGTCTCTTCCTTATCTCCTCATTTCTAATTAAGTATATTATGTAGTGTGCTGCTCCTTGTGGGCTATTGACTAGGAAACCAGTAATTCCATTTATCACTTGTAAAGGAATTCCACCAGTATTTCCTCCTATTACCGGTTTTCTTTTCCACATCGCCTCACTTACAGTTAGACCAAAACCTTCTTTTATAGACTTCTGCATAACTACCGTAGATGCTGTTTGAAATGCATTTATTTCTAAATCGCTGTATGGTGGTAACATTAGGAGATGTATATCTTTATGTCCCTCGGAAGCCTTAACTACTTCATTGTAAACCTTTTCACCTTCTGGATCATCGGTAGCTGGACTTCCTACGTATAGTAATTGTATGTCTACATGCCTTTTGGCTAACTTATAAGCTTGTATAACGCCTAAAGGATCTTTAGCGTAGTCAAATCTCGATACTTGGGTTATTAATGGTTTTTCAAGATTAATACCAAACTTATATAATATTCTGAATACAGTAGTCTCAGCGATATCCCTATTCTTTACACTTAATGGGTCTATTGATGGGGGAACTATGAATTGCGGAATCTCGATATTATCTCTCCCAAACGAGGGAACTGAGATTATCATGCTATCATATTGTGAAATATACTTCTGTAAGAAGTTCCATACTGATGGATAAGGATTTGAAATATCAATGTGACATCTCCAAATCCACTTATTATTACCTTTTTTGAATTTTATAAGCCCCGCAGGCTGAGGGTCGTGTATAAAAATTATATCGTAATCTAATGGAATTTCAGATAGGTTTATCTCTTGCCATTTATCGTAAATTTTAAAGTATTCCTCTGGTATGTTCCCAGTTCCATTTTGTAGTGAATTATGAAAGGATTTGGTTACGTTAAAGAATTCACTATCCCCTTTTATTACTTTCCAATCAACATTGAGACCTAATTCTTTCATTAAAGGCAACATTCTATTTAATATCTCAGCTACTCCTCCTCCTGCCTTAGTGGAGTTTACGTGAAGTATTGATAGATCCTTGATCTTTTCAGCTATCTTAAAGATAGCATCGAGCTCATGCTCTCCTATAAATTCTACGTATTTCTCTATCATCTTAATAACCACCTTTCTAATACTCTAATTATGTCTCTCCTAAGCACTTCCTCATCAATATAGGTTTGTGGGTCAATCTTGCTTAATTTCTCAGCTAGTTCTGAGAGTCCAAAATTAGAATCTAGCCATTCTGAAAAATCATTTCTCTTTGAAATTCCAAGTACTCTTTTGCTTACAAAATGCCAAACCAATGCTCCACCGGATATTGTCTGTATTAAATCTAAGAACTCTGCAAGAGTATTTGCAATGTAATTTGTCTTGTATACTATTGGCATACATGAAACAAACACAAAGTTCTCTATTCCCCTTCTCTCATCTACTCTTGGTTTCAGGATTTCTATCAAATCATTTCTAATATCTTCTATAGTTCTAGGCTCAGCACCAGGTATGTCAGAAACCAATTCGGCTAATTCTTTATCTCCTAAACTCTCAGCTATCCAGTGTGCGAAATCGTTAGAATACTCTTCTGGTATAAGATGAGAACTAAAAATTGGGTGGAAAACGTGGTAAAATAACATATACTTGTCAGCTTTCTTGATACCCTCAACTAGTTCCCTTAAAGTTTTGGCTTTAAGTTTAGAATAAAGTGGAGGATAGTAAGCAGCGTAAAAGATAAAAGGTGTTCCTTTACCTTTTGAGTCTAGATCCATCATTAAGTATATTTGCGTATCTAAAGCATATTAACCTATCTACATATGATATTGTAATTTAGCTAATAACTTCAGCAGTAATTGAAGGACTTATTATTATTTGTCCATTGGTATAGGTTATATGAGGAAAGCTTATCAGTAGCGATTGTGAAGAACCTCCTTTTAGATCCATACCGTTTATAATATGTATTTTAAATACTCCGCTAGGTATTTTCGCTGAGATATTGATATTTCCAAGTTGAACTTGAGCCGCAGATATCTCTAGAAATATCTCATTGTATTCCCCAGAAGGTATTCTAGAAGAGGCTAGAAATGTCATATTAGAAGTTAATAGTATAGTAATTGTCTTATTGGAAATTGTTATCCAAGAGTCATTACTAGCATTAACTTTATGTAGCATAATGGAAGAGATGGTTAAGTATATTTTATATCCTTGAGTGGTTGGAGGATCTTGGACGTATACATTTACAACTCCAGTAGTAAAGTAATAGTAACCGTAGTATATTCCACTAACTAATACTAATAACACTATTACGATACCTATTATCCCCTTATTCATAGGTTCAATGTCGATCAGATACCTTAAAAGGATTTTTGAGTTTATTTTCGTTCCACTTGGTGGTATTTCAGACTTTAGAAGAATGTAATGAAGACTACTGTGAGTTTTTCAACAATTTATATATTTTTAAGTATCTTTTTCTATTTTCTCGTAAGGTGAAAGAATATAAATAGCTTGCCAAGCTTAACATATACGATGTATGAGGATTTAGTAGAAAAAGTAACTCCATCAGTGGTCACCATAATAACGAAGCAGATTGCTCTAGACCAGTTTTTTATGCCTCAAGTTGCTGAAGGTATAGGATCCGGCTACTCTATAGGGAAAAATGTTCTAATAACATCTTATCACGTTATATCAAATTCTGAAGAGATAGTAGTAATATCTGAAGATGGATTCAGAGAGGAAGCGCAAGTAGTTGCCATAAATCCCTATCATGATTTAGCAATGTTAAGCACTACACTAAACTTGCCTAGTTTGAAATTTGCTAAGGAATACAAAACTGGAGAGGTAGTATTAGCAGTGGGAAATCCTTTGGGTTTATACAGTGTGAGCATGGGAATAATCAGCAGTGAAGAAAGGGCTATAATGACACCTAATGGTCTTCCTATATATGTGATTCAAACAGATGCCGCCGTTAACCCTGGCAATAGTGGAGGGCCTCTTATAAATACCAAAGGTGAGGTCGTGGGTACTGTTACTGCCATGATAAGAGAAGCTCAGAATATAGGTTTTGCAATACCGTCTAAACTTATTGATAGCTTCGTAAAAAACGTCATGAAGTTTGGCAGATATATAAGACCTTATATAGGAGTTGGAGTAATAAAGTTAAACAAAGCATTAGCGACGTATCTGGGAGTAAGGAAACAAAGTGGTTTACTTGTAATGAACATAGATCCAAATGGAAGTGCCTATAAATATGGCATAAGACGAGGTGACATTATACTAAAAGTCAATAACCAAGAAGTTAAATCTCCTATAGATTTACTAGCAATACTGGAAGAGATGGTTGGTTCAGAAGTTAATGTAAAAATGCTAAGGGATTCTAGGGAGATTGATCTTTCTATACCAGTTCCTGGAATATCTACTTAAACTTTTTAAAAGTCTTTTAGTGTTGAGCTTTTTATCTCTAATTGCTAAATCTTTTATATGGTAGAAATAGGACAGAAAGCTCCGGAATTAGAATTAGTAGATACAGATTTGAAAAAAGTTAAAATACCATCTGATTTCAAAGGTAAAGTAGTAGTCCTAGCATTTTACCCAGCAGCGTTTACTTCAGTTTGTACGAAAGAAATGTGTACTTTTAGAGACTCTATGGCTAAATTTAACGAAGTTAATGCAGTAGTTATAGGAGTTAGTGTAGATCCGCCATTTAGTAATAAGGCGTTTAAGGAGCAGAATAAGCTAAATTTCACTATTGTTAGTGATTTTAATAGGGAAGCTGTAAAAGCCTATGGTGTAGCTGGTGAATTGCCAATCCTAAAGGGATATGTACTCGCTAAGAGATCAGTATTCGTAATTGACAAAAACGGTATAATAAGGTATAAGTGGGTTTCCGAAGATCCAACAAAGGAACCAAACTACGATGAGATAAAAGACGTTATATCTAAATTATCTTAAATGATGTCATGGCTAGGCACTGAATAACGTGATGATTTAAGGGCGGGAATTCTGAATTCTTTCAAGGAATTTTTCTGGGTTTTTTATATCATATAAGATTGTGGCCTTTCCGTTTTTTAATATAATGTAAATTGAGCCACAATTTAATTTCTTCGCTATAGGTCCCTGTGATATAAATGTTTCTTTAAAATTTTCTGCTTTGACTACTTTTTTACCTAAGAATGATTTTATTATTATCTCTTTTTCCGAGATACAGTAAGTATGGCTCTTAAACCACGCAATTATAATAAATAATATAGCGTACCATATTCCAACGAAAATAAGATAATTAATTATGCTAGTTATCTCCAAGGATAAAGAAAAAATCACAAGTATAATAGTTCCCTCAACTAGAAGCCTTCTTCCAGTTGGTTTCGTACAACCAACAAGCGACTTTTCTTCCATTTATTTCCACCAATGGTGGTTCCTTTTCCTTACATATTGGCATAGCAAAAGGACATCTAGGATTGAATCTGCATCCGCTAGGTGGGTTTATTAAGCTGGGCACTTCCCCGCTAGGTGGTTTAAGCTCCTTCTTTCCCAATTCTGGTACTGAGCTAAGCAGTGATTGAGTATATGGATGCATTGGTTCCGAAATAACTTCTTTTGTATTTCCTTCTTCCACAATTTTTCCAGCATACATAATTATGACTCTATCAGAGATGTATCTAGCTACTGCAATATTATGGGTAATGAAGAGGTATGTGAGTTTTCTTTCTTTTTGTAAGTCTACAAGTAGATTAAGGATTTGCGCTTGTACTGAGGCATCTAAAGCCGAAGTTGGTTCATCTAGAATTAAAAAATCCGGCTCTTTTGCAAGCGCTCTAGCTATTGCGACTCTCTGTGTTTGCCCTCCAGATAGCTCTCTAGGATACTTATCTTTTACGTAATTATAATCTAGCCCAACTTCCTCTAACACCTTCTTGATTCTTTCTTCCCTTTTCTCCTTCATAGCTTCTTTAACTATATCCTTGACTTTCATTCTTGGATTTATGGATGTCATAGGATTTTGAAAAACCATATGTATATGCTTTCTAACATGATTTACGTTATGACCATTTACCTCCATTCCCATAAAGAATAGGTTTCCACTAGTGGGTTTTTCTAGTGTAGCTAGTACTTTACCTAATGTGGTTTTACCAGAACCACTTTCACCCACAACACCTAAGACTTCGCCTCTTCTTATTTCCACGGATACGTTATCTAATGCCCTAACATATATTGGGGGTTCTCTAGCTAACGACTCCAGTATTCCCCTCTTCTTTGCAAGATAGTATTTGTTTATATTGACTGCCTTGTAAAGTACATTATCACTCATATAACCAACACCTTATTTTTCTTCCATTTTTCTCAATAATACTGGGCTCTTTCTTCCTACAAACATCAAAAACTTTACTGCATCTATTACTAAACTTACATCCAGTAGGTAATGCAAAAAACGATGGCGGGTTACTTGGAATTGCAGTTAACTTTTGATTTTTATCTCCAGTTGGTATACTTGCCACTAACCCTTGTGTATATGGGTGCATTGGCGATTTTAAGACTTCTTCAACTTTTCCATCCTCCATAATTCTTCCAGCATACATTACTACTATTCTATCCGAAACTACGTAAGCTAAGGAAATATCATGGGTTATAAAGATTATGCTTGTATTTATTTCTTTATTTAATTGTTTAAATAGATTAACCACTTGCGCTTGTATTGTAACGTCCAATGCAGATGTTGGTTCATCAGTTATGAGCAATTTGGGCTTTAGTAATAAAGCCATTGAAATAACTATTCTTTGAACTTGTCCACCTGAGAGTTGATGAGGGTATCGATCAATAATGGAATAAGGATCTGGAAGTCTTAAATCTTTGAGAACTTCAATAACATCTTTCATTAAACTTTCTTCTTCTACTTTCTTTCCATCTCTTTGATACCTTATTTTAACAGCTTCTAATAGCTGATGACCTACCTTCTTTACTGGATTCAAGCTGTTTAATGGATTTTGAAATATCATGAAAACCCATGTTCCTCTATATTTCTGCAATTCATTGTCTTTTAACTTAGCTAAATTAACTCCATCTATTATGATATCGCCTTGAATTCTCGCATTCGGAGGTAGGATTCTGGAGATTGCGTGACCTAATGTGGATTTCCCAGAACCGCTTTCTCCAACAACTCCTACTATTTCCCCTTTTTCTACATCTAGATTTACATCACTTAATACTTTAATCCAACTTATTATTGTATTATAATAAACGTTTAAGTTTCTAATCTGAAGCAATACCATTTTACTCACCTAATAGGCTATTCTTCCAGCTACCACATCCTGCAATCTATCACCTAGCAACACGAACCCTATAACAATAATTAGAATAGTTAACCCTGGAAATAGCGCCCACCACCAATATTGGGGTAACCCAGTAACACCGTTTGCTGCCATTTCTCCTAACTCCGGGATTGGAGGTGTTATACCTATTCCTAAGAACGCTAAGGTTGAGTAAGTTAATATTACGTTACCGAAGTCTAATGCGGCATATGCTAATACTGGATCTACGGAATTTAGAAAGATATATCTATAGAACAATGATATTCGAGAGACTCCACTTAATTTAGCTGCAGAAATATAATCCATATTCTTTATCCTTAACGTTTGGGCTCTATAAAATCTAGCATAGGTTGGCCACCATACTATTGCCAAGCCTAATATGGTAGCTAAGAACGTAGCTTTCAATGGCACAGTTATTGCAATAACTAATATTAATGCCGGTAAGGATAGAAAGGCATCTGTAACTCTCATTAAGATTTCATCTATTATACCACCTAGATAGCCTGCAAGTATTCCTAGTATTCCTCCTATGATTATTGCTGAAAACACTACTACTATGGCCACGAATGCATCTCTGGGTAGTGCATATAAAATTCTTGAAAAAATGTCCTCTCCTTCTGCATTAGTACCTAAAAGAAAGGTGGACGAAGGAGGATGGAAGGCTAACTGCAAATTATATTGATATGGATTATGAGGAAGGAGTATATAACCTAAATACTGTTTCCTAAGATAACTGGACAATATCTCTAATATTCCTTGTATTAAAGACCACAGTAGAAATAGGCTTACTATTATTAAGCCCAATAATCCAGCCTTATCTCTAATTAAAGCCTTTAGCATGAACCTAATTCCAGAATTTTCACTCAACTATCCTCACCCTTGGATCTAGAACCCCATAAAGTATATCTGCAACTAGATTTGCTATAATTATAGCAATTCCTACAATTACTGTTGTTCCCAAAATTGACGTGTAATCTAGACTTTCTATAGCCTGAGTAATGAAATACCCCATTCCATGATATTGGAATATATCCTCAATTACAACTGCTCCCGCTACCGAGTATCCGAAAAGCAACGCAATTAAGGTTACTAATGGTATTGAAGCATTTCTTAGAACCACACCATATACCACTTTTCTTCTACTTAGCCCTTTCATAAGACTAAGTTTAGCGAAATCAGACTCCATATAGTCTAGCATTGAAGCTCTGGCTATTCGGGTCACTATTCCAAAACTGACTAATGCTATTGCTATAACTGGTAAGACCATATGGTGAACTAGACTAGAAAAATAAGGCCAATCTCCTGCTAACATTGCGTTTAGCAAAGGAAAAGGTGTTATAGGCTTTGGTGGAGTAAGAACGGGATTAACAGTACCGGTAGGAGGTAATAATCTGAGATAATACGCTATCACTAATTGTAATATAACAGCGATTAAGAATGGCGGAGATGCCCAAGTAACTAAGTAAACGCCACGGACTAGATAATCCAGTGGTTTATTCCTGTTTGATGCTGCTATAGCACCAGTGAATAAGCCAATAACTACGGAAAGTATTGTTGCTGGTATTACCAATTCTAGAGTTCTTGGCAAATATTTACCGATAAGCGTTACTACTGGTACCTTATATGTTGGATCTATACCTAAATTTCCATGCAATACATTAATTATGTAGTTAATTATTTGGATATAAAGAGGCTGATCTAGTCCGTATTGTTTCGCTACTTGTTCTAACTCTGTATAAGTTGCATGTGGTCCAGTATATAGCCTTGCCAAGGCTAAAGGATTTGGTGCTATGATATGTATCATAATAAAAACTAATATAATTAGTAATAGTAAGGTAATGAAAGCATTAATGATCCTTCTTATAATAAAGAAGACAGTATTTATGGACATACCATGTCCATTTAAATAAAGTTTGAAGGTACTAATATATTTATTCTCACAGAATAACGTGGAAAGGAAAAAAGAAAAAAGGAATGACTTTAAAATCCTGGGCCTCCTCCTCTACCTCTTCCTCTTAAGAGGACTATCGCAACTACTATTATAACTATCACGACTACTATTCCTATTGTTGCATAAATTAGTGTGGATGGTGAAGATGAGGTAGTTGTTGTTGTAGTAGAAGAGGTTATGCTAGTTGAAGTTGATATGGTTACAGTGTATGGTTGATAGTACATTAAGTTATAGTAATAGCCTATAAATGGGTTGTATACAAATCCTTTCACATAAGGCTGGACAAAGTAATATACTACAGGATTTGGTAACCAAGCGTATGGCGCTTCTTGATACAATATTTGATATACTTTAGCAACCTCTAAAGTTTGTTGTGTCTGATTTGTTAAGAATGATAAATTCTCATATATTTGCTGTAATGTTGAAATATTAACCCAAGCTAAATCTCCAGATATTCCACCATATAATACATCAGTTTGTGCCATTAATTCTTGGAAAATCGGATCTGGCCAATCTGGGAACCACCCTAAATCTATTAGCGCTGGTGTACCATTTGGTGTTATCCAGTTATCGGTTACGGAAGGTAAGACATATTGTATTGATGTTGAAATCCCTATCTTTTGTAAACTATCCTGAACTATTGTTAATTGCTCTTGCTCTAACTCATTCACAGGTGCTAAAGCATATATAGTTAATGTGCTTAATTGCTTACCATTGGTATCACCTATCGTAGTTCCATTAGGCAACACAACATAGAAGTGTCCCTCGTATCCAGCTTCATTCAGGTAGTGTAAGGCTAAGGATAAGTTATAGGTGTAGGGATGTAATTTATCTAATTGCATAACTTCATTATACAGTGGGAATACTGGAGATATTGGACCTAAATACTCTATTGCTAGTGTTTGATTTTGGAATTTGAATACATCTAACTCTGCAGTATAGTTTATAGCGTGAACTATTGCTTGTCTAAATGCAGTAATGTTAGTAGGGAAGATTTGTGTATTCATTGCGATATAGAATACTGCTGCCTCATAACCTAAATTCACAAATATTTGATTGAAACTTACATATTTATTATACTGATATGCAGAGTATATCTGCTGTAGGAATGGTAAGCTAACATATGAAATTTGGGCTTGATTCGTTGCAAAATCTTCCACTCTAGCGTTGTGGCTTAATCCGTATTTTATGTCAATAACTGGTATATGTCCAGGTTGAGCTACAACTGGTATGTTAGATAAATTGTTAGCCCAGTAGTTTGGATTCTTCACTAATACAATTTCAGATAAACTAGGTCCCACACTTTTGATCACATAGGGACCAGTCCCTTCCATGCCATTATCATTAATATATGAGTTAGGAGTATTTGGTTGAACTCCGCCATGTTCATCAATAAAGACTGGATTAACTATCGCTCCCCACCAGCTAGCTATATCTAATAGGAAATACCTATAGGGTTCAAGTGTACTTATCTTAACCTTATAAGGCCCCTCAACCACTACTGCTTGATACGGGTATTCCATGATTTTCTGTATTGTAGTGTTTGCAGCGTTGAAATGGGATAGTATCGATGCAAGTACCTTCGCAGCTAGCGTTGCGTTCTTAGTAGTTGGTAATCCAGTAACATTTTGTATTGCTGCTGCGACACCCCACGGTAAGGCATATCCAGTCTGCCCATACTGAGTTGAATTGAATAATAGTTCAATATAGTTAGCCACACCAGGACCTTGTCCCATTAGTATAATCCTGTAAAAAGAGAACCAAACAGTACTAGCATTTACTTGTACTCCATCTGGAAAGTATACTCCATGTCTGATGTAGAATGTCCAGTTCTCATAGTTTGTTGTTGACCAGTTCTGGGCTATAACTGGGACAACTTGTAAGTAATTCGAACCGTTATATTCCACTAGCTCTTGAAAGATTGCTTGATATAATGGTCCATCTTGAACGTAAAACCCAGTCGCTGGGTCAAGTGCATCTGGAGGCGCTACTTGGGAAACGTCGACAAGTATAGATGAGTTTGATGGAGATATTGTGAGTGATGTTTGTGCTGAAGTTTGTAAGAAAAATAGTGATGGTATAATCATGCTTGTTAAAATTACTAATAAAAAAGCTAAACCCTTTAGGCTAGACATTTATAATCCCAAGATGCTTATCATTCTATGTTTAAAAAATTTATGGAAATATGCATCGTTTATATGTAGACTTTTTTAAAATAATAATGATAGGACTTTATGAATTAAAATTTACTTGATCTTATCGTAGAGAAATATCTACACTATATCTTAACACTTTTATGCACTCCATCATCCATTAGAGCTACACAGTAGCTCGCTATCCTAGCCAACTCTCTTGCCAGTTCTTTACATTCTATCTCGTTTCCATACACTATCTTGTTTATTTCTTTCATACTTTCCCTTATGTCCCTTATGTGATCTATATCTTTATCAAAAAACACCTCTTGAGATCTCTTAAACATATTCACGATGGTTTTAATTATGAATTTTAGTTCTTTATTGGATGTGTTTATACATTCAGTTACGGCTAGGGATGTGGTTTTTATATGAGATAGCATTCTTCCCATGTCACGCATTGCTATAGCATAGAGTATTAAATCTCTAGTGGGTAGATTTTTTATCTCAAATTCCTCCTCTTTTTGTGAAACTATGGCTATTTCCCTTATTATTGAATTGTATAATTTATTTAACTCCTCAGCTCGATTTTTCAAATCTACAGCCATTTCCTTGTTAGGATTTTCAATTATCTTTTCCAGATCCTCCAGTAGTCTCAATAATTTACTAGAGAAAGTTTTCATCCTTTCAGCCAGATTGGTGTTAAAACTATCTTGAACTTTAAATGTAATATAGTTAAAACTTTCACTCTCAATTGTTAAACCTGGCAAGTACAATTGCAAATTTTTCAGCTCATCTTTTATAGAGGCTGATATTACAGACTTAGATGTTATTTCTATTTCTGAAATCCCTTGCATGTAGTATACTGTTATCAAGTATTTGCTAGTTTCTAAATCAATAAGATCAAGATCAAGGGTCTTCTTGGTAATGTAATCTCTTATAGGTTTTATTAATAATTCTCCATCTTTTTCTATAACAAAAACCTCACTTTTAGCATCTAAGCTATTTCTCCTAACCCATTCTGGAGGTAATGTTATTATGTAACTGCCACCTTTAATCTTCTGAATTCTTCTCCTCATATTCTTCTCCATTAATATATAAAAATTAAAGACCTACTAAAAAGGTTTGCGAATTTAGAATATTGCAGCTACTAAATCGTCTTCTTTTAGTTCTATATCCTCGTCCCCATTTATGCCAATCTCTGGCATTGATGGAACCTTAACGTTAAACCTCTTAACATTGCTAGCAACTCTCGCTACAGCCTCTCTCCATATCCTTTCTCTCTCCTCTATTGTTGGTAATCCTAAACCAGCATCAATTGCTAGCTCCTCCATTTTCTCATGTACCTCCTCATACCAAGGAGGTAATTTCCAGAACTCCTTAGGAGGCTTATAAGTTATCAGTGATAGGAATACAAATCCAGCTCTCATCTGTTTAGTTACAAACATTTTCTTCTCTTCATTCATCTTATTCAAGTTATTATTTAATATAAGATAAGTAAAAGCATAATGTCTAGTCTCGTCTACAGTTAGATTTCTGAAGGTATCCTTAAAGGTAGGTATTTTAGTCTTATCCTTCATTCCGCTAAATACTGTTGTAGCTGCTGCTTCGCCCATCATAAATGAGGTAAATAAAATATCCAATGTGTATTTATTATAAGCTTCAACATAACCTTTCCAATATCTAGAACCATTCCACCAAACCCACTCGACATTAAGTTTAGCCTTTCTTTCCAAATCATCCTGCGGTTTGAAATTAAAGGGAAATCCTTTCATAGCCTTATCTATTGCAAATCCGCACAATACGTTATGCCTATTTTCATCATAAGTTATGGTTGTTAGGAGAGCTCTGATAGTTACTGGTAGACTCCTTTCACTGGCTTTAACTAATGCGTAAGCGAATACCGGTGTCGCATTATCGAAGTTAGATAGCAGAGCCCACCAGTACGCTAACGCCAATCTCTGTTTTCTATCAAGGCCTGAAACTATTTCCTCGTACTTTTTCCAGTTTAAATCTTCCTCGTCCCACTGCTCCTTTTTAGCTCTCCTATAAAGTCTCATAGCTTTCTCGTCATCAAACTCCCATGTTGGTGGATACACATTATTCTCTGGATATATTGGATCATTCTCATAATTTATATCCATCCGTTCACCATATATATGTTATTGATTCTAATATATAAGTTTTTCCAGATACTTTACGAAATTAATGAAGATTAGGTACACTATAAAAAGGATGGAAATTAGATTTCTCTCATTATCTGAGTGTGGATAATGATTTTGTTAATTTGAAGCAAATTATATGAATTATTTATGCTTTATTGAGAGAATATCTTGTATAATGCCTTTTTAGAGTGAGAGAGGGAGTATTCCTTGTGTGATCGCATGGGAACTAGGTAGAAAATTCCGTGTTCACCCAAGTAATACTAATATAGTCTTTTTCATAATAGTTGCAACAGGCTTTTAACTTCCCTCAATACAAAATATAGAAAAACATTGAGAAAAGCTTGTATTATTGTGAGATAAAACTTGTTAATAGATAATAAATCAAATATGAGAAAAATTTTCCCATACTTATACCTTCCTCAAGCACGTCATGAAACTTATTAATCCAATACCTAGTATAATTACCCTTAGAAACCAAATAATAGAACCTCAATTCTAGAGCATAACACGAGTAATAATAAGTATTAACCCAACGCTTCAAATCCTTCCAAACCAACTCAATTGGGTTTAAATCCGGAGAATAGGGAGGCAAGAAAAGCAAAGTAATGTTAAGCCTAGAAGCAGTAGCGAAAACATAAGAAGACTTGTGAAACTTAGCATTATCAAGAATCAACACGACATTACCAGAATTCCTAACCCTAAGCAAGTAAAGAAAATTAGCGAAAACCCTAGAATCAACATTGGAATAAATTAGCATAAAACAAGGCTTACCATCAAACAAGGGAATACAAGCTAGAATATTAACCTTAACACTTGGATAATCAACCCTAACAACATACAAACCCAACCTCCTAACCCTAGAGGGATCATGACTAATACCAGACTCGTCTATGAAAAACACTTTTACGCCCTTCTTAATAACGCCCTTCAACCTCTCCCTAAGTATATTGTCGGCATCTATTGGTCTCTTCTTGTCGATCTTGTAGGGTTTTATGTAGGGAATTTTCAGTCTTTTTCTCGCTATTCTCCAAGCTGTTACGTAGCTTATTTTTACGTTGAACTTCTCCTCTATGTAGGCCTTTGCTTCCCATATGGTTTTTCCTTGTATTTCTTCTACCTTTATTTCCCTCTCGTTTACCTTCTTTTTTCTTCCTTTTCTTTCCTTGTGGAATAGGCATTTTTCTCCCTCTCTCTGGAATTCGTTGATCCATCTATATACTGTGCTTTTGTGAACTTGTAGTATTTTTGCTATTTCGCTAATTTTCATTCCTTCCAAGTATTGCCCTAGCTTTTGTCTCGTTTAGGTTCTTGGGCTTCTTGCTAATTAGCTTCCTTTTTAAGGTCCTTAGCACACTCGTTTAGTTTTAATAGTGCATTTTGTCTAATATATCTTGGGGGCTGTTGGGTTCAAAGCGAATTAAGGTCCTTAGCACACTCAGCCCAACAGCTCCCATTACTAACACTAGATTTAACTCCCTTTTAGCCCCCGTTGCAGCTATTATGAAAAAGACTATAAGAAAAAGAAAAGCCATCATGAGACGCATAAACTAAAATGAGTTATGGCTTAGTAGCTTTTAGAAATAGTGTATATTAATAGTCTCATAAAGTTCTTATTCATTTTGACAGTATAAATAGGAAATAATGAGGCAAAAACTTAATGAAAGTACCGGTGTTAAACAGTAAGTTATACAATACTTAAATATCGATTGGAGTGTAGTAAGCTCCTGCAGTGCAGCAAAATTTCAATATAATGGATTTAATATAGGGAAAAATTTAAAATTTGCCAAAACATTTGTTACTTATGAGTCAGGAGAAATATGATTATCTTATAGATTACGTTAACTATGTGGAATATATAACTATTATGCAGCACATGATCTTTAGTACTTTTTGTAAATATAAGGGTATTTATTATTGTGATGCAGATAGTAGAATACGTTTCTGGCAAGGCATAAAAGATAGTATCTTTGTACCACTTCTAACTAGTGATGAAATTACTTACCTCAGTGGTAAAAATCCTCAAAAGATCGATTACTTCTTTAATAGTGCCCCAGAGCAGATTATAAGGCAAACGTGTCAACGATTTGCTAGTACTATTGAGGCTATTGAGGATATTATAAATAACTTAAGGAATTATGAACGAGATAACTACGAGAAGTTGAAAAAGGCTTACATAGAGTTTGTTAGATCCATGATCTATAAAAAATTAAGTGCTAGTTCTACGAGCGAAATAATGAACATTAAGCAAGCGTTAAGTCAGCTCTTAACCTTTGTTAAAATGAAGCAGGACGCTTTTAATGTTGTGAGATTTACAACTCATGTTGGAACTATATTTGTTTTAGATAAAGATCTAAAGCCAGGAGTACCAAAGCCTGACAGTTGGAGATATACAATAAGAGGTGTATCTATCATATTCACGTGCAATATTAATGGAAAGCAAGACTTTATGTATGCTTTTCCTGCTCCCATGTTTACTGATGACTTCGTAAACTTACTACAGGAATTCCTAAACAAAACCGATACTACAACTCCACCACTAAAAGAAAACAATGAGACCCCGCTCCAAGACGTAAGTTATTATAGATATAGTTCCACTGGAGTCAATGAGACTATTCCTTCAGTCCCACAGCCCCTACTTCCAGTTGTTTGCTCCTCAGAAGACATTAGGAATACCTTTACGGGCGTTAGAGATCCCTTAGAGGCGGCTACTGCTTATGCTTTTAAGCTTCTAGGCTTCGACGTTAGGACTAACGTATATGAAAAAAATAGGGCAGGACAAGACGTGGAGATAGACGTAAAGGCCATTAAAAGAGGTCTTGAGATCTACGCTTCTTGCAAGAACTTGGATAGACCTGTAGATAGACCAATAGTTGAACAGGAAGTAGGCAGAGTTAACAGCCTAAAGAAGCTTCCGCATTTGAAAGTTCTGGTAGTCTCATCCCTAAACGATCAAGCTAGGGAAACAGCTAAGAGCGAGGGATTCCTTCTAGTTGAGCTTAATAAGAAAGTGACAGATGAAGACTTAGATAATGCTTGTATAAAGATTAGGGAGCAATTAAGAGAATATTTTGAGACTTTAGCACCACCCGAGCTTGTTTCTGCCTATACAGCCTTACAAGAAGCATTAAATTCCTTAAAGAACGTAGAGGAGGGGCTTAAGAAAGTAATAACAGCTCTGCAGAAGGCTAGCAACAAGGAGTGAAAGCAGAACCTAGACTGGGCTCCGAGAGATAAGAGAACTTTAGTAAACTTAGTTAACGGGTTCGTTGTTAAGAGAGAGACCATATTGGAGAAAGGGAGTTGGAGAAATTTAAACAGGGCTGAGGATTGGGAGATTGTTTCTAGAGTTGGCTTCGATTATTTTATCCCTGCACTTACTCACGCTGAGTTACGTAATGAGTTAGATAGGGAGAGGAGATATGCTAAAGGTTTAAAATATTACGCTAGGAGGTTTAAAAACAAATTGGACGTTATTAGGGGTTTGGGATATAACTGGAGTGATATGAACATAGTGTATTCTAAACACTCAACACCATATAAGATTTTTATCAATGCTCCTTCCTATATACTCGCCAAACTTATGGGGATTTATAGAAACTATAGGGAATATAATAACGGAGTTGGTACAATATTGTCAGCACTTGATAAGATGATCGATCTTAAGGAGATAGGAGTTAATGATAAGTACTTCTTATTCGGTGGTTATTGGGGTTTCTTCAGTGCATATAATTTGGATAAGATTATTGACGAAAAACTGCCAAGTAAAGTAGGGAGAGTGAGAAAGTTCATATGTAATGATAACGGATTGCGATATGTAAAGACCTTAGAGGAATTCGACATAATTAAGCTAGCATCTTCTTTAAAGGATAAGCTTGAATGTAATGAATTTAACCCTTAGAACCCTCTTCCTCGCTTGATTGTCTACTTATTTCCAACGCCTCAGCGTAAATGAAACCTAAAATTATCCAACCAAAGAACAGATACACAATGTACTTGTTAAACGTTGGCAAAGAGTATAGAAAGACTGATATACTGACCAGTGATGCAAAAATCCCGATAAATATTTCATGAAGATGCTTCAATGCTCTCTTTGATGCAATCCTAATTAGTGAGGAATTGGCCGAGATGTGAACAAACAAGTTGTTTAAACCAGCTAACGCTCCAAGTATTGTGAAAGTGTTGTATAATCCAAAGGTGTAGCTCATTGCAGTTAACGCAGTTATGAAGACTAATCCCACAAGTAGCTCAGAGTATTTCACCTTAGAGAGACCACTTGGCATTATCCTATCCTCAGCCATTGCCTTCAATGTTCGGGAATCAGCTAAAATATACGTCATTCCTCCTAACGTTCCATCGCTTAACGCGATGAGAGCTATTATGAATGTACCTATTAAGCCAAATCTAAACAGTAAGTAGTCTATTAAGTTTCCAGTGAAGTTCATGGCTGCCAAGGAGTAAAAGAAAAACGTTGCTAAACCTCCACCAAATAATAACACTGAAATTGCAGCTCTACCTATGGTTTTAGGATTGGTTTCTCCACCTAAGGGAGCTATTGAGCCGTAACCTGTTGGTATTCCCAATCCAAATACTGCAGCTGATATTAAGGTGGGTGTTAATGAACTCGGTATCGGATTGTAAAAATTCCATCTAGAATCGTAAAGAAATAGTAGGGAAAGTAGGGAAATTATTAAGATTTCTGCTATTGACGCTCCAATAGCGTACTTAGCTGACACTTGTATTCCAGCAAGTACTATTGACGTTGCAATTATTCCTACAATTAATGCGTAAAACCACTGATCGTAAAATATTGAAGGCAGTATTGTAGAGGGTACGTACGTTGAAATAATAGTGTACAGTACGTAAGCTCCACCTGTGAGTAATGTCCCACCATAAGCCAACCCGTAAAGTAAATAGTTCCAACCCGTATTCAACCCTAACCTAGAGGTTAAGGAGTAAAATGCGTATGTATAATATCCCCCACCCCTCTTAAATCTACTTGATAAAGAGTAAATGACTAGACCGTTAAATAGGACTACGAGAGTTGCGACCAACATGGCAAATGGCGCTTGTGTTCCTACTTTTCCTATCATGACAGTACCGAAGGTTAGTAAGGAGATAAAGGGTGCTTGTCCACCAAAGGAGATGAAGAATATGTCCTTAAATGATAACTTTTTACTCCCCTTATTCAGCTCCTCTTCTTTGTTGATCTCTTCCTTCATACACTAAAAGATAATGATACATTCAAATAAACATTTCCTTATACTGTCGTAGAGGAAGAATTATCTAGAATTAAAGTTACTCTTCTTCCAATACAATTTAATGTCTCATAATTTCTCCAAAAGCTTTTCAAACCCCTTAACTTCTCTAAGAGGTAATCCCATACTACCTCTTGTCACAGCTAAGACTTCAGCGACAATCGATAGAGCGATCTCTTTCTCGCTCTTAGCACCAATATCTAAACCGGCTGGAATTCTCAATTTCTTTAATTTCACTTTATCAATTCCGGCTTGGACAAGCCTCTTCAATATTACCTCAGCTCTCTTTAAGCTCATAATTACAGCAATCTCCTTAGCTCCACCATAAATTGACTTCATGATAGCCCAAGTATCGTAAACGTGCCTAGTTGCAACTATTACGTAATTGTCCTTTACAACATCATCTGGAATTTGGAAAGTAGTACCTTTTATCACCTCATCAGCCTCATAATAACTTTCCTCAGCAAATGGGTCAACCACTAAAACGTGAAAACCCAAATCCTTTAAATATCTTGTTATATATGGAGCGACGTTAATTCCCTTCCCAGTACACCTACTGGCGTCAACCCTTACGGTATCCCTATCGCAAAATACTGGTTCCTCCATTTCCGCTTCTCTACTTGAGGCAAATACGACGACTTTCATAAATTAACATACTAACTAAACACTTATATGTATTCATTAAAAGCTAGAAAAGTAGTTTCAAGGAAAATGAGTAGCAACTTCTACTAGTAGGGCAATGCTTAGATTTTCCATAATAAAAATATCTATGGAAAGTCATTAATGAATTGTGGAACGCTTTAACAAAAATCACTTTTACTTTGTATTTATCTACTCAGTGTTAAATCTGGAGTCGGACTTCACTGACGTTTAAACTAAGGGGAAAGTTTGTTCTTTTCTAGGTATTTTATAGAATTCGTCCTTTAAATGTTAAACTCACCATTTTCTTAAATTCAGAATCAAACGTTAGATTAAAAGTTTAACCCTCAAACTTTGATGAAAATTTGAAGCGATCAATAAAACGCTTTCATAAGTATTTGATATAAGACTTGAAATCGCCAATATGAAAATGAAAATAAGAACTTCCTGGACTAACATGCAGTTTCATGATTTCGACACGATAAGATATTGACAAATTTAGTGTGTAATTATATAAGATAAGAATGTTATATTTATAATAATGTTTCACTTTTGATCAATTTGGATAACGTCTCGTCACTCTCATATAAATAAAAAATTGTAATGTTAACACTCGTCGAATAATTATACATTTATCTAACAAATAGGATGACCAAGTGAGAACAATTATGAGAATTGCATAATGTGACTATTTTCTAGTAAATTCTATTCTTTAACTTCAGTACATTTTTATAATCAAAAAAAGTAGGGATTACTTTTAACCTTTTCTCGTTAGACTAATAATCTCAATTATATACTTTTTCCTTTTAGTGTCTTCAAAATTCATCAGACAAAATCCTATAATTGGAGAGATCATATATAGCAATAAAGTATATCCGTCAATTCCCAAAAATACCGTACTTATTACAATAAAGTAACCTATTCCTGCACTCAAATTCCCCTTTATTATAGAGATTAAAATACCCATGGCTGTCAAGCCTAAGGCTAGTATTAATAAAGTTATACGATAAGGATTATACAAGTTTATTCCAAGAGTTGCGGGCAATATCATATTCATAAGTATCTCCATATATCTATTACTACTTATTACGTTCTCCATGAATATGAATGGAATTAAGGATAAAACCCCAATTACTATTGCAATGTAATTCCTCATAGACTTAATCTTACCTTGTATGATACTATACGTTATAAAGCTTAATAAGGAATTGAAATAGGCAGTAAGGTAACTTAAAAATAAGGCATGCTGAAATACGTTAAGTGATACTGAAGCATACAATCCAATGGCAACTAGGATCATAGTAGGGGTTAACAATATATTCTGTAAAGGCGATTTAATTAATCCCTCAACCATGCTAACTATTCCCAAAATGAATAAGGCTATCTCTAGAGAGTACCAGAAGCTGGATATATTATAGTGTGGAATTAGGTTAAAAAATGGAGAAATAAGCAAAACGATCGTTATTGGTATTAATGCTCTATACTTAGTTGATATAATTGCCGAGATTACTATTAACATTATAAAATACAGATAAAAGGCTATGTTCCCAATAATCTCTAAAATACCTTCGTTTGGTATATTAAGGGGTAAGATTGAAGGGAAGATAAAAGCTTGTTTAAGCATGAACTGCAAAAAAGAGGATATACCTAATAAGATTAAAAAAATCTTAAAATTACTTTTCAATTCATTTAAAAAACTCATCTTCTAAACACCGCGTAGAGTACTGCTAATGCTACTAATGCTATTACTACTCCTATTACCGTGACGTAGATAGTAGCAGTTGAGACTGAGGTTAACGTACTTGTAACCAGCGATGACGTTGTTGTGTTTGTCACGGGTGGTAGTGAAGTAGTAGTAGGTGCGGTAGTAACTAATTCTAATGTTAAGAAGTTTGACGTAATAGACTTGTCGAATAATGTTTCTCCTAATCTTCCTTGCCACACTGCAAATGCCACATAGTATACTTTACCTGTAGTTATATTAGGCATGAAAGGTTCATAATCTGGCGGAACTGCTAACGGTCTTGCAAACTCTACATACCAGTAACCATCTTGATATTTAGCACCAGTCCAGATGAAGAATAGAGAACCATTAAGTCCAGATGATCTAACTGGAGTATACCAAATTCCGCCAGTATCAACTTCATATAGGTTTGTATTATTAGTATATAATGGCACCGCAAATCCATGATTCCCTGGATCAGTATAAGGAATATTAGTACTATTAAGAAATGTTAAATTCTCCCATATGTTAGCCTTAAATGCCGGATCATAAGTAGCGTTGTTCCATGTAGCGCCAGATAACCACATCCATATATTTGCGGCTCCACCTTGTTGAGCTAAAGATCCTCCAGCGTATTTGAATGTAAATCCATCAAAAACCTCTCCAGGTTGCTCTCCACCTAAATTCATATCGTCTTTTGTT
>Ga0081529_120970_pt1 | contig 35921 bp, 40 predicted proteins | sample EchGeymetagenome_FD_71012 | JGI IMG/M metagenome (GOLD analysis project Ga0081529, IMG submission 71012) | Ferrous microbial mat and aquatic microbial communities from Echinus Geyser, Yellowstone National Park, USA - transect B T=78-80 C v2... ...
CTCTATTATCTTATGGTCAAGCTCTGGGAACTCTTGTGAAAGGCGTTTAAACAAATTAGGTAAATCCTACATAGGGGAGAAAAAATTATGCGCCTCCTCGTGTAAAATCACTCCCCTTATTCTGCTTTCATTCCCTGGGCCTCTTAGTTCATTCCTACCCAAGTTTAAAACAATGCTTCTTTTGCCATTTTCATCTGCTACTGTAAAGCCGAGGTAGCCTTCTTTGGAATAATCTACCTTAAACTCTATGTCTATATCCTCTCCTTTTTGCAAACGCAAGTAAGTAGTGAATAGGCTTATCTCTTGCAAAATCTCTTGAAAAATGTTGCTTGTAATATCTGATAAATCCTCAACTTGAAAAAGCTTTTGAAAAATGTTGCCCATGTCTAATAAATACTTCTCTGAATCTCTCTCTTTTAATGATAAATCCTTCTCTTTTAATAAATCCATTTTACCCATTCACATTTTTTATCTATCATCTGGGGCATTAATCCAAAATACATCGATTGATCAAATATTTTTTGGATTTCTCCGGCCATTACTAGTTTGCTAATCCATGCAGTTTCTTCTACATTCTTTTTTAACCTTCTTACCTCTTCCCCTCCCTGCCTTTCTTTACCTTTACCCAGTCGCCTTTCTAACAAATCTACGCCCACCCCTTCAGAAGATTTAAATTTCATGATCATTAAAGGATTAGACTACAAAATTTAAAAAACTTTTGTAAAAGTTTTTGTAGGATCCAAAATACATCATATACCTTAACCGTATGAGATATGCAATAAGGCATAAAAAATACGTAAGCACTCTGTCTATTGGATTTAATGCATAAACTCCAAATTCATCATGTTATTCTACCCTTTTATTACAAGCCAACAATGTGTTTCACAAACTTCTTCCTAGCTTATCTCTGCACGATAACGCGTGCAGCCGCGTATACCTCTTGTACTTTATTTTTTATGGTAGCCTTATTCATTGTAATCAGACAGAGTGGAGGTATTGATACAATGATAGAGATAAAAACAGCAAAAGATTTGGCTATTCCTTCTTGAGCAACAAAATATCAGAACCTTTTATGAGTTTTTTCCTGCCAGCATGCCTTGCATATTTGAGTGCCTTGTTAGCTATCTTTTCTGTTAATCTTTCGAGCTCCTTTTCAAGATCAAGAACAGCATCTTCTGTTACCTTCTCTGCGCCCGCCTCTCTTATAAACTGCTCGATCTCGTACAAACTAAACCCCCTACCTCCCACAAATATCACCTCCTGAGAAAAGCATAAGCATATTGTTAAAAAAGCTTTTTAAATTGTTTGCTAATGCTGTGAGTAGTGGTATTCCTTTTAAATTGAAAGGATCTGCTCTATGCTCATTCCATGCTCGAAAGCCTCCCTCTTGCTTATTCTATAGCTCTTTTCCGCCTGTCTTAGCTTGCTTATCGGTATGAAAAACCAGCCTTTATCGTTCATGCGCCAGGCTATAAACGTTTTTAGCCCTGTATTATTTTCCCACTCTTTAAGAACATTGTACTTCGCTGGCTCTATTGCAATGCTCGTTTCCCAAGCCTTGCATTCAAAGGCAAAGCCTTTCCCTGACTTAATTGCTATAATATCTGGGCTTATCGAGTTTATACCGCTACCTGCGCTTCTCATAACAGAGTAGCCAAGCTCAGCAAACTTTGCTAATAGTTCTCTTTCCCCCCTGGCGCCTTTTACATATCTGTTCATCAATCCTATTGATTATAGGAAATATATATTAAGTTTTGCTTTGATATATAATTATAAATTAGTTGCAGTGAATTTATGCTTTGTTCATGCTTAACCATGTTTGTGCCGGAGCGCAATGCCAAGGCCAAAGGTAGGCAGGCATAAATAGCTGCAGCTAATTCTATACAGTGGTTTGATTGGCAAATCGCAAACAGAGAAGCGAAAGTATTGTAGAGATAATAAAAGAATTGCAGAATGATAAGGTAGTGGTGATAGTAGAGGGAAAGCACGACATCGAAGCACTAAAAAGTACTGTTGAGTATCTTAGCAGCACTGGGCTTATATCAAATAAAGCAATAAACGCAGTAACAATAGATAAGCTTAGGTACAACCACCTTGATATAGACGGTAAGAAAATAATCATTGCAACAGATAACGACAGATCTGGAAACAATAAAAAGGAACAAGCTATTGGACTTATAAGGGCAAAATATCCTAATTCAACAATCGATGAAAATACATGCATAAAGCTTCTCAAAATTCTTGGAACCAATAGTATAGAAGGCATAATGGGACCAATAAAAGATATAATCAGCACAGATGAATCTTTTAACGTATGGAGGTGATTTTATGGCAAAAACATATCTGGATATTGTAAAATATATGATTGAAGGTACTTTTAGCATAGAAGGTCTTGTTGATAAACCAGACATTATAGGGGCAGTTTTTGGTCAGACAGAAGGCTTGCTTGGCGATGATCTAGACCTTAGAGAATTGCAGAAGAGCGGAAAGATTGGAAGAATAGAGATAGACCTCTCGCAGTCGGGAAGCAAAACATATGGCAAGATTTACTTGCCAGCTTCTCTAGACAGGGTAGAGACATGTATACTTGCTGCAGCGATCGAATCAGTAGACAGGGTAGGTCCTTACGAAGCACAGTTCAAGATAACAAAAGTGGAGGATACAAGGGCAGAGAAAAGAAGAAAGCTTCTCGAAAGGGCGAAGGAGCTAGTAAGGCAGCTTCTAACTACCGAGTTGCCAGACAGCAAGGAGCTTGCAGAGCTTGTCCAGAGCGAGGTAAAGGCAAGCGAGATTGTAAGCTATGGGCCTGAGAATCTTCCAGCAGGGCCTGATGTTGCGAAGAGCAATGAGATAATAATAGTAGAAGGCAGAGCAGATGTGCTTAACCTACTTAGAAATGATATAACAAACGTAATAGCACTTGGAGGAGCGACAGGCAACATACCTAAAAGTATAATCAATTTGTGCAATGAGAAAGATGTAACTCTCTTTGTAGATGGCGACAGAGGAGGAGACATGATTGTAAGGTCCATCATAAAAGTGGCAGAAGTAGATTATATTGCAAAGGCGCCTGATGGCAAAGAGGTAGAAGAGCTTACAAGGAAGGAGATAATAAAGGCGCTGCGTACAAAAGTTCCATTAAGCCAATATCTTGGCATTAGCAAAGGGAAGCAGCAGGCTACGCAAAATCAAGCAAAGAACGATTTAGCAAAGGAGCGATTGCCTGAGGAGCAAGAGCAGGTTCATGAGCCTGCTGAGAAGCTAAGTGAGTCTAGTGAGGAGCCAATGCTAAAAGAAGTTGGCAATGAAGAACCAGCATTGATAGATCAGATGGATTTCCAGCAGGATGAGACTCATGGGCTTCAAAGCCCAGGTTCATCAGCACAGAACCAAAAGGAGCCTGTGCTGAAGGCAATTGTTTTATCGCAACTTGCAAAAGCTCTAGATGAACTTTCGAATACACTTAATGCAAGGCTTTACAACAGTGCGGGTGAAGTAATATATGGCAAGGATATACCAATACGTGAGCTAATACCTACTATACAGCAGACAAACGGCATATATGGTGTTGTCCTAAACGGTATAATAACACAAAGACTTGTAGAGCTTGCACAGCAGAAAGGAATAAAAGCTTTATATGGGCTAAGGGCTAACCCTATGCCTAAGAAGCCTGCAGACATTATCATATATACAAAGGAGCAGGGCAGGATAGACTGACATCCTCCCACGAATAAATTCGTGGGCTTTCTGCTATGCATTCTGTAATAATAAAGGGTCTTAGATGAAAGAAAGGGTTCTAATCTTAGATATGGGCTCAAAGATGAACAGATTCGGTGGTGAAGCTAGAGTTGCAGCGCAGCTACACAGCAAGCTATCAGATTATTTCGACACCTTCTATCTTGGCTATGAGACACCGTATCTTGAGCGCAATAAAAACTGCCATATTATAGAAAGAGGCAACATAAAGCTTTCTAGCAAGATGAAAACAAGGCTGGCTGAGAATTGGATTCTGCGGGCGGGCTACTATTTTCTAGCTGGCAGGCTGATTAACATAGGTATAAGCAAGGATGAGCTAAAAAATATATTTGATGAAATAAAGCCTGACGTTGTTATCTCAAACTCACTTGCAGACTTTCCTATAATAAGGCTAGCAAAGCACTGGTTTGAATTTAAGTCGATTTACATAGATCATGTAAATCTCTCTGGTGATGTTTTTAAAAACATGCTATCTAAGAACTCCCTTCCCTTTACTCTTGGCACCGGTATGCTTGGCTTAAGTATTAATAATATGAAAAGAAGGTTCTTTAATTTCTTTGATGCAAATGTTGCGCTTAATGTTGAGCAGGAAGAGGTAATTAAAAAATACACACAGAAAGTAGCATATATACCAAACGGTGTAGCAAAGCCAAAGAGGGATGAAAAAGCAATAAAGAGGTTCAAGGAAAGGTACAACTTAGACGATAAGTTTGTTATTTTGTATGTTGGGCGTATGTTTGAAAGACAGAAGAATGTAAGTACTCTTATAAAAGCTTTTAAGAAAATTCAAGGCAACAGTATGCTCCTTTTGCTTGTGGGCGAAGGTCCATCTCTAGATGATTATATTAAGCTTGCAAAAGATGATAAAAGGATTTTGTTCACCGGCGGTTTATATGATCCAATGCTCAATAGCGCTTACTGGCTTTCTCACATTTTCGTACTACCTTCATTTTGGGAATCCTTTGGTTTATCAACGCTCGAAGCCGCTTCCCATTCTCTTCCTCTGTTATTATCAAAGAAAGCCTATCCAAAAGATTTTGAAAAATTGAAGATAAATATTCAGAGCTTCGATCCAAATAGCGCGGATGATTTGGCAAATAAGATTAACAAAATGCACTCAGATAAAAGACTATACGATGCGGCAAAGAGGGCATCGCAAAATTTAGCAAATGAGTTTAGCGAAGAGAAGATGATAAATAGATACAAAGAACTCATTCTTTCGCTCTCCTGATTCGAGATGCGCGATACATTTTGACCTTCATATAAAAATAATCGATAACAACTTTAATAACATCTAAGCCCACGTATCTGAACATCCTCCCACGAATAAATTCGTGGGTTTGCTATATTCTGTAAAGTATACAAGTACAGCGCATAATGAGATTTTTACATATTTGCATATTTTTATTTCTTTTAATCATATCTTTAAGCATGGAGCAGGAACAATACAAGCATGTTGAAAAGCTAATAAGGAGCAGCAAGAATGTATTTATTGTTTCGCCATATATAGATGAATATTATGCTAGGTTCCTATTGAAGCATGCTCGCAACAAGAAGATATACATAATATCATCATCGCCTGAAGAAAAGGCAAAAAAGATGCTTACAAAAGGCGGCTTTCCGTCTCTTACCTTATTGCTTTCAGTTATAATGTTCTCATTCTATTACCTACTATGGCTAGCAGGCTTGAGCTATGTGCCCGTTCTTATTATTGGCTTTCTCTTCTTTGCATTGTTTATTGTACGCTTATCTACTATGAAGCCAAAGAACATAAGGTTAAAGGTTCCAAAAGAATTTATACATGCTAAATTTTATATTGGTGATAATGAAGCAATAACAGGGTCTGCAAACCTAACATATAGAGGCATGCACAAGAATATAGAGCATCTAGAGATAAGCAGCGACCCTGATTATGTAAAGAAGCTTAAGGCAGAGTTCTGGCGCATGTGGAATGTTTGACTAAAAAGCCTAACAAACCGTTAACCGTTTTTTGTAATTTTATTTGTGGTTAAGGCAAAGCGCATCAGAAAAGATAGCGAAAAAGTAGTGAAAAATAGATTGGGAAAAGAAACGGGCTTAGGTAAAGAAGATCATATAAACATATTCAAAGATAGCTTGAGAAGGAATTTCAGCCGACCAAACAACCATTATGGCTTGTGTTTGTAAAATGGGCGGGTGCAATTTAAGTAAAATAAGAATAATATAAAAGATATATATCTCACTGTAAAAATATACCTTGTGGTCTATATAATAATTGCATCTCTATTGGCAGTTTTGTCATGGTCATTTGTAGATGCAGTATCAAAGTTATATATAAATAGGTTTGGTAAAGAGCTTTCATCATTAATACTGCTTGTCGTTGGTATTATACCTATGTTGCTTTTAGCTATGCTTTCTCCTTATTTAGATGATATACTCTTTTTGCTTTTCATCGGGCTTGTTGGTGGACTTCTGCTCTTTTTGGGCTACATACTTGTATACAAGTCTGTGCCGTCTGGCGGTGTATCAAACTCCTATATACTGCTTGAAGTTCAGCCAATCATTCTGATACCTTTCGGCATTTTTGTGCTTGGGGAGCATATAGGTATTGAAAAGGCCGTAAGTATAATACTAATATCTATAGGAATTTCGCTTATCCTGGTTAGTAAGAGGTTTAAACTTGATAAACGGCTAGTTCCTGCGCTTATAGGAAATGTGATGTGGGCAGTATACTGGGCCATAATAATACTTGTATTTTTGTATTACAAAAACTTTATATTGCCCCTTCTTTTTGTAAGGGTGTTTGGTGCATCTTTCGCTTATCTCTACTACAAAGCAAAACCTCCAAAAAACTACTATAAAATAAGCCTTTCAAAGCTCGAAATTCCACTAATTATTATTGTCATTCTTGCAGGATTATTTGATGGCTTCGGCAATATCTTATTTGCCTTCATTTCATTTAGCAATAAAGTTGTGTTGGGTAGCACTATCCTTTCTTCAGAACCAATAATAATTTGGCTTATAGGCCTCATCGCTTATCATGAAAAGATAACAGTAAGGCAGAAATTGGGCTTTTTGGTGGCAACAACTGGCTACTTATTATTTACTCTTTTTTGAGCGAGAAGCTTTTATTAAGCAAAATATTTAAATAATTAAAACGATCTAAATCAGAATGATGCCCTGGTAGCTCAGTGGTAGAGCGCCTGTCTTGTAAACTTCTAGAAGAGGTTTAATCAAGAACGAGAAAACAGGAGGTCGAGGGTTCAATCCCCTCTCAGGGCTTATATCTATGGAGTTAAACCCCGTTGGAAATCAAAGCCCTCACGCACTTTCTTTTTCTGATCAACAAGCACAGAGCATAGGCGTTGGCTATGGGCGGCTATGCAAGCCTCTTAATTATAGCCAAACCGTGTTTTTACAGAATGCATAGCAGAAAGCCCACGAATTTATTCGTGGGAGGATGTCAGCATTACACCCCGGCCAAAATAGCCTAAGTCACCACCACGCTTTCTTGAGCTGTATATTGAATATTATTGTGCCAGTTTAGAAAAGCTTTCGCCATTCTTAAGCTTTTCAAGCACCTCTTTCGCTTTCGATTCTTTATCTACTAGTATGTGGCACATCTTATCTTTTCAGCCATAAAATCACCACAACTTGCAATACTCATTATGTATATTTATCTCTTTTTATTCGTTTTTTGCTTTGTCAGCAATACGTTTTAATATCAGAGACGTTGCTTATGTAAGAAAAACCAGTAGCTTTTCTTATCCTGTTCATTATGGCAAGGCCTATACCTTTCTGCGGGAACGGCTGTATAATGCCAAACTTTGCCTCGCTCATTTCGATTTTCAAAAAACTATCAAACAAATTGCTTGCTATTTCATATAGATTTTTCTCACTTCCTAAACTAAAAACTTCTGCGCTCCCATGCTTTATTTCATTTTTCATTTCGTCACTGCATATTACTGCAACGCCCACCCCTTTTTTACTGCAATATTCAACCACTTTCTTCAACACTTTCCTGCTATTAGCAAGAAATAGCGGCTTGTTAGGTGCGTAATGCCTATACTTCATGCCAGGTGCAACTGCAACCTTTGCTTCGCGCTTGCCTTTTGCATAGTCGCTAATCACAATCTTACCAAACATCTTTCTAAGTTCCTCTAATGTAAAAGGCCCGGGTCTTAGCAATGTGAATGGCCTATGCGTTGCGTCTATTATTGTCGACTCTACACCAAAGAAAGTTTTTCCACCATCAATTATAACGTCTACTCTATCTTTCATTTCCTTTATTATATGCTCTGCCTTTGTAGGGCTTGGTCTTGTTGCCCTATTTGCACTAGGTGCTGCGATTGGCACGCCACTTGCTTTTATCAGAGAAAGCGCGATGGGATGTGCGGGCATTCTAACCGCAACGGTGTCAAGCCCACCAGTCACCTCATAGGGAATATTTTCCTTTTTCTTAAGCACAAAAGTTAGCGGACCTGGCCATACTATATGCAACTTGCTTTTTATTACCTGCGGAACATCAACCGCAACATCATAAAGCTGGTGGAGATCTGCTATATGCACTATAAGCGGGTTGTCTGCAGGCCTGCCCTTTGCTTTGAAAACCTTTAGCACTGCCTCAGAGTTATACGCATTTGCACCAAGCCCGTAGACGGTCTCGGTAGGAAATATCACTGTGCCGCCTCTTTTTATTGTCATTGCTGCTACTTTTATCAGTCTTTGTTGCGGCATAACCGGATTAATCTTCAGGATATTGGCCATTCCTATCCTGCCTCCAATTTTTCTTTTTATTATTCAATGCCTGTTGCTATTTTTATTCCTTCGCACAATTTCTCAGCAGATACATATTGACATGGATTCTCTTTTATGGAAGTCGTGATTCTATGAAGAATACCACCATAAAAGCAATTGGACAACACCGGTGGGTACTATATTTATATATTTCGAATATGATATATTATACGTGAGTCTATGGAAAATATAGAAAGTGAATTCATAGAAAGAGTAGGCAACCAAAAGGTAAAGCGTAAAAAAGGCTATTTGTATTATGTTGGGAAAGATGGATATGTCTATGAGATTCCAGAAAATGGAAAAGGCGAGGGAGTAAGGGTAACAAATGCGAAGATAGAGAGAAAAGATGGATATCTATACTACGTTGATGAAGAAGGGTATGTAGTCAGGGCAAAGCTTTTTAGGCCAGAAGAATATGAAAAAAGGCTAAAGGTAAGTCTGAGAGTAAGAGTTAATTTACAACACCTATAAATAGTTGCCTATTTATTGGAGAAGACCATGTGGCGTGTTGAAATTTTAAAAACTTCTTTTCGAATATAAATTTAATCCCTACCGCAGAGGCTGCTTTCTTTCGATGGTAAATTCATACATTAAGTAGGAATTTAGGTGTAAGTATGGTAGCGACAAGTAAAAATAAAAGTAAAAATAAAATAGTTAAGTCCTCGGTATGCAACGGAAGGTTCAATTAGCACTGGTATGCAAGGGGCTAAAATTATAGTTGCTATTGGTGCCTATCAAAAATCCATTGTAAAGCTGCAATATACTCTTATTGGCACCACAGATGCACCATATAACCTAATTAGGAAAATTCACTTATAAAATTATTTATTGCAATGGCAACATCATAGGGCTTTGTGTAATGTGGGTTGTGGCCCGAATCCTCTATTACTATCAATCTGGAGTTTTTAATCTTCTCGTTAAGTAAATAAGAAAACTTCTTGTCTATTACATCGTCATTATTGCCCCAGATTATAAGTGTTGGCAGATCTATCCTTGCCAGCATCTCAGAAGTAAGTAAATTGTATCCTTCATTTTCTATTATGCTACTCATTACGTATTCATCATTGTTATTTTCCATAAGTAATTTTCTTAGCAGCGCCTTCTTATAGTCTTCATAGTTAATAGATCTGCTTATAGCGTCAAAATGTTCTTTTAATCCCACAGCATCTTCAAGTATTATACCGCTAGCTGGCAATTTTAAATATGCATAATACGCAGTTATCCAGCCACCATATGAATGACCCATTATGAAAGGCTTTTTGCATATTTTTTCGATAAATTCCTTTAACACCTCAACCTGTACTTCTATATTGTATTTAATCCTTGGCTTATCAGAATTCCCATGCCCTAGAAGGTCAAGGGCAAATATATTAATGTTAGCAGTTAAATTTTCTACAAGTTTCCTCCAAACTATCGAGCTAGCACCTAATCCATGAAGTAGAACTAGTTCTATGCCATTTGAATTGTTATGTTTATAATGTATCTTGCCGTATTTGGTTTCAATATAGGAATCGATGAAATCTTTATACTCCATATCACACCTTTTTACCATAGAAAAAGTGTATCGGACTTCCAACTGCCGCCTCAGCCGCCTCTTGTAATGCTTCGCTATATGTTGGATGTGGATGTATTGTTGATGCTATATCCTCTGCGGTTGCACCCATCTCTATAGCAAGTGCTGCTTCTGCAATCATATCACTAGCATCTTCAGATACTATCTCTACACCCTTAACCACCCCATTTTGGTCAGCTGCTATTTTAACAAATCCATTTGTAGTATCAAGTGCTACGCTTCTTCCCAGTGCGCTAAGTGGGAACTTCGTTACTTTTATACCTTCTTTTTCACTTATATCACCAGCAATTGCTATTTCAGGATCTGAAAATATTACAGAAGGCACAACAATATTATCATAGCTCTTTCTTATACCACCAATAATCTCTGCTACAACAACACCTTGTCTTATTGCTTTGTGTGCTAGCATTGGCGCACCAGTAACATCTCCAATCGCAAATATATTGCTATCTGTAGTTCTTAATGAAGAGTCTACTTTTATGAATCCCTTATCATCCAATTCAACTTTTGTATTTTCAAGCCCTAAGCCGCTTGTATAAGGACTAAGCCCGATTGCCACTACAACAAGATCTGCCTCTATCGAATTTCCGTCGCTTAGCTTCAAAGATTTACCATCGAAAGAGACTGGCAATGATCCTGTATATATCTTTATTCCAAGATTTTGCATATTTTTCTTTATTATTTCTACAGCATCTCTATCAAACTTAGATAAAACATCAGATCTAGCTACTATATGCACTTTAGTACCAAGCTTAGCATATAGAGTGCCTATCTCTACCGCGACATAACCTGCCCCTATAATAGCAAGACTGTTGGGTATATAATCCAGCATCAATGCCTTTTTGTAATCTATAATTTTCGTAGAATCAAATTCGAATCCATCCAAACGAGATGGCACAGAACCTGTTGCTATTACCGCCTTTTTGAATTTTAGAGACATTCCATTAGATAATTGCAAAGTATCAGATGACAAAAACGTAGCTTCTGCCTTTATAACCTCTACTCCATTCGATTTGCATAAAAATTCTACCCCATCCTCGAGCTTCTTAGATGCTGCAATTCTCCAGTTATACATAGCCTTAGCGTCTATCCTTGCGTTTTCAACAAAAATGCCAAACTTCTGCGAGTGGGTAGCATTGTAAAATGTATTTGCTATCTTTATTAATGTCTTAGAAGGTATGCATGCATAGTTAAGACAATGTCCGCCTAGTTTTTCTTTTTCTACTAGTGCCACATTCATTCCCAGCTCTGCGGCCCTTATTGCAGCTACATAACCCCCAACGCCTCCTCCAACTACCGCCAAGTCGACCTCTTCTGGTATAGAGCCCATTACCATGTAATCACACTTTTATATGCATATCGCTACAACATTTCAAGGAATTCAGGATCTTCTATATACCTTATTAAGTCATTTCCAAACTTCACAGCCTCTGCACCATCTACTACCCTGTGGTCAAATGCTATAGAGAAAGGCAGTATTTTACCAGGCTTTACTACACCGTTTTCAACTATAGGAAAATCCCTTATCTTATGTATTCCAAGTATTGCAACATCAGGATAGTTTATCATTGGAACAGATAAGAAGCCACCACCCAAACTACCTATATTGGTTATAGTAAAGGTGCTATCTCTCATCTCATCTATTGTTATCGTCTGGTTCCTAACCTTTTCCGCAAGCGATTCTATCTCTTTTGCTAGTTCTACTATACTCTTCTTATCTGCATTTTTTATTACAACAACTTTTAATCCATCAGGTGCTTCTGCTGCCAATCCTATGTTATAATATTTTTTAACTATTATCTCGAGTTTTTCATGATCATAACTCGCATTAAAGCGCGGGTTTTCCTTTAATGCTTCTATAGTCGCCTTTATTATAAAAGGTAGATAAGTTAGCTTGATTCCAAGATCCTTTTCCACCTTTTGTTTTTCTCTATTTACTATATCATACAAAGCGGTAGCGTTTATTATATCCATGTGCGTTGCGCGTGGTATAGTCCAAGACAATTCCATATTTCTTGCAATCGCCTTTCTGGTTTGTGATAATGGCACGCGTTCTATCTCTTCTTTGTGCTGCTCTTCAAGAACCTCTGAAAACTTTGGTACCGCTTTGGCCCCTGGCACTACCTTACTTGCAAAATTTCGTACATCGTTTTCCAATATCCTACCATTAGGTCCCGTGCCAATTACTTGTGTTAGGTCAACTCCTAGCTGCTCCGCCAGCTTTCTTACAGACGGTGATGCAATCACCTCCCTACTTGTGGGTTGTGCTTGGCTTAGGTTTTGTTTCTGGATTTGGGATTTTAATTCCTGACTTTGAGGCATTTGCTCTTGTTTCTGTATGCTAATGCTCTTTAATTCATCATCCCTTCCTACTATTGCTAATGTATCACCTATGTGCACATCTGTGCCTTCTTTAGCCATAATTTTTATCCTCCCATTTATAGGTGAGGGTATATTTACAATCGCCTTGTCTGTCTCTATTTGAACTACAGCCTGATCTTCCTTTACATCCTCGCCATCATTAACAAGCCACTTTTGTATATGCCCTTCTGTTATGCCTTCTCCTACATCAACAAACTTAATTTCTTTCATTTTCTTCACATCGACATTATCTTATCTATTGCTTTTTCTACTTTAATTTCATTTGGTATGTAGTATTGCTCATATCCAGGAAAAGGATATGGAAAGCTATGCGAGGTTACCCTTAATATAGGTGCATCTAGACTATATATCGCTTTTTCGGCTATCCTTGCTGCTATTTCTGCACCAACACCAAAGCTATGCTCAGCTTCATGAACTATAATAACCCTGCCTGTCTTCTTTACACTCTCTATAATTTTTGATTCATCAAGCGGATTTATAGTTACTATATCTATTATTTCTGCATCTGTACCTTTCCTTTCCACAACATTTTGCACAACCTTAACCATCGTTCCGTAGGTTATTATTGTCAGCTCTTTACCTTCCCTTATTACTTTTGCCTTGCCGATTTCAACCTCGTACATATCCTCTGGCACTTCTTGCTTAAATAGTCGATACAATTTTGTGGGTTCAAGAAATAGCACTGGATCGTTCATATGAACCGCCTTTATTAGTAGACCCTTAGCATCATATGGATTTGATGGCTCTACCACGATTAGTCCACCAATATGAGAATAAAACGCCTCTGGACTTTCCGCATGGTGTTCTAGCGTTCTTACACCACCACTAACAGGTGTTCTAACTGTCATAGGCACCTGGAAAGCGGATCTGGTCCTGCTCCTATACCTAGCGGCATGGTTTATTAACTGGGCAAATCCTTCATACATAAAGCCAGCGAACTGTATTTCTGGTATTGGATGCAAGCCAGCAAGAGCCATTCCTATGGAAGTTCCTAATATTGCAGATTCAGCCAACGGAGTATCTATCACCCTCTCAGGACCAAACTTATCAAGAAGACCGTCTGTTACCCTAAATACCCCGCCATCTTTGCCTATATCTTCACCAAGTAAAATTACATTTTCATTCTCTTTCATTAGTAGCTCAAGAGCATTGTTTATTGCGCCTACCATATTCATTTGCATATTCTCACTAGCCTTGCCAAAAGTTTTCTCTTATGCTTTCATCGTACTCCTCTTTAAGTATTTCAGGCATGAAGCTGTAAACATGCTCGAACATGCTCTTTGGATCTGGTTTAAACTCCTCCGCTTTCCTAACAGCATCTTCTATTGCTTTTGTTTGCTCTTCTTTCATACTGTTTTCCTTTTTATCGTCCCATAAATTTCTTGAATACAAATACTTTTTAAGCCTATCTATCGGGTCTTTTCGTTTCCAAGCTTCTACCTCTGCATCTTCTCTATATTTAGTAGGATCATCCGCAGTGGTATGCATGCTCATCCTATATGTTATGCACTCTATAATGGTTGGCTTTTCGTGAGAGGCTTCTATTGCATCTTTAGTAGCCTTATAAACTGCGAAAACATCATTACCATCTACTTGAATCGAGTCGATACCAACAGCTATGCCCTTTTGTGCTAAAGTCTGTGCTGCGGTCTGCATCCTCCTTGGCACTGATATTGCCCATTGGTTATTTTCTATTATTACTACTAATGGTAACTTAAAAACGCCAGCAAAATTTATGCCTTCGTAAAAGTCGCCCTCCGAGGTACCTCCATCTCCTACATAAACTAAAACCGCACTTCCGGTTTTTTTATATTTCTGTGCATAAGCAAGGCCAACAGCATGAGGAACTTGTGAGCCAACAGGTACTGTTACTGGCAAACCTCTTACCTCTTTCGGTATCGCCCCACCATCTTCAAAGCCCCTCCAATATATAAAATGTTTTTCTAAGGGTAGTCCTCTCACTAGATATACCGCATGTTGCCTAAAGCTTGGAACAAAAAAATCATTTGGTCGCATAGCCATCGCACTGCCTACCTGTGTGGCTTCTTCTCCAAGAAGCGGAGCATATGTTACTGCGCGACCCTGCCTTTGCATACTTAGAAGTTTTGCATCTATAGCTCGGGCAAAGTTCATGTATTTATACATTTGTATTATCTTGGAATCATCCAAATCCTTTGGGAAAAGAGAAGCATCAACATTTCCATTTTCATCAAGAATCTGCATATATTTTATTTCTCCATTATATACTTCGCTAAGCAAACTAACCACCATCCCAAATAGTGTCTAAATGCAATTAAAAGTTTACACTAAATTATTTATAGATTATTGAATTTTTCAATACTCATTATACAATTATTATTAATGAGACTATGGCAACAAAACTCGGAGAAGTGCAAAGAGTCATTATGTGTAGGATCCATAATTAGGTATTTTAAATCATCAAAGATCTTTTCTTGCTTTGTTCTTCAATTGGTTCTGTCATCTTTGCAAATTTATTATCAGGTACCTGTATATATAAGCAATAACCTAAATTCTTTTTCAAATTGCCATTTAATTCTTCACCTGGTATAGCTTCTACATGATCATTAGTATAAGGAGGTTCTCTATCTCTTATCCAAGGGGTTCCTTTATGTGTTCTCTCTATTATACTCATAGCTTCTTTGATTACCTCACCATTAACCTGCCTCTCTTTGTACTTACCAACAGTTACCTTTTCAAGAATCTTATCAGCTATAAGTTTCTTAATGTATTCAACCTTATGTTCTTTATCTATATATGGGCTCACATTGCGTATAACCTCCAATGCTACAGGAGCGTTTTTTAATGCATCATACTCACTATAAACATGCTTGCCTATTTCTCTCTTTTTTAGGAGAACCCTTTCATATATTTTGTCAACATCCAGGTGGTCTATAAGAATTAGACCATGCATGAGAGCGCTATCTACACCCCAGAATATTGCATGGCTCGCTATGACCTTGCCATTAACTTCTATCGTAGAGGCCCTATTATCTGCTTCAACCTCATTAATACCAAGTTCATTTAGCGCTTCAACTATCATGTTTGAATAGTATCTCCTCATATCCTCAAAGTGCTTAAAACTGCCATCCCTAGCCACTGTAAAAGTATATGCTAGGCAGTTTTTATCAAATTGTACATGTGAGCCCCCAGTTATGCGTCTTGCTAAATCAAAACTGCTGTCCCTCTTTTTAATGTTGGTATGTATATCCTCTCCGTAACCTAAAACTACCGAATCTTTGTTTACATTCCAAAAACGTATAGTAGCTACCTTATCCTTTGCTGATCTTTCCAGCATGTATTCTTCAAGAGCCATATTTGTTTCTATCGAAAAGGCAGGATTTTTCCAATATTCGTATTTAAACATTCCAATACCCTTAATTTAGCCTGTGATAACGGCCAATATAAATTACACTATATCTATTTCTGGTATATTAATCTTTAAATACTCTTATTAGAAGAATGTGACTTGCGATAACATTGGAAAAGGTGTCTATATGATATGAATATAAATTTCAACACCCTACAAAAAGTAACGCTATAAAATGAAAATCTGAGCCGGAATATTAAATGGTGTTGAAATGGATTTGAAATTAGATAGTGATTATGCAGAGTTCATAAAAAAGACCTATAAGGAGATAATACCAATAAAGGCTATATCGCCGGAATTGGGCGGCATAGGTGAATATGAGAAGGCAAAGTATATAGAAGGTGTGCTCTCTGAGATGGGCGTTAAGGTAAAATGGTACAATGTCAGGGATTCTCATGGTGTTACAAGGCCAAACCTTGTAGCAATGTATGGTCCAAGCAATAAAAAGACCTTCTGGATAGTTGCACATACAGATGTTGTGCCTGAGGGTGACATTTCATTGTGGAAGACAAAACCGTTTGAGGCTGTAATAAAAGGAGATTATGTTTATGGTAGGGGTGCAGAAGACGATGGGCAGGGCATAATGCTTGCATTAGGTATAGCAAAGCATCTTGCTGGAGCAAAGGCAGAGCCGCGCTTTAGGCTTGGCCTTGTATTTGTGGCTGATGAAGAAGTGGGAAGCGTATATGGTGCACAGTACCTTGTAAATAAAAAGATATTTTCAAAAAGGGACTTTGCACTTGTGCCTGATGCTGGCAACAGTGATGGATCTATGATAGAAATAGCAGAAAAGCATGTGCTCTGGCTTAGGTTCGAAGTAATAGGCAAGCAGAGCCATGGATCCACGCCTGAAAAAGGAATCAACGCAAACAGGCTCGGCATGCTCTTTTATTTAGAGCTCTATAATATACTCCATAGAAGATTCAATCTCAAGGATATGCTCTTCGAGCCTCCAGTTTCAACATTCGAGCCTACAAAGAAAGAGCAAAATGTGCCTAATATCAATACAATACCAGGAACTGATGTGCAGTACTTCGATTGTAGAATACTGCCAAGGTATAAAGTAGATGCTGTGCTTTCAGTTGTTAAAAAGACCGCAGCAAATTTTTCAAGGCTTCATGGCTGTAAAATAAAAATAAGCATTGTTTCACGCGAAGATACACCTAAGCCAACGAGTGGTGCGTTTGTTGAAGAATTTTCAGATGCGGTGAAGGCTATAAAAAATGTTGAGCCTAAGCTTATGGGCGTAGGAGGAGGCACAGTTGCAAAATATTTTAGAAAAATAGGTATGCCTTCAATAGTATGGATGACAACAGATGAGACTGCGCACAGCCCTAATGAATATGCAAAAATAAGCAATATAATCAGCGACACAAGAGTTGTCCTGAGATTCTTGTGATTATATGGGTGATAAGGATAATGCACCTAAGGCAAACCAGCATTTTGGTCATGCGCATGGTCATGGGTTTCATGGAACGCATATAAGTCCCATGCGCAGATCTGTGAAGTAGCCTGAGAAACACTTGTAGCTATGAATGTAAAGTTCCGTAGCCTATCTATGATAACTGAATAGAGATCTCGAAAAATTCTATATAAACATATAAGAAAAACTAAGTTTCTTGCGTCGCCTAAGATTTTAGAAAGTGTATATATTCACTTTAATTATCTCTGCATAAATAGTCATTTCACCTGGAAACGCTGAAGATAGTGTTTGAACCTAGAGGTGTTAGAAAGTGCGTAATACGATTCAACGGTCGTTGCATAAGCGAACATTGCATCTGCAAACGCTGAGTATAAATTAACCCCGTATTTCTTATCTATCGATTCCGCTTGTTTTGAGATTCCATGCAAAAATTCTATAAACTCTCTAAACTTATTTGTATTCTCTTTTACGAAATTCCCCCATTCCTTTAACGCTTGCTTTTTTGTCCAAGGATTATTATCTCTTTGCGGCTCCTTAAAAGCTATTTCTTCATACATTTTTTCCATTTGTTGTGCATAGCCATCCTCCCCTGCCTTTTTGGCAATCTCCCCTAAACACGCGATAGAAGTCCACACAAACACGGAAAATATCTGTGCTTCATCATAATGGCTTCTTATTAATATTGCCTTTTCCACACACTTACGTCCGAAGTCCAGAAAGTCCCTAAATTTATTATTATTATTTTTTACGAATTGCTCCCACTCGAGTTTCGCATTCTCTTCATTTTTCGAGAAAGTTATTTCTCCGGTCATTTTATCACCGTAAATATTCACACATTTCCAGATTTAAATTAATACAAATATATTTAAATGTATTACTTTTTTCAAAGAGGCTGTTGAAAATTTGATTTACATAACGTCGAACCTCTAAAAGTTTGTTAGTTTGAAGAGTTTTTCGTTAGATTTGAATTATGATTTTTCTGTTTAAAACCGATAAATTTTTAATTGAAACTGATGTTTGTCGATACTCTAGACTAACCGAATCCCTCTTCGGTATTAGAAAATATGTGTTTTTATAAAATATACTTCAGCAGATATCCGAGTATACAACTGTTTGCATGCACAGTGACTCTTTGTAATCCTTTTACTCTAACGTTCAAAAAGGTTTAGTTTCATCTTCAAAATAAACCCTGCACAAGGATCTAGCTTAACGCCTTTGCTGTGGCTTATGGTAATCTCTTCAATCCTCTTCCTAATGTCTCTATGTGGCTTTGCTTGTATCTATAGCAGCAAACTCAGCACCTTTCATACTTGTTATACAACTTGTTTACAATGTTTAAGCCTGCACCGCAAATGCCTAGAATAAGAGCTTTTTAGCTTGCATAAGTTATTTCCATACTTATAAATTTGAAAAAATTTTACTACAATAACAATCTAACTCAAGTCATCTATAATGTTTATGTTTACCATTGCAAATAAACATCAGCTCTACCATACAAGAACCCAATCCTATAAATTTTGAGAAAGGTTTTTAAGAGTCAAAGTGCCTAAATCTAAGTGGTATGGTTGAAATAAATGAAGGCCTTACTTTTGATGACGTTTTACTAGTTCCATTGCTATCGCACGTAAGCTCTAGAAAAGATACAAATACAGAATCAAATTTAACTCCAAGAATAAAGCTCTCCATTCCTATTGTCAGCGCAAACATGGATACAGTAACGGGCTCATACATGGCGATAACGATGGCAAGGCTTGGTGGCGTTGGTGTTATACACAGATTCAATACAATAGAAGAACAGGTCAATGAGGTAACAAAAGTTAAGAGAGCGCAAAGTGTTGTAATAACAAATCCATACACCGTTTCTCCGGATGACACTCTCGCCAATCTAAAATCTATCTCTGCTGAAAAAGGCGTTTCTAGCTTTCCGGTAGTTAAAGGAAAGAAGCTTGTTGGAATCATAACAAAAAGAGATTATATGTTTGAGAAAGATGATTCGAAAAAGGTAAGCGAGCTTATGAGCAAGGATCTTATTACAGCTAGCTTTGGGATAAGCATAGAAGATGCTAAAAAAATTCTTGCAAAGGAAAAGGTAGAGAAGCTCCTTCTTGTAGATAAGAAGAATAAGCTTAAGGGCATGATAACCGCCAAGGACATAGCGCTAAGCGAAGAGAGTGGTAATATCACTAAGGATAAGCGCGGCAGGCTTGTTGTGGGTGGGGCTGTTGGCATTGTTGGTGATTATAAGGATAGAATAGAAGCGCTTGTAGATGCTGATGTCGACTTTATCGTTGTCGACGTTGCAAATGGCTATCTGGAAAAGGTTGCTGAGACTGTTCGATATATAAAGAACAATTATGATATAGAGGTAATTGCGGGAAACGTTGCGACCAAGGAGGGTGTTGTTAACCTTGCTAAGGCTGGTGCTGATGCTGTTAAAGTTGGCATAGGGCCTGGAAGTGCATGCCTGACAAGATCTGTTGCTGGAGTTGGCTATCCACAGCTCAGTGCAATTATGGATTGCAGCAATGCAGGTGTTCCTATAATAGCAGATGGTGGTATAAGGAAATCAGCAGATCTGGCAAAGGCTATAGCAGCTGGTGCGAATACTGTTATGATCGGCTCTCTACTCGCAGGTACAGATGAAAGCCCAGGAATTATAGTAACAAAAGAGAACAAAAATTACAAGTTATACCGGGGAATGGCTTCAATAAGTGCATATGCAGACAGGGCTTCAAAGCTTAACGAGATCATTGATATCGAAGGCTATACGCCAGAGGGAACAGAGATGTTGGTAGAATACAGGGGTAGCGCTGTAAAGATAGTAAACAATCTTGTCAACGGACTTCGCTCAGCAATGACATACCTTAATGCTAGAAACTTAGATGAATTTAGAAGAAATGCGAGGTTTGTAAGGCTAACTGAAGCAGGCAAAAAGGAAAGCAAGTATGAGTAGCATTGCCCCTCCTATTTATGTATTATAATTGGTGGTATTATGCCATATATAAAGAAAGAAGAGAGGCAGGAACTCGATAAGTTGTTGCAGCCTTTGATTGATTTTCTCAAAACGAAGGGCACCGAAGAAATTGATGGCCAGATAAACTACACTTTTACTAGAGTACTAGCAAGCCTTTACAAGCCTAGGTATTTCAATTATAACAGGGCCATGGGCGTGCTTGAGTGCATAAAGCAGGAGTTTTACAGAAGGGTTGTTGCACCCTATGAAGATAAAAAGAAGGAAGAGAACGGTGATGTTTACTAATTACCTTCTTTCTTTAAGTATCATCGCCTTAGCCTCTTCATATAGCTCATCGTAGCTCTTGTTTGTAGATGCGATGCCGGATCTCTGCGCTTCAACACCAACAGCAGCGGCTATACTGAAGTATACCTCTTCTCCACTCACTTTTGGCTCTATGCTTATCTTGCCCTTATATGTTCTTGCAAGCTTTATTGCTTCTTATCCGATGTTATGCAATGGTAACCTTTATATTATGATTAACAATTCTTGAAGTAAAATAAAGCATTATATCCTATTTTTGAAATGCTGAGATTGCTTATTGTATAATTCATTGGAAGCTCCAAGACAGCGTTGCCATATGCACAAACAATATTGGTGCTATATGGGCTAGCGTTTTCTATGTATACAACTTTGGCTTCGCCGCCACTGTTGTTAAGCCAAATCTGCTTTATCGGAAACTTTGTATTCTTCATCCAAAAGCACGACTCTTGCGATGTATTGAATGGAAAGAACATGCCACAATTATTTTTGCATTCAACATTTTTTCCAACAATTGATACATTCATGTATCCCTGCTCCTGCTCTGCCTGCGTTATCGCTTCGTATATTGTTGTATTATATATATTGTTGTTTGCTATTATTGTGAGGCCGCAGCTCTTCAGTAACGAGAGCTGATTTATCATTACCCTTTGCTTAAACGTGATGTTGAAAGTCAATAATACCAGTATTAATACAGCCAATATTCCTATAGCTATTCTTTTTTGTTCTTTCAAAACATCACAAACAAAGTTTTTACCTAAAAACTTAAAAAAGAAAAGCTTTTATTATTATCAATGCCATAATAAATAGTGGTTCTATGAATAAGGCACAAATAGCTGCTGGGATAATAATAATTATCTTGGTAATCGGAATAGCATTTTTAATGAGCAGACCTTCAACAACATCAATAACCACAACTTTACCTTCACCCTCGTCTGCTGCTACTAGCTTGCTAACATTTCAGCTTATTGACCCACCACAGGTTCCAAACAATACCCAAGCGCTAGTCATAACCTACTCTTCTCTGAGTGCACATCTGTTGCTAGCTAATGGTACTAGCGAATGGGTTAGTTCCTCTAACACAGGATCTGTTAATTTACTATCACTAGTCAATATAAGCCAGATTATAGGAAGTGTAAATATACCAAAGAACTCTACAGTTGATATGGTTAAATTCAATATAACCAGTGCCACAATAACAATCGAAAATAAGACATACAATGTTACAGTTCCAAGCCAGCAAATTATAGTGCACGTCTCAAATGCTCAGAGAGTAAACGGCACGGCGAGCGCTCTAATAGATATAACGCCTGTTGTGGCTTCAATATATACAAACAATTCAGTTATTTTTGTGCTTGTGCCTTCGCTTAGGGCGGTTGTAGTGCCTGGAAGCGCTTCCGCTCCAGTTGGCGCAAAACTTGCAATAAACGATACAGAGAGGCATGAGCTTGAATCTGTAAAGCCAAATATAACCATATCTAGCATCTCTCTTTCAGAGAGCAATAATATAACATCGTTTAAGGTAAGTGTGGTAAACAATGCAAATACAAGCGTTAAGATAAAGCACGTACTGCTCTTTGGAAATGAGAGCATATCAATAAACACGAGCGCTGCAAATATAAGGATAGAGGATAGGGAGATAGATGTAAGGAGATTTTCAAACGATACATTAGATATGGAAACCTCTGGATATGGCAACTTTAATCTGGGCACTTTAAGTAATATTACCCTAGGCAACGCTTCAAAAATACTAGGCATTAATCAAAGCGAGATAAGAAAGCTTGGAAGAGAGTTTAACATATCATTAAATTCATCAACAAGGCTTTCTCCAGAAAATATAGCAAAGATAATGAAGGGTATACACAACTTTAATATATCAGAAAAAGAGCTTGATGAAATAATCAAGAACGAAAGCCCTGCATTCAACTCAATACTAAGCAACATGGGAATGGCGGATGAGGAGGATCAAATAAGGGTTTCTATAGAGGCTGAGCACTTTAGAGTACTTAATTTCATCGCCACACAAAACGGCACACTTGTACTGCCATTTGTCAGATATACAAATGGTATAGCTTCTAATAGTGCAAACGAAAGCGAAGATATTGAAGAGCTGGATCAGGAGTTTAACAAAGGCTATACCATACCTGCACATGGAAGCGCCACACTAACATTTGATGGCAAGATAAGCTTTGCAAACGGCCATATAACAATAGCTGTAATACCAGGGGATCATTACAAGGTTTCAGTTATAGGTACAGAAGGAGCATACGCTTCTGCTAATACAACAGCAAGCTGATCTCTTTTATTTTTCTAGTTTTTTTAGTATTTATTACCTTTAGTAAAAATTAAATAATTTTGTTGTCTATTTATATCGAGGTGACCTTATGAAACTATTTAACTTTTTTGGGAAGAAAGATGTATCCGCTGAGCTATCAAAACAAGCACCATATAGGATTATGACAGAGCTTGTGCCTTATAAGCTCTATGCAAACAGAAAGAGTAGCGTTATGATGCTTATAAAAGTAAAGAATATGACAAATGAGCCGCTTCTGAGCTCTATTGTTATTGAACTGCCAAAAGGAATAAGCTTCGATGAGATGGGTCTTGCAAATACTAAAGAAATAAGAATAGGTGAGCTTGCGCCAAACGAAGAAAAAGAAGTGAGGGCAGATATATATAGTAATTCAGGCACAGAAAAAGGCGAGTACACCCTTGTTCTTACAGCATTTGCACACTACAGAGATTATGGTCATGTTCTTAATGCAATGAAGAAGAGATCTATTGTTGAGGTTGTTTAGGCTCAGCCTCTTTTTTTGTTTCTGCATGCTCAACTTTCTCTAGCCTGCTTAATGAGTTTGATATACTTGATAGATGGTTAGCTACTTCAACACCCTTTTGTGTTAGCTTTATCCCCTTTATCCTACCATGCTTTGTGCTCTCTACTAATCCCATTCTCTCGCACTCTCTTATAAATCTGCTTAGATGCACATAAGTAATCCCTGCGCTTTTTGCTAAATTAGAGATATTCCACTCTTGCTGGTTGTTTGTGCTCGCGATGAGTAGAAATGCCTTTACCTGTTTTTCCTTGAAAAATAAACTTCCAAAATTATTCATAAATTTCCCTTTTTCTCTTTTACTCCCTTTTTCTCGATAAAAACATAAATATATAAAATCTTAACTATTTTAAATAATTAATACAAAAAGGTGTTTGTATGGTAAAATATATAGCCGCTGAAGAGTTGGTTGGAAAAGAGGTTATAACGAACGATGGCTTTGATCTAGGAAAATTCCTTGATGCAGAGATTAATGAAGTTACAGGGAAGCTTACAGCAGTGATAATAGATCCTAATGCTGATAGCGAGTTTGTAAACAAGCTCGATATTAAGGATGGCAAGCTAAAGATAAACTACAATTCCGTGCTTGCTGTAAATGACTTTATAATTGTAGACAGGAAATTGCTCTAACGGTGGTTTTTATTATAATAGCTGGCGGCGATGAGGCCGGCCGCGGAGCTGTTTTGGGGCCATTGGTAGTTAGTCTGGTTAGCATAAATGAGGGCAAAGTGAAGAAACTTTCTGAGATAGGAGTAAGGGATTCAAAGATGTTGAGCAGGAGAAGGCGCGAATTTTTGTTTGATGATATTTACTCTCTTGCAGAAGATGTAAGAACCTATGCTATAACACCAGAAGAGATAAACAACGCTATGCGAAACAATATCTCAATCAATGAACTAGAAGCAATCCACTTTGCAAGACTTATCGATGAGAGCGAAGCTAACCCTAAAAAGATATATTTAGATTCGCCTGATGTTATTCCAGAGAAGTTTGGTATAAGGGTTAGCCTTGTCTCTAACAAACCTTTGAAGGTTAATGGGGTTAATGAAGTGAGGCGAAGAAAAAATAGCGGCAATAGCAGCAATGGTAGCAATGCGACTAAGGCTGTATCAAAGGTAATAGCTGAGCATAAGGCTGATGTAAAGTATCCTATTGTGTCTGCGGCTAGCATAATAGCTAAGGTAACAAGGGATCGAGCAATAGAAGAGCTTGAAGAGAGCCTTGGCTTTGAGCTTGGTTCTGGCTACCCCTCTGACAAAACAACAATAGAGATGATAAGAAGGAATCTTGATAACGAGAGACTATTAAAGCATGTAAGGGCTGAGTGGAAGACCTTAAAGCTTATAAGGCAATTGAAAATTTTTGAGTTCTTAAAATAATTTTACAGAGTGCATAGCAGAAAGCCAAATTATTCGTGGAATGGGGTTAGCTTGCAACCTCTACTAAAAAAGTTAACCGCATCTTCCTTTTGAAAGTGGTTGGTATTTAAATAAATATACTACATATTGTATTTTGGGTGTGGTTAAACTACTATATGTGATGGCGTGCTCTGCCCCCGCTTTTCAAATACGAGGCGCGTGATAGATTTAAGGTTTGTTGCATCAGATAACAGGCTCGCTGAGAAGACAGAGAGGAAGCTTATCTCGCAGAACAAGAAAGAGGTGAGTAGAAAGATAGGATATACGATAATGAGTGAACTTTACAAGCTTGATCCGGTAGCTTACATTAGGTTTGCAAGTGTATACAATAATTTTGACCCTCAAACCGGTTTAGAAAGATTGTATGATGCTTAAAAATATGACGAATGCTTAGGTGTTTTTTATGGAGGTAAAGGAGGTTGTTAAGAGGGATGGTACCGTTGTTCCTTTCGATAAGCAGAAGATAGCGAGAGCAATAAGCGGGGCTATGAAGGAAGTATACGATGGCAACATGAGCGATGAGGAGTTAATGAATAAGGCAAGCGAGTATGCAGCTCTTGTTGTGCAGAAGCTTGTAGAGCTTGGAAAAGAGAGAGTGCATGTGGAGCAGATACAAGATGTTGTAGAGAATGTGCTCATGGGCGTTGATCAGAAGACAGCTAAGGCATATATTATATATAGAAACAAGCATGCTGAGATAAGGGCTTATAAGGCTTCACTAGGTATAGTGGACGATCTTAAGCTTCCTTTAAATTCTCTGGTTGTGCTCGCCGCTAGATATCTACTAAAAAATGAAGAGGGAAAGATTATAGAAACACCAAAGCAGCTCTTCACAAGGGTTGCAAACGCAATAGCTAGTGCAGAATCGAGATATGGTGCAAGCGAGGAAGATATAGCAAAGCTTGCAAATGAATACTACAATGTTATGACTAGATTTGAATTTATGCCAAACAGCCCTACATTGATGAATGCAGGCACTAGGCTTGGCCAGTTAAGTGCATGCTTTGTATTGCCTGTTGGAGATTCAATAACAGAGATATTTGATGCTGTTAAGTGGGCTGCGATTGTTCACCAATCTGGTGGTGGCACTGGCTTCTCTTTCTCAAGGCTCAGACCTAGCGGTGATATAGTAAGAAGCACCGGTGGGATTGCCTCTGGACCGGTATCTTTCATGAAGGTCTTCGATGTAGCAACAGAGCAAATAAAGCAGGGTGGCAAGAGGAGGGGCGCAAACATGGGTATACTTAGAGTAGACCATCCAGACATACTCAATTTTATCGTAGCTAAAGAAAAAGAGGGTGTTTTAGAGAACTTCAATATAAGCGTTGCTATTACAGAAGTATTTATGAACGCATTGCAGCGCGACGGGGAGTATAGCCTTATAAATCCAAGAAACAACAAAGAGGTTGGAAAGCTGAATGCAAAAGCGGTTTGGAATCTACTGACTACAATGGCGTGGAGAACAGGGGATCCGGGGGTTATATTTATAGACAGAATAAATTCAACATACTCAAATCCTGTCCCGAAGTATGGTCCTATAGAATCTACCAATCCGTGCGGAGAGCAGCCACTCTATCCTTTTGATTCATGCAATCTCGGTTCAATAAATCTCTCCCGCATGCTGAAAGAGAAAAACGGAAAGTATGAGATCGACTGGGATAAGTTAAGGTATACAACAAGGCTTGGCATAAGGTTCCTTGATGATGTGATCGATGCGAACAACTATCCTCTGCCACAGATAGAGCAGGTAACTAAAGCAATAAGGCGCGTTGGTCTAGGGGTTATGGGTTGGGCTGACATGCTTATAAAGCTCGGTATACCATACGATTCGAACGAAGCGCTTTATCTTGCTGAAAAGGTGATGAAGTTCATAACAGATGAAGCTAGGGATGCGAGTGCTGAGCTTGCTAAGGTGAGGGGTCCATTCCCTGAATGGGAAAACAGTATATGGTATAAATTCGGCTACAAGCCTCTAAGAAACTCCACAGTGACAACCATAGCCCCTACGGGCACTATAAGTATAATAGCTGGTGGTGCATCATCAGGCATAGAGCCGATCTTCTCTGTAGTATACAAAAGAAACATTGGCTCAAGCATGGGTGCAGACCTTATAGAGGTAAACAACGTGTTTGAGGAGTTTGCAATAAAGTATGGTTTCTATAGCGATGCGCTCATGAAGAAGCTTGCGGGAAGAACCTCTATACAAGATGTAGAAGAAATACCCAAGGAGATTAGAAGGCTCTTCGTAACCGCTTTTGATGTTTCACCGGAGTGGCATGTGAAAATGCAGGCGGCATTCCAGAAACATGTTGATAACGCTGTATCAAAGACAATAAACATGCCAAACTATGCAACACCGAAGGATGTAGAAGAAGCTTATATGCTCGCATACAAGCTTGGCTGCAAGGGTATAACAATATATAGAGATAGGAGCAAGAGTAGGCAGGTTCTTACAACTGTTGATAATAACCAAAGAAAATTGGAAGATGTAGCAAAGATGCACAAGGAGAAGGAGGAGATTACAAACAAAACCCTAGAAGAGATAAAGGTAGAGGCGCAGAGCTTCCAGCTAGAGGAATATAGCGGCAGTGAGCGATGCCCAGAGTGCGGTGCGCTTATGATTATGGGCGAAGGATGCGCAACATGTCCTGCATGTGGCTATAGCGAATGTGCTTAATATTTTTTCCTTCCTCTTTCTGTGCTGCTAGGGCATATATCTTTTAGTACGCACCTATAGCATTCTTTATTTCTTGCCTTGCATGTGTCTCTTCCAAGCGCTATAAAAAGGTTTGAAACAAGCCCCCAATAATCCTTAGGTATTTTCTTCATCAGCTCTTTTTCGACAAGCTCTCCCTTTTTGCTTTTTGCAAGGCCCAGCCTATTGGCTACCGTAATACAGTGAGTATCAACAGCTATACCCTCATTTATGTTGTAAAGCTCGTTCAGAACAACATTTGCAACCTTTCTACCTACCCCTGGAAGCATTGTGAGCTCATCAATGCTTTTTGGAATATTGTGATTATATCTTTCAATTATTATCTTTGCACTTTCTTTGAGGTGCCTCGCTTTTGTTTTGTAGAAATTAAGGCTTGACAGATCTTTTTCCAGCTCATTTACCTTTGCGTTTGCGATATCTTCAAAGCTTTTATATTTATCAAAAAACTTTTTTGTAACTTTGTTAACCTGAGCATCAGAATTCTGTGGTGAAAGCAATACAGCAACAAAGAGCTGCATAGGATTTTTGTAGATAAGCGCAGTATGCTGCTCGCCATAATGTTCAATTAGCTTCTCTAAAACCCTTTTTGCATATTCCGCATCAGCATCAAAGCCTTTTGCTCTTTTCCTAGCTTTAGCTTGCATATATTTATTTTTATGTTAAATATTTTTATTGTGATACCATGCGCTACGAAGCATTTGCGGGGTCTTTTTACACGTTTGATAAAAAAGAGCTTGAGCGGTTTATAGATAAAGCGCTGCATGAAGCTAATGTTGAGAGAGGTATTGCTGAGCATGCGCTCTCATTTGTAGCCCCCCACGCGGGCTATATTTACTCTGGTCATGTTGCTGCATATACATATAAGGCGATTAAGATAATGGTGAATGCAAGGAAGGTAGATACCTTCATAATTATAGGCCCTAATCACACAGGTTATGGTACACCTATATCTATATCTGCGGAAGATTGGCATATGCCATTTGGCGTTGTGAAAAACGACTTGGAGCTTTCAAAATCGATTGTTGAGAAATCAGGCTACATAAATCTTGATGAATCAGCACATTCAAATGAGCATTCAATAGAGGTTCAGCTGCCTTTTCTTCAAAAAATTGTTGAAAATCCTAAGTGTGTGTTTATCTGCATGGGGGATCAGAGTATAGGAGCAAGTAGAGAGCTTGCAAAAGCTATATTAGATGCGAGCAAAGAGTTAGGCAGGGAAGTAGCTGTGATAGCAAGCTCAGATTTCAACCACTACGAAAGCGCGGAGGTAGCGAAAATGAAAGATATGCCCGCAATTGATGCATTGCTAAAATTAGACTATCTTGAATTTAATAAAAGACTAGAGCAGAGCGACGATACCGCATGCGGTTTTGGCCCTATAACTGTTGCCACAATTTTTGCAAAGGAAAAAGGAGCAAAGCGAGGCTATCTTTTAAAGTATGCGAATTCAGGAGATGCAAACGATGACTATTCATCTGTTGTTGCATATGCAAGTATAATCTTTTCATAGCTACTTTTTTGCTACTATCACAAAGGCGAGGCCTCCGGAAAGATCTTTTACTTTTATCTCTTTAAATCCATGTTGATGTATAAGCCTGATAATATATTCTTTATCTATATTAAAGCCACGTTTTATATAAATTTCAACATCATGCTTGAGCTTGGCATCGAGTGCAGGTATTATATTTACAGAGTAGTAAAGCTGCATCAATTTCCTAAGCACACTATCCTTTGGTTTGAGCATGTCTAGCAGAATAAGCTTTCCGCCTGGCTTGAGCACTCTATGCATCTCGCTAATCGCATTATCTAAGTTATCAAAAACGCTAAGTGAAAAAGCAGAGACAACAGCATCAAATGAATTATTACCAAAATCTAAAAGTTCAACGTTGCCAAGCATATAGCTTAAGTTGGCAAGTCCTTTGCTCTTTTTAATAGCTTCGCTCAGCATATCATTGTTTATGTCTATTCCGACTACTTTGTAATTGCTGTGAGACTTTGCAATTGCATACGCTATGCGCCCTGTGCCTGTAGCGACGTCAAGAATACTTTTCCTGCCTTTGCCCATTTCTGTTTCTTTTACAGCCTCTTTTATTATCTCTTTATCCAAGCCTATACTGAGCATCTCGATTAGCTTATCATACTTTGGTGCTATCCTTGAGAAAAATTTATTTAAATCCATCTGACATCCTCCCCACGAATAAATTCGTGGGCTGCTATGTATTCTGTAATCCTGCAGAGATAATACCTTAGCGTGCTGAATTTTTAAAAACCTTCTTTTTCGGATCATCCAACCAGTAGCAGGGATTATTTTCTCTTTTTCTACGTAAGCCCCACAGAAGTTAAAGCTCCAGAAGAGTTTAGCTGATTAAGCAGCGAAGAACTTGCAATATGCAAACCTATATTGGTGAGATGCGGACCAATATAGCAAAGGTCAATAATTCAAAACTTATTCCTTAATAAAGCCTGCATAGCCTTCTTTCTCTATTTTCTCAGCGAGCTCTTTGCCGCCACTCTTAACAATCTTTCCTCCACTTAGTATATGCACAGTTCCATTCTTAAATTCAAGATGGCTGAGTATCCTTATATAATGTGTTATAACTATACACCCCATCCCATCGCTTACACTCTTGCTAATAGCTTTACCTATAATCCTTACAGCGTCTATATCTAGCCCTGAATCTGGCTCATCAAGAATAGCAATCTTTGGCTTAAGCACAAGCATCTGCAGAATCTCACTTTTTTTCTTTTCTCCACCAGAGAAGCCAAGATTTACTGGTCTCTTTATTACCTCATCGCTCATTGCTAATTCTTTTATACCATCTTTCACGCTTTGCATAAGCTCCTTTATATCGCTCCCACCTAGTGCGGATTTTGCATTATTGAGGAATGAGAGAAACGATACTCCATCTATCTCTACAGGGATTTGATACTGCAAGAAGAGACCAAGCTTTGCGCGCTCATCCGTTCTTAGCCCAAGTATACTCTTGCCATCAACGAGTATATCACCTTTCTTTATCTTTACACCTGAGAGTCCCATTATCGCTTTTGCAAGAGTTGTCTTGCCACTTCCATTAGGACCCATTATTACATGAAGCTCTCCACTCTTTACACTTAGGTTTACCCCATTTATAATCTCTCTTCCTTCTACCTCTGCATATAGGTCTTTTATCTCCAGCAACATCTAAACACCTAAAAGCTCATTAAGCATCGAATCTATCCTATTTTTTAAATATTCATTTGATGAAAACCTTATAATATGCTTATCTAGCATGCCCATTAAGATAAGCTTCTTTGAATCACTTTCTCTAATGCCCCTGCTCATAAGATACTCTATCGCCTCTTTGCTTATAGGTGAAACCGCAGCTGCATGCGATGCCTTTACATCATTCTCCTCTGTACCCATTGAAGGTATTGCCTCTATTTTTGAATCATCAAGGTTAATGCCCTTTGTTGATATTATTGACTCACTGCGATAAGCATCTTTTTCTATGCTGGAATTTTCCTTTACTAATATTGTAGAGTGATGAGAGCCTATCGCACTAGCATCTAGAAAACTCTTCGCCTCTGGGCCTTTACTATTTACCGAATCTGCGATATCTATGGTACTATTTTTTCCAATGATAATATTATTTATCGTCACCTTGCTGTTCGCATAGCCTATCACCCTATTCCTTGACTTCGCTTCTCTGTTGCAGAGAAAGTTGTTTACATTAAGCTCTGAGCCTTCGCTGAGCACAGCATTGTAGAAGTTAAGAGACCTCTTGTTGCTTAACTGTATAATATCAAGCCCTACCTTCGAGCCCTTTTCAGCGCTGATCTCATTTATAATGCTGTTGTCACCATATAAGAACTCCTCTAAACTAAGCCTAGCATGCTTATCTGTTTTAGCGATGACTAGCAATCCTTCGCCGCCCATGAGAAGCCTTAAGCTTGCCTTATTTTTCTTTTCCACGCTTATGAGTAGGAGCTTTTCGATGTTTGCCATAGTAAAACCAATGTATCTGCTCTCTGGCCTTGTTTTAAATTCATAGGCCAAGTCATCTTCTATGCGATGGATCTCTATTCTAGCATTCTTGCTTCCATCATTCACTATAAATTCGGAACCGTTTGTAATAATATCAAATACCAATTTGTTTTCCTTGGCAAAGTTTTGCATCTCATCTATGCTTGGCCTAGCACTATTTTTAATCTCTATCTTTACGCTATTTCTGACATAGAGCGGATCTGGCTCTTCAGGAAGTTCTTTCTCGAGTCCTTTTACTATATCTAAGTATCTCATCTAAATCCACTTTACAACTCTTTTATTAGCATTTTATTGGCATAGTATATTTAACATAGGTATATTAAGATTAATCTGCTTTTGCTCTCACTATGCTATTTTTGCATATAAAATATGTTTAGAAAGATATAAATATAACTCGGTTATAAAGCGGAGAAGCCGTAGAAAAGGGTAACAAAAAATATAGTGTGCCACAAAAGAGGCACACATTTGCATACATTACTCTTTGAGCACTTTTAGAAATTCTATTATCTTAAGTTCTAGCAACATTTTCTTAATTGCTTCTACTTCTGGACCGTTCTCTTCTTTTATGTACTTCTCCATCGCCTCTATCACAACTCTCCTTATTCCTTCTTCTTGTGCCGCTTTCTCTGCTATTATGGGTGCAAACCCTTTGATTTCCTTGAGTTTGTGTAGTATCTCCTCTGCGCTCGCACTACTTAGCTTTAGCCCCCCTCTCCCTATCCACATATTTATCTTCCCCACCCTTATTCGATTATTATTAATTACAAAGTAATATTTAAATTTAACCCTATCTTTTATTCCACTATTCATACATTTATCAAATGTTAAGCTTTTTCTGGCCCCCGCTTTTCTGCGCTGCAAGTCTTGCCTTTATGCTGTTTATAATAGAGAGCATCTTCCTCTCTCTCTGCTTTGAAACGAAGAAATAAACCTCATCTTTTGTGGACTTTGTAACAAGTATATAAATCTCTCCCGCTCTAAACCTGCCAGTCCTGCCACGCCTCTGTATATTCCTTATCTCATTTGGTATAGGCTCATAGAACACTACAACATCTACGCTTGGTATGTCTAAACCTTCTTCACCTATCGAGCTTGCAACAAGTATATTGAATTTGCCGTTTCTAAAATCTTCTATTATCTGCTTCTGCTGCACCTGCGTTACGCCCTCTTTTTTACCTACAAAAGGCCTTGCATAATACCCGTGGTTGCTCAGTTGCTCTACTAGCATTTTTATGCTAGATCTATATTGTGCAAACACAATAACACTTTTATCCCTATACTCTGCTAATATACCAAGCAGCGCCTCAACCTTCGGGTGTTCGTAGCCTAACCTTATACCTTCGTCGCTTATCTGTTTTGCTATTACAATATTCTTATTGTTGAGTAGGCTTAGTATGGCTCTGCTCTTCTTCTCCCTTCTCGCAAGGCTTTCTATATAGCTTGAGAATGCATACAGCCCTTCTGTCTCTACAAGATCATACATATGAAGCAGGTTTAAGAGTTTTATATAACTATACATTGCCCCGAATCTATAGTTTGTTGCTGTTATCTTACTGATTTCGTTTCCTAGCTCTAGGAGCTTACCTTTTGGTATACGCTCAAACTTTTTGAAGCCTATAAGCTCCATCCTGTTTAATGATTCGAGGCTCTCTTCTATTAGTGGTCTTAAGTAGCTCGTTATAAGCTTTATCCTCTCAGATTTCTCAACATATATTACATGAAGATATTTCGGCATTACATATTGTACAACATCTTCATCTGTGGATATCCTCACCTCTATGTTTTCTATCTTTAGTGTATCGATAAGCTCCTTTATCTTCTCAGGTTTGCCGCCAGGCGATGCGGTTAAGCCAACAATCTGCACGCCTTTCTGCTCAGCTTCATTTGCTATATAGGTATAAGCATATTTGCCCACAGCCCTGTGGCATTCATCGAAAACGATAACGCCGAAATTGTTTAAGCTAAGAAGCGCGTGCTTTAAGTCATTCGCTATTGTTTGTGGAGTTGCAACTATAACCTTCGCTTCATTCTCAAGCATCATTCTCCTCTTCTTACCAACTGCGCCTGTGAGTAAAAGTATCTCATTTGGCTCTAACCTGAGAAGCCCGAGAAGTGTATTGTGGTGCTGCTCGCATAGAGGCTTTGTAGGTGCTAGAAAGATTGCTTTCTTCCCCTTGTATAGCGCATCTGCTATCGCAAATATACCTATGAGCGTTTTCCCAAGCCCTGTTGGCAATACAACAAGCGTGTTTTTGCCATGGAGTATGCTCTTTATTATATTGAATTGATATTCTCTAAATGCCAAGCCTTCTAGCCTCACAACGCTTGTTGCGGGGCCGAGCTCATACCATCTTTTGTCAGCACCTATTTCGCTATCCATCTATCAATAAATAGATTTCGTATAATTATAAATCTTTATAATGAGCAAATGATTATATGAGCAGAAAGAACGATCCGTTTTGCAATAGGGAAAGCATTTGGGCAGTGATTTACTACGAAACAAAGTACATGAACGTACTTTATAATTTGTATCCTGTTGTGAAGGGCCACACACTAATAGTACCAAAGAGACATGTGAAGGACTTGAATGAACTAAGCGAAAAGGAAGCGGTAGATTTGATAAAGACAATAAGATATATTACGCCAAAGCTTCTAAGGGTATATAATGCTGACCGCTCATACAACCTTGTGGCACAGGTTGGCCCTTACTCAGGTAGATCTATAGAGCATTTGCACATCCACATAATACCGAGAAACAAGTACGATATGTATAGAGATTATAATGATAGGCTGTATGCGGATCTAAGGAGGTTTGAACTTGAGAAGCTTGCAAAGCACAAGATAGAGAGAGAGGTAGAGAGACTGAGACGTATTTTTAAATATAAGCTCAGCGCAAAGCGCTAAGTTTGAATGTCTAAAGCTGGAGAAAGCAAGCGCAAATAATTTATTTGCAAATTCTGTCACAACCTCTGTAAGAACATACCAAGCTTGGAAAAAGCTTTTCCTCTGTGTGAGATTTTTGACTTATCTTTAATGCTCATTTCCGCGAAAGTAATACTACTTCCTTTTGGTACAAATATAGGATCATAGCCGAATTCTCTGCCTTTGGAAATGCTTTCTGCGATACTGCCCTTTATAACGCCCGTAAATATATACCTTTCTCCATTTGGCATTAATACGCCAACTGCAGACTTGAAGAATGCAGATCTGTCTTGCTTGCCTTGCATAAGCTTTAGTATTCCTTCAAGGCCTATCGCCTTATAGAACTGTGCAGCGTATGGGCCGGGAAAGCCGTTCAGCGCCTTTATGAATATACCATCATCCTCTATTATAAAGCACTTGCCATGTCTTGGCTCTAATTGAGAAAGAGCATAATCTACTATATTTTCAAGACTTTTATCCTGTATCTCAACTTTCTTCTCTGTCGTGGCTATGCTTAGAGGTATGCCGAATTGCTTTAGTATTTCTTTAGCTTCATCAAACTTGTTTTTGTTTCCGCTTATAAATATGTACTCCATTTGATAACCTTGACTTTAAAGAATAAATGCCGCAGGTCGGATTTGAACCGACGACATTCCGGTTTCCATATTTTACTTCAGCCGGACGCTCTCCCGGACTGAGCTACTGCGGCGCTGCAAAACACTAAGATTTGCTAATTAATGTTTATATTATTTACTTCTTCTTTATTCCTCTCATTTATTTTTCTTTTCTTTTTGCAAAAAATATAATAATCTTAAATCTGAATATTTTTTGGTTTTATATTATGAAAAAATTTATATTTGTTTTAATTTTTGTCGTTTTACTCTTTTTAATATATATATTAATTGCTCCAAGCTCAAAGCAGAATGGTGCATACTTTAATGGTCACACCTATTTGTTGCTTAATACCTCTTTTCCAGGCAACTTTACATTTTTTGCATGGGTATATTACAAAAGCTTTAACGGCATTGGCGTTATTGCTTCGCAGGGAATAAGCGAAGGCACTCACTCAACATGGTATGTGGGCGCTGGCGGCGAGGTATCAAACGTGACAGCATGCGGTGTGTTCAGCGATGAAATAGTGCAAGGCAACTATACAGCAGGCTGGAGGTTTGCGACAGCACCATTTATTGGCACTGGATCATGGCATATGATCGCTTGTACATACAACAAATCTTACATAAGCATTTACATTGATGGCAAGCTTGTAAATAAAACCTCTACACCTTACAAGGTGTTCGGGGCTAAGATTATAGAGATAGGAAAGAGGACTTCAACATTTTATATAAATGGAAAAATACCCACTTTCGCATACTTCGATGGCTATCTTAGCGATGTGCAATTCTACAATACCTCATTAAATAGCAGCGAGATATAC
>Ga0081529_119743_pt1 | contig 35918 bp, 35 predicted proteins | sample EchGeymetagenome_FD_71012 | JGI IMG/M metagenome (GOLD analysis project Ga0081529, IMG submission 71012) | Ferrous microbial mat and aquatic microbial communities from Echinus Geyser, Yellowstone National Park, USA - transect B T=78-80 C v2... ...
CTACCATCAATAACTATCATAACTCCTCACCCTCCTCAAGCCTGACAGTGGCTGGTTTAATCCAGGAATAAATAAGTGTAGCCACTAACCACCCAATAAGCACAACAACAGCCACTATGACCGGAGTACTTATTGCTGTGGTTACGAAGGTTGCGTAAATCACGAATAGGTAAAGTATGGATGCTATTGATGGAACCACAGCATGACCCCACTTAAAGAACCCCCTCCTCCTTGTATAGAATGGTAGTGCCGTGTTAACAAGGAAATGCTCAAGTGACGTGGCTACGCCACCCCAAATGCCGGTTATCAAGAACCCATTAAGCGGGCCAAAGATCCAACCTAACGCTGTAAAGAGTATTATACCAACTATTGTATCTACAATTAAGGCTCTATGAGGACTCCTATACTTTGGATGCGTCATTGCAAACCACCTTGGAAAGGCACTATCCTTGGCCATAGTGTACATGTCCCTGGCCACGGCATTGAGAATTGCCATGGTGTCGGTAAAACCACTATTAATAGCCAAAGCTAGCCATATTAGTGCCATGGCTAAACCACCGTATTTAACAGCCTCGATTATTCCAGGTATGAAGTATTGGAAGTACGTGGATGCGTTAGTTGGCCCCCAACCAATTATTAATGCATACATCATAAACGTGAAAAACACACTAAGCAACAAAACAACCGTAATAACACCTCTCCTTATATTAGCATGCGCCTCCTTAGCCTCAGCCCCAAGAAATGTCATTGAGCCCCAACCAGCGAATGCCGTGAATGCGAAAACCAATCCCATACCAACCCCAGACCAACCATTTGGTGAATACGCTGGGGTAAAGACAAGGGGGTCCCAAGGCTTTGGTGCACGGGCTATTATTACTGCTCCGCCTATCATTAATGCCGTTATTTCTATAAACCCGGTATAAAGCATGTACCTGACCGAGGGCTTAATACCAAGATATGGTAAGACTAACGCCAGCAATGCCACAGCTATTCCAAGTGGAAACCACGACCACTGTGGCAGGTTTACACCAACTGCACTAAGACCGTACTCTATAGTCAATGCTGTCTCAAAGTATATAAATGGTGTAGCGGCTATACCAGCATATAGTAAGTATAACCAACCACTCCAGGTACCCATCCTTGTACCCAACCCCCTTTCTATGTACCTATAATAGCCACCACTCGAGGCCACCTTTAGTGAGAACTCATAGACAGCATAAGCAGCCGATGCAACACCAATCGCAGCCAAAATCACTGATAATGGGGAAGAGCCATAAGCAAAGGCAACAGCTCCACTTAAGGTGGCTAAAGCCGCAACTGCGGGTGCGGTAAAACTTAGTGATTGAAACACCAATTCCCAAAAAGTTACAACGCCCCTCCTTAACCCCACCTCACCCATCATAGTAACCGTCCACCTAAAAGTATATAAACAATACCCCCGAATACATAAAATATTATTTCACAACAATTAATCAAAATACAAAATATAGACTAACGGTATTTGCGAAACCACTTCTTACATATTTTCCTTATAGATATGCAAATAGATACTGGCACCCAAGAACTAAAAACTCACGACCTTAATCTACTAAATCCAAGCATTGCATAGATGCATCCTATGGCCATTAATACGAAACCTATAATGACTATGCTTAGGAGCCCACCGTACCAATACCATTTCGCAGCATCATTAAAATCATCAATACCACTCAACCTGGCTAGCTCCCTATAGGCACTACTGAGGAACTTATACGCAAAAACATTCACCACATAGGCACCAGCAATGATTCCTACAATCTCCATCAATGATTGAAGGTGCACACTGGAATAATCAATAGTGGGTAAGAATAAGAAGATTAAAAAGGCGGCAAGGAACACGGGTACGATACCAACAATACCCAGTATTGATCCATACAACGCGTGCCTATACATTGCAGGGTTGTTGTAAGCCCTTGATAATTTATTGAAGGTTACCAGAATCATTAATAACCCCGCAAGACCTAAAACAATGGCTACCAGAATCGTTACTATAAACACAGATATGCAGGCAGCAGTAAATGTCAAGACCGCACCAACTAAACCAAGCGTGCCAAGAGACCTATCAACCTGGTTATTCATCCTTACCGCCTGATCATTCATATTTACCTAGACTAAAATCAATGACTTTAAAACCTTCTTTATCTCCTTATAGGAGCATTTACGTAAAAGAAGCTTTAAAAGTAAGACGTAACATCACGAAATCGATGAGGACTTCCTTAATCATCGCCGTGGTCCTGATTGTTTTGGTTATTGCCATTGTCGCCACCTACCTATTGATGAACCAAAATAACCCAGAGAAAGCTCTCCTAAATGCAAGGAAACTATTATTGAGTAGTAATTTCACTGGTACATACGATATATCAAGCATAGTTAAGACATACCCTCCAGGCTCGTCAACACCAAGGGTTGTGCAATCCAGCGGTGTCGTCATAATATCGAGATCACCAGCACTCAATGCCACGGTAGCAAATAGCACGGGGATATCCTTTATAAATGGAAAAAGCGTGAGCTCAAGCGTTATAAATGCCTATTGGTTATCTGACGATAAACTATGCCAAGTATTAATTGCATACGCACCTAGTAGTGGGATTATTAAGTACTGCATACCCTATAACAACTACACAAGGTATCGCTTCCCCTTCTATATAACCAAGGAATTACTGAGTAATGCCACGTACGTTGGCGAAGGCTCATGGAATGGCAAAACCACGTACTGCTTCGCATCAAAGATAATGGCAATAGAACCATCAATAACAATCTCGCCACCCAACGGAACAATCATAGGGCCACCCTGGAGTGTCATAACTACTAACGCGACAATTTGCATATTAGGTAATGGTGTAATTGCCAGCTTAATCGAATACACATACGCAGTACCAACCCAACCCTCACTATCCGCCACCACAGTAACCATCACCAACGAAACCCTCATAAGCTACTCCCTCACATTCAACCAACAACTATTCAACCAAATAACACAACTAATGAGCAAAGCAGAGCAAGGCTAAACAGCCAAAACCCTACAATATTGTTTTAAGCCACATCAAAATTACGTTCTACCACAGAACGCTAACACTCTAGTTTCTAGAAATAGAAATAAGCGAAACCATGAAAGTACGCCATGATGAGAAGGATTACGGAAAGCAATACAGTGAACGCATTAAGGCCATACCAATACAGAAGACCTAAGCATAGTCAATTAACCACCAATGATCACGGACATCACAAGCACTAGATAAAGCCGTAGCCGCATTGACAGGCCCAACCATAATGCCCTTACAACAGCACACCAAGACAACGCTGAGCACATGCATGCAAAGCAGAGAATAAGCATTACAACGTTTTGGTGCGGCCGCCGGGATTTGAACCCGGGTTCTGCGGCTCGGGGGGCATATGGGGGATTGGGCACCCTCGCCATCCTAGACCAGCCTAGACGACGGCCGCTACCTTATCCTTACTATTATGATTTTTAAATTTTCCCCGTGGATAACGGCTTTGGCGAAACCCCTCTCTTTATTGGTGCAGTGGTTCATCTCCATGGTTTGTTATTTTGGGTTTATAAATTATTTAATGCTTATATTTACCTCAATAGTTTTGGTCTTGATGAGTAGTATTGGTGTTTTGTTTAGGATAGTTACGTTCGGCGAAAGTCATGGTGTTGCCATTGGTGTTGTGGTTGATGGTGTGCCTGCTGGTGTGGCTGTTAGTGAGGAGGATGTTAGGAGGGAGCTTAATAGGAGGAGGTTTTGCCACATACCTGTCCTCAACCCTAGGTGTGAGGATGAGGAGTTCCAGATACTCTCTGGCATAAAGGATGGGTTTACTGAGGGTACGCCTATAGCCATAGTCATTTGGAATAAGAGGGCTATCTCGGATTATTACCAAGAGCTTTGGATGAAGCCTAGGCCGAACCATGCTGACCTAGCCTGGTACTTAAAGTTTGGTAGGTTCTATGACCATAGGGGTGGCGGTAGGTCCAGTGGTAGGGAGACTGCGGCTAGGATTGCTGCTGGTGCCATTGCTAAGGCTGTGCTTAGGCAAACCATTGGTGTTGAGGTTAGCAGCCACCTGGTTGAGTTGGGTGGTGTCTCGATTAGTAGGGATGATTATACCTTTGAGGATGTTGTTAAGGCTTGGGAGAAGCCGCTTCCAATGATTGATGATGAGGCCGTTAAGGGGGCTGTCGACCTACTCATTAAAACAGCCACCGAGGGTGATAGCGTCGGCGGCATAGGTGAGGTATTAACCACCGAGGTGCCACCTGGCCTGGGTGAGCCTGTTTTCGATAAGCTTAAGGCAGATCTAGCGAAGGCGGTGTTTTCGATAGGTACTGTCGTGGGTGTCGAGTTCGGGTTAGGCTTTAGGTTGGCTAGGATGAGGGGTAGTGAGGCTAATGACCAGATAGTGCTTAGGGGTGGCAGGCCAAGGCTTGAGACGAATAGGGTTGGTGGTTTATTGGGTGGCATGAGCGTTGGTGAACCAATTAGGTTTAGGGTGGCCTTTAAGCCAACGCCAAGCATTAGGAAGCCCCAGAGGACTGTTGACCTAAGCAAGATGGAGGAGACAACCATAGTGTTTAAGGGACGTTATGACGTATCTACAGCGCCGAAAGCCTTAGTTGCTGCGGAGGCCATGACGGCTATTGTCCTCGTGGATCACGCGATGAGGGCTGGCTTAATACCTAGGGTTGTTAAGAAATAGGGTCCTAGCCCCTGAACTTTATTGATTCCAAGTCGCCATGTTGTGGGTCCAGGTGCTTATTTTATGGTAACGCTTAAAAATATAGCTTCTTTAGAGCTTTGGGGTACCTATATGGAATATCAATATCGTTAATGGGGTCGGCTAAGGCTTTAGGTGGTGAATCAATAATTATTATGTATTACATGGGTGATGTACATGCTGGATGCCATTAGGGATGAGGTTGACCTATTAGATGAGGAGCTAATTAACCTAATAATTAAGCGCCTAGAGCTCGCCAGTAGGTTAGGTAATATCAAGAGAAGCCTTGGACTTTCTATTGTTGATAAGTCCCGCGAGAATGAGGTTATTAATAGATGGGTTAGTAAATTGAGGAGTGCTGGGTTGAATGAAGATGTCGCCTATGAATTGGTTAACGCAATAATTAAGGCCTCGACCTACGTCCAGGTTGGCGGCAACCTCGGTATTAACGTAACCATAATTGGGTCTGGACGCGTTGGTAGAACCATGGCAAGGGTTCTTAACCGTGTTGCTAACGTGTCACTTATTCATCTAAATGATAAACCAGCTAGGTCTGATGTGTTCATCATGGCTACTAAACCAACACGTGATTCTGTGGATTTTGTGATAAACAATGTGGAGGTGATTCGTGGTTCGGTGCTTCTGGATTTATTCTCAGTGAAATCTACCTTCTTTACCACGTTTGAGGACTTATCGATTAAACATGGGTTTCATTATGTGAGTGCCCATCCATTGTTTGGTGATGTTGGTGAACCAATTAGTGAGGGTATAGTCCTGATACCGTCTAGGACGAGTGGTGATTACCTAAACCTTGTTAGGGATTTATTTAGTAATGCGGGTTTAAGCGTTGTAATGCTGAAGAGTCCTGAGGAGCATGATAGGTTAATGGCTTATCTACAGGTTGCCCATCACACAGCCTTACTGGCACTCTATGCGTTGCTTAGGAATGCGGGGATTGACTTAAGGGGGCCCTTGTTGACGCATAGCCTTAAGTACACGGTCAGGGCTATGGAGAGGGTGATAACGCAGTTGGATGTGGTTTATGAAATACAGAGGCTTAATCCGTACTCAAGCTCCGTTAAGGAGGAGCTTATAAACACGTTGAGACTCGTTATTGATTTAATGAGTGAGGGTAGATTGGATGAGGTGGTTAGATGATTATTAAACCGACACCTAACAAGGTTGGGGATCTCACCCATGCCTTAGATAAGGCGGGTATTTGGTTTAGGGAGGTTAGATTGTTTGGCGAGGATCTTATCGTCACATCGCCGGAGGCTAAGGTTGATGAGGCACTTATAAGGAGCGTGGATGGGGGCGCCGTCATAATCAATGTAAAGGCTAGGTATCAACTCGCAAGCTCTGAATGGAGAAGTAAGACCATCGTGAACGTTAGTGGCGTTAGGATTGGGGATGATGGTGTTATTATTGCCGCGGGACCTTGTGCCGTGGAAAGTTATGAGCAGGTTAGGGAGGCTGCCGTAGCCGTTAAGGAGGCTGGTGCTAGGATGCTCAGGGGTGGTGCGTTTAAGCCGAGGACCAGCCCGTATAGTTTTCAGGGTCTTGGTGTTGAGGGGTTGAAAATACTTAGGAGGGTTGGGGATGAGGTTGGCTTGCCTGTGGTTTCCGAGGTTATGGATACGAGGATGGTTAAGACAATCAGCGAATACGTGGACATGCTACAGATTGGTGCTAGGAACGCCCAGAACTTTGATTTGCTGAAGGAGGTTGGTAGGTCAGGAAAGCCTGTGCTCCTGAAGAGGGGTTTGGGTAATACCGTGGAGGAGTGGCTCGAGGCCGCCGAATACATACTGCTCGAGGGCAATAGTAATGTGGTGCTCTGTGAGAGGGGTATTAGGACCTTTGAGCGATCCACAAGGTTCACACTGGATCTTGGCGCGGCTGTGGCAGTTAGGAAATTAACGCATTTGCCGGTATGCGTTGACCCATCGCATCCAGCAGGTAGGAGGGATTTGGTCATACCACTGGCTCTAGCCGCCATAGCTGCTGGCGCAGACATGCTACTTATTGAGGTACATCCAAGGCCTTGGGAGGCATTGTCTGATGCTGAGCAACAACTAACCCCTGAGATGTTTAGGGAGTTGATGGTTAAGGGTAGGGAAGTCGCCAGGACCATTGGTAGGTACATATGAGGGAGTTCACGTACAAATCACGGGATGGCGAGGTTAGGGTTCTCATAAACGTGGATTACGCCAGGTCATTGGGGGAATTGATACGTGAATACACGGGTTGCGCGGCTCTTGTGTCGAGGGGCTTACCCGACGCCGTAAAGGTTGATTGCCCAACAATGATTATTAATGATGGCGAGTCGGGTAAGGACATAAACACCGTCCTAGGCATAATTAAGTGGGTCCATGGGTTAGGTCTCGATAGGGATGGCGTGCTCATTGGCGTTGGTGGTGGTAGTGTCCTCGATACCGTCGGTTTCTCAGCGTCAATATACCTAAGGGGTGTGGATTACATAAACGTCCCCACGACAATGCTATCCATGGTCGACGCATCGCTTGGCGGTAAGACTGGTGTTAATGCCATGGGGATTAAGAATGTGATTGGCGTGATCAGGCAGCCTAGGGCTATAATCGTTGATTTCTCATTCCTAAACACATTACCGGTGCATAACTATGTTGATGGGTTTGCTGAGGTCATAAAATATGGTGTGACGATGGATGAAGAGTTGCTTAATTACGTTATTAATAATAAGGACGCATTGTTGAGTAAGGATAGGGGTGCGTTGGAGTTCGTTGTGTATAAATCATTAATTAATAAGGCATCTATCGTGGAGAGAGACGAGTTGGATAAGGGTGGTGAGAGGGTTGTCCTTAATTATGGGCATACGGTTGGTCATGCTGTTGAATCAGCCACCGAGTTCTCGGTAAGTCACGGTAGAGCCGTTGCTCTGGGCATGATTTGCGAGGCGAGGGTTGGTGTTAAGCTTGGTCTTACAAACCCTGATTTACCAAAGACCTTACTGAGCGCCTTGGATAGTTACGGTTTAGTTACGAAGATTGATATTTCAAACATTATTGATTCGGTGACCAAGGCAATATCCAGGGATAAGAAGAAGAGCGGTAATTTCCTGAAACTGCCTGTGGTTATTGACGTTGGTAAATGGGAATTAGTTAGGATTAGTGTTGACGAGTTCGTAAGGATGGTGATGAGTGAATGCGGGTCTATTCCGTAATTGGTTATCCGTTGACCTATACATTATCCCCGGTGATCCATAATTACGTATTTAAGGCCTTGGGTAAGGACGCCATCTACGTGCCACTTAAGGTATCCCCAGGCAGGCTTAAGCACTTTATTGAGTTCGCAAGAGATGCCTTAAGTGGTTTCAATGTAACTATGCCCCATAAGGTCCCCATCGTTGATCTACTGGATGACACCGTCGGTGCAGCCCGTGTCTTAGGTAGTGTGAATACTGTGATTAACAGTGATGGTGAGTTGATAGGCTATAACACGGATTATGAGGCCGTAAAACAAGCCCTTATGAACAGAGGTTATTCGGGTGAGGATTCGTTAATTATCGGCGCAGGTGGTGTTGCCAGGGCCGTGGTACTGGCATTGGCCGATTTAGGCTGTGGTAGGATTTATGTGGCTAATAGGACTGTGAGTAAGGCCGAGGAATTATGCTCATTAGCCAATTCACTGGGTATGGATTGCAAGGCACTGGGTATTGGGAATGTTTCTATTAAGGCATGGCTGCTCATTAACGCAACACCCCTAGGCATAAGTGAGGAGTTCCCAATAGACCCCGTTAGAACAGGGGCGAATTTAATCCTTGACCTAGCCTATACAGTAAATGGCGATACGTCACTCATAAAATTAGCCAAGAGGCACTCGATAAGGTACATAGACGGCCTCGAGATCCTGGTGAGACAGGCGCTTGAGGCTGACAAGATCTGGTTTGGACCATTCGAAAAACCAACCTGGAATGAAGTATTCTCTGAATTAAATAAACAGTGTGCACTGACCTCCTCCCCGCCCTGAAGGGTGAGGGTTCCCTTAGGGCGGGGTGGTTTCCTCGCCCTGCCTTCATCGGCCTCTCCGGCTGGGTTCATGGGTTTGCCCCGGGCCAGCATTGCGGGGCTTTGTTCGCTGGCCGTGAAGGTCCTGAGTATTACGTGCAGGTACTGTACGATGGGGTATGGTATAATTGGGTTGGAATCACCTTCATGTACCTTCCAATCCATCTTCTCCCTCTTCAAATCCCACCAAACTCCTTTACTCCATGCCTCTGGTGTTGTTTTCCACATCATATTCAACACAGACGCGTAGTCCCTATCCACGAGATGCCCAAGTGGGCACTTTAGGGTGTGCCAATCATCGGTCCTCTCCAACCTCACGAAGTGTATTGGACACACTCTACTATTGCGGTATGATGATACGTGGAATAGTTTGGATCCGCGCTCCAATGCCTTATTCTTCACAGCCTCCTCCAAAGCCTTGAACGGTGTTTGTTTGATCCTATGCCTCAACTCACTCTTCACAATTCCATCAATCATCGATTCCTGCGGGTTACTGCCCAACTCCTCGGTGATTATGATTGCTGGTGTCTTTGTCAATTCATTGGCGATTTGCCTAACCCTACCAACCTTCCTACCCCTCTCCCTTAGGTGCTTAGCACGCTTCCTGAACTCCCTAGTGCTCGTCACATTCACGTAATTACCGCTCGGTAATGCAAATTCGGGCTTGAGTCTCTCGATGATTGCATTTCTAACCTTCTCATATCGTCTCGCCAATCTGCCGAAGTCAGTCTTAATTGCATATAATTCTGGAACCATGTATTGCCTATTCCAATCAGCTATTTTGTCCACAGTGGTTTTGATATCAATCCTGCTAATAGCTACCGTGTTCTCGTTAATATCGAAGGCAACAATTGATTTTGGCTCCTCCTCCCTAGGCTTCAGCTCGAAGATGAATATGGCATACCACTTGTTTGCCCTTCTCTTAACAATCAACGTAGACGCTAATTCCGCCTCTTCTCTCAAAACCCTCCACCAGTATTGCCAGAAGCGCTTGTGCAACCTCAACCAAACAACCCTACGAACACCAAGTAGGGATAACTCAAGCCTAACCGGGGCTGTTGAGCGGATGAATTGTTCATAACTCCATGCCTTCTCCGTAAACCTAATCGACACAGCCTTAACCTCAGGGTAGGGCTTGTTCACCAAGCCCTTCCTCCTCCTCTCAACGAATGACTTCGCGATTTGCGATGCTTGCCTAATGGCTTGGATGGTCAATTGCGAGTTAAGGCTTGGGTACTCCAGCCTATACTTATTGTAGAACAACCTCTGGAGTTTATTCGCACCCGTAACATTATTCGCAACGGCGTATTCAACGACCCCCCTAACAATACCAAGATACGCAGACTCAACAGAATAAAGTAGCTTAGAAACATCCTTGGGGACTTCCAGCTCAACAGCAACAGCCCTACACAACATCCACAACAAAAACAAACAACCAAACTTAAAAGCCACTCACGACAAGAAGGGGCGAGGCTTAGCCATTTCTGTCACTCGGTGCTAAACATGGATAGGGATTTTCTAAGTAGTTTGATCTTACTACACATCCCTATATTGAGCTGCCCAGGCCCTGTCTTTCCCTTTACTGAGCAATACGTGAGTGACGAACCCATGATAATGGAGGTTGCCCTGTATATCGGGTTTCTTGGTATAACAGCCATATGAATACCAACCTTACCCATTAGGTTCAGTAGATCCATAATCTCGTCATCGTTTACTGTAAATATCTTATAAACAAGCGCCCCATGCCTCTTAGCCAACTCTATGTCGTTTAATGCCAATTTGTAGGAGTTAACGCCCTTATTAAACACGTGCCTGGAGACTATGGATCCTTCTGCCAAGCTGCCGTAGGTGTTCGGGTCCTTAGCCAATAAGGAAGCCTCTATGTCTATCAGGGCGCCTACGTCTTTACTTAATTCGAGAATCTTATACTTAATGTCCGGATCAACTGGGCGGTTACCACCCTCATCACGTTCCCTAATGGTTATTATGGTTGGGTAATGGGATACATAGTCTTCAATGAATCTCCTAAGTGTAGGGCTTAATTCCATGTTGTCTAGATAATCAAGCCTTAACTCCACAGCCTCGCAGGATGCTGGCAGGTACTGAAATGTTAATCGCCTAATCGGTATTGCGCATACGAGCACGGGCTTATTCAAGAGTAGTTTGCTCCATGCGCTCATTACTAGTTACTAATAATTAGAACTTAAAAGTATTAGTTTCAAGTACCTATATTAAATAGAGCATGGCCATGGATAATGTGGAGTACATAACATATGGTGGTGTGAGTATTGTTAACGCCATACCCGCGTGGTTAGGTGGAGCTGCTGCTGTAAATTTACCAGTGAGGGTTAGGGTTGCCAAGGGGTTTTGTGAACACGATGAGTTCCTCACATTCATAATCAATTATTTAAGGGATAAAATTGGCATTGATACCGACATTTGCATTCAAGTGGACAGCCAGGTGCCAAGAGCTAGTGGGTTGAAGAGTAATAGCGCCGTTGCTGTTGGTGTTGTCCATGCAATTATGAGGCTCTTGGGTAAGGACATAAACCCGGTCGACAGTGCCAGGTTGGCTGCTGCGATCACCAAGGCCCATGGCTCATCAATAACAGGGGCCTTTGATGATGCTTCAGCAGCGATATTAGGTGGGGTTGTTTTGACGGATAATAGAACAATGAACATAATCAAGCATTTGCAAGTTGGTGATTTCACCGTAGTAATAACGGGCTACAGGGAGAGTAAGAGGTTGTCAAGCATTGATAGATTAAGGGCTTTATCGGGCATTTACACATCGTTATTCAGCATAGCCCAAAGTGGCGATATATGGAGGGCAGCTACAGTAAATGGTATATTGGTTGCGGAATCCCTTGGTTATCATAAGGCCCTCGAGACCATAGGTGCCGCCCTTAGGCTTGGTGCGTTGGCCTCGGGCGTCAGCGGTAATGGACCGTCCGTGTATGCCGTGTTTAAACCTGGTGAGGAGGGGCCATTTATAGATTATATAATTAATTCCTGGGGTTATTACTTAATAACAGTTTTCGTTGAACCGATTTATTCGATCTAGGTGTTTCTCCATGAGTTTTTATGTAAACTATAGAAAATATAGGTGAGGATAATCCTTAAATATTTATTATGTTTGTGGTTTAGTCGTATGGAATATCGAAACTTCCAATGGTGATTGGGAAGCTGAGCGATATCCCGAACTTCGATAGGCTTGTGGAGGTTAGGGATAAGGCGAGGGAGGTTTTGCTAAGGCTTGATAGGGAGTTTCCATACGTACACCTTGGATCATCGCTTGCGGCGCTTGATATAGTGAACTTGGTGATTAGGGTAATGAGGAGGGGTGGTGAGTGTGGGGATAGGTTCATCCTGAGCATTGGTCATGTGGCACCGGCTTTATACTCAATATTGGTTGTTGAGGGGTTAATACCTATTGAAAGACTTATGGAGATTAACCAAACACACTCGGTCATATCAACCCATGCAGACAACATGGATTTACCGTACATAGACGCCACCACTGGCTCGCTAGGTCAAGGCTTAAGCATGGGTGTTGGTTTAGCATTGGCTAATAGGGTTAGGGGTTGTGGTGATAGTGTCGTCTATGTGCTGCTAGGTGATGGTGAGCTTAATGAGGGCCAATCCTGGGAGGCCGCTATGACGGCTGTTAAATACGGCGTCGATAACCTAATAGCCATAATCAGTTTGAACGGTTACCAACTCGATGGATCAACATCAACAATAAAGCCCGTAAACTATGCGAGGATCTTTGAGGCGATCGGTTGGAATGTACTTTATGGCAATGGTCATGATTATGAGGAAATGTTTAGGTTGTTGATGAAGGCCAGGGAATTTAGGAACAAGCCCACAGCCATATTCCTAAGCACGGTTAGGGGTAAGGGCGTGAGGGGTCTCGAAAATACCCACAAACAAACGCTCAATCCACCACCCAGGCCCCAGTTCTCCATGAGGGAAGCCCTAGGCGCAACACTCGCAAGGCTTGGTGAGGATAACGATAGACTCGTTGTTATTACGGCTGACGTTGGCGAGTCAACGAGGGCTAGGTATTTTGGTGAGAGATTCCCTGGTAGGTATTTCAACGTGGGCATTTCCGAGCAGGACCTAATCGGCGTTGCGGTGGGATTCGCGCTTGGTGGTTATGTACCGGTGGCGGTAGCATACGCAATGTTTATAATGAGGGGTTGGGAACAGGTTAGGAATTCCCTGGGTAGGATGAACCTGAATGTAAAGCTGGTGGCGACTCACGCGGGCTTGAGCGATTTCGCCGATGGACCAAGCCACCAGGCCCTTGAGGACATAACCCTAATGAGGAGCTTGGATAACATGGTCGTCATAGCGCCAGCCGATGCTTGGGATGTGGAGAGGGTGTTGCCAAGGGTTATTGGGCATAAAGGCCCTGTCTACGTTAGGATTGGGCGCGACTACTCACCACCGATAACGATGGACTTGGATTATGAGTTCAGGATTGGTGAATTATATAGTATTGTTGATGGCGATGATGTGGCGATAATGGGTTACGGCCCAGTCCTATACAATGCCGTGCAGGCCGCGTTAAACCTAAGGAAGATGGGTGTGAGCGCTGGGGTTTATAATGTACCGACAATAAAGCCCCTAAATGAGGATCTCATTAGGAGGATTGCCCGTAGGGTTGGTAGGATAATCGTGGTTGAGGAGCACTCACCGAGGGGTGGGCTTGGCTCAGCAATAGCGGAGTTGGTGAGTGGTATGGCTAGGGTTAGGATTTTTGGTGTTAATGGTTATGGGCATTGGGGTAGATCTGAGGAGGAGTTACTGAGATTCTATGGGCTTGATGAGGAGTCGATAATGGACTCGGTGCTTAAGTTATTGAATGCACCATCTTAAAGCTTATTATTCATTAACCTAGGTTATTTCATAATGGGTAAGTTAATCATTAATGGATTTAACCCCAGGGAGGGCATTGTCGAAGCACCACCGAGTAAGGCCTTTACCCTGAGGTACCTGCTGGCCTCGGCATTATCAAGGACCTGGGTCACACTTGGTGGGTTGAATTGGGGTGATGATACTTGGTCGATGCTGAGGGGAGTTAAGCCCATAGCGGAGATCGAGATTAGGGGCGGACAGGTCAGGGCTAGGCGTGGGGTTGATCCAGGGAGGTTTAGGGTTATTGATGTTGGTGAGAGTGGTTTTACGTTCAGAACCCTAACTGGGGTGTACTCAGGTATTGAGGGCACCACACTGCTCATACCCAGGGGTTCACTGGTGGGTAGGCCAATGGACGAGTTGATAAATGCCCTGAGGAGCATAAATGCCAAGATCGATAGGTCTGGAGGCATTGTTAGGATTGTTGGTGGTAGGTTGGTTGGTGGTTACGTGTCAATAAGTGGTTCAATCAGTTCGCAATACATATCATCGCTACTATACCTAGCACCATTGACTGAGGGAGGCATTGAGGTTAGCATAAAACCGCCCATCAAATCCAGGCCGTACATAGACGCAACCCTGACAGTACTTAGGGAGTTTGGCATAAAGGTTGAGGTTGAGGATAACTCAATATACGTCAGTGGTTCTCAGGATTATAGGGCTATTAATGAGGAGGTTACGGTACCTGGCGATTACGCCCTATCAGCCTTTTACATAGCTCTCGCAACCTTGGCAGGTATTGACTTAAAAATAATGGGTCTGTACAGGGATAAGGCTGTGGAGGGCGAGTATGCGTTCATAGGCCATGCCAGAAGCATGGGCGTTGAGGTTGAGGAACATGGGGATTCCCTATTGGTTAGGGGCTCGGCGGTTAAGGAGTTAAGACCCATAACGGTTGATCTTGGGGATTCGCCCGACATAGCAATGCCATTGGCCCTATTAATGGCTAGGGCAAGGGGCAGGTCTAGGATGACTGGTGCGGGGCATTTGGCGTATAAGGAGAGCAATAGGTTGAGGACCATGGCTGAGGTACTGAGGTGCTTGGGTGCTTCGGCGAGTATCAATGAGGGTGAGGGTGTTATGGAGATCGATGGCATCAACGAGTTCGTTGGTGGTTGTGAGGTTAATACGCAGGGTGATCACAGGATCATAGCCATGAGCGTAATTGGTGGTTTGTTGGCTAGAAAGCCCGTGATTGTTATGGATTGGGAGGGCGTGAGCAAGTCCTGGCCAACCTTTACATGGGATTTGGAAAAGCTTGGTGCTAACTTTAAGTACTACTAAACGCCGCCTTAGTAATACTTGGTTACCCTATACCAATTATCCCTCTCAGCCGGTCTCAAACCAAGCCCCCTAATTAGATTAACCACATCATCCCTAGTTAGTACGGGCATACTAAGCCCCGTCGCTGGTATAACCCTCTCCTCATAAAGCGTACCTCCGAAGTCGTTGGCACCAAACTTAAGCGCTAACCTAGCTGCGTCAAGGCTGTTCGAGAGCCAGCTTGATTGTATGTGGGGCAACTCATTCCTAAATACTAACCTAGCCACTGAAACAACCCTTAGGAGTGTTGCCGATGTCTTTGGGTACGGAATAACCCGCGTCAACTCACTATTTCCTGGTTCAAAATTCCAGGCTGTGAATGAGAGGAAGCCACGTGTCCTCCTCTGCAGCTGGAGTATGTTGTACAAGTGTTCAGCCCAATCCCTCCTAGTTTCCAGGTGCCCATACATCATTGTGGCGTTGCTCATTATGCCCATCCTATGCGCCGTCTCCATAATAAGCAGCCAATCACCAGCGCTTATCTTGTGCGGCGCAATCTCCCTCCTAACCCTATCAACGAGTATCTCACCGCCGCCACCAGCCAGGGTATCCATGCCAGCCAGCCTCAACCTATCGAGAACCTCGGCATAGCTCATCCTATGCTTCCTAGCCAGGTAATCAACCTCGATTGGGCTGAGACCGTGTATAGCCACGTGCGGTAGCCTAGCCTTTATCGCCTTGAACAAGCTCTCGTAATACTCAATACCTAGCTCGGGGTTTATACCACCCTGGACAAGGACCTGCCTAATCCCGAAGGTCTTATCCACATACTCAACCCTCCTAACAGCCTCCTCAACACTCAACGTATACGCCTCCGGATGCCCTGGAGGTCTATAGAACGCACAGAACCTGCAGGCTATCACGCACACGTTGGTGTAATTAAGTATCATGTTTGGGATAAAGGTCACCACATCGCCGAAGTACTTCCGTGTTAGGGACTCAGCGGCCATGCCCAAATCCCACAGGTCAACGTCAAATAACGCCTCAATATCGGTAATACCCAACTTATCGCCATACAAAGCCTTCTCTAGGGGATTACTCACATAACCGTGCCTATGCACCCCCTTATTTATATTAACGCGTATTTCCACCTAACGTGGAGCAATAACTTATAAAGTAATGTGAGCACCTCATGGGGTGTGCGATGTCGATTATGTACGGAGCATCGTGAATAATGGATTATCTAAAAACGATGCCGTTAGGTTATTCGTTGAGTGTGATTTCAGGGTATTAGCTAAGGTGGCTAATGAAATTACCGAGAAAGTAACGGGAAACTCCGTGACCTTCGTAAACAATGTCGTGATCAACTACAGCAACATCTGCGTGGCACAATGCCCCATATGCGCATTCTATAGACCACCAAAACACCCAGAGGCCTACGTCAGGTCGCCGCAGGAGATAATAAACGCCGTTAGGGAGGCCAGGGCTAGGTATGGTGTTGATGAACTCCACATAAACGGTGGTTTCAACCCAGACCTAACCATCGAGTACTTCGAGGAGGTGTTCAGCGGTGTTAAGAGGGCTGTGCCTGAGATAATAATCAAGGGACCCACGGCGGCTGAGGTCGACTTCTACGCCAGGGTTTGGAGAATGAGCAGTAGGGAGGTTCTCGAGAGACTTAAGGTTGCTGGGTTGGATGTATTGTCTGGCGGGGGAGCGGAGATATTGAGTGAGGATGTTAGGAAAATCATAACACCGTATAAGTTCGATGCAAATACCTGGTTAAGAATACAGAGGGAGGCCCATGAGATTGGTCTCCACACAAACGCAACAATGCTTTATGGGCACATTGAGCAGCCGCACCACATTGTTGAGCATGTGATGGCTATCAAGAGGCTACAGGAGGAGACCGGTGGTGTGTTGATGTTTATACCAATAAAGTTCGTACCATGGAACACCAGGTTGCTTAAGGACGGTATTGTTAAGGGACCGGCACCGCCTGAGTATGATATTAAGGTCATCGCAATATCGAGGTTAATACTTGGCAGTACTATAAGGAGGATTGGGGCCTATTGGGCATCCACGGGTAAGAGACTGGCGTCAACACTGCTGTTGTCCGGCGCCAACGACCTGGTTGGCACAATGATCAATGAGCAGGTCATAAAACAGGCGGGCCTTCGTGAATATACAACAATTGAGGAGCTGGCTAGTATAGCTAGGGAGGTTGGTAGGAGGCCGTATCTTAGGGATACCTTGCATAGGAGGTTGATTGAGGTGAAGCCATGAGGGTTGCCAGGCTTAGGTATGCACACAGTGACCCATTATTCCGTTACTCCGGATTGAACCCCCTATCTGTTAGCAATAATGAATCCATAAAGCTGATACTTGAGGGCGCTGTGGATGTGGCGTTTATCCCCATAACCTACGCCGCAATACACTGCGACGCACTTGTTGTCATACCCGCCTTCGCAATCTATAGCCGAGGACCCATAATATCGGCCAGACTATTCAGGGGCCTAGGTAGGGGATTCGCCGCCGTTGAGGACACAAGCGTTAATGCCCTAGCCCTCTCGAAGTTAATGGGCATCACATTCAATAGGGTTTCGGACCCCATAGACGCACTCAATAAGTACGAGGGAGTGTTGGTCATAGGTGATGAGGCACTTAGAATGGTTGACAGGGGGCTTCCGTACATAGTGGACGTTGGTGAGCTTTGGGAGTCGAGGGTGGGCAAACCACTTGTTTACGCAGTCATGGTGACTAGGGTTGGTGTTGACTATGAGGGGGTTAAGCACGTCATTGATTCATTAGGCGAATCCCTCAATAGGTTCTTCGGGAATCCAGATCCATTGATCGGGGAGGTTTCCCGTAGGTTGGGTGTTTCTGAGAAAATCATTAGGGATTACTTGCTAGGTAGTATCAAGTATGTTGTTAATGATGAGGTTATTGAGGGCATAAGTGAGGAATTAACGATCTTCGGATTGCCCAACTGCCTGAATTATCTTGAGCTGGGCGAGGGAAGTAATGTTATTAAGTGAGGTAATTCAGGAATTCCCTGGTTGGTGCGCATGGAGTTGCTTGTTGGGCATAGTCCTGACCCTGACGATGCGTTCATGTTCTATGCCCTCAAGAGAGGCAAGGTTAATGCTCCGTTTAGGGTTAGGGAGTTCCTGGTGGATATTGAGACCCTTAACAAGTTGGCGATGCATGCTAGGTTGGATGTGTCTGCGGTTAGTACGCACGCCATGGCGTACATAGGCGATAGGTACTACATACTGAGGGTTGGGGCGTCCATGGGCATTAGGTACGGCCCTGTGGTTGTTGGTAAGGGAGATAAGCCAGGACTCGTGGCCGTACCGGGCACCTACACGACAGCCACCTTACTACTAAGGCTTGCAATGCCCGATGCTAAAACGATGGAGCTGCCGTTTGATAAGATAATGGATGCGGTATCAAACGGCGTGGTTGACGCTGGAGTCTTAATTCACGAGGGACAGATAACGTATGAGAGGCATGGGTTGAGGAAGATAATGGATCTCGGTGAGTGGTGGTTCGAGCAGACAAAATTACCGACACCCCTCGGTCTCGATGTCGTGAAGGCATCATTAGGCATGGACGTAGCCACCGAGGTAAAGAGGGCACTTACCGAATCCCTTCGCTATGCGACGAATAACCCGGAGGAAGCGTTGAGGCATGCCATGGAATTCGCCAGGGGCTTGAGCTTAGAGGATACGAGGAGGTTCGTGTATATGTACATCAATGACTACACAATGGACATGGGTGTCGACGGTGAGAGGGCGATTAAGACCCTTCTTGAGTGGGGTGCGGATGAGAGGATCATACCTAGAACGCAAGTACTGATTTTGTAGTGGCATGGTTAAATTACGCGTTGTGGGTCACGACTGTCTAAATACGTATTTAACCATTGACTAAGTTCTTAATTATAATTCCTTAAGAATTTGCATAAATCCTTTTATTAAGCATTGAATACATTAGCCACGTATGCCCGAGGTACATGAAGTAATATTCTACGGTAAAAGCGGGGATGGCATTCATCTAATGGTTGATCGGTTGGTTCAGGACTTAATAAGGCATGGATTCTATGTAATGGCTTACCCTGAGTATGACCCAGAGCGTAGGGAGACCGTGGCTAGGGTGCATGTTAGGGTGTCGAAAGAACCCATTTACGAGAGAGGCCCGGTCACGAGGCCTGAGGTTGTGGTTTTCATGGACTTCAGATTACTCAAGCACGCTAAGGAGGTGTTTGGTGCTGGAAAGATTATTGTGAATGCGCCAAGTAAGGACTTACTAAGTAATTACCTGGGTGATAATGACATCAAGCCTGAGTTATACGTAATTGACTTGCATGGTCTCAAGAGGAAGGGCATTGATTACACGCCGCACATGACCGAATTGGTAACGAAGGCACTAGGTCTTTAACCTTCAAAGCCTCACATTCGCCAAATCCCTAGAGAGCTCAGGCCTCCTCATTAATGCTGTGCCAACAAGTATTGCGTTCGCGCCCTCCCTAGCTAATTTAACAGCGTCATCAAAATCCTTCACACCACTCTCGGCAATCACTAAGTCAGCCTTGCCCCTAACAAGCCTAATTATCGATATGGATCGGTCGAGAGACACGGATAAGTTGCCCAAATCCCTAGCGTTAATACCTAACATAATGTTAGGATTCGTATTCACAACATCGATCGCGTCATCCTCATTGTCAACCTCAATGAGGGGTTCAAGACCCTCCTTAACGGCTAATTCCACGAAATCCCATAGTCTATCACCCAATAACCTCTTTATAAGGAGGATAGAACTTGCGCCAAGCTCCTTGGCATCCCTCACTTGCCTTTCATCAATGACGAAGTCCTTATACAGTATTGGCTTACCGTAACCCAACGCCACCTTTACGAATAGTGGTGAGCCGAGGAAGTAGATTGGCTCAACCAATACGCTGAAGCCTGTGGCGTACCTACTGACGATGTCGAAGTACGTCCATGGGTCAAGATCGAGTCTAATGACACCACTTGGACTTGCCCTCTTGTACTCAGCAATGAGTGCCAGGTAACCCTCAGAGTTCCTATCCTCAATGGCCCTAATCATACTCGAAACCCTCACGCTGAGCCCCATCGCGTTAATACGTCTCATAGTCAACTCCCTCACCACATCTAGAAAGTCCATTAGGCATCAAATGAACGACTAGGTAAAAAGCATTGCCCACATTAAAATCCACTGGTTTATGATGGCTGATTTCATCGTAGATGAAATGCTAAGACATCCCCCGGATAAGGAGATTGGAAACCAAGCTAAATAGGATATTTAAATTACTGAAATTATTATAGGGTTATAAATTATTTCGTGGATTAATAGTTATTATAGATAAGCATGTGGGTTGTATACATAATGTTTTTAAACCCCTTAGCGCCCAACCTGTTGGTGGGTATCATGCCCCAATGGAGATAAGGAAACCGAGTCTCGGCGCCTATATAACAGCTACCTACCCAAACAAGATTTTGTTTCTAAATGCCGTTAAGTGCCTCTCGGAGGTCTCGGATTTCCTCGAGGTTGGTATACCGACCTTAAATCCTAAGTATGATGGGCCAGTCATAAGGAAGACCCACTTTGCGGCTGAGTTGAAGGGGTTGGATGCGATCAATGTTGCTAGGTATGGCACCATACCAACAATACTGATGGGGTACATCGAGGATTACGCCAACAGGCTGGAGTTTGTTGCTCAGGTGGCCAGTGAGGTTGGTGCGTCCTCAGTCCTATTCCCAGATCTACTCTTTGAACGTATTGATAGGCTTGAGGATTACGTGGTAACCATGAGGAATTATGGCTTAAGGCCGAGCTTCTTCGTAGCCAGCAATACGCCCCATAGGCTTGTGAACCTACTCGTTAAGTATGAACCACTCTTCATGTACTTAGGGCTTTACGCAGCCACTGGTATAAAGCTGCCACTATACATTGAGAGGAATATTAGGGAGGTTAGGAGGCTTGTTGATGGCACGACCCTGGTTGCTGGTTTCGCAATAAATAGCCCCGAAATGGTTAGGTTGGTAATCAATGCTGGAGCAGATGCTGTGGTTGTTGGTACGGCGCTTGTGGATAAACTAGGTAATGGGGAGGAATGTAGGAGATTCATGATGGAACTAAGGGGTGGTTTAGCATGATGATACCCCACTATTGGTATAACATAAATGTGGATTTGCCAAAGCCGTTACCACCACCCATAGACCCCTACGATGGGGATTCAAGGATAGCATTGCTCATGAGGATATTACCAAGCGAGTTGTTGGATCAGGAGTTCACGGCACTTAGGTATGTCCCAATACCCGATGAGGTTAGGGAGTTATACGCGAGGATCGGCAGACCAACACCACTATTTAGGGCGGTGGGTCTCGAGAGGGCATTGAATACCGGTGTTCGGATCTACTATAAGTTCGAGGGTGCATTACCCGCTGGTTCTCATAAGCTTAATACAGCGTTGGCGCAGGTTTACTACGCCATTAAGGACAAGGCTAGGGAGGTTGTTACCGAAACAGGCGCTGGACAGTGGGGTTTGGCCGTTTCATTAGCGTCGTCATTACTTGGTATTAAGGCCACGGTCTTTATGACGAGGAGCTCATACATGGGCAAGAAGAATAGGGTTCTGTTCATGAGGGTTTATGGCGCCGATGTGCACCCAAGCCCGAGTGAGTTGACGAAATACGGTAGGGAGGCACTCAGGGCTAGGCCGGATCACCCAGGTAGTTTGGGGTTGGCTATTACCGAGGCCATTGAGTACACGCTTATGGGTGAGGGTAGGAAGTACATACCAGGTAGTGTGCTTGGCTTCGTTGTACTTCACCAAACCGTGATCGGCATGGAGGCTATAAAGCAATTACCTGAGGAGCCCGACTTGGTAATAGGTTGCGTTGGCGGTGGCTCGAACTTCAGTGGTTTCTCATTCCCAATGATAGGCGCGAAGCTGAGGGGTGAGGGTTTTGAAAGAACGAGGTTCCTTGCCGTGGAGTCTGAGGCGGCGCCTAAGTTAACGAAGGGTGAGTACACCTACGACTTTCCAGATACGGGTGGTTTATTACCCATGGTGAAGATGTTGACGCTGGGCCACGACTTCGTACCACCACCAACACATGCCGCTGGGCTTAGGTACCACGGCGCCGCACCAGCCCTTTCATTGCTTACCAGGGAGGGTATTGTTGAGGCTAGGTCGTATGGGCAGGATGAGGTCATGGAAGCTGCGAGGCTCTTTGCCAGGGCTGAGGGAATAATACCGGCGCCAGAGTCCTCCCATGCAATTAGGGCTGTGATTGATGAGGCTAGGAGATTACCGCGAGGCTCGGTCATCGCGTTTAACTTATCGGGACACGGTTTGCTGGATCAGGACTTCTACGAGAGGATTGTTGGGTGATGGGCATGAGGAACATCCTCGACAAAATCGCCAGAAGGGTCGATCTAACGCTCGAGGAGGCTTATGGTGTGGCCAGGGACATGCTCAACGGAATTGATGAGGCCTTGGGTGCGGCGATATTGATGGGGTTGAGGGTTAAGGGGGAGGTTGCCGAGGAGATCGCTGGTTTTGCCAAGGCGCTTAGGGATAGTTGTGTGAGGATACCGCTTGGTGATGAGGGGGTTAGGTTCATAGACACCGCAGGCACTGGGGGTGATGGTTTCGGTACACTGAATGCATCAACAATAGCCGCGCTGGTCTCGGCCTACCTGGGGGCCTACGTTGTTAAGCACGGCAATAGAGGTGTTTCATCGGCATCCGGCAGTGCTGACTTCCTGGAAACCCTTGGCTTTAACATAAACATACCTCCCGATAAGGCGGCGCAGATGGCGCTTAAGCATAGGTTCACCTTCGCCTTCGCCCCCGCCTACCACCCAGCAATGCGCAATGTCATGCCAATAAGGAAGAAGTTGGGTATTAGGACGATATTCAACCTGATAGGGCCCCTGGCGAACCCAGCCCTGGTAACTAGGCAGTTAATTGGTGTCGCTGAACCGCATCTATTGGATACCATGGCCCGCGCAGCCTCGGTGCTCGATTTCGAAAGGGCCGTCCTTGTTCATGGGGAGCCGGGCATTGACGAGGTTTCCGTGTTCGGCAAAACCACCGTTGTAGAGGTGAGGAGGTCTAGTGTGGATAAGTACTCCATAGAGCCGAGGGACTTGGGCCTGGGTACCTATAGGGTTGATGATGTCCGTGTCGCAAGCCCTCTCGATAGTGTTGAGAGGTTTAGGAGGGCTGTGGCTGGCGTTGATGCTGCGGCTAGGGATTTCATAATAGCCAACACCGCCTTCGCGCTCTACGTGGCTGGTGTAGTTAGAGATTTGAGGGATGGTGTTGAGCTTGTCAAGTCAGGGTTGGATGAGGGCCTATGGGGCTATATCGATGAACTCGTCAGGGTGAGTAGGTCATGACGCTCATGAAGGTGTGTGGTGTAACTAATGTGGATGATGCCATAATGGTGAGTAGGTACGCGGATTACGTTGGCGTTATCGTAATGTCCAAAGTCGCCACACCAAGGCTCGTGGATCTAGGCGTGGCTAGGGATATTGCCAACAGTGTTGGTTGCCGAAAGCCTGTGGCTGTTGTTGAGGGAGTTGACCTTAAGTCCGCTGTTGACCTCGCATCCAGGTTGGGCTTCCCCGTTGTGCAGTATCACGGTATGGTGGATATTGATGGCTTGAGGATGGCACGTAAGTACGGCCTTAGGATCGCCCCAGTAATTAACTATAATGATGAGCATGGGCTTTCTAGGGTTACCGAGTTGGTTGATCATGATGATGTGGAGTACGTATTGATCGATGCGCCCAAGGTTGGTTATAAATCATTTGAGCATGGTTTAAAGATACCCATTGATGTGGTGAGGAGGTTCGGTGGCGTTAATAAGGTAGGGTTTGCGGGCGGTATTAACCCAAGCAATGTGGGTGTTATCCTTAGGTATAGGCCGTACCTAATAGACGTTAGCTCCGGTGTTGAATCAAGCCCTGGACGTAAAGATGAGAAGTTGGTGAGGAGGTTATACGAGGTGGTTAGGAATGGTGGTTAGGAAGATACCTCTACAATACGTGCCGAAGCCCAGGGATTTGGTTAGGGCGTTGGTTGGTAATGGTGAGGATCACGTCGCATTACTCGAGAGCGGCCCTGGTTTCCCAAGTAGAGCCAGGTACACGGTGGTTGCCTGGGGCGTTGATGAGGAGTTAATAATTGGGTGGGATGGTGATTTATACGGTGAGCTTCAACGCATTACCAAGGGCCTAGGCGATCTCGAGCATGGTGATGTTGCCCTGGGCTACCTATCGTACGAAGCCGTGATACATATAGAGCCATACCTAGCAAAATTACTGCCGAAGCCCAACTGGCCTGTTGCGGAGTTCTTCAAGCCAGCAAACGTGGTTGTTTACGATAACCTACTGGGTAGGGCGTATGTGAGGGGTGAATTGCTGAGGGATGCTAAGATTGAGCACGGGGATTTTGAGGTTGTTGGTAGACTTGGCGCAACGCCTAGGGAATCCTTCATTTCCTGGGTTGAGAGAGCCCTTGAGGATATTAGGAATGGTGAGGTTTTCCAGGTTGTCCTGTCTAGGTATGAGGATTACCAAGTTAGGGGTGACCTAATGACGCTCTACGAAAACCTAGCCGACCTAAACCCATCACCCTACATGTACTACATGAGGTTTAGGGATAGGTACATAATAGGTACTAGCCCTGAGTTGCTGGTTAAGGTTGAGGGAAACATTGTGGAGACACACCCAATAGCCGGCACGAGACCCAGAGGTGCTGATGCCTGGGAGGACCTTAGGCTTGAGGATGAGTTGATGGGTAGCATCAAGGATAGGGCTGAGCACGTGATGCTCGTTGACCTGGCACGCAACGATCTAGGTAAGGTATGCAGGTTCGGCACAGTTAGGGTTAAGGAGCTCTACGCCGTTGAGAAATACCAAAGCGTGCAGCACCTCGTATCCCGCGTAGAGGGTGTCCTAGAGAGGGGTTACAACGTAGTTGACGCCCTCTTTGCCACGTTCCCAGCAGGTACCGTGAGTGGTGCACCCAAGCCTAGGGCCATGGAGCTCATCGCAAAGTACGAAAGGGAGGCCAGGGGGCCGTACGCGGGCGCCCTGGGTATACTCAGTGGTGATGGTGGTGAGTTCGCGATAATAATTAGGTCGATAATGATAAATAAGGACATAGCTAGGATACAGGCGGGCGCCGGCATCGTATACGACTCAGTGCCCGAACTTGAGTTTCAAGAGACTGAGCACAAACTCGGGTCTTTGAAGAGGGTGATGGGGGTATGAGTACGGTAGTCATAATAGATAATTACGACTCCTTCGTATACAACATAGCGCAGTATATCGGTGAACTGGGTGCCAAGCCTTTGGTTTTTAGGAATGACGAGGTTACGGTGAAGGTGATAGAGAGGCTTAGGCCTGGCGGTATAATAATATCTCCAGGGCCTGGAAATCCCCTGAACCCGAGGGATGTGGGTATATCGCCCGAGGTAGTTAGGTACTTCGCGGGTAGGGTGCCAATACTGGGGGTGTGCCTTGGTCATCAAATAATTGGCGCAGTCTACGGAGCTAGGGTTAGGAGGGCTAGGGTTGTTAAGCATGGTAAAACTAGCACAATAATGGTAATTAATGAGTCAAGGCTTTTGAGGAACTTACCGAAGACCTTCGAGGGCATGCGTTACCATAGCCTAGTCATTGATGATGTTAGGGAGCCACTTAAGGTTACGGCTGTGAGCGAAGATGATGGTGAGGTCATGGCCGTGGAGCACGTTGATTACCCAATCTTTGGTGTGCAGTTTCACCCTGAAAGTATAGGGACGCAATACGGTATCCAGATACTACGAAACTTTCTGGATATCGACAATTATGATTACTAATTTTAAACAATCCCATCACACATAGATTATGCCGAAAGCCTATTTCTCCACGTAGGTTGGGCATAATGGGCTTTTATGCCAACTCATCGTCATAACGCTGTACGAGCTATTGGGATAAACGTTAATTAACGATTGCCCTTTTAACATTTAGTACATTTTCGTTTGTTTAATAATGATTTATTTATATAAATGTATTTAATCGATTATACCTATGCCGTCATCGTGAGCTCGCGAAAACTCATTATCTGGCTTGGCGAGGGTTCTGAGGAAGACTCATCAATACTTGGTGGTAAGGGTGCTAACCTCAATAGGCTCGCTAGGCTTGGTATACCAGTTCCGCCTGGTTTTGTGGTGACGTCGTTAGCCTTTGATTACCTCATGGAAAGTAATGGGCTTAGGGATAAGATACTAGGCGTGATTAAAGAATATGTAAGGGAGGGAAAGCCTGAGGAGTATGAGGAGGCGGGTAAGGTTGCCAGGTCCCTAATACTCAATGCCGAGGTACCTAAGGATCTAGTTGATGAGGTTGTAAAGGCGTACACGGAACTTAGTAGGAGGTTTGGCGTGAATGCCGTATCCGTAGCCGTAAGGTCCAGCGCCACCGCCGAGGATCTTAGGGCGGCTAGCTTCGCTGGTCAGCAGGACACCTACCTAAACGTGGTTGGTGCTGAGGAGGTGATTAAGTACATTAAGGATGTGTGGGCTAGCACGTACAGTGCCAGGGCGTTGGCTTACAGGGATGAGCAGGGGATATCGCATGAGAAGACTTCAATGGCTGTGGTGGTCCAGAAGCTCGTCAATACCAGGTCAGCGGGTGTCATGTTCACGATAAACCCAGTGACCGGTAATGGGGATGAGGTTGTGATAGAGGCCTCCTGGGGGCTTGGTGAGGCTGTTGTGGGTGGTAAGGTAACGCCGGATAGGTGGGTTGTGGGTAAAGGCGACCTATCGGTAAGGGATAGGTATGTGTCTAGGAAGACGTTGATGGTGGTTAGGGATAACGCAGGTTTGACCAGGGAGGTTGAGGTTCCACAGGACTTGGCTGTAAAACCATCACTCAGTGATGAGGAGGTTGTGAAGCTCGCCAAGATTGGTATTGAGCTTGAGAGGATCTACGGCTACCCTGTGGATGTTGAGTGGGCCCTTGACGCGGACACTGGTGAGGTGTACATACTGCAGGTGAGACCGGAGACCGTGTACAGCACTAGAAAAGCGAGGCAGGCAGTGGGTAGTAGTACTACGGGTGGTAAGGCTGTGGCTAAGGGGATACCAGCGAGCCCAGGTGTGGCTGTTGGTAGGGTTAGGGTTTGCTTAACGCTTGAGGATGCCAGGAATAAGATGGGTAAAGGCGACATATTGGTGACAAAAATGACCAATCCCGACTGGGTACCATACATGAAGATTGCGTCGGCCATAGTGACGGATGAGGGTGGCATGACGAGCCACGCGGCCATAGTATCCAGGGAGCTGGGTATACCAGCGATAGTGGGTACTGGGAATGCCACCAGCGTGTTAAGGGATGGTGAGGTTTACACGGTAGACGCAACGCACGGCGTGATCTACGAGGGTGAGGTCGAGGGTGTCAAGGCAGAGTCCAAGGCCCAAGCGGCCCAGGCCGTGACTACCCAAGCCGGCGATATAATACTTCACATATACAGATCCATAAGGACGGCGACGGGTGTTTACATGAACCTGGGCGTCCCTGAGAAGATTGATGAGTACAAGGACCTGCCGTTCGACGGTATCGGGTTGATGAGGATTGAGTTTGTGCTGTCGAGTTACATTGGGGAGCACCCACTGTACCTAATAGACATTGGTAATGAGGAGAAGTTCGTAGGCAAGCTTGCCGAGGGCGTGGCCTACGTGGCGAAGGCGATATACCCGAGACCAGTAATAGTCAGGTTCAGCGATTTCAAGAGCAATGAGTATAGGCAGTTGGGGGGTGGTGAGAAGTACGAGCCCGAGGAGAGAAACCCAATGCTTGGTTGGAGGGGTGTGTCCAGGTACATAAGTAAGTCCTACGAGAAGGCCTTCAGGCTTGAGGTTAGGGCGATAAGGAGGGTTAGGGAGGAGTACAACCTAAACAACGTCCACGTGATGGCACCATTCGTTAGGACGCCCTGGGAGCTCGAGAGATTCATGGAGATAATGAGGAGCGAGGACTTGGATAGGGGTAGGGACTTCAGGGTATACGCGATGGCGGAGATACCAAGCATAGCACTACTCGTTGAGGACTTCGCAAAGCACGTTGACGGATTCTCCATAGGAAGCAACGACCTAACGCAACTAGTGCTCGGCACGGACAGGGATAACGAGATACTGGTTAGGCAGGACCCGAGGTACTTCGACGAGAGAGACCCAGCCGTACTAAGGGCCATGTACGAAATAATCAGGAGGGCACACGCGATGAACAAGAGCGTAGGCATATGCGGACAAGCCCCCTCGGTATACCCAGAAATAACGGAGTTCCTGGTAAGGGCAGGGATAGACTACGTAAGCGTAAACCCAGACGCAGTAATAACAACGAGACTACTCATAGACTCAATAGAAAGGAAGATAATACTCGAGGAACTGAGGGAACTAAAGACCAAACTCATGAACGCAGACCCAGACACAGAATTCAGAAACATACTCAACAAGGTATTCAAAGGCTAAACCACGAAACCAATAAAATAAGAACCAATCAAAACCATAGCCAAAATTAAGATTTGTTTTGTTGTTTATTGTGGGGTTGATTCGTGGCAAAATTTTGCCATGGCTCGGTAATTAAAACATTTTTCATGACTCGTGGCCTTACTTCATTATTGTGGTTATTGTGTTTGTTATCATTGTGATTCCGAAGTATGCTATTGCTAGGGCTAGGGCTATGAGTAGGGCTTTGTAGGTTGTTGCCTTTACCTTGCTTAGTGATCCTAGGGATGCGATTAGTGTTAGCCAGGTGTAGTCGAGCCATACGTGGGATGCGTAGAGTATTGCTATGCCGACTAGGTACATTGCCTGGAATGCTTCGATTACTAGCGGTGTGCCTACTCCGATCCACCAGGCTATGAAGTATGGGTTGAATAGTGATAGTGCGGCTCCCGTGACTATGGCTGAGCCGTACCTTGGTGGGTCCTTCATGCCTGGGTTCTTCAATGCATCCCTAAGTGTTAGGTATGCGAAGAATAGTAGGAATGCGCCGCCTACTAATCCGAAGGTTGTCTCTACCGTTGGTATTTCGAATATGTAGTGGAGGCCGTAGGCTATGGCTAGGACCAGTGGTAGTTCCACGGTCATGTGGCCCACGGCCTCGTTGAACCCAGCCCTCCAACCACCCCTTGCACCAAGTGATGCGGCTGATGCCGTCAATGGGCCCGGCGCCAATGCGCCCGATGCGCTTATGATAATTACCTTGAGTATAAAGCCCAAGCCAAGCATTGAGGTGTTTTTATAACAATCGTTTTTAAGTATTTAGATTATTGAGAATTCTTATAGTTCCTGGAATGCGGTGTTCATCTCCCTAATTGCCTTTATCGAACCCTCTATGTACAACTCCTCCCTACCGACCTCCACGGCGCCCATTATTACCAGTGTTTTCCACTGGGTTTTCGTTGCATATATGTACTCCCTTGGACCAACGTAACACCTTGAACCATCCTCATGGTAGAACCTGTAGTACGTCCTACCATTCGATGTGAAGCTGTGTATTGACCTAACAGCCCTACCGCACCTAGGGCATAGTACTGTGTTGCTCATCGAAATACTAATACTCAGGATGATTTATAAATTACTTTCACTGTATATAATACCAATTAAATATATAATTATTACTGATTATTAATTAAATTGAATTAGTAAGATAGAAATATTTCTTGATACTTAGTTCATGGCTGGATTCTCAGTGAGGGTTAGGTAAAAGTTTTTGTGCTCCCTACTGCCTTAGTATATCTTTAGTGAATTATTGGCTTATTATTGTTAGGGAGAGGACGTTCATGGAGATTCTCGAGCGTGGAGTCTACGGCTGCTCAGATCCGCACTGTGGGTTGCTCATGACCAGGGTTAGGCGTGGTGATAGGTTGGTGGTCTTCGTCAGCGGCTTCGGCTGCAAATCCTACTGCAAATCCTTCACCGCAATCCTGGAGGTGGTTGGTGATTGGGCCAAGGCGAAGGTCGGCAATTGGACTGGGGTTGTTGATGTAAAGCCAATAGCCCTGGGTAGGGTCGAGCTTGGTACTATAGCCAACAAACTAGGCTTTGTGAGGGGTAGGAAGAACATAACCGAGGCACTGCACTCGGTAGACCCAACAAACCCAAGGGCAACACCAATACCAACCCAGGACGCAGAGTTGATAATGGGTGAAATGAGGAGGCAGGCGGAACCAAGGCCAGCCACGGAGATCCTAACGAGGAGGGAGACCAGGGAAGCCAGGGAGGAGGTGGGGAGGGCTGCCGAGGATATTGAGAAGTTGATGAGAGAGCTAGCCGAGATAGGGCAGATACTCGGCTACCACCCAATCACAAACTACGACACAGGCACGTACAAACTAACCCAGGCCTGGTGGGGAAGCAAGGACGAGTACGAAGAAGGACTAGCACCACTCGCAGTCTTCGAAACAACACAAAACACAGAACAAGCCCTAGCAAAACTAAAACACGCAAGGGACAAATGGAGAGGGGTAAAAACATACCTAATAACACTAAGGCCCGAGGACACCAAGGAAATAGAAAAAGCACTAAAAGGCTCATTCCACGAACTAAAAAACAAAATAAAAACAATAACCAAGGAAGAAATAGAACAAACAAACAAAGACCTAACAAAACACAAAGAAACAATAAAAGAACTAACAAGCCTAAGACAGGACTAACCATGAACAAGTTACGGTTGAATGATTCAAAGACCAAGCCATGGCAAAATTTTGCCACGAAACGAAAAACAAAATAATAATCAAAATAAGCCCCGAACATTGTGAACATTAATCATCATTATTTGCAGACTTGTCTATAGGTACTTATTTATGCCGTGCCTTAGTACGGGATCCGGTATTATGTATTCATCATTTGCCTTCTCCAGTATGCTTAGTTTTACTAGGTGTTCGAGGAGTTTTGTGAAGTTGTGGCTGTCTATTTCAGCGCCCTCCCTCGCCTCTACTGCCCTCTTTATCTCTGACCACTTCCTCGGTCTCTCTGCCACGGTTTTTAGGATTACCTTGTACCTATCCTCCGCCCTGGATTTTGTGAGGAATTTCCTCAACTCCTCAACCTCCTGTTTTGATGCTATGTCGAGTATTTCCTCGAGGCTTAATCCACCGTGTACCCTGTACCACCCGTAGTATGTTAACCAACCAATTATCCCGTCCAGGAGATCCGCAGCCCTCTCTAGCTCCTCGTTACTAACGTTAACCCCAGCCTCGGAGAAGCCCAGCCTGAGGAATTCGATGGATTGTTCCCTGGAGAGTCTTTTCAACCTTATTTCCTTAACCACCCTGCCATATAGTGGTGAATCTGGCTCATAGAGACCCAACACATCGTACATAAGACCCACTTGGGAGCCCGTGATTATCGTCACCACACTACCCAGGTTATCGTAGATGTAAGCCACCAATGTCGGTATTGATAAGCCAATGCCCCTAAGCTCCTGGGCCTCGTCAATCGCCAGGACGACCTTTCTACCCAGGTCCTCAGCCACCTCATTAATGGCATTCAGCAATTCCGTCAACGGCACCCTATTTGCCCTCCCCCACGATAGGGACACCGACGGGGGCGATAGGGACACCGAGACTCCACGAATCCTACTCAAGTACCTAACCAACCTACCCCCAAAGTCCTCATTCCTCTCCAGGAACTCACTCAAGGCCCTAGACAACTCATTAAAGAAACCCCTAACACCAACCCTACCCTCATTAATTATTATCCTCCTAACGTCAATCATCACGTGAGGAATACCATAACTATTGAGGAAGCTCCTGACAAGGCTCGACTTACCCATCCTCCTAAGGCCAAGGACAACAGCAACCCTACCGCTATTATACACATCCACCAACTCACCAAGCTCCCCCCTGAAATCATAAAGCTCCTCAACCCTAGACCTAGGCTCGAGAGAAAAGAGCACTGGCACACCCACCAGCAACTGGCACTACCACCAGTATTTCAAACTAACCCAAACCAACCCCAACATTATACTCAACACCAACAGAAACTCACAAACAACCCACCACCTAAACCCTACCATCAAGCCATTTAAACCCCAACGCAATACACAAACTAACCTGCACACCCACCATACACCAAAGACCCAGACCACCTATCATGAACAATTTACGATTGAATGAATCAATCACCAAGCCATGGCAAAATTTTGCCACAGAACGAAAAACCAAAAATAAGACAGACAAAATCGTGATTAATTAATACTCTTTCCACGGTTCCTGCCAGGTTGTTCATAGGGTCTCCGCAGCCATTCTTACGCCCCGTTTTCCTCATGCCTGCGTCCCTAATCACCTTTCATCTTTCGTCGGGTCTGTGCCCCCATCCTCGGTGCATCACTTCTCAGGTTGCCCACGGGGCTGGGCGCCGCACCCTTCACAGTCCTCCACTCCGGCGTGCGGGTTGTTTTCATCCTATAATTACCAATTTTTAAGCTTTTTGCTACCAAAAAATTTATAAATAATTGGTAGCCAAATTTCTTGTGAGGGCTGTGGCGTTTAGGGGAAGGCTCTATGCGGAGAAGAGGCATGGTAGGACTTACGTGAGGATTTACGTATACATGGACTTCGGTGGTGAGGAATTAGTGCAGTACGTGGGTAAGGAGGTTGAGGGGCTCCTGGTGGTTAGGGAATGAGAGCGTTTAGGGCATTGTTAATTAAATTACCCAGGGATAGGTGCGATGTCGGGTACATAGAGCGATTAATGGCGCTAGCTAACCTTGCCTACCGTGGTTTCGAGGTTTGGGAACCAGACATACCCAAAACCATCCAGCACCACCTATATGGCTTTAGGAATTTCAAGAACAGCCTCATCTTCGGCACAAGCCCTAAGGCTTGGTTTGCAAGGACTTGGCCCCCATTGAAAACGAGGAGGGTTTATGCCGACGGTGCTAGGGAGGGCGACCCTAATGCACCTGTTGTCCTCGATTTCATAAGAGGTATCATCAGGATACGCCTCGTCTGTAGGCCCGAGAGAGGCTTTGTTCTCGAGTTACCAATGCCCGGGTGGGTCGTTGAGCGAGTAAAAGAAGGTGGTGATATTAAGTTCGTAAGAATCGGTCATAAGGATGGCGAGCCATACCTAGCCCTGGTTGCTGAGCGTGTGGTCAAGCCCTATAAGCCCAGCGATTACAAATTAGTGGTTGATGTGAATTCCTGGAGGTACGGCATCGCATGGGGATTGATACACAACGGTAGAATAGTCTCGTTTAAGCAGGAGAGACCAAACCTGGGTTTATTAATGACCCTCTACAACGAGGCAGTACAACTAGAGCCTGCCCCGTTCCCCTCATGTCGGTGTGTCTAATCATCCTTCATCTTCTGTCGGGCCTTGCCCCCATGCTCGGGGCATCAACATTCAGTGCCCACGGGGCTGGGTCTTTGACCACCCCCTTCACCGGATTCCCCTCAGGCAGGCGGTCAGCATCAAAACCAGGTTGGGTATTTAAGCTTTTTGGGAAATATTTGGTTTTATTCTCAAAAGATTTATTAAGTAGTTTCCTAATGGGTTCGTGCATGACTAAGGTGGTTTTCTTTAGAGGTTCGATTGAGGTTTTGAGGAGGGACGGTAAGGAGTACGTGAGGATTTACGTGTACTCCGACGCGGGTGGTAAGAAACTTGTGCGGTATGCGAATAAGGAGGTGGAGGGAATGGTGGTGGTTGAGGATGAAGGCCCATAGAACGCTACTGATTAGGTTGCCTAGGGATAAGTGTGATGTTGATTACATAAGGAGGTTGATAGCCCTAGCGAACCTAGCCTACCGAGGATACGAGGTCTGGGTACCGGACCTGCCCAAATCCATACAGTATCAACTCTATAATTTCAAGGACTTCAAGACTAGCCTAATATTCGGTACTACGCCGAAGAGGTGGTTCATGAGGGCTTGGGTTCCGTTGAAGGTGTTGAGGGTTTACGGTGATGGCTCCATGAAGGGTGATAAGAGCGCACCAGTGGTTCTAGACTTTAGGGGCAGTGTCATTAGGTTGCGCCAGGTTTGTAAAAATGAGCCTAGGTATGTTGTCGAACTCCCAATGCCCGAGTGGGTTGTTGAGCGGGTAAGGGAGGGTGGTGACGTCAAGTATACAATGATTGGTTTAAGAGGTGAGGAGCCCTACCTAGCCCTAGTGGCTGAGAGGACTGTTGAGCCTTATCAACCAAGTGGTTATAGGCTTGTTGTTGATGTTAATTCCTGGAAGTATGGTATTGCGTGGGGTCTTATAAAGAACGGCAAATTAATAACGTGGAGAACCGAGAGACCAGGCACGTTCTTAATCAATACCCTCTACCACCAAGCCGTGGATAGGGAGAGGAAGGCTGGCAAACTAAGGAGGCTGGGTTATGGAGGCACTGCTGTGGTGAATAGGGTTAGGAAACAAGCCAAGGCTAGGAGGGGCAAAATTTACAGGATTACGAGGGATAAGGCCTACTTCCTGGCGGGTAAGTTGGTTGGGAAGGCGTTGAGGTATAGGGCTTTATTAGTCATTGATGACGTGATCGAGGAGTCTAGGAGGGAGCTTCTTGAGGAGAAATTACCACGGGGCGTAATTAAGTTATTAATGGCAAATACGAGGAAATTCATCAAACAATTAACCACCTTAGCACAATGGTACGGTGTGCCGTACAGGTTCGAGAGACTACCAAGCACAGTATGTCCAATGTGCCAACACGAACTAACCCAAGAGGAAGGAAGGATAATGATTTGCGAAAACTGCGGATTCAAAGCACCAAGAGACAAAATACCCATACACTGGGCAATGAAGTTATAAGTCTTGCTTGTGCCCACGGGCAAGGCGGAATAGCTCACAGGGTCTCCGCCGCCATCCTTAGTATTGGGTCTGTAAGGTTTAGGTTTTCGTCTATTATTGAGTGTTGTTTTAGTGCGGTTAGTGCTTCGTGGATTACCCTGTCGCTTATTGTCCTTCCCTCGCGTTGTTCCAGTCCCCTCTTTATATCACTCCACTCCTTTATGCCGGCTGCTAGCATCTTTAGGATTGCCCTGTACCTCGTGCTGACTCTTGTTGATAGGAAGTTCTCCAGCTCCTGCCTGGCTAGTTTGATGGCTTCATTGACTATGCTCTTCACGTCCCTACCACCCACAGCCCTCTCGTACCCGTAGTACGTCAGCCAACCCACAACACCATCAAGTAGGTTAACCGCTTGGGTTAGTTCATCCTCTGGGACCTTGATTCCGAGCTCGCTGAAGCCCCTGCTCAGGAACTCCAGTGATTCAGCCCAGGTTAATTTCCTCGTTGAGACCTCCACAGAGGCTCTACCGTACATTGGTGATTCAGGGTCGCCCAGCACCTTCTCGAGAACCCCCATTTCAGATCCTGTGATTATTAGTACCAGGTTATCGAGGAAGTCGTACGCGTGGGCAATCGCATTCCAAAACTCGAGACCCAACGGACCACCGAGTCTCTGCGCCTCGTCAATAACCAACGGCAACCTAACGCCAAACCTACCCACAACCCTATCCAACTCCCTCAATAACTCACTAATGAGTATATCAGTGTTACTCTCGGTAGTTTTTCGATTATTTACCTCGGTGTGTGTTATGTTATCAAGTGCTTATTGTGGCTTTTCCTTGTCATTATTGCGTGTGGATGGTTGGGTCTGCGTGTTCGTGGTGCCTTATAAATCTAATTGATGAAATGACTGTTGGTGTGGGTTTGGGTGTCTATGTAATGGCTTGGCTGTTGGCTTATGGAGGTGTTGATTGCGGGTTATGGAGCCATGCCCATCGGGTGTGTATGGTATCAGAATTGTGTGGCGGTAAAGCAATGGGGGTGAGGAAATGCCTAGGTGATGGGCATGCCACCACAAACCACAACCAATGAAACAAGGAAA
>Ga0081529_119268_pt1 | contig 35717 bp, 32 predicted proteins | sample EchGeymetagenome_FD_71012 | JGI IMG/M metagenome (GOLD analysis project Ga0081529, IMG submission 71012) | Ferrous microbial mat and aquatic microbial communities from Echinus Geyser, Yellowstone National Park, USA - transect B T=78-80 C v2... ...
TCGAACTCTCTCAAAAATTGTTCTATGTCAGTTGTCGAGGGTAAGTTCTCTTGATCTCCTCTTATCATAACGTTAAGTGTTGCCGCTACTATACCATAATCTAAAGCCTTTTCTAAAGTAAAGCCTCTGTAATATAAAGACAGAAAAGTACCTCCTAAAGCGTCTCCAGCACCTACTACATCTTCGACCGGAACCGTATATCCGTGAGAGTAGTACTTCTTACCTTCGTAGTACAATGCAGCTCCTTTAGCTCCCATCTTCATTACCACTACGTCAGCGTAATTTAGGAATACTTTAGCTGCCTTATCGGGATCCGACTCGCCCAACACTATCTTTGAGTCGTCAGTATCTGTTATCAGGAAGTTCAGGTGGAATTGGTTAAGTATCCTCATTATCTCGTATCTCGCCTTATCAGGAGACCAAAGTTTAAGCCTTATGTTAGTGTCAAAGGATCGGGCTCTAGCAAAGTCAAAAGCTTTGTATACAGCCTCTTTAGCAGTGTCTGAAATAGCGAGGGTAATCCCAGAGGAGTGGACTATGTCAGCACTTCTGACATATTTTTCATCAACATCATTCGGGGAAAGTTTGCTCCCAGCACTCCCCTTTCTGTAATAAATCGAGTCGCTCTTGTAAGGGACTGGATAGTGCCTTTGTATGAAAAATATCCCGGTAGGGCTTGAATCATCAATCTTTATCTGAGATACGTCTACACCTTTCCCTCTCAACCACTCTATGGCGTTGTACCCGAACTCGTCTTTCCCGACACGAGCTATAATACCGCACTCATTCCCTTGCCTTATGAACGCGACACAATAATTTGCCTCGCTACCCGCAACATGTTTTTCGAAATAGTTAACATGCCTTAGGGGACCGGGAGTAATCGGGTTAAACTGAATCAGAATTTCTCCCAGCGTGACCATTTTAGCCATAAATTCCACTAATAATATCTTCTAATTTTCTCTTTAAAGGTTCAACTTCGCTTTTCAACATTTTAACTTCATCGTCTGTTAAGGGATATATTGGGGGTCTAGGATAACCCACCTTATAACCTAACATTATCTCCACCATATAGTATGTTGCCGAGAGCTGCCCGTATTTCCTGATCGCGTCTAGTAGCATGTTAATTAACATCTGGACCTTAAGTGCTTCCTCCCTCTTTCCTTCTTTTATCAGCTTCCTCATAGCCGATATTATGTGGGGAGAATGGTTTGCAAAAGAGGCTACTGTACCGTCAAGTGACGATAAAGAATAGTAGATTAAGCTATCGGATCCATTATAAACGATTAAGTTAGGATTTACTATCTTGTATTCAAGTGTGTGAGCTAAGTCCTGCGTAGTGTCCTTTAGTCCTTTGAGCCCGTGGATCTTTCCCACTACTTTTGCTGATATATCATATCCAGTCGCCGCGGGATAATTATAAAGGAAGAAGTCGTGTTCACTCTTGCTTATAATGTCATTAAAATAATTGACCAGCCATTTCTCTGGAAGTCTCTGGAAGTAATAAGGAGAGTAAGATGCTACTCCCAAAATGTCGAACTCCTTAGAATATTCGACAAGCTCAAAGACATCGTACAAATTAAGACCACCCACTTGGAATATTACCTTGTGTGTGACGTCATACACCGCCTTTAACGTTTCCTTCTTTTCCTCTTTAGAAAGAGCCGGACCCAAACCTGTTGTTCCATTAAGGAAAATTACGTCTACACCGAGTTCTAAAAGCCTCTTCACGTGGTCTTTTAAGGCATTTATGTCCACTTTACCATCTTTTGTAAAGGGGGTGATGATAGGGACTACGACTTGCATAAATCATATTTATTGAGTTAGGATAAAAAGTCGTAATGAAACTATCGATAAACAAGTTTTACCTGCTGCTGATCGCCGGTGGGATGAGCTTTGGTACCGCTTCTATTTTCATTAAATTATCGGCGATGTCCCCTGGGAGTATAGCATTCCTTAGGTTCTTTATTGCAGGTCTCATCCTCACTTTAGGGAGGGTCGACCTTAAGAAAGTCGTGAGGTATTCACCATTTGGATTACTACTAGCAATGCATATGGTGACCTTTATTATCAGTGTTTACTCGACAACGATAATCGATGCTACTGTTCTCGTCTCTACCTCCCCTTTTTTCGTAATTTTGTTGTCACCTTTCTTAAAATTCAAGACAAACTTAAGGGATATAATCGCTGTCATCACCGGGTTTTTGGGAGTGGTATTAATAAACCTTCCTCTAAAGCCCGGTTTACTTTTCGGAAACGCCATTGCAATATTGTCAGCCTTTTTAATAGCCCTTTATACGGCTGGACTGAGTAAAGTCAAAGACGAGCCGATAACCTTAACTTCTTCTATATATATTTCTTCTTCAATATTTACACTTCCGTTATTCCTAATTCAGGGACTTGGCACAGTTACCATAACTTCCGTCCTAGCACTATTAGGTTTAATCACATTACCTACCTTGCTGGGCCATACGTCTATAATAGTAGCCTCTGGGAAGGTCAAACCTCAACATATCGAGACGATAGGGCTGTTAGAGCCAGTAGTCGCAACATTATTGGCTATCCCTATATTCGGTCAAATACCGACCGTCTTCGAAATCTCCGGGGGAATGTTAGTGATACTATCGATACTTATAGTCGTGACGAGCTCAGAGAAGAGTTAGAACACTAACTACTTCGTTTAGTCACAAATACTCCCATATTCCCTTTCCTTTGTAGTTATATACCACTGTTTTATAAGCCGTCACATATTCAATAGTGTATCCTATACCTTCTCTCCCTATCCCGGAATCCTTTCTCCCGCCAAAGGGGAAGTAACCTATACCATGCTTGGGGTACTCGTTTATGTAAACCGCACCTACTTCGAGCATTCTTACTGCCTTTCTTATCTTATTTATGTCATTTCCGAACAATGCTGCGTCTAGTCCGTACCTCCTACCGTTAGATAACTCTATTGCCTCTTCTATATTGCTTACTTGAGTGAGTACTGCGATTGATAGAAATACCTCTTTCTTATACAAGTACAAGTCCTTTACTTTCGATTTATCGATTTCAATAAGCGTCGGCTCAATGTAAGTGGCGCCCAGTCTTTTTCCTCCGTAAAGTATAGCTCCTCCTTTGCTTACGGCGTCTTTTACGGCAAACTCGAATTCGTCTACGGTCTTAGGGTCAATCACAGGCCCCATAGTGACTCCGTCTTGTCTCGGGTCTCCTACTTTCACCTTCCTTAACTCCTCTACTAAATTCTCCTTTAGTTTATCGTATATTGGTTCTTCCGCAAATACGAACTTTATCGAGTCACATCTCTGCCCGGAATAGCTCGTTATACCGGTGACTATTTTCTGGGCTGAAACTTTCGGATCAGCGTCAGCCATGACTAACGCAGAATCGCCACCTCCGAGTTCCATAACGTATTGCTTTATTCCACCTATTTTCATCACTTGCTCCCCAGTCTCGGTACTTCCCGTGAGTGAAATAACACCTATCCTTTTGTCCTGAACTATCTTGTCCATTTCTTTGCCCGGTACAGTGATTACCGCTAAAGCCTCTTTCGGAAAACCTGCCATCTCTGCAAGTTTTGCGAACATTATCGCCGGTAGGGGAGTGGCACTGGCTGGTTTAAGAACAAAGGCGTTTCCTGCTACGGTCGAGTATACGAACTTGTTTACCACGTCGAAAAGAGGGTAATTAAAGGGGGTAATGGCTAACACTATACCTAAAGGCTCCCTTCTCACTATTGCCTCAGCCTCCAAACTTTCGGTACTCCAGTCACCCGGGACGTACTCACCGTATAGTTTTCTCACGTCTAAGTCAGCCCTCTCTAACCTCTCGATAGCTGCATTAACTTCGCCATTTGCAGCTGAAGGGGTCTTTCCGTTACCGATAACTAACACGTTCACAAAGTCCTGCCTGAACTTTTCCAGTAAAGAAGCCAGTGTGTGAAATACCTTTAATCTCTTCTCCCCTGGCATATCCCTTATTTCCCACCTGCCCTTTCTATAAAGCGTCTGTAAAGCCATGTCAACTATTTCATAGTTCAACTTAGGGACTTTTGCATAAACCTCTAAGTCTATGGGAGATTTTACTTCTTCTAAATCTTTCGTTGATGTCCAAATTCCAGCTATATACGTCTTAAAGGAAAGCACCTCATCTGAGTTTACTGTATATATCTCTCTAAGTTCACCTGAAAGCTCTTTGAGTTTTGCCATAAGATATGTTTATTCATTTTCATTTAAATCATTTTTTCAGTCCTCTGGTATAGAAATTAAAATCTCAAATTATCAATCATGAATCGTTCGAAGTATTTTAAGCAATTAGAAATTGTTCACCTTCAAACCATGATTAGATACCAAGGATTTATAAACTACTTCATATAATTTAAACTTATGTCTGATAGGGAAATAAAAGGGGGAGCCAGAGATTTCGGAACCCAATCAGATAAATTGTTAAGAAGATCTCTAAATAAGTTCGAATTATTGTATCTCTCCTTAGGAGGAGTAATAGGTTCAGGGTGGTTGTTCGCTTCATTGAGTACTGGTGCATATGCTGGTGGTTCTGCAATTCTGTCATGGATAATTGCGGGAATCCTAGTAATGTTCGTGGGTTTAGCTTACGCTGAGCTTGGAGCTGCTATACCGAAATCTGGAGGAATAACCAGATATCCCCACTACACTCACGGAGGCGTAGTAGGTTACATAATAACTTGGGCTTATTTCCTATCAGCCTCTTCAGTACCAGCTATTGAAGCGGCTGGAGCTATTGAGTATATAGCCTCATATTATCCGCAATTAACTACTACGGGAACTTTTAACGGAACCCAGATAACAATACTAACACCTGAAGGAATAGCACTCGCCGGTCTTCTATTGCTCTTCTTCTTCTTCCTAAACTATGCAGGCGTTAACATCCTAGGTAAGGTAACACATGGAGTAGGCTGGTGGAAGTTACTAGTCCCGACGCTAACTGTTATATTTCTGTTGATATTCGACTTCCATACTGGAAACTTTACAGCTGGCGGAGGATTCTTCCCATCATCTTCCAACGTAGTGGGAGGAGCTAGTGGAATTTATGGAGTCAACGCTGTGCTTTACGCAATACCTACTACCGGAGTTGTGTTCTCATATTTGGGCTTCAGACAAGCTGTTGAATATGGAGGAGAAGGTAGAAATCCTAAGAAAGACATTCCGTTTGCAGTAATTGGTTCGTTAGTAATTGCCATACTACTTTATACAATGTTACAAGTAGCTTTCCTAGGCGGAATTAACTGGAACCAATTATATCTAAATGAGTCAGGTAAGCTAGTCCCAATATCAGTTGGTAATTGGAGCGCTCTACCTACAGCTGAGACAAGCAGTGGTGCAGCCATAGCAAACGGTCCCTTCTTAATATTATTCCACCTAGCACCCGAGGCTGGAGCTATTGCTGGATTATTTGTGTTATGGGCTTTAGTGTTAACAATAGATGCTGTTGTCTCTCCATCCGGTACTGGATGGATTTATACTGGAACTTCCGCGAGAACTATATATGCCTTTGCCAGTAACGGCTACTTACCAGAGATATTCCTTAAGGTAGGAAAGACTAAAGTTCCAGTATTCTCACTAATTGCTGCATTAATCATAGGGTTCATATTCTTACTACCCTTCCCGTCATGGTATGCCCTAGTGTCTTTCATATCCTCAGCTACAGTGTTAACTTACATAATGGGGGGAATTAGCGTAGCGGTGCTAAGGAAGCATGCACCAGAGTTAAATAGACCCTTCAAATTGCCTGGTGTATCAATAATAGCTCCCTTAGCGACGTTAGCCGCTGGTCTGATATTATATTGGTCAGGGTTTGCTGTACTATTCTATGTGTTTACTGGTATTACCTTCGGTTTACCGTTGTTCTTCGGGTATTACGCATACAAAGTATTAAAGGTGAACAAGACCATTTCCGCCTTGGTTGGCATTGTTGACATTGTAGTTTCTATAATAATTGCAATAGCTTTCTTTAACGCCACTTCAGGACTTACAACAGCAAACAATACAGCGTTCATAATTTACATACTCATTTATGCAGCTCTATTAATGGCAAATGTTGCTCTCCTTAACTTATCCGTAACGAGTGAGGATATTAAGAGAGAGGTAAATGCTGGTTGGTGGTTGGTAGGCTTCTTTATAGCAATATATATTCTGTCCTACTTCGGAGGATTCGGCCTAAATCCAATAATACCGTTCCCAGAGGACACAGTTGTAGCAGCTTTAGTAATATTGGGGTTCTACTTCGCAGCTGTTAAGAGCGGTTTCAGGACTGAGGCAATAGAGGAAATACTAAGCGAGACTCCCGAGCTGCCTCAACAAAGGTGAAAGCTTTACGAAGAACCCCATTATAGCTTTGTTTCTTTTTTTATATTATTTAAAGCCGATTTACGACAGTATAGTCATTGCATTTGTTTTAATATTTCTCTCTTTAATACTTCTATCCCTAGCTATGTTTTCTGTTCTCAAAAGTTTTTAAAACTGTGATTTTAAAAACTAGATATGAATTTAAGATTACTGTTAACTTTACTCTTGATCACTTCTTTTCTTCTAGACCTCATTACATTCACTCCCATCTCTTCAACACCTACATTGATCCCTAAGGTTTACACCAAAGACCCTCCCTATTATCCCATTGGAGTCTCATCTAACGGTGTTAGTCCCTCGGGGGTTAAAGTTGCAGTTGAGACAAGTTCTGTAATGGGTTATGTATATATAGGATCACTGTCTACGAGCGGTGCCTCTTTGCAGCTGAATGTGGTGCTAGTGATGAGCTCCTTAAGTAACCTTCAGGAATATTGGATACAGAATGCAATACAATTCGAAGGATCTCAAATGCGTTTCATAGACAATATTTGGAACTTTACAGCAAATGGTGCCGGACTGAACCCAGTATATATATTTGGTAATGGTCAAGTGACAACAACAACCACAAGTAATGGACAAGTAATGTCATATTACTACTATTCGACATCTTATCAATCCTTCTCAACTCCCATGTCATTGTTACTTTTCATAAATGTGTCAAAAACCCAAAGTGGGGCGGAGGTTTGTATAGGATATGAAATAGGTGGCTCTTACGTTAAATATGACACCGTGATAATAACATTAAACAATATCCTTAACGCCTATATCTTAGTGGCACCCCAATTAACCGGAAATGGGGAGTATTTTGATGCTGAGCTTGTCTGGGGAGGGTTCTCAAACGGAGCTTCAGCTACATTCTCGTCAATGAAATCGCAATTAGCAATATATTATAAGGTTACGGGAACTAACTTATACTCACCGTTTCCAGAAGTTTATAACTATGGCTTCGACACAGCAGAGACTTCATCTAACATACAAGCAACCCTAGGTAATAACGGTATGGTCTGTGTGACTATCGGCAACCCAAACCCGTCCTATTTGACGAGCTATTTTACACCTTTGATCCCGGGGTGGACACTAGTTACAGTACTCTCAAACCACTACTACTTAGTTAACGGGTATAACACTACAGCAAATGTACCTTATAACACTCAAGAACCGGATTACGGAGAGTCCTATTACACATCTTACACCTCACCCTCTAGTATTACCGTACAACTTCCGCTGTTCAATACAACACTTTACCGCTATTTGCCTATAAGCAAGGTGCTAAATAGCAGTGGTAGTTATAATACCACTAACAACATAATCACTTTGTCAAACGGCTATTATCAAGTGTTTGTGAGTTATATCCGAATACCTAACTTATTGAAGGTCACAATTAATATACCCATGTGGGGGACATTGAACGGAACCCCCGCACTCATCAAATCGGGTGAATACTATTACGGAGAAGTAATAGAATTACCCATATGCAATTACTCTGTAATAGCACCGGGGGAAAGGGAACTTCTAATTCCTAACGTAACATATATAGTAATTACGACTAACATAACAATACACGTAACCGTAGTTTTACAGTACTTGGTAAATATTAAGACCGAGTACCCCCTAATAGTAGAAGTCAACGGGAAAACATTGAACGTGACAGGGAACCAGTGGTTTAACTCCTCTTCAAAAGTAGTGATCCCACTGCAATATTATTATTTATCAACGGGTATAAGAGAAGAATTACTAAATCCCACCAGCTTCATTGTAAGTCAACCGAACATAAACTACACAGCCTCATGGATAACACAATACAGACTGATAATAAACTCTCCCCTGCCATTATACGAACTGGTTAACGGGATTAATATGACGGCTACACATATACAATGGATAAACCAGAGCTCAAGAGTCCTCATCCCTTCGCAAATATACTACAGCTCGAAAACCGAGAGGTGGATCTTGACCAACAACCTTAACGTAACATTGAACTCACCTATTAATTTCACAGCAAGATTCTTATTACAGTACTACGTTATAGTCCCTTACAAGGCGTTAGTAGAAGTAAACGGGAGTTACCAGAACATAACTTCAGGATGGTATAACAATGGAACAGTGATAACGGTGCCGAACAATTACCATTACCTTTCCAATGACGAAAGAGTAGTATACTACATACCAACTCCTTTCCACGTTATAGTTAACTCATCTATGACGATTACCATAATCTCTAGTTACCAATACTACGTAAGTATAAACAAGGAGTTGGAAGGGTATGTAAATGGGACTTTAATGAATGTTACAAGTGGGTGGTATAATAACGGGACTTCTATAGTGTTTAAGGTAGCCTACTACGATGTTATTGCTCCTAGCGAGAGGATAGCATGTTCCCCTAACATTACTTACATAATCGTCAATAAGCCTGTAGCTATAAATGTGTCGTTAGTTAAACAGTTCCTTGTAAACGTCCTTTCTCCGTACCCGCTAAAAGGCATAGCAAACGGGATGATCATGAACTTTACTACGGGATGGTACGACTCCGGACTTTCAATATACGTGCCGGTTCAATACCATTACGTTAACAATTATAGCAGGTATGTCCTGATTAATAATATGACAATAACGATTGAATCTCCCCTGAACTTTACAGCTATTTGGAGGTTACAACTCTTCGTTAACGTGAGTTCACAATATCTTGTATTAGCCCTTATTAACGGCCACCTCGTCAATTTCACTAACGGGTGGTATTTCAACGGAAGTAAGATACAAGTTCTGACTAACGTAACTTACCCAATAAATAGTACGGAAAGATATGCAGTCCTCTCTGTATTACCTTTCTCTAACTTTACATTAATAAAACCTACCTCAATTACAGTAATTTATTACCCACAATACTTGGTCACAATAAACGGACAGAAGTCATGGTACTTCAAGGGCAGTGAAATAAGGTTAAATACTACAGTTCCCTTTTTCGAGAGTGTAAAGTGGACTGGGACATATAATTTACCGAATGGAGTTGTGATCATGGTAAATAAACCCGTAGTGGAAAACGCAGTAGTTTCTATCAACCTAGTAAATGTTGTGTCTGTGGTATTACTGATAATCTCCTCGCTTTTAATGCTATTTGCGGCAATTAAAAGAAGATAAGGAGGAAGAAAGTTTTAGTCAAAACTTCTTTCTTTCTGAGCAAAGTAAGGATAACAATTTAAGCAGAATACTATATTGAGTTGTATGAACTTTACACTGACTTTTCTCTCTCTATATCTTATAAGTATGGCTATAGGAAGGAAAGTCAAACTGCCTTCAGTGATCACGGAAGCTACAGTGCTAGTCTTGATATTCACTATTTCCTATTGGGGAGGCGTTACAATTCCAGTCAACGAGATCGCTAGCGTTCTGTTAATATCTCTAATTATGGCAACCTTGTTAATCCTCATAACATATGTTATAGGCTTATTCTTTATAGACAAAGTTCATTTACACCCTATGAAAGTTAACTTGAGGATGCAAATAAAATACGTTATACCTTTGGTTTTGGGTCTTATCTTAGGACTTGGAATCAGGTTTGAGCTACCTTTTACCTTCATCATAGACTATGAGTTATACTTTTTGGCTGTAATTATAGGTATTGAGATAGGCAGGAGCTTTAACATAGGATTACTCAAGAGGACTACGGCACTAGCGATCTTAGCAGTTACGGTTGACGTGGTAGGGGCTATAATACTCTCAGTGATCTTCTCCCCCTTAATTCCCTTAAAGGCAAGTTTAATGATAACCTTAGGATCAGGTTGGTATTCGTATACGGGACCATTCGTCGCTAAATACTTCGGTCCAGCTCTTGGCGTGGTCGGGTTTCTGAGCAACTTCCTGAGAGAGCAATTAGCTTTCATCTTGTTACCGATCTTACTAAGAGTGAAGGCAACTCCTATAGGTGCTATAGCCATAGGAGGGGCTACGTCAATGGACGTAACGTTACCTCTATACGTGGACTTGTTAGGCGGAGAATATGCTGTAGGGGCAATGATAAGCGGTTTTATTTTAACTTTGCTCATACCCATTATTTTGCCAACGATTGCATTACTATGACGAGAAAAGGCTCCTTTCACGGGACTTGAGTTATCCTCTTTACGAACTTACATTTTTGTAAAACTTTAAACTTATTTAACGATCTAGGTATAACGAGCTCATCCACTGACACGATAGAGTCTATATATCTATCTAGAGTAGGCTCATCTATGTCTTCTAACACGAGTTTTTTTATGTTCCTGAACAAGACGGGTTTACCCAGACTTGTTATCTCGTTCTTATTAGCCTCAAGTACTTCAACATCGGATATGATCACGACGTCCTTTTTAGCCTCGTTAAACCCCTCGATAAATGCCCTTCCTGTCTCCCTAGCCTTGGAAACTGCATCGTCGATCTTTTCCCCAGCTTTTCCCGCTAATCCCAGAAAAGTACTCATAGCTTGGTTCATTATTTCCCCTACCGTCTTCCCGCTCTGTCTTGACAGATTTACTACCCTGTTATATAGATCGCTATCTACTCCCCTTATAGTAATGGTCTTCTTATTATTGTTGTTTTGATCTTGAGGATTTGAAGACATATGTTAATATTGTCATACTGTTTAATAAGTTTTACTGTCATACATGTTTAACACATCATGAGGTTATCCTCAGCCTCGATTTCACCATGTGTAAAACCTTATCGTCAGCTTTTAACCACTTTAATTCCTCTTCTAAAACGTCTAAACCTAGCCTGTGGACGTCATACAAAATCCTAGCCACTTTATCAGCTTTCGACATAGTTGATATTACCGCTTCCTCCAAACTTTCACCTTCCTTAACTTTCAGCACGATTTCGGCTATCTTGTTAAACTCGTCTGGGACTCCAACTACCGACCCCCGTAACTTTATCCTTACACGGGGGTAGTCATAGCCCCTCATTTTAGCTAACTCGGTAGTGGCGTATTTCAGTCTTCTCCCCTTATCTACAATTCCTCCTATAATGAATACGTCGGAATTCCTTATTATCTCCTCGTTTGCATCGACATCACCATAAGGGTCGAGCACTATAGCAGGGGCGTCGACGCTAAACGAGCTCACTGTCAAGGCTTTTCCAACCTTTATACCTCCGACTACCACCATATTCCCATCCCACCAAAACTTTCTCACCACGTTCAAAGTCATAAATAATTGCGTTAAAGTCTTCTTCTTCTCGTCCTCAGCTAATCTGTTGAATAGTCCTAGGTCTAAAACAATTTTAGGGTATTGCGGGGGGTTATCAAGGACATTCTTACCACCTTTCCTATAAATACAGTCACTAATTTCCTCCCCCCTACCTTTCAGGAGTCTAATGCCGTCAATATTAGCTACAGTTACTCCCTTCATCTCACCCTCCACAATACCGTAACCCTTCACGAGCATTTTTACGGCTAGTCTTTGTAAATCTACTGGCTCTCTACCTATGTAGAGGAAGAAACAACCGAGTTCCTTTAGCCTTGACAATAAATAAGTGTAAAGCATAATACAGACTATTTTAACATACTTAATAATTTGTTGAGGGTTAGACAACGTTTCGAAAAGGAAGACTCGTATTATAGGGTTGATGTTTTTTAAAAAAAGCCTTCTAAGTTAGCTGTCATACCGACCCGTTAGGCGGTAGAAATACAGTTACTCCGTTCCCGAAGATTATATATATATCTGTTGCTGAACTTGACTGTATTAACAAGGTGTAGGGTGACGTAGATATATATATATTTATAGGGTATTTCATTTGTTGGGGGGACGTTATCATCATCGGTTCAAGTCCCTGACTATTATACGCGATTATACACGTTATATTTACACTATAAGGACTAGAATAGTCAAATTGAGGATTAAGTTGAAATGTTATTTCCAAACAATAACCGCTATTCGTCGGAAAAGCATAGTACGATATGTTGAGTATATCGTTTTTTAATTGAGCCTCCATCAAGTCGTGTAAGTACTTATAATTTTCCATAACATATGTCGTGGTACTGTATTCCGAGTTCTCTAACTGCAATGTGACTTCCGTAGAAACTGTTAACGTCACTATTATGATCAATATCAATATGGCTGCGACAACATTACTCAGTCCTTTATTTTTTCTCACGTTCTTTATCCCACTCATTATCCCACCAAGACAGAGCTATTAGTACCTACTTGGGCGTAGTAAGTCTCGTTAAGGTACTCTAACTGGACTAGTAAAGTGTTAGCCTGACCATTAATTACAAACACTTCAGTATTCGGTGAACTGGGAGTGCCGGTCACATAATTTGCCTTAACCCACTCACCCTTTATCGAGTAATTATATATACAAAGTACTACTGGTTTTGGAGACCCAGCTGTCCACTGAATCAATAGCTTTGACGTCCCATATAGAGGAACAGTATAAGTAATATTGATTACCCCTATGTTAGGTTGAGGAGGGCTCTCTGGTACTAGACCTTGGGAGTAAGAAAAAGTTACGTAAAAGAGAAGAGGCACCATAACTCCTAGAATGAAAATTAACAAAATAAGAAACCCTATTATATCAGATAATCCTTTTCTAAACTTCCTAACCATTTTTTCTTACACCTCTAACGAGGTAGAGAAAGAAAAATATAACTGTAACAAAAATAATTACAAGTAATATGTAAAAATCGAAAGAAGGATTAGAGTTAGAAGATGCTATACTTATATTCTTGCTAGCTGTTGACGCATTCTGAACTGGGATCGGTGTAGCTGAGAAAACTAACGTACTGTTACCGTTCACCTGGTATTCCAAGTTAACAGGGAAGACCTTATAATTAGGTGCGGAGACGTTTATGAAGTAAATAGTAGAATTACTTAAGTATAAATTGACTACGGGTGAAGACTCATTATAAGGAGTACCGTCAACATAAAGTATCCAATGAGTACCGTTTTTAACTCCTTCTAAAACTACTTTGACTTGTACTAATTCGGAGGTGTACCTAACATCTAAATCTGTATTGCCAGTTAAGTTTAACTCTATCGACGTTATGTTAGGCTTAAATCCCAGGTAGTTCATAAAGGTAATATTATACAATATATCACCGGCTAACTTAAGTGTTATAGAACCGTTAGTAGATGTGTATTCCTGACCGTTAATTTCAACTGTAAAAGTACCGTAAGAAGGTAGACCTAATTCCTTAAGCGTCAACACGTATAATGGTGGAGGGAGCAACTCAACTTTCACCAGTCCGTATTTAGTGAGCACATAAAAAGCTCCGTTATAACCTACTGCGTCTAAGACCGGAGTAAAGTTAGAGTAAATTACTTGATATCCGTTAAGGGAATCTAAGACTTCATATCCCGTCTCCCCAGCCACATACACAAGCCCGTTATTGTAGTATATCCAGCAGGGGGTGAAAGGTAGAGGTACGTAGTCAATGTTGTAATAAGGTAATTGAGAGAAGTATTTTACGGGTATAACGAATAAGTCCAACACCGATAAGTTGTTAAAAACCCATAGCCCGTTAGGGGAAAAGCTCCCGGATACAAATGTATTATTAGCGAAAGTCATGGCTGTCAGAGCGTCCTGAGAGTAGATGACCGTCCTGTTACTCCCGTTATAATACAAGAAAGTAAAACCTTCCCTCGAGTCGACAATAGCATAGGAATTTGTAAACGTAAGGAATCCAAAGCTCTCGTAAATGTAATAAGACTTAACTATATGAGTGCCCTTAATTACGTACACATATTGATAGTTAGCTGCTACATACAGTTCGCTGGTGTAGTTATCTACAAATAACCTTTGAGGTAAAGGGACGTCGATTTGTGTTACTGTCCCAATATAAAAGTACAGAGAACCATTTGTAGTTATGAAATAGAACCCATCAAGGAAAGCAAGACATTTAATATCATAACCCGTCAAAATATAGGAGTCATTCTCTAACGAGAATATCCCATTAACAGTACCTAAATACATTTCACCATTTGCAAACGTGAAAGTGTCTGAACCGTGAGGGATGGATGAGGATATCGGACTATAAGACACTGACTCCACAGAATCTAAGGCAATTACTACAAGTAAATCAAAAATAATTGGTTTTGCGTTATTTGTCATACGAACCACCCAGAAGTTTGGAAAGAGCTAATCGGTACCGGGACAAATGAACTATAGCCGGGTGGTTTCCACATCAACCCGAAGAATATACCTAATGGCTCGGATGTACTATAGCCGGGTGGTATATTAAATGTAAAGACTATAGTAATGTTTACACTTCCGGTCAGGGTATAATCAAATTTTGGTTGGTTCTTGCTGATCGCCGAAGGATCATCTGAATAAAGGACATGTATCTGCTTATTACTACTCATATTCCCGCTAAACACCAATTTTCCGTTTATGTAAACTTGACCATACTCATTTGCCCACACAACTTGACCAGCATTAATCCCCGGTGGACAATCCGTAAAGTTAAAGGAAAAGTTATAAGTACCCTTCTCAGGGGGAACCAGGTTAGCCTGGTATTCTATTGTCACATTCTGACCGGTCTCTGATAGTATAGTGGAGTTAAACAGTAACGGGGTTGCACCACTCCATATCACCAAAGCACCGTAAGGGGTGAAAGCAGTAGGCATAGCATCGCCTAGGCCCCAAAACGCATCGTATTGGTTCTCGTTCACTAAGTTATATACCTCATACCCTACCATCTGACTGTTTATATATCCGTACTGTCCATTACCACCTGTAGGTTGTTGTGTACTATAACAATTCTCAGTTTGCAATGGATAAACACGAAGTATCTTAGAGTAAACTATGTAGTTCTGAGTCCACATTACTTTTATGTCATTAAAGTCGGGTAGTCCACCGTGGTACAAGAAGCTTATCGCCTTGGGTGTAAGCGAAACATTATAGATAATAGTTGGACCTAAAGCACCGTCAAAAGAGTAATTCTGTGAGTCACTTGTAAATACATCACCCGCGACACCTGGTAATGATTCAAGCAAATTACCATTAGAACCATTATACACTGACCCGACGTCTATTATAGATAGTGGGCTATTATTTAGCTGTAAATTAGGTTTTAACTGTACTTGTGAAACTAATGAACCGTTGACATATAGGGACATAACGCCGGTTGAATTGTCATATGAACCAGCAATCATCATAAGATACGTAGCTTGATTTCCGTTTAATGTAGTTTCAGCTGGTACAGGGTTGGGGTCTACTATCGTTACCCACGTGCCGTTATATAATTGTACAGTAAATGCTATATAGAAATTGTTGTTGCCACCACCGGGGGAGTTGGCTATCCCATTACCTATTACAATGCCAGCGTCACCAGTCCACACTGCATAACCACCTAGCGGCGCGTAATTCGAGTAATAGGGTTTATTCCCATATATGCCATTGAGGAGTAAATTAACATAATTTTGTGAACCCAGTATATCTAACCCTTGGTGGATTCCAGAGTCTGGTATTACCCACTGTATTATTGTTTGATTCTGTAGCATTGGGTTGTTACTCCCGCCGTATTTCGTACCATTTAACATGCCTATATGGTCGCTATCACTCTGGTACCCGGTGAGGAAAGAAGACAGAGGTAAACCGTTGGCGTGAAGGCATTTCTGTAGTATATACCCCTCATTAACTTGCACAGTCGCATAGTCCTTGATTATCTTAATAGCGACTACTTCGTTATTTGAATTTGGGAATATTATAGTAGTACCGTTTGGAAGAGCCACTATTTCCCCTGAACCTATCACTGTTGGAAGAGCAGTAGTGTTAGGTTCGAATATTTCCGTGCCATTAGGTAAGTTCAAAGTCGTTGTACTGATCACATTTTGTTCACTAGGCGAGCCCGTAGCATATATATACTCAACTTGCGTATTCTGTCCCGGGTATAACGTGACGTATGCACTTGACTGTTGATTATTTAAGAACAAAGTCCATATGTTGGTACACTCCAGCCCACCGAATTGTTTTGGATAGAGTACTATTTGGTTAGCATAAGACGTTACTATATCTATAGGTCCCGAATAAAAGCTTGGCGTAAACAAGTATATCGTCAGATCGGAACTTACGGTCAAGTTTCCAGGGTATGCAGGTACCCATGAAGTCCCGTTGAAGTAATAAATCCCCCTAATTTGCAGAGGATAAAAGCCGTGGAGGAATTCGAAGTTTAATACGTCTTGTCCGCTTGGGGTTAGTACGTAGGATATTAAAGGATCCCCACTTTCTATCTGGAACATTTGTTGATCCCTTGCTTGTGTAGCCTGAGAGACATATTGCTTACCTTGAATGTCGTAAGACGGTGAGGTCATAGTGAACGCGAGGAATGGTATTATCACACTAAACAATATGATCATAAATATTAGCCCGACAATTACAGAAGCTTGTGCTTTCACAACTATCACCCCGTAGTATATGTGTATGCTACCCTAAAATAGTAATTTCCCGTACTATATATCACCCATATTATTAGTATCTCCCCTTTTGGTATAGTACCACTTATCACGAACGGATGATTAGCCGGTAACGTATAACCCGTTATTGACTGTGTGAGTTCATGTCCATTAGTGTCATATACGGGACCTACTGTTACCTTAGTCATACTTGTCCCGTTAGGGAAACTAGCTGAAAAAGGAGTGGATGAAGACTGGGGGGTAAGAACGGCTATAGAAGGTAGTAAAGACGCAGGTTCTTCAAACATAAAGACTGTAACGTTGCCATTGAAACCAGGTATGTAAGGATATACTACAAAGGAATACCCATTAGTACCTATGTCTGGAGGAGAAACTGAAATAAGAGACGCTGACGCTAAAGTCCTAGCTTGTTGTTCAGCGAGTGTAAAAGCATCTTGGGGGATTATTAATGCTTGGGTGAGCCCAAAGAAGACTAACCCTATAACTAAGGCTGCAGCGACTAACAGAAACTCACTAGCTGCTACTGATACCATGTAAAATAGTCTGTAAAACCTTCTATTTATTCCTTTCGTTCGATAATATTAGCTTAACTAATTATTTCCGATTATCTGTATAGAATTGAATGATGTATAATAGAGATTTTAGGATAAATATGCTAAAAATTTATTCATAATTTTCTATCTGTCTACTCTGAAAATGAACATAAGGTTAGATGAACACGTCGTCTAACGGACACTTCTAAACAGTGGATTGAGTAAGCGAATAGGAACTTTCCTAAGGCTAAGCACAGACAAGCATAGCTTTGACGTGTTAACAACACTCTTCACTGGATTAGTGAAGTTAAAGGTGTAAAAAATATAGGGAAGTGTTGAAAGATAAATTAGATTACATAATATTCTATAATTTTGATATAAAGTCTAAGCGGTGACGTAGTTCTTAACACGCAGTTTTTAATAAGAGTGCATTTCGCTAACCTATAGTCCTAATAATCGGTGAGACTTCAAAGAACAAGGCCTTTTGCTATCCTAGCGAAGGCTTAAACGTGTTCTTAGAGTGCTCGTTATCCTTTACTCGCTTTTAAAATACAGAGCGATCCAATTATCAGTCATCAAAGGTAAATGTAAATCTGACGAGAAAAATTAGTTTTGTTAACATAACATATATTAGTTTCACAAACATGATACGTTAATTGTCCTAAAAATTTTCGTTAACCTTGTATCTTAAAGAAAAATTAAAATAGAGGATTAGGCAAAATTCACTTATGAGTAGTGGAGTCACAACTCTAATTCTTGTTATGATTACGATATCCTTAGCTGTAGTTGTTGTAGGTTATTATTCGTCTCTAAGTGCTATCACCTCGAATAGTATTATACCCTTACAGACAGCAATGGAATTGTCTAAGGAAATATATATATCGTACTCACCACCGGTTATAAGCTACATAATACCTACAGAACCTAATATACCGTTGAACTTATCAGTAAGGTCATTAGTAACCTTAAACTTAAACTTCAGTGGGCCTTTATATGTAGTACCCTTCTTAATGAAAACCAACTATGCCCCATACAATTACATTCCGGAGGGCTATTATGGCGGGTATATAAACCAAATTTCTAATCCTGACTACATCGGTTACGTCAGCGTTTCAGGGAGCGGAGTAATAAAAGAAGTGACATTCCAGAACACTCAAGTAAACTTACTAACTAGAAGTATAGCTGGTATTAGTTTTTACGCGTTTGAGGTAAGGCCAAATAGCGTTTTGAACGTGAGCTTCACGGCTAACGCGTCTTATGTACCAGTCATATGGATTTTAGCTAACATATCTGGTCAAATGTTCAGGATTGCATATCCAGTAATTGAAACTCAACAATATGTGAATACTTACTCAGGGAATATATCTAGTGTGGTCAATATTACTTACGGACAATTATTTGAACAGTATTTCGGACCATATTCGTTACTATTTGAAACAGACCCTAAGTCTACGGTAACTTTTCATGAAAATGATAAAGTGTATGCCGCTGGTTATATTGGATATAATGACAGAGGACAAGGCCAGCTTATATTTAATAAAAATGACCTTGTTACAGCTAAGTACTTGTACTATTCTCCTGGTACAAGCATTATTACAAACGGTCCAGTTCAGTTACCTCCGACAGGTTCCAGTAACAATATTCCATACGTGCCTATAACCTATTTACTTAATCCGTTGTATCAACTATACAACCCTTATGAATACCAGTTACAATTAGAACATGAGGCAAACCAGATATACAACCAATACAAAAGTCAATTTCAGACTAATTCGACTGCCTCAATCTCAGTGTCAAAACCCGTAACTATAAATACTCCGACCATCTTTACTGGCCCCGTAACTTTTTGCACGTCTGCCGGTAGTGGGCCTTTCAACATTACCTTCAACGCCCCAGTTATATTCGAAGGAACAGTTAAGGACCAGGGAGTGGACTTAACATTTAATAGTTTAGTAATATTTGAGGACACATTTACTGTGCCAAATGTAGCCGATATCACGTTTAATAATATCACAGTGTTTGAGGGTAGTGTATGCGGAGAAAATAACTTAAATATGGTAGCCAAAGAGGGACTATTATTCAATTCCTCAGCAAGTAGTGCTACCATAACTTTTAGTGGATCCTCAATTAAAATAGTATCTGACGGGCCGACGATTATGAACTTAACGGGTACCTCCTCTAGTATAGTCTTTAATGGCAATGTATTCATTTATCAAAACTCCCCCGTAATGAGCATGAGCGCTAATAGTATTTTATTTAAAGGTGATACCGTTATAGACAGTAAATATCCCGTATTCTTACAGACTAACGGTCAATCTGGTAATGTCGCATTTAACAAAAATAGTAATACATGTGTGCAAGGAGGTATGGTTATAAATGGTCAGTCCACTAACGTGGTATTTGAAGAAGATTCACAGTTAAGTATACCCAATGGTAATCTTATAATCAATGCTGGGTCTTTATCATCTTCAACAAGTTCAACTGTCTTTCATGAGGATAGCGTAATAAATGTAAACGGACAAATTGCAATACAATCATACTCTATAACCTTTGGCGAAGAATCTAGGATAACATCAGTAGGTTATGCTATATTTCACGGGCAACAAATTACATTTCATGAAGACAATAACATTTGTATTCAATCAGGGATTGCAAGTAATTACGTAAATAATCAGGTAGTTAAGTACGTGTTACCCTTGGGATTAAACAGTAGTGCCCCATTATATATGACGGGTTGGTTTGACATAGTTCCAAATAACGGGTCTACTACGGTTATTAACGCCTTGTTGACCAACCAAACTTACCAAGTAGACATCTCCTTAAACGTGAAACCGGTGACCCCGTCTGAATATAACGTAACATTGTATGTAAACAATACGTTAGAAGGATATTCCTCTAGTAACGAGTTATTGAGCGCCAACAACAAGTACATGTACGTTATTGAGGGTTATGTGAGTGGTTCTAAAACTTATCTCGAGTTAACAATATATAGTACTTCAGCATCTACCCCAGTGGTGACGATGAATTTACCAGTATGCTTACCGTTAAATACCGGAGCCATCGCGGGGATAGGTCCCGAGACCAATTATCAGTTTATGATATATTCGGGCACGAGTTCGCTGACCAACCTCATGTTGGCTAACGGGCCTTACGTAAATATAACGAACCAACTAATTAATAGTTTACCTAATGGGATTTCTTACCTCTATTATTACTATCTAATTGCACCTCCCGTTGATTCTCAAGTAGTATTACAGCCGACTTATTACTATCCTAGTAGTGGCAATGTACCGTACTTAGAAGTAACGGGCAACTCTTTAGTATAAAAGGTCGTCTCAGAAAAGATATTTTTTGTTTTTCCCTTATTTATATTCATATTTATAAACAGATTTAGAGATTTTCTTATACAATATTGCAACTCATTGTAGCTAGGACCCGTAGTAATACTTAGTGTTGATCAGGACCTTGTTATTACCATTGAATACACGAAATTGATCATGAAGAACGGAAAAGCCGCGGCCGGGATTTGAACCCGGGACCTCTGCCTGTCTGCCCTGTATACCAGGGCAGCGCTCTAGCCAGGCTGAGCTACCGCGGCATTTAAAAATTGCCTTGAATGGAATATAAAATCTTCGCCCCGACTAAAGCAGCCCCATATTTTAATATTTGCTGAAAGGCACAAAATAATGATGTTAAAAACATTAATGAGTTTCTATTATACTTTTATGGATTTATAGTAGGTCACACTCACTCCTAGAATATAAAAGTTTATATACAGTTTAAGTGTATATATACCCATCTAGTGAGGCGTTATTAATGACAGTGACAGCATCGAGCTTCGTAGAGAAGCATATTAGTGAGTATCTGGAGAGGCTAAGCCTGAGTCGTTGTTGGCTCTTTAACTTTAACGTGATAAATGACAAAGAGGCTTTTCTTAAGAATGTAATATTCAGTAAATACAGCACAGTGGGATTCGTAACAAATGTGAATAGAAAAGATAGGGCAAAAGAATTAGTTGAGATTTCTAAGAAGTATGGTGTAGTAGCTGTTGCGTATTTGAGTGAAACGCTTAATGAACAAAACTTTCTTGTGTGCGTTAAAAGTAAGTAGTTTATGTAGAAAACTAAGTATTTTAACTGGGTATTATCATAACCTTATTTCAATCCCGCCAAAAAAGATCGAGGGCTTTCTGTTCTATTAACCGACAATTTTTGTGAATTGAAATTTAAAGGTGTAGATTTAGAGGATCTACGTAAACTTATAATGATTTGATAATTTTTAATACCTTCACTTAAGGCTCTCTTTTCTGGGGAATTACCAACATGGACTTTAATAGCTATTTTGCTTATGAACATAAAATTTCTACTTCTTCTTTTACCTTCTCTTTTATTTTTTTCTCCTTAATTTCTTCACAAAATATATCTCTATATTCTTCAAAATCCTTGACGAATTCTTGTGCAATCTTCAGGGCTTTTTCCTGATCCAAGTGAGACAGAATTTCAACCTGAGTAGAGATTAAGTACGGGTTATCTGGGTCTATTTCTAAAGCCTTACTTATCTCTCTCATTGCCTCCTCTTTTTTCTCTAGTTCAAGAAGTATTTCGGCCTTAGTCTCGTAATAATATGGATTGTCAGGGTTAATTGTAATTGCCTTATCAAGATATTCGAGTGCCTTTTTATGCTCTCCCATCTTGTAATAAGTAAAGCCTATAGCGTAAAGGTTCTCGTCTTTTTCAATACCTTTTTCATACTCCTTTATAGCATCCTCATATTTACCGAGTTTAAAGAGTATATCGCCCTTAAGTTTACGCATCGACTCATCTTCTTTTATTATTATAGCTTTGTTAATAGCGTCTAGAGCCTCTTTATACCTTTCCAGCTCATAGAGAGTGTTAGCCAAGTAGTAAAGGAACTCTGGGTCGTATTCAAGCTGCTTATTTGTCTGTAACACTTTTTGCATCTCCTTTAGGGCTCTTTCCAATAACTCGACGTCTTGTTGATCATATCCTAGAGAATAAAGTATGTAACCGTAAAGGGTCGAAAATCTTGGTTCATTACCAGTCCTCTTAGCCTTCTCCGCAAACCTTAATGCTTCTCTTAAATTCCCGTTCTTGAAATAGATAAGGGCTAAGTAGTAAAACTTTATTGGAGAGTCTTTCTGTCCCATAACTAGGTTTAAGGCATCTTTATATTTTCCTTCTTTTATAAGCTTTTCTACTTCTTCCACATGGGATTTGTTGTACTCGTGTTTAAAACTTTAGCGCGACGAGGATTGGAAAAAGATAGTCGATTTTGTAGAACTTTATATCAATAGTGTAATATCAACTAATTAAATTTTACTACAAAGAGAAATAGAGAATAATTTTTTGAAGTAATAAAATTTAATATATGACTTTTTTAACTTTTCTAAGTAAGTTATTTTCACATTCATGTCTAAATTTTTGAAATAATTAGAATTAGATATTTAGATGGATTGAAGGGATAAATAGCATCTAGATGAAGATAAGTAGGCATTGTTTAATTTATCTTTGCAAATTATTTAACCCAATTTGAAGTCATTTTCTATTTTTCACTTGATAAAGCAGATAATTACTACGAAGCAAGACTTTTCCATTAAACTGAAATCGATGAAATAGTTCTCAACTTTTTGTAAATAGATAATTCTTAGTATATATTTTCAAATCTTTCAACTTCATCTTATCGATTTCCTTCAACTTCTCATTTATCTTTCTTAAATAGTCTTTACTGAGCAGTGTTTTAACTCCTTCCATCTCTTCTTCTCCTCTCTGAGTAAGTCTAACTTGACTCCTAGTTAAATATAGAAATTTATTCTTAACCAGAGCATTCAAGTGAGACTCAATTCTAGGACTGTAAATGAAGTATAACTTTCCCCATCTAAACGTGAATAGGGGGTTCTGAACTGCGAGAGAAGAAGATATCATATCGTATATGAAAAAAGCGTTCACGTATAACTTATATTTTTTCTCCGTACGTTTCCCGTTCATAGCTAAGAAAATTAAGTTGTCTATCGTTATATCGTAATCAACTTCCTCTTCTTCACACAAGTTATCCTGACTATTAGCCAAGTACTTCAGAATATAATATGCACTTTCACAAGACCCAAACTTTTCTATCTCCTCGATCGCCTCATTGATCAATTGGAACATTCTGCTGTTTTTCATTCTTCTTCTCCTCCAGTTCAACTATTGTCATTACTACCCCAGAGTGCGGGAACAAGTGGGGGAAATTACCCCTTGCCTCACACGTCTTTGGGTCTATATGTTCACCTATTAAGCCCAGAGGGGAGGAGCATTGCCTAATTCTATCCAATAACTCCAATGCCTTACCCTCTTGGTTTAACCTTACGTAAACTCTCGCCATCCACAGAGTCACTAACGTAAAGGGATTTACGGTAAAGCCCATGAAGTCCTTTCTGTACCTTAAATATAAACCTTCCCCCACTTTCAACTCCTTTTCTATTCTATCTAGTGTGTTCAGAAACACTTTATCTTCGGCTTTTATGAAATCGTAGAGAGGTAACGTTAAGAGTGCGGCATCTATTTCATCTCCACCATAATACCTTATAAAAGACCCGTCTTTTACTCCGTTCCTCATTACATCCTCTCTTATTTCATTAGCTGTGATCTTCCATTCTTCAGCCAGCTCGCTATAACCGAGTGCTGAAGCCAGTTTTGAAGCCCTATCCATCGACACCCAACTCATGACTTTAGTATGGGTGTAATGTCTTGTCACTCCCCTTTCCTCCCATATGTCGGTGCTCGGGTCTCTCCACGAGGATTTAACCCAAGACGCTATTGATTCAACTGCCCAGAAGTTCCTATCAACGTAATCATCATCTTCTGTCTCCTTATAATACGTGTACAAGGCGTTCATAAATGCTCCTTCCACATCCATTTGTATTTGTAAATAAGCTGCGTTGCCGATCCTAACGGGTTTACTATTGAGGAATCCGCTTAGCCAATCAAGAGTTTCCTCAGCTGGAGGTGGTGTACCGTCAATTGTATAAAATGGGTGATCGAAGCTCTTTGAGGAAGGATCTAAAACACTAATTAAGAAGTCTAATGTCCTCCTAGCATAGTTAATTAACCCAGCCTTAACTAGAGCCTCTACAGCGTAAGAGGAGTCCCTTACCCAGACAAACCTATAGTCCCAGTTTCTGCTCTCTCCGACTATTTCTGGGATCGAAGACGTAGGAGATGCTACAATTCCTCCCGAAGGCTTATAGTACATTCCTAGAATCACTGATAGGGAGCGGTTGTACATATCTCTCAGAACGTTCACTTTTCTCGCTTTGGACAGTTCCTTTTCCGTATAGCTTATCAGTTTCGAGAAGGCTTCGTAAGGCATAGAATACACAAAGCCTTTTTGGCTAAAGAGTCCGTATCTCAAATCTTTTGAATAGAGTAAGTAGAGGTATCCCCTTCCGGGTTTAATAGTGATCTCGTAAGGTGATTTTATTTCAAAGTTCCCGTATATTAGGAGCTCTAAGCCTTCCTTCGACAAAGGGTTTTTGTAGACAACGCCTTTGTCCTCAAGTATTTCAGTCCCAGCATTAATTAAACCGTAATTGAAAACGGGTCTGACGACGGCTTTCAACTCCACTTCACTATCGTAAAGCCTTATGATCGCAGGTAAGGAGAGGGGAAGAAAGTCTATAACTTTCGCCTCTCCCGAAGTAGTCTTGAAAGAGGTCTTAACTACTAGTGAATAACCTAAGTACTCTTGTTGCACTTTGTACTCGTTTGATAAAGGGGTAAGTAAAAAGTAACCACCTTTTTCACTGTCAAGAATCTTGGTGAAAACTGAAGGTGAATCATAACGAGGTACGGGAAACCACTCGATACTTCCGTTTACCTCAAGGGCCGATGTTAATCCGTTAGATAGGAATGTGTAATTCATGGTATCATAATCTGAGCTTACTTTTTTAAACATGATAGCTAATATTACTCATTACGCCATGGTTTCAGTAGCAATTAATACTCAAACTCCTCCCATAAGGTTCAGACAGACCTACCGAGACCTCGTTGAGAAGTACGGTTACCTTGAGTTGCCCATAGACTTATCGGCCATAGACAGCTCTGACTACTACATATCTGTTGGCGGAGTTGCCAAGATGATGATGGCGATATTAGATAAGTTTTCAAAAGTTAGATGGGTGTCTCTAGGTCCTGGCTACCCTCCGGAGGTTATTTACAACCGTAAGGAGTTTTATTTCATCGACATCCAACCGGAGACACTTAAAGGTTACACGGAGTTCAAAGAGGGGATATACAACGAGTCCCACGGTCTGACTAAATACGAAATTCAACCCTTCCACTACATCTCGTATGCCGATTATAACTGGCTATCCGCTAGGAAACTTCTACAATTTTATAAGGATACTGACATTTACTTCATCAACGATTTTCAACAGCTCTTAGTAGGAGGGATTATAGGCCCCTCTGCTCCAGCTGTGCTCTGGTATCACATACCTTTCATACCAGAGATCCTCTCTAGGAAGATCAGGGATTTCATTGTAAAGTCCTTTGAGGGCTTTGACTACGTGATAGTCAGTACGAAGAGGGACTTAGAGGGGTTGTTAAGAGCAGGAGCCAGAACAAAGGTTAAACAGATATATCCCTATATAGACACGTCGTTATATAAGAAACCGGGGAAAGGAGAGGTTGAAAAGGTAAGGGATAAATACGGTCTTAAACCTGACGATAAGGTGATAACTGTAGTAGCTAGGATGGATCCCATGAAGAGTCAAGACGTGGTTATAACAGCTATGAAAGAGGTAAAAACCCCTAACGTAAAGTTACTACTGGTTGGAAACGGAAGTTTTACTAGCGGGGCTCTAGGAACAGGTAAGGCAAGTTCATGGGTGAGAAAGCTAAAGTCTCTGGCTCAGAACTTAGGAGTCTACGATAAAGTAGTATTCACCGGTCATGTAGACGACGAGGAACTGTTTACAATATATGCGACTTCAGATGTAATTGTATTACCATCTAAGATAGAGGGTTTCGGACTCGTAGTTTGTGAGGGCTGGGTTTACGGTAAGCCTGCAATAGTGAGCTCAGGTGCGGGTGTAAGTGAGTTAATTATAGATGGGGCTAACGGGTATATCTTTAGGAGTGGTAATCATCAGGAATTAGCACAAAAAATAGATATTGTCTTGAAAGACCCCGATAAATATGGGCTGATGGGAAAGGAGACCGTGAAGAAATGTGATGTAAACTTTGCTTTTGAACAATTAAAAGATGTCTTTGTTGAACCTATGAAAGATTATGGAAGGTAAAAAGTATTGATGATTCTTTATTTACTCTCGGTTGGCTTTATTATTATAGTACCGTTTTCTTCGTCTACTTGTAGCATGAACTTAGTACCGTGCTTTTCAACCATGGACTTTGGTATGTATAAGTTCAGCGGTAGTGTGTAGTACTCGTACTCATATGTCTTTCCTCTCACGGTCTTCTTTCCCACTAGTCTTTTAGCCTCTACTACTCTCTCTTTCATAAGATAACGTATTACGTCTGACTTTTTAAACCTTATTCCAAATGTTTCTAATAACTTTACAATAGTTAAGGATGACAGTCTATCCTAAATTTTCTAAAATTTTTAGCTCAATATGATAAAAAATGAATTCAGTAGAGGGGAGCAAATTCAATTGCTTATAACCACATGTCATGATCAGTAAACGTAATATTTGGATGATGAGCACCGGCTGTCATGAGTTAATGATATAAATTACACTCAATGCTGATCTTAATGAACCCGGTTCACATATTAGCTAAGAAAGGAGAAGTCGCAGAAAGAGTCTTAATAGCAGGTGACCCAAGTAGGGTTAAACTACTCTCAACTTTATTGGAAGAACCCAAGCTTGTAAACGAGAACAGAGGTTTTCTAGTCTACACCGGCAAATACAAGGATGTTAGGGTAACTATCGCGACGCATGGAATAGGTGGTCCCTCGATAGCCATAGTCCTCGAGGAATTAGCGATGTTAGGTGGGAAGGTCTTCATTAGGTACGGTACAGCCGGAGCTTTAGTCCCCGAGTTGGACAAAGGAGACTACGTTATAGTCACTGGGGCTTCTTACAACCGGGGTGGTCTCTTTCACCAGTATTTCAAGGAGGACGCATGTATCTCATCCACTCCCGATTTTGACGTATTGTTAGCACTGTATAATTCGTTTAAGGCTAAGGGGCTTAAGTTCTTTACCGGCACTGTATTCAGCAGTGATGCATTTTACGCAGAAGACGAAGACTTCGCAAAGAAGTGGTCTGAAAGAGGTAATATAGCTGTTGAGATGGAGTGTGCTGCTCTTTTCGCACTTAGTAAGTTAAGGAAATTGAAGAGTGGGGCAGTTGTAGTGATCTCCGATAGTTTAGTCAAGGGCGGGTGGATAAGTAAGGAGGAGCTGGAAAAGAAAGTAATGCAAGGAGCTAATGCGATACTTGACGCACTGATCAATTTATAAAATTTCCACAGTTGTATTTTCCATAATGAGTAAGTTAATAAGAGACCCTATACACGGTTACATAGAAATAAGCGACAAAGTTCTGCCAATCATTTCTCACCCTTATTTTCAAAGGCTCAGGTACATAAGTCAAAACGCTTTAGCTCACATGGTATACCCTGGGATGAGACATACACGTTTTGAACACAGCCTGGGAGTGATGTACCTTATAAAGGAGTTTCTGCAATACGTTAAAAAGAACAGTGAAGGACTAGATTTTGTAGACGAGGACTACGTCGAACTTGTAGGTGTAACCGGTCTGCTTCACGACATAGGACATCTAGCCTTCTCCCACACTTTTGAATCGGCTTTACAAGTTACTAGGGACGTTTACGGGATTACAAACATAAATTACCAAGGTAGAAAGACCCACGTCTACAACGGGATTAGCATAATCGAGAACGAGCTTACGTGTATACTCGAAAAGAACTTTTCATCTCACAGTGACCCCGTGAAGTTCGTCATCAACGTACTCAGAGAAGAACCTAAAAACGAGGAGGAAAAACTAGCCTTGCAACTTGTCTCCAACTTCGTTGATGCAGACAGAGGGGATTACTTACTTAGAGACTCCTACTACGCTGGTGTTGGCTACGGTTCTTACGACGTGGAGAGGTTGAAGAGGGTATTGACTTATGTTGACGGTAAGATAGCAGTTCTCAAGAAGGCTATCCCGATCGTTGAACAGTTCCTTTTAGCTAGGATGTACATGTTCGAAAACGTTTATTTCCACAGCGTAGTCGGCATGTATAACTCAATACTATCCCACGCAATAGCTAAGTTAATTTCAAAAAGTAAACTCGTACTAGACAATTTGCTCCACATAACGGATTTTAATGTTCTTGCCTCTATATCGGTAATGGAGGATCAGAAGTTCCCCCAAGCAATATTCTTCCGTTCAGGGTACAAGAGGATAAAGAAGGATATTGAAGGTGATTGTCTCAACGATATCGATAAGAAGGAGATAACCGAGTTGAGTAGGGAAACTGAGGGTGGTGTAATATATTACGAGTTCTTCGACACTCCATATAGGGAAGAAGGAGAGGCCGTCTACATATTTGATGGAGAGAATATGTATCAACTGTCGAAATTCTCCAATTTGATCAATGCAGTCAAAGATCTAAAGAAGGCGATAATAGTCTATCATGTAAACCAGACTGAAAAGGTCAAAAAGTATGAAAGAATAATTGATGAGTGCGTAAAGTCTCATCAGAGTCCTAGTTGATGATTTTAGGCCCTGAGCCGACTCTCGTTACGAAGTAATTTACAATTCCTAACTGCCTTATGAAGTTTATGACTTCATCAACGTGTTTTTCAGTAGTGAAAATATGGGGGTTAGGACCTGCGTCAAAAGTGTAACCTGCAATTCCGCTATCCTGAATCCACTCCATTATCCTAAAAGAGGTGTCATTAAGATAGAAAAATGAGGGCCAGCTGTCAAGTATCACAGCATGCATATTGTTACTGTGCCTCATAGTCCAGTAATAAAACCTCTGCTCGTCTTTTTTTGCTATAGAGTCTATAACGTCTTTTAACGAATTTTCTACGAACTCCACCCTGCACTTCATCAAAGCCGAAGTCTCGGAAGTCCTTATCATCCCCTTACGTGAGGACACCTTCTTCTTGCTGGACGAGACAATTGGTATGACGTCTACCAATTCCTTCCAGTGATATTCGGGGAATATTTGATAACAATACGAGTCCTCTCCGTCGTCTCTTTCACCTTTAGTCCAAAGGACGAAACCCCCTACCGTACTCCTGCATGCACTGCCAGAGCCTATCCTAGCTATCTTAGACAGCTCTTTTTGGTCTAGACCAAGACCCAAGGCACTATTAGCTGCATAGACCAGAGCTGCAATACCAGCTGCTGAAGAAGCGAGACCAGCGGCCTTAGGGAAATTGGACTGAGAAATCACTTTCGCATAAATATCTTTACCGTAAATCTTGCGAAATATCTTTAACACTCTACCGCTGTATTCCTCGATTTCCTCTGGGCTCGCCTTTTCCCCGTTTATGATCACCTCGTCTTTATCGAACTCCTCATCGAAGATCACCTTAGTCCTGACCTCTAAACCTTGTAAAGTTACGGATAGTGAGGAGTTAAGAGGCAAGTTAAGTTCTTCATTTCTCTTTCCCCAATATTTGATTATCGCTATATTTGACGGTGCTATAGCTTCACCTTCATGCCTCAAATTTCAACCCCTCGTCTTCTTTAAGTGTGATCACTGAAACACCTTTAATTTTACCCCACGCCTCTTTCACCCTTTCAAGGTTATCGCCAATAGCCACTACCGACTCACCTCCAGCTCCGGGAGAGAGAGAAAAGATAGCCCCCTCTCTTTCTGCTATTTCCTCCAATTTTCTGGTGAAATCGTTTTCAATCTTAACGTTAACTACTTCAGTAGCTAAGTTCATGAGCATGTTTCTAGCTAACCTTACGTGTTCAATAGCCTCTTCTAATCTTCCCTTTTCTATAAGTTCAATAGCAAACTTGTTCTCTTCTTCTATCATACTCATTATCTCCTTAAAACGCGGGTCCTCTTTTTTCTTAACGAATTCGGCTACAGAACTTACAGTATCAAAACTCTCCCCGATGAATGCCATCACTAGTTCCTTATTTATCCTTAACGGTTTCACGTAATAATCCATCTTCTCTAGGTTAGTAAACCTTCTATAGATAATTGAGCCATATACCGCAGAAGCCACATCGAAACCGCTACCTATCCCTTTTTGTCTCTCGTAATTTGCTTTCTGAGCTATCTTGTGCACCTCGTCAGGGTTATTCCCTCCGCTTAAAAGGGAAAAGATGCACGCTGTTAAGGCGACCGTTGCGGCTGAAGAACTACCTAGACCGCTTTTTCTACCGTTGATTATGAACTCTGGGTCGTTGATTAGCTTAACATGAAATTTCGGTATATTGCCATACATCACTCTGAACTGGTTTAACACACTTTCGATCAACTCATTTCCTCTACCTTTAAAAATCCCGTATGATGTCTCAAACAAGTTCTCGTTGGAGATGTTACACTCGGCGTGAACTCTCTTGTTTACAGCTATCACATGACCTATTCCTCCAAACACTACGGAGTAACTGCCTATCCATAAAACTTTGCCTGGTGCACTGGCTACACTTTTTATCTCCTTCACCCCTATTGTAGTTATGGAGTTTATTCAAAAAAGGGATAGGCTGATATTAACTCTAATCTCTCAATCCGGTCCCGGAGGGATAGATGCAAACACCCTTTTCTCAGCACTCTCTGTATACATGGACAGGGAGTCAATGCAGAGAAGTATAGGAGACTTATACTTTAAAGGTTACATAAATGTTCTTAACAATGGAGGAGAGATCAGGTACTTTGCTTCAAAGCAAGTAAGAGACGCTATGATCTCACTCGAGGTGCAGAAATACAGAATAGCAAGTTACGTTAACGAACTAAGTAAAAAGAAGGACGAGATTATACAGATACAAGATAGGGCTAAGCAGTTAGAAGAACTTAAGAACGTGGTGACAAAAGGGTTGAACTTGATCTCAATAGGGCTGATAAATCTCTACTCATCACTGCCTGAATTGACATTGCCTGAATATATAGAAAGTATTCAAGCCCTTACAGATGTCTTAGGAAAACTAACAAAAATAGTAGAACCATCTTACAGTAAAGAAGATCTTGAAAACATCCTGAAAATTGTAGAAAGATTTAGAGGAGAAAAAGATTACAAGTTATTAAAAGAAATGGTTGAAAAAGTAGAGAATGTTTCAAATGAAAATAAAAATACTTAAATAGAATGTGAAAGTTTTTATACAAGCGGGTTATACCATTTATATGTATGAGGAGTAAAAGAGACCAGCTTGAGATCATTAGTGACATTCTAGACCTTGTTGAAAAAGGGCACACTGCAAAATCTGCTATAATGAAGGATGCAAATTTAAGCTTTACTATACTGAAGAAGTACACTGACTATCTAATCAGTAAAGGATACCTAGAAGAGACTGAAAATGGTTATAGAATTACTCCTAAAGGAGACAAAGTGCTAGAGAAATTAAGAAGGGTTAGAGAACTAGAATTTAAATTAGCTGAACTTATTAATGAGTTATCAGAAGAATTATAATATATGAATGTGATTGAATTATTGACTTTTACAGTTGTAGTAACATCTGGAATAAACGGACTTTTTCAATACATATTACTTAATTCAAAGATTAGAAATCTAGAAGAAGAATGGCCTAGAATAAAATCCTTAATGTCTCTTATTTCATTTAAAAAATTTCTCGATGTTGTATCTGCAGACGAGGCACAAGATTTACTGGATGAATTAATGGTAGGTTTAAGAACACAACCAGCATTAGATTTAACCTCGTCCTTTGTTGAGGAGAAACTAACAAACCTTAAGGGTAACCTAAAGGCTTTGCTAGATACGTTAAATATAGTAGATGTTGTAAATACATTTTACACTCGTATAAAACACTACTACTCTAAGGGAATAATTCTAAACGTTGTAGCATTGACCTCTCTAGTCTTGGTTTTTGTGCAACCCTTATCTCTTCTCTTTCTAGGGTTAAGCTTAGGTTTTGAGATAGACTCTCTTCTGTTTCTCTTCTATTCATTTTACTACATTGAAAAGATAGAAAAAGTTAAAAATACTCTAAAGAAGTACGTTAAAAGCTGACTTTTTAAAAATTAGACATGCTTGATTGAATCTTTCTAGAACATTCAGTTAAATCATGCTTTAATTTTTCCATATAGTTAGATATAACCTCATAATAATATTTTGGTCTCCCTATCTTCTTTTCATCCCCTTTCTCCCTCACCACAAGCCCTACATCTATCAACTTCTTGAGGCTGTTCTCGACAGTAGTCTTACTCATCTTCAGCATTGCTGAAAGTTCCTCTGATGTCACTGGCTTTCCCAGTTCTATCAATTTAAATAAACAGTCAATGTCAGTATCGGATATCTTATAGCAACATCGTATTACTTCTTTACTAGTTTTCAGTTTCTCGCTCATTGATATAATTACAACTTTTTCCTTAATAAAAATTTATCAAGTTTATACTGAATTTTCTACAATTTCAAATTCTTTTACATTATCAAAATTTACAATACATTCTTTTAATCCTTTAGTTAAGAAAGAGAAAAGTTTGGGATAAATATATGGTTTACCATCTAAAAGGACATAAGCAAAAGGTAAGTCTATTTCGCTCTCAGCCTCCTTATATTTGCAGAGAATCTTAGGCATAAAGGTATACTTGACTTTTTTCTTGCCAAGAAGTAATTCCTTAATCAAGAGAGCAGTGCTGTCTATCGTGAACTGGTCTTTTCCTAAATTCCTCTTCTTAGCTTGAGGGAAATTATCGGAGAGGAATTCTTTTGTTCTGCCTCTCGGAGGATGATCTCCAAGAATTCCTCCAATAATTATAGCTTCATTTTCCGTCAAATCTTTCCTACTTAACTTTTCCTCTGCAAACGGATCTAATATTACCACCTTAGTAGGGTCTAATACTTCATGAAACCTCTTTTCAGTACTAGGTATACCGTCTATCTTTACGCCAGTGATGAGCACATAATCACCTAAAATATTATAAGCACTTTCATACTCGTAAAGGATCCACTTAGACAGCTCAGGCTCCAAATGTTCAATTATGACTTTCACGTGAATTAAATTAGTATGAAGGGATATATCGTTTTTTTGAGTTGCCGTAAAGGCGATATCAGGACTAAGTCTAAAGAGTTCCACCTAGAGGAGGGTTTCTATGCTTACGTCGGTTCTTGTGGGGCGAACTGTGCTAAGAGGGTCTCCAGACATATGAGTAAGGAAAAGAGGAAAATGCATTGGCACATAGATTTTGCTTCTTCAGAACTTTGTGAAGTAATAGCGGTTCTCGTTCTCCCTTTAAGCGAGAAGGAAATAGTGAGAAGGCTCGTCGATAAATACGAATACGTGATAGGTTTCGGTTCCTCAGATGATACTGAATACCCATCTCATCTATTTAAGGTAGACATGATCTCCTTCTTGAGGTCTATTAATTCCTTAGTTAAAGATTGATGTTTTAACGCAAGTCTATCCATTTCCGAGAACCAGTATACGCCCTTCCTGAAAAACTGTAAATATACGTGTTTAAAGTCGTCAGAAACAACGACCTTGAGTAGTTTAACTCCCTCTCCGAAAATCTGGGCGAGGATAAAGTCTATCTTTTCCTTGTCCAGCGAAGTATATACATCTATGCCTTTCACAACCGTAACCTCTATTCTTCCTCTCCTTTTGCTGGTCTGACACAAGCCGTTGACAACAGTGTTCGATAAACCGTGAAGTTTATATACTTTGTATGTAAGTTTAATTACAATGCTTAAACCTAAAGAAGTGTGCCAACGCTTAGGAATATCATACCGCACACTACAGAGCTATGTTAAGAAAGGATACATAAAACCAGTAATACTACAGAGTGGAAAATGGAGGTTTAGAGAAGAGGACGTCGAAAGACTCATGGGTATTGTTAGAAAGAGGAAAGTAGTATTATATGCTAGAGTATCATCAAACACACAAAAAGACGATTTAATAAACCAAGTTAAGTACCTAGAGGAGAACGTTAAAGAATACGACCAAGTAATAACTGACATTGGATCTTCATTGAACATGAAGAGGAAGGGATTCATCAAGTTGTTGAGAATGATACTAAACAACGAAGTGTCAAAAGTCGTTGTAGCCTACCCGGACAGACTAGTAAGGTTTGGCTTCGAGATACTTGAGGAGGCATGCAAAGCACACAACTGTGAGCTCGTGGTGCTAAACAAAGAGGACAAAACACCAGAACAAGAGCTAATAGAAGACTTAATCTCCATCTTGGTATCATTCAGCGAGAAATTGCAAGGAATGAGGAGTCACAGATATGAGAAGGTGAAGAATTGTGTCGAAGAGCTTAAGGCTTAAATCATTCCAACCGGAGGAGGAATACGTTTACCTAACGTACTCTCTGAAGAACGATAAGAAGGAGGAGAGCAAGATATTACTGGAGAATTACAGAGTCCTATTACAGAAGGCTTTAGACTGGTTATGGGAGAGGACTAAGATAGAGAGAAAAGAAGTGAAAGGCAAGAAAGCCACTAAGATCAAAATAACCCTGCCTAAAAAAAAGGAAGTGTACAAGAAGTTGAGGGATGAGTTAGAGAAAATCAACGTTTTAGCTTCACATTACGTAGACAAGGCTATAATTGATGCTTACTCAATATTAAAGGGGTGGAAGAGGAGGGCTGAAAAGGGGCAAGCGTCATTAAGGAAACCAACACTGAGGAAGGTTTACGTTAGGGTAAAGTCGACACTTAGAAAGGTTGAGGGCGAAGAAGTTAGGATTACAGTAAGACCTTATGAGTATTTAACCTTCTCTTGGTCTCGCACTTGGTTTTCAAGGAGGGTTGAAGGACTTGAGTTGGGTGAGCCCATAATTAAGGAGGATAAAGTTCACCTACCATTCCGTTATAAATTACCTTGGTTTACTCCCCTAGATTTCCTAGCAATTGATAGTAATCTTTACACATTAGACGCTTATGATGGGGAGAAGTTCGTTACATTCTCCTTGAAGGAGTTGTACAGTCTAAAATACGGTATGGAGTTGAAGAGGAGTAAAATACAGTCTTTTGCTTCAAAGCACGGTAAGAAAGGGAAGGAGTTGATGGAGAAGTATTCTCATAGGGAGAGGAATCGTGTGCTGGATTATGTTCACAAGTTTGTGAATAAACTGTTGGAAATGTATCCTGTGACGACTTTTGCTGTTGAGAAGTTGAATAAGCAGTCAATGTTCCAAGACGCTGATGACAAGCTGTCTAAGAGGATTTCAAGGACTGTGTGGAGGACTATACACCGTGTGCTTAAATATAAGGCTCCCTTATACGGTTCTTTCGTTAAGGAGGTGAGCCCGCAC
>Ga0081529_122944_pt1 | contig 35611 bp, 28 predicted proteins | sample EchGeymetagenome_FD_71012 | JGI IMG/M metagenome (GOLD analysis project Ga0081529, IMG submission 71012) | Ferrous microbial mat and aquatic microbial communities from Echinus Geyser, Yellowstone National Park, USA - transect B T=78-80 C v2... ...
AGGTTTTAAGGAGACTTAGGGGCGAGGGCAGGGTAGTCACAATAGCAACAGGCAGGGAAATCGAGGGCAGATTCCTGGTGAGGGAACTTGAGACGTACGGCATACTTAACCTAGTGGATGGTTACATGACCTTAGGCGACCTAGGCCCCCAGTACGGCAAGGACGAGCTACTTAGGAGGATGGTTACGAGGTACAATAACGGCAACCTTAAAGGGTCGGTCTACGTAACAGACCACCCAAGGGACATAACCATATGCAGGGAGATAGGCCTACCAAGCATAGGGGTATTAAACAGGTGGAACAGAGGGTTAAGGGCAGATAAGGTGATTAACAACCTAGAGGAATTACCGGAAGCATTAAGGGAATTAGAGGCAGGTATCAACTAAAGGAATTATTGAAACGATACCGGAGTGTTAGGGATAAGGCATGGTGTTAGGTAGCATAATCTTAGGATTTCTCTACCTAACACCGATATGAATAAACCGCAACAGTTGCTTATTACATGGGCTAGTGGTAATTGAAAGGAGAATAATGAAGACGCTTAAGGAGTATGAGAGGGCGGGGAGGTTCGGCAGTATTGGTAAAGTGCTGGAGAGCCTTGTTGATAAGGATAGGACCGCGGCCAGTGATTATGGCCTAGGTGAGTTCATGGGCAGCCCAACGCCGTAGAGGGTGATTAAAGTCTCCTAGAGAGTGACATAGTGATTAATTCAACTATGGTGCTGAACACCTATCTGAGTTACCCACGGAGCCCTGGATTGGGAAGCGGTACGCCTACCAAATCCCAGCATACTGGGTGTTAAGAGCGGTGATTAGGAAAGGTATGACGTGAAGGCTGAGGATGCGCTCAAGGTATATTAAGATTTCGTAAGTATTAACCATAATTCGCCGACGTATAAAGTATTGTATAGCTCCTTTGTTATCGAAATCTGAACTACATATAGGTTACCTATCTTTTGGGTCGATGCAAGAACATAGAATGAGGATTCCATAATACCTATAGAGAATAGTGTTACATTATAAGTCTTACCATCATATGTTATCATGTAATTATATTCCCATCCACCAGTATACGTTACATTCTCCGGCTTCGGAATAAGTACAACCTTTATACCGTTTTCTTGAATTTTCTGGGGAGTAAAGTCAAAACCCTTATAGTATACGTGTAAGATAACGTATTTATATTGTGCATGGCCTATAGCTACTGTACTACTATTTATAAATGTGGCATTTAATATAAGTTCCTTAGAGAAGTTATCCAAATCTACTAGGTAACTCTCATTCATCGCTATAGCATGCATATAGAGTCCTTTTGCATCAACTAAGATTCTCTCGGCGTAACCTAATACGGTGGTGTTTTGAACAGTAGTGGAGTTATTAGCGATGCCTCTTAGATCATGTTGAGACTGCCCGTGGTTAAATATGAGATATAAACTAGCAGAAGTGATTAATATAACAATAAGAATTAGGAAGAGATTCCTAAAATTCATCAATTTCACTAAATCTTTTCCCACCGCCGTTTATCTTGCTTAGATTTAAAAATTTCCCTTAAATTACTTAAGATAATGCGGGCTATGAACCTAATGGGGGTAATAACGAAAGTGAATAGCCATTATGGGATTTTCCGTTAAGTATAGCCTTAAAAATTTAAGGTAAAATCTAAATAACCACTTCTAGTTACGAATGTTACTTATGTTGATAGATTCGCAGTCAATTATCCGCAATAATCTCAAAAGAATATTGAAAAATGATTATGTTTGGTTCTTACTTGTTTCCTGCTGTTGTGTGGTTGCTTGTTTGATTGGTGTTTCGTATATTTTTCCTAGTAGGTCGTATAGTGTGTTAATCCTCTTATTTGTGTTGGCTGCATCGTTCCTAATTTCGCGGAATAAGCCTAGCATCAACACAACTGGTCCTCGGTGGATAATTTCCTACCTTCACCAACCATTTAACCAAAAATAACACACGAATTTTTAAAAGGTTTGGCCACGAAAATCCACCCCTACCAGTGGTTTCAACATAGTCTTTGGAAGTAACCTGAGGGTGACCATTGCGTGTCTTAGGACATACCCCTCATAACCGACCCCTGGCGGGCCCGGTGGGATTCGAACCCACGACCTACGGCTTAGGAGGCCGCCGCTCTAATCCAGGCTGAGCTACGGGCCCAACTATACTCGTTGGTGCGGGGGTTTATGAATATTTTCCCCTCATGTGGAGGCCGCAACCATGCACCCTTAACTTGGCTTAAAGATCGCCAAAAGACTACCCCCAGGCCTGTACGGTTCCCAGGGGCTTGAGTAAGCCTCCACCAGTCTCCAACCGGCTGCTGATGCTAGTTCGGTTAACTCACCCAGTGTGTATGGCCTTATTGATAGTTGGGCGTTGGCTATTGGCCTTAGTGTGTAGCCGTTGCTGCCCCTTGCGTAGTAGGTCCATTGAATCCTGGCCCTGGCTGAACCCTCGTCATACTCGTACCTCTGGATGATTAGGTAGCCGCCTAGTTCATTAATTATGCTCCTGCCGGCCACTTTAACATAGTAATGCCTATCCACGGTGTCTATGATTAGTATTGAGCCTGGCTTGGCAAGCCCCCTGCTCTGCCTTAGTATTGACAGGTCCGTGTCGTAGTCGTAGTAGCCTATTATCGTGGTGTATATGAATAATATTGCATCGAAGGGTGCGTACCGCCCAGCAACACTGCTCAGTTCCCTTGCATCACCAAGCACGAAGACTACCCTATCCACAACACCCTCCTTGACTGCTCTTTCCCTGGCCTGCTCTATGAATGATGGGGATATGTCAACGCCAACCACCTTGAAGCCCAGTTTAGCCAGTGGAATCAATAACCTACCCACGCCACACCCAACGTCAAGCACCCTACCACCCCCAACCCCCCTACTGGCCAGGTAACCAGCCAGCTTGGCTGCCAACTCCTCACCCTCCCTAACCATGGTCTCGTCGCCCAGTATCCTTGCGTATAGGTCAGCCCCCCTGATGAAGAAGTCCGCTACCCAATCCACTGAATTAATGCCTTGTTGGGATAGTAATAAGCCCTTCCACTAATTAAACGGGGAATACACCAGCCTGTAATTGGGAAATGTTTTAAAGGGGTTTCCCATCGGGTGCCTGTGCCTAGGATTGTTAGGATTAGGATTTGGGGGACTAGTAACGATGCGGTGGATGCCTTGGCCAGGGACATTGTTGGTATAGCTAAAAAGCTTGGCATTAAGGTTAGGGGGCCGGTACCGCTACCCACCAGGCGACTTGTGGTTACGGTTAGGAGGGCACCCAGTGGGCAGGGTTACCACACGTATGACCACTGGGAGATGAGGGTTCATAAGAGGATTGTGGACATGGATGCTGATGAGAGGGCGCTTAGGCAGTTGATGAGACTTAGGATACCTGAGGATGTTAAGGTTGAAATAGAGTTAATTGGCTGATTTTAAACAACACACGCCCCCTTAGCCAACCTAGGCTTCAAGCTCCTTCTCGGTGGCCCTCCTCTTAACGGCCCTGTCGAATACGACCCAGTTCCTATACCACTCCTCATTAGCCCTCCTAAGCTCTGTGAGTATGGCCTTAGTGAGGTCCCTGGCCGTGACCTTATCCACGTTGGCAAATGTGCACTCAACCCTCCTGGCGATCTCCCTAGCCTTATCAATGGGTGCACCGGCCTTAAGTATGCTCACCACCACCTTCTCTATTATGAAGGGTTCCTCGGTTCCATCCCTCTTAACCACCACTGATACCATACGTTAACCTCTAAAGACTAATTAATAAATATTTCTACATAATACTTACATTAAATTCTACCATTATCTTTACATATATTTAATTGGACCAGAAAGCCCTTGTCCTGACGTAATCCCTCTCAGCCTCCATTATGCGCATGAACAACTCATCATCACTGTTGACGCCGTCCAGTATCCTCCTAACCGTGGCCGTGCCCACGCCGTAGGCTGAGAGGGCTATTATACCCCTGTAACCGTGGTCCATTATCACCCTGGCCCTCTCCCTAAGCTCATTCAAGTACTCCTCCTCGTCTGGGCTTAGCTGAAGCCCCCTCCTAACCCTCATCACCAGCTTGACTGCCCTATCCACATCCTCGTCCCTGTACTTAAGCAGGGTGAGGGTCTTCATGCCACACCTAGGGCACTTGAGCTCCATCTTAACCAGGTCACCAACCCTACCCGTTATATGCCAGCCGCACCTTAGGCATAGTAGGGTGACCTCCTTGCTCATTATCCTCCTCTTAACCGAGTCTATTATTATGTTGCTCGGCACCTCATCACCAATTATTGACCTAACCCCCAGGCCGCCCATTATCATTAGGGCGAGTTTAGAGGGTCTCCTGGCCACGAAGGTTAACTTAATTGAGCCATCCTTAACGCCGCTTATCAACCTGCCCAACGCCTCCAGGTCAAGCTTATCTATTATTATCTCGTTAACCACCTCATCATCTAGTACAGTGCCGTTGTACACCCTAGCCAGCCTATCAATGTTCACGTCAACCCTACCCTTAGGTAAAATACCCATCCTCCTAGCCACCTGGATGAACCTATACCTGTACAGGTTACTGTTCTTCACAATGTTCCTAATAACCTCCCTAACAAGCCCCTCATCCTCCTGGAGGGCCCTCTTAATGACATCTGGGTTTATTGGCCTAGGGGTCTTCACAATTACCCTGTACGGGTCCCTCACGTACGACGTGGATATGGCTAGTCTAGCCGTTAGGTAGCCTGTTAGGTATAGGCCTAGGGCCTCGTTACCCTTAGTCCCTAGGCAGGAGTGGATGACTATCAAGTTGCTTGAGTACTCGACAAGCACCTCACCTGGGCCTGGGTACACGCCCCTGAGGTCCCTTGCCAACTCCGAGGCGTCCTTAACAAGCTCCTCAACCCCCATTAACCTAACCCTATCAGCCCCATTAACCACACCCCCACTCAACAGTACCTTCCTTAACCCACAGACCTCTTGGGCGACTTGGTATGAGACTGGTATCTCGTCCCCAATCCACTCAGGCAGCTCACCCTCCCCACCCCTCAACTCCTCCAGCATGACGACACCCTCCTCGTTGTCTATGGAGAGGACCCTCCATAGCCTACCCGCCAGCACTATGGCCTTACCCTGCTCGAGTGTCAATGCGAAGTCCTCATCCAACTCCCCTATTGTTGACTTGTCGGTGTAGTTAACGGCCTTGAACCTCCTCTCGTCGGGTATCATTGAGACGTTTTGGAGGTAGTATACCCTCAACCCCCTCCTACCCTTAATGACGCCGTCACCGTGGTTTATCAGCCTCAGGTCCCTTGACGCGAACTCCACAAGCCTCATTAGGTCGCTAATGCCTAGGTTTGAGTATGGGTGCGCCCTCCTGATGACCCTGTAAGCATCCTCAACAGCAACAGAGCCTCCGTGGTCAAGTATTATGCCAGTCAGTTGATGCAGGAGGACGTCCATGGCACCGGCGTGGTATGGGTAGTCACCCTCAGGCTCACCCTCAACAGCCCTCCTGGCTAGGACAAGGGACTCCAGGTAGTCGTCCACCGTGGTGGCGAAAACGTGCCCCTTAGCCACACCACCCACCGTGTGGCCACTCCTGCCAACCCTTTGGATCAACCTGTCACTCTGCCTTGGGCTCATGTACTGAACCACGGCCTCAATATTGCCTATGTCTATGCCCAATTCTAGGCTTGAGGTGGAGACCACGGCCTTAACCTCACCACCCCTAAGACCCTCCTCAACCGCCTCCCTCCTCTCCCTGCTTAGGGAGCCGTGGTAAACCTCCGCCCTATTAACCACCTTCTTGAGTTCAGCGCCCAGTAACTCAGCCATGTCCCTAGTGTTGGTGAAGACTAGGACTGAGCCACTGTAGTCTTTAATCACTCCCCCTATTGCCTTAACCGAATCCTCAACCTCCGCATCGGGCCCCAGGTAGTGTATGGTGAGCTCCATTGTCCTGGAGACGTCGTTTACGTTAACCACCCTAACCCTCCTACCCACCCCACCCACCAGTGATGATACAAGCTCCAAGTCGCCCATGGTGGCTGATAGGGCTATCCTCTGGAACTCCCCAGCCAACTCCACGAGCCTCTCAAGCCCCACAGCCAGTTGAACACCCCTCTTACTGCCGAGGAGTTCATGAACCTCATCGATTATGACCCAGCCAACTCCCCTAAGCCAATTCCTCATAATCGGCGATACTAAGAGTATTTGAAGGGTTTCTGGGGTCGTTATCAATATCTGGGGTGGGTTCCTCCTCTGCCTACTCCTCTCACTGCTCGTCGTATCCCCATGCCTAACAGCCACGGTGAGGCCGAGGGCCCCTCCTATCCTCCTTATCCTCTGCTCCAAATCCCTATTAAGCGACTTGGCTGGGGTTACGTAAAGAACCCTAATGCCATCCCTGTAACCGGAGTTGAACATCATCGAGAGCACCGGCAGCAACGCCGCCTCAGTCTTACCTGTACCCGTTGGGGATGATATGAGGACGTGCTCCCCAGTGAGCACCACCGGTATTGCTAATTCCTGCACCTTGGTTGGCTCCACGTAGCCAAGCGCCTTAACCGCCTCCTTAACCTTAGGATGCAGCAGGTCGAATGAATTAGGCACCATGGGGATTGTTCAACATCCCTTAAAAAACCTACCCCAGTTAACCGGCCGTGAGGGTTGAGTTCAAGGAGACTGAGTGGGGTAGGGTGGTGCTGGTTAATGGCGTTGAGGTGGGTAGGGTGGTTGACAACGTCGTCTCCCTGGACGTGTACTCGCCCCAATACCCCTGGGAGGGTGATAGGCTGGACTTGGGTTGGGCTGGTTCACTCATCTACAGTAGTGTTAACCTAGGCGGGCACATCATGGAGTTGATTGGGCATGAGCACGATGGGGTGAGGGAACTGGTGAGCATTAGGATAATACTGAATGGGGAGGTTCCTGAAGGTGACTTGGCGTCAATGATAATAGACGTGGTGACTAAGTACATGGATAAGGGACTCCTAAACCTAATAGAGTCCAGGGGGACTGGGGCCCGTGGTTGAGCGTGAACAATGCGGCTAGTTTTATATACACCGGCCTAACCATGCATTGGTGCTTTGGCTAGTCTTCACCACAGGCGCATGCAACCTGAGGTGCAGCTACTGCGGTGGATCCTTCAACCCAAGGATCGTCCCCTGGAGGGTAAGCTACAACCCGGTTAGGCTTAAGGAGCTTATTGAGGGGGACCCTGAGGCCGTCGTAGTATTCTACGGTGGTGAGCCACTGCTTAACCCAAGGTTCATAATGTGGATGATGGATAACGTTAAGGCCAGTAGATGGGGCATTCAAACCAACGGCACGTTAACCGAACTACTGCCGGCCAGTTACTGGAGGAGGATGGACACCGTGCTCCTGTCCATAGACGGCAGGAGGGAGGTCACCGATGCCCATAGGGGGGTTGGGGTTTACGATAGGGTCGTGAGGGCTTTAAGGAGACTTAAGGCCATTGGCGTGGGGAGGGTTATAGCCAGGATGGCGGTCACCAGCCTCACCGACATATACCTAGACGTAACCCACCTACTCGACTTGGGCTTCAACCTAGTTCACTGGCAGCTGGACGTCATATGGGATGGTAAGTGGGACCTATTGGGGTGGGCTAGGTCAAGCTACCTACCGGGCATTAGGAGACTCACCCAACTGTTCGTAGGCAGGTTGAGGGAGGGGGTTGTGCTCGGCATTGTGCCCATACTTGGTGTACTATCGGCCTACCTGCATAAGCCCTACACTGGGCCACCCTGTGGGGCTGGCTATAGGTCAGTGGCGGTTTCCACGGATGGTAGGGTTTTGGCATGTCCAATAGCCGTTAGGGAGGATTGGGCGAACCTAGGTAACGTTAACCTAGGCTTCAAGGTGATGAACATTGAGGATCACTTACCTGAAATGTGCAGGAACTGCGAGTATAGGCGGTACTGCGGGGGTAGGTGCCTATACGCCATTAAGGAGGGTGAGAGGTATTGGGGTGTCGATGGCGTTAAGGCTGTTGACTACGTGACCAGGGAAACCATAAGGATAATACTTGAGGCTGGGCCCGAGGTTAAGGAGCTTGTGGATAGGGGTGTTGTTAAGGCCAGTGACCTATACTACGACCCAATCCTAGACTCAACGGAGGTTATACCATAAAGCTTAATACTGGGCACGTACATGCAGTTTATGATAAGTCAATTAAGGGGTAGGAGCCTACTAACCTGGCTGGACTACACACCACAGGAAGTCACCTTCCTGCTCAACCTCTCCAGGGACATGAAGGAGAGGTACTACCTTGGTGAGAGGGTGGTTAACGTGCACCAGGGTAAGACACTCCTACTCATCTTCGAGAAGCCCAGCACCAGGACTAGGGTTAGCCTTGAGGTTGCTGCATGGCAACTGGGCATGAGGACTATTTACAGTAACCCCCAGGAGCTTCAGTTGGGTAGGGGCGAGACCATTGAGGACACGGCGAGGGTGGTCTCAAGGATGGTTGATGGGGTTGCGGCGAGGGTGTTCAGCCACACAACCCTAGTTAGATTCGCCCAATACTCCCAGGTACCCGTCATAAACGCCCTAAGCGATGAATGCCACCCAACGCAGGTCCTAGCCGACGCCTTAACGCTTTGGGAGGTTAAGGGTAGGGTTAATGGGGTTAAGGTTGCCTTCGTTGGTGATGGGAACAACAACATGGCCCACAGCCTAATTGCAATAGGGGCTAGGCTTGGGTGGGACATCAGGATAGTGGCGCCTAAGGGTTACTGGCCGAGCAGGAGGTACGTGGAGGACGCCGAGGATGTTGGTAGGAGGACTGGGGCCGTGTTGACCGTGACGGATTCAATAGAGGAGGGGGTTAAGGGCGTTGATGCGGTATACACCGACGTGTGGGTTTCAATGGGCATGGAGAAGGAGGCTGAGGAGAGGATGAGGATCTTTAAGCCCTATCAGGTTAACCAAAGCCTAATGAACATGGCCGGCGAGGGGGCTGTGTTCATGCACTGCCTACCAGCCCACAGGGGCCTTGAGGTCACGGATGACGTAATAGACTCACCTAGGAGCGTTGTTTGGCAGCAGGCTGAGAATAGGCTACACACGGCTAAGGCGATACTGGCAGCCTTAATAAGGTGAACCCTTTTGAAGGGGGTAGGATTCCCGTTTAAACTTTTAAAGAAACTATATCAATTTATAGGCCTTAATCATGAACTGCCTGACCTTAGGCATGGCGTTCTCAACGTGCCAAACAGGGTTCACGAAGACAATCAACCAACCCTTATCACTCATGTTGAAGAAGGCGATTTTGAAGTTTGCGTATTTGATGAGGATGTAGTTAAAGGGGCCGAGGAGGTCATCAGAGAGCTTTCGAGCCCTTTGAGCAACCTCGAGGAGGCTTAGGACATTTCTAAGGGATTTTAATGTTAATGTTGTTGGGAGGTGGTGGATTATTGGGATATTATTGGAGTCTATTATGGCAGCTCCAACAACCATCTCCCCATCAATCAACTCACTGAGCATAAGCTTCTTAAGCTCAATCTGAGGTGTCGGCTGTTCCGCAGTCTTAGTATCTGGTGATACGTAGATTACAATACCTCACCACCCTACTAAATATTTTACACACTCTGCTTAATAAACTTTTGGTTTCAAGAAGATGCGAACCGAATCATGATCCAGAGGGCCTGCGGTAACGCTTATTAACATTCAGCTTGAACCCCTTTAAACAATGGTTGAACCCATCTATGAACAGAGCATCATTGGCAATAGCAGCATGCTGGCCGTAATTGGTGGTAGGGGTGAATTGAGGTACCTATTCTACCCAACTAAGTCATTCCCCCAAAACGTACATTCATCACTACCTGGGGTGTACAGGAGGGGGTGGTTCAGTTGGCTCACGGACTGGGGTGATGTTAGGCAGAGGTACGTTGCCCCAGGTGTCCTGGAGACTATATTCAAGGAGGGGGATGCCTCAGTTAAGGTAACTGACTTTGTCCTGCACAGTTCTAATGTACTGGTTAGGAGGTTCGAATTCTCAATACCCGGCGACTTCAACTTCATATACTACACCTCACCCCAGTTATGGGAAACCCACACCGCTGATGCAGCCTACTTCGACGAGAGGAATGGGGCCATTGTGGTTTACAAGAGAGGGGTTGTTATGGTGGTTGCAGGGGATAGGATACCGGGTGGGTACCAGGTTGGTCAACTTGGAGCCACCTCAGATGCATTCGCCGACGCGTACGATGGTGAATTGGGCATGAATAAGCTGAGCATATACGAGGGCTTTAGGGGGGTTAACTTCGCCCTAATGTGGAGGCTTAGGGATGAGGAGGCGCTAAACCTCTACATTATACTGGACAGTAACGAGGAGTCCGCCCTAAGGGAGCTATCGAAGGTTAAGTCAATGGACTGCTGCGTACTGAGCCATGGTGTCGCGGAGCATTGGGGTAATTGGCTTAGTAAGGTTAAGCTAAGCAACGCCCTCAACATTGACATGGTTAGGCAATCGGCCTACGTGATAAAGATGCTGCAGGACCAAGGCGGGGCCGTAATTGCAGCGCCCACCATATGGCCGGACTACAGGTACTGTTGGCCAAGGGATGCCGCTTACTCGGTAATGGCGCTTGACGTACTTGGGTATCATGAGGAGGCGGCCAGGTTCATACATTGGGCCATTAAGTCCCAGGGGGAGAATGGGGCATTCTTCCAGAGGTACTACGCGGAGCCCGGTCTCAAGGCCCCCTCATGGTCCTTCCAAATCGATGAAACCGCCTCAGTGGTGTTGGCAACCTACGTACACTTCAAGTTAACCCTAGATAGGCAGTTCCTCAAGGATGCGTGGACTATGGTGAGGAGGGCGGCCGAGTACCTAGCCTCAAACGTCACCAGTGAGGGTTTTACAACACCAACCGTTGGGCCCTGGGAGGAGCACTTGGGTGTGCACACGTACACAAACGCCTCAGTCTACGCAGCACTATCATCCGCCTCATACCTGGCGGGTGAAATCGGCGATAGGGGTAAGGCTGTGGAGTGGGGTAAGTATGCATCACTGGTTCGGGCTACGACACTTAACAGCGCCTGGAATGGGAAGTTCTTCATTAAGATGATTAAACCCAGGGTTGAAATCCCAGACTCAAACACCCTAGGCCTACTCTTCCCCTTCGCCCTTGTTAAGGCTAATGACGAGAGGATGAGGGCTAACGTGGAATTCCTGGAGCACACCTTTAGGTATAGGGCAGGCGGCATAGGCAGAAATCCTGAGGATAGGTACTACGGCGGAAACCCCTGGATCATAACAACGCTTTGGGTGGCAATATACCACAAGTTAAGCGGTAACGTTGATAGGGCTAGGGAGCTACTGAAATGGACCCTGGATCACAGCACTAGTACTGGTATGCTGCCTGAGCAGGTTGATAAGGACAGGGGAAGGCCCATCTCAGCCATACCCCTGGCCTGGTCCCACGCAATGTACATAATGGCCGAGGTTATCGATGATAAGCTCTTCGAGACCATCACCCCACCCGCCATTGACTAACACCTCTCAGAGTGTTAGAGGTGTGTAAAGCTTATTAGGGGTTTAGGGTGATTGGTTTTAATGCAGGAATTAGTAACCAAGGCTGCGGTGGAGGAGACCACCGTTAAACCGTTGGTTGACCTCAGTAGGTTCAGGGTGCCGAAGGCCTTCACTAAGATAATCAACGACCAAAACATGCAGAGGACGTATAAGATGAGGTTTAACCTACCTGAACCATCCAGGGTAATTAAGGTATCAACATCAGTTTGCCCAGTGTGCAATAAGACTATACCAATGGTGGTTTACGAGCACGATAACGTGATCTGGCTTAAGAAGACGTGCCCCGAGCATGGTCAATTCCTCGACATATACTGGGGTGACGCTGAACTGTACTACTACTTCCTCCAGTGGGATGACCCAAACTACATAGGTAAGGGCCTTGCTAACCCGAACACAGACCAAAGGTACTACAATGAGGTTGACGGTTGCCCCTTCGCCTGCGGCCTATGCCCAGCCCACAAGACCAACACGGTCTTAGCCATAATAGACGTTACCAATAGGTGCAACATGAAGTGCCCAGTTTGCTTCGCCAATGCAGGTGTGGCTGGCTACGTCTACGAACCCTCACTGGCCGACATTGAACGCATGATGAGGATACTGAGGAGCCAGAGGCCATGGGCACCCAATGCGCTTCAGCTAAGTGGAGGTGAACCAACCCTCAGGAATGACCTACCTGAGATCGTGAGGATGGCTAAGAAGCTCGGCTTTGATCACGTTGAGGTTAACACGAACGGTATAAGGGTGGCTAATGACATAAACTACTACAAGGCGCTGCTGGATGCAGGGGTGTCGACGCTATACCTCCAGTTCGACACAATAGACCCGAATAATAAGGGTGTGTGGAGGCATAGGCTATACGACTCCAAGGCCTATGCCGAGTTGAAGAAGAAGGTTATTGAGAACGCCAGGAAGCTTGGCCACAGGTCAATAGTTCTCGTAGTAACCATGGCCAAGAATTACAATGAGAAGGACATAGGCAAGATACTGGACTTCGCCATACAGAACAGGGACGTGGTTAGGTGGATTAACATACAGCCAGTGTCCTTCTCGGGTAGGGCTAAGGAGTATTCACCTGAGGAGCTTAGGCAGTACAGGATAACCATACCAGACGTGATAATTGAAACTGAGAGACAGACCAACGGTAAGATAAGCAGGTGGGATTGGAGGCCTGTCAACTGGCCTGTTGCCCTGGGTAAGCTTGTGGAGGTGTTGACTGGTTCACCTAAGGCCCTCTTCACCAATAACCCAGTCTGCGGCGCCTCAACATTCATATACTACGACGAGGATGCGAAGGACATGGTGCCCATAACGAAGCTCGTAGATGTTGATGGCTTTGAGGCTGAGATATGGAACATCTACAACGAGGCCGTTAAGGGTGGTGTACACTCAGCCATAAGTAAGGTTAAGGTGCTTAAGCTGCTTAAGTACGTTAAGCACAGGGCGGTTAAGAACCTACTCGAGGATGTACTGCTTAAGAAGAGTTACGAGGCTCTGGGTAGGTTCATGTTTAACATCGTTGGATTAGGGATAATGCACTTCATGGACACCATGAACTTCGATGTACAGCGTATACAGAGGTGTGACATACACTACGCAGTGCCTGATGGTAGGATAATACCCTTCTGCACCTTGAATAACTTCCACAGGGATAGGATTGAACACAACTTTAAGCTGGACGCTAAGGACTGGGTGAGACTGCACCCAGGCAAGTTCGTAACCGGCTTTGCATAACCCGATATAACCACCGTTTGTTTAAAGTTAATTTTTTAATACCACTACTCAACATTCACCTGTGGACCCTAAGATAATATTACTAATCGGCCTGGCCCTTAACGTGATTGGGTATGCAGCCTCCATGCTAGGCTACACCATAGCTGGGTCAATAACCTACGGCGTAGGCTTAATAGCAGCCATTGTAGGGGTGATTAAGACACCCAGCAGTGAAGACAAGAATGAGGGTAACGTGCCCACTGAACCAAGCCCAAGTGATATTAAGGGTAGGGGGGTTAGGAGGCCGGGTGAGGAGTATTGACGCTCATTATACCGGTCATCAGTGGTACCAAGGGTGGCACCGGCAAGACAACCATAGCCGTCAACATGTCCGTGCTAGCAGCCTATAGGCTAAGGTCCTCCTCACCATACCCAGTGGTTTTGCTTGACCTAGGGGTCGACAACGGCACAGCCTCTAAGGTGCTTCTGGGCTCGTTAACAAAGGTCAATTACACTATGTCTGACTACCTCACGGGTAGGGTGAATAACCCACTTTACACTCTCTACCTTAAGTCATGGCTAATAGGCGGCGATGAAATGAGGATAGTCTTCTCAGTCCCAGGTAACGTGGTTGAAGGCGTCCCACTGTTTAAACTGAAGTATGCGCTAAGGACGGCCATGGATTACCTAAAGCCAATAGTCGTGTTTATCGACACTCCATCACTGGGCTTCACGAGGCAGTTCCTGGAGCCCATAGTCAGTGAGGCAACCCACGTGGTGCCCGTGGCAACAGTGGACCACAGTTCAATTGAGTCCCTGGCCTCAGTGGTCAACTTCATAAGGGGTGTTAAGGGTGGCATCAATGTCCTACCACCCATATTAAACATGTTTGACCAAAGATACCCAGTGGACCCAACCACGGGTAAGGAGTGGGTTAAGATAGTTGAGGAGTCAGTGGGCGTTAAGCCATACACAGTGGCCTACGATAAGTTGATGTATACTGCCAGGCAGGCGATGGAGGTTGAGCTGCTTAAAATAGCCCCAAGCGAATCCCAGGCCGTAATGGACCTTGTCAAGTACTTCAACGAGGTCCTTTGGCCACTCATCAATAAGTAATTTAAGCGCAAATGCACAGGCGGCATTAATGATTCTACTAGCCCTAGTGGTAGCTGCATTGACTCAGCCGCAGTTAATTAACTTAACGATCTCCTCGTTTAACATTACCATCGGGTCTGGGACACCCATGTACGGTATCCTATTGGAACCCAACTCAACTTACGTAACCATGGTTAACGGCCCAGGCCTACTCTACATCCTAGCCAACTCGTCAATCGTGATTAAGGTTCAGGGCAAGGACCTGTTGATTAACGGCTACGCATTTGTGAGCATTGGGGTTGGTGAGCGGGAGGTTAACATAATCAACAACCATAACTACTCGGCTTATGTATTCTACATGTACCAGCACAACCAATCAGGCGGCATACCATACACCCATAACCCAATTGGCCTAGCCGACTACGGCATAGCCCTCTACTACGGTGAACCCCTGCTAACCTACTCATACACCACCAATGAGGCGCTGGGGGTGGTTGCCATAAGGAGCCTTAGGGCCTTCGACCTGGGTAATGGGTGCGGCGTCAACGTTAGCGACGATTACGTTGACATCCAGCTTAACGCAATCATGAGGGCTGGTGGGGGTTACTACCTACTCCAGGACGTGGCCATGTTGAATGGCACGGGGCTGACCATCATAGATAATGTGTGGAACATGACCTCCCAAAACGCCACGTTAAGGGGCATCTACGGCCTTGGAACCACGGGTAGTTTTAACGGTGAGCAGTATTACGCATACAGCGAGTACGTGGGCTCCTTTAAACCACCCATCAACCTAACCCTAGCCATAGCCGTCAGTGGCCATGGATCAGCGTACGTGGGGTTCGGCTACAGTGCAGGTAATGGACTGGTTTGGTTCGATAATGTGACTATTGCAAGTGTTGGTGAACCTAGGTTGATTGTTAACGGTTCAGGCTACGTTAAACTAGGCATACCAATTGACCTTGAGTTAGTTATAACAGGGCCTGTATGTGGGATAGTGGCGTTGATTAAGAGCGCCAACGTGTCCTTAACACTACTCCGCAGTGTCAACGGCTCGCTCTACCCAGTACCCTACGCCTGGGGCATCGGCACATTAACAGGGGAGACTGTGGCTAATGCAACCGCCTCACCAACCAGCGGAGTTGCTGTTGACGTAAGCAGCGGCGCCTACGAGTACCCTGGGCCGGTTTACTACTACGTGCCACTACTGATAACTACGATTAACGGCTCAAGGTCTTTAATGGTGCCTAGGGGCTATGTGATTAGGCTAACTCTAGGTGAACCATTGGTTAACGGTAGCTTGATGGTTAGGCCAGTGGGCTACGTGGTCAACGGCACTCTCACCGTGCATGTTAACAACTCGTCACTGGTCATCAATGGCCCCACCATTATTAAGGAAGCCTACGACGTCCTATACAGGGTTACGTTAATAGGAGTTAAGGGCAATGAAACACCCACTGTTCAATGGTACCCAATGGGGTACGTGATTAGGCTCAGTGAGCCTAGGTACATGGGCCCATTGGCATTTAATGGGTATCTAATTAACAATAGGACTCTGGTGAGTGCCCCCAGCATTAACGTGACTATCAATGGACCATTAACCATCAAGGTCCTATGGGGTAGCGTAATTAACGTATATGCCTTAACCGCACTATACGTGGCGCCACCGATAATATCACTAGTCATCGTCATTGTTAACCTGCTCACCGTCAATGGCCTGCTGAAGGGACGTGGTGATATGCAGCGTGGGTGAAGTAAATATGCTTGAGGATATGTTTTAAAGCCTGCCATTAGGCAATTTGCCATGATCATCAGGAATGTTAGGGAGGAGGAGTGGGGTGAATTCATGAGGCTGCTGGAGGTTAGTTATGGTTTCCCAAGCGGCTTCTTCCCAAGGTACTACCCCTACCTCTACGGTGAGGGTTGTAGGGATTACTCATCCTTCTACGTGGTTGAGGATGGTGGTAGGCTCGTCTCTCATGTTGGCTTGTTTAAAATGAACGTGGTTAGCTTGGGTGTACGGCTAACGATTGGTGGTATTGGGGGTGTGGCCACGTTGCCCAGTGAGAGGGGGAGGGGGTACATGTCCATGCTCCTTAACCACGTGATAGGGGTTATGAGGAGGAGTGGGATACCGTTATCGGTGCTGTGGGGTGATAGGCAGAGGTATGGGGCCTTCGGCTGGGAGGTGGCTGGGCAGAAATACTCACTATACGTAACTGAACGTTCAGTGGGTAGGAGTGGTGTTAAACCCCTTGAACTGGTCATGGCCCAGTGGGACGACGCCCTACCAACAATGGCGATGCACTATGAGTCGATACCCATTAGGGTTGAGAGGAATTGGGAGTGCTACAGGGGGTTTCAGAGCCTAGACCCAGCCGCATTGGGTAACCCACCGATGAGGGTTTGGATTAGTGAGCATGGTTACTTAATCAGCCAGGGGGAAGGGGATATTAAAGATCCCTTAGGTAGACCTAACGTTGTTGAGGTTGCCTCGTTAAAGGGGCTTGAGGCTGAATTAGTAAGCGGCTTCATGAGGGCTTCAGGGGTGCGTAGGGTCATAATCCACGTTAACGCCCACGATGAGGGTAGGCTCAGTAGGCTACTTAGAATAGCATCCTACTACATGGAGTTACCGGAGGGTGTATTTAGAATAATTAACCTAAGCCTACTACTCAAGGCCTTCACGAGGCTCCTGTCGGATAGGGCCCAGGGGGTTGGGTTGAGGGATTACGAGGTTACCCTTGGCCTCAGGTTTAATGATTATGTGGATAAGGCAACCTTATTCGTGAGGGGAGGGGTAGTTGACATCTCTCCAAATGAGGCTAGTGGCAATTACGTGGAGGTTGATGAGAGGGATGGCGTTAGGTTAATACTCGGCGGCCCCATGGGGCCTGTTCCAAAGCCACTTAAACCACTGATGACGCTACTACCAATCCCGATACACGTACCGCTCCTCAACTACGTCTGAGGCGGCTATATAGCTTAGTTATTAGCGTGGGGAAGGTTTTTTAAAGGAGTCGCGTATTTGACTTTTTATATGTCTAATGATGCCTTAGGCGCCATTAATGAGGGGAGGAGGGAGGCAATACTTGTGAATTCATTCCTGGGGTCATTAATGGCCTCAATGACGATGTCAGCCATAATCATCGCGCTACCCGACATACTGAGGGGCATCGGTGTCAACCCAATGTCGCCGCTGGGCTTCGCATCAATGATGTGGCTCATGTTCTCATACCCATTAATGGTGGCGGTGGCCGTACCCATAGTGGGTAGGTTATCCGACATGTACGGTAGGGGTAGGATGTTCACGATAGGCGACGCAATATTCACAGTAACGTCCACGCTATTGGGCATAGTACCCGGCTATGGCTCAGTGGCAGTGGCCCAGATGATAGCCTACAGGTTTGTTCAAGGCCTAGGTGGGTCAATGATGTTCACCAACAGCGCCGCCATAATAACGGACGTCTACCCACCCCACAGGAGGGGTGTGGCCATGGGCATAGTTAGCATAGCCTTCAGTGCCGGTAGCATAATAGGGTTGGTGGTGGGTGGTGTGTTGGCTGTGGTTAACTGGAGGCTCGTCTTCCTGGTTAACACCCCAATAGGCATAGCAAGCACCGCGTGGGCCTACGTAACGGTATACAGGCTGCCACTAGGCTTAAGGAGGGTGAGGGTTGATTACCTAGGCGCATCCATGCTGGCTGCATCACTGGTCCTACTGCTACTGGGCATAACATTCGGCATGCTACCCTCAGGCAACTCAATGATGAGTTGGGGTAGCCCAATGGTACTTGGGTTAATAGGTGGTGGCCTACTGCTAATGGCACTACTCATACCCGTTGAGATGAGGACTGGGGAGCCGATACTCAAGATTAACCTGTTCAGGATAAGGCCATTCACATTCGGCGTGTTGAGCGCACTATTCCTCTTCCTAGCCCAAGGCGCCAACATCTTCGTACTCTCACTACTCCTGCAGGCAATATACCTACCAATGCACGGCGTACCGTACTCAGAAACACCACTACTGGCCGGGATATACCTAATACCGAGCAGCATAGCCAATGCTGTATTCGCCCCTGTGGGTGGTAGGTTGATTAATAGGTTTGGGGCCAGGGTTGTCTCAACGATAGGCGCCGTATTGCTCGGCGTGAGCTTCGAGTTACTAACCCTACTTTCACTCAACTTCAACTACACGCTGTTCGCGGCTGACCTATTCCTAATGGGTACCGGCTCCGGGCTATTCCAATCACCAAACCTAGTCTCCATAATGAGCTCCGTACCCCAGGAGGATAGGTCAGCGGCCTCGGGCTTAAGGGCTAGTATGCAGAACATTGGCCTACTAATGAGCTTCGCAGTATTCCTAACCCTAATACTAGTCGGCTCCGCTACAGCCTTATCCACATCAATCAGCAGCGCACTGACTAAGGTTGGCGTACCCAGTGACGTGGTCAGTGAGTTAACCAGGATACCGCCGGCATACGCATTATTCGCAGCATTCATGGGCTACGATCCAATGAAGTTCCTGATGAGCCAAGCCGGCGTTGATTTACCGGGCTCAGTGTACGCTGCGGTCACCAAGCCCACATTCTTCCCAAGCGCCATAGCCCCAGCAATGGCCACTGGCTTCATCTACGCCTACCACATAGCGGCGATTATGGCCTTCACGGCGGCCATTTTCTCGTACCTGAGGGGTAGGGAGCATATCGTGCACCAGGTTAAGTTAATTGAAGGTCAAAGTAATAGTCAAAATGATAAGAAGACTGCGGATTCGGATAATTAATCTGCAAACTCGCCTGTGTTTTCAAGGACCCTATAGCCTGGTATTGAACCTAGCCTCCTCTTAAACTCGTCACTCTTAAGCATGTTTACGAAGACCCTGACGCTGTCCTTACTTAGCTTGCTAACGGGCACCACGAAGTCGTACCTCTCCCAGGCTAGGGGTATGAAGTCTAGCCCATACATCTCAGCCGCGGCCCTAATCCCAACACCTGCGTCTGCCCTACCCTGGGCCACCGCTGCGGCAACAGCCGTGTGTGTCCTGGCCTCGTGGTAGTAGCCCTGTATTGACTTCGTCAAATCCTCAAACTTAACCCCAACCTTGGCCGCATACTCCCTAAGCAGCCTGTCGAAGAGGAACCTGGTCCCAGCCCCCCTATTCCTGTTCACAACCCTGAGCTTAAGCTTAACCAAGTCCTCGAAGTCCCTGACCCCCATTGGGTTACCCCTGGGTAGTATTATGCCCTGCTCCCTCATGTAGCCCACCACTAGTTTAACCCTACCCTCACCGTACTTCCTCACGAAGGGTTCATTATACTCGCCCGTCTCCTCATCAACCAGGTGCACACCTGCCACGTCAGCCTCACCCCTAACCGCCGCCTTAAGCCCCTCCAGTGAACCTATGTTAAGCACCTTTGGGGTGACCCAACCGGGGAGTATTGGTAGTAGGGCTGAGTCTAGGGCAATGTCGTGGCTGCCCATTATGTAGAGGTTCGCTGGCCTATACTGCTGGGTGAATAACTTAACCTCAACCCACTCCCCCTCCTCCAGGAAGTCCCTGTTCTCGGGAACCTCAATGTAGCCCTCGGCGTAGGCTAGCGTTGATATCGCCCCTGACTCAGCCGGCAGTGGGTACGCCTTTACACCATTCTCAGTCTCCACTAGGCTAACTGGGTTAAGCCCCCTCCTCCCCCTAGCCCCCTCAACCCTAACCGCCACCTGGGCCCTAACTGTGGCTTGGCTTAACGTGAGGCACTGCATCTTGGCCAGTATTGGCTTAACGATTATGTTGAATATCATTAATGCACTGCTTGGGTAGCCTGGTAACCCAACTATCAACTTCCCCTCCCTACTAACCGCAACCACGGTTGGCTTACCCGGCTTAACGTTAAGCCCATGAACAATAACCCCAGGTGGGCCGAACCTATCAAGAACCCTGTAGCTTATGTCAAGGGCACCGGCTGATGTGCCGCCTGATAGGAGCACTATGTCGGATTTACCTAGGGCACCCTTAATCGCCTCCTCCATCTCAGCCTCATCATCCCTCACAATGCCCATTAAAAGCGGTTCACCGCCAACCTCCCTGACACCATGGGCTATGGTGTACGTGTTTATGTCGTATATCTTACCCATACTTAACGGTGAGCCTGGCTTAACCAACTCATTACCCGTGGATATGATGGCAACCTTAGGCCTCCTGAAGACGGGCACTTTATCAACGCCCACGGCCGCTAATACGCCAACCTCCCTCTCCCTTATCAACGTGCACCGCCTTAAGGCAAGCTCACCCATCATTATGTCGGAGCCGGCGGACATTACGTTATCCATGGGCGTCACGGACCTATAGATCGTTAAGTAACCACCCTCAGCCTTAGTGTACTCAACCGGCACCACGGCGTTAGCCCCAGGTGGCAGTGGCGCCCCTGTGGCTATCTCAACGGCGCTCCCACCCTCCACCGTGGGTAACTTTGAGTCACCTGCATTGATGCTTAAGCCACTTAACCTAAGCTTAACCGGGTGCAGTTCATCCGCACCGAAGGTGTCCTCCGCCCTAAGGGCGAAGCCGTCCATGGTGGCCCTGTCGAAGGGTGGTACATCAACCCTGGCGTATACGTCCTCGGCGAGCACCCTCATGTAGGAGTCCTCAAGCGCAACGTACTCAACCTCAGTGCCCTTAACGAAGCTTAGCACGGTTGATAAGGCCTCCTCGGGCGTCTTAAGTTCATGGAATATGACCCTCTTGGGCACGGTAGCGAGGAGGTTAAAGGTCCTTATAAATCATTCCCCCTTAATCAGGGGTGCCTTAGCCAGGTTTGTTAAGCCCACGAGCAGGACCACGATTCCTATGAGGGTGAGTAAACCACCAAGTATAATCACCCCAGCCGCCAGAAGAACCGGAGTCACTGGGGGTGAACCTGGGGAACCATAGATTACGAATATGTATGATACTGAGGCCACGGCCAGGATAAGCCCAACCATGGTTGCCAGTGAACCGGCCTTAACAAGCCCATTGCCGTAATCCGAACCTAACTTGTATGTTACCGCGAACACGAGGAGCCAACCAGCCAGGTTAATCACAGAGCCTATGACGCTGAACGCCAATGCCGACGCCCTAACTAATGGGGCTGGGGTCTGCATAACCATGAAACCAGGGACCCCGCTGGTGTATGAGCTCTCCAGTTCCCTAACCTCATAGACAATGCCCACCACTGAGAATGGTATTGAGAGTAACTGCAGGATTGCACCATAGGAGCCCAGCATGTAGATGTCCCTCAGGTTGGCTAATCGCCTAAAGCCAACGTACTCCAGCGATGCCGTTACGGCTATTATAACGGCATTAGCGGCCGTGAAGGCGTATAATGATGACGTAAGCCTGTTCAGGTAATACTGAAGCTGTGGTTGGCTGGCTGTGATACTGACTAAGTAACCTATGAAAAGGGCAACCAGCACAACTGTACCAACTAGGTAAATCAATACGGCGTTTCTCACCATTAAGACACCACTGGCAACACTCATTAATGAATAAAGACAATGAACTTTTTAAGCTTTATTCTAAACCAATAATGTGCTAAGCACCTAGACTCATGAGGACTAGGCCCACGTAACCATAGCCCTCAGCCCAATGCGGAAAGCTTATAACCCATTAGCCCATGAATGTAAACAGGGCCGGTAGTCTAGTCTGGAAGGATGCCCGCCTCGCGTTGCTCCTTGGAGCACTGGATCGCGGGAGATCCCGGGTTCAAATCCCGGCCGGTCCACCATTCAACGCTTAATTACCGGCGCCTGACCCCTGGGTATGGGTATTGGGTGTAGTGTTGGTGGTGGCGTTTCGCTTATCGAGCTTGCAGATACCTACGGCACACCGCTACTGGTCTATGACCTTAATAGGGTTGAGGCGAATTACAGGGCTTTGGTTGATAATACTGGGGCTAGGGTTTACTACTCAATTAAGGCCAACGGTAACCTAGCCCTGCTTAGGTTTCTAAGGAGCCTGGGAGCTGGGGCTGATGCATCGTCACCCGGTGAAATATACCTGGCCCTGAGGGCTGGGTTTAGGCCAGGGGACATTATGTACACTGGGAGTTTCCTATCCAACACGGAGATTGAGTATGGCATTAGGGCTGGGGTTACGTTTAACTTCGACTCAATTAGGGCCTTTGAGAGGGCGCTGGGGCTTGGGTATGAGCCTAGGTTAGTCTTCTTCAGGGTTGACCTGGGCTATGGTAGGGGGTTCACCCATGGCGTTACGCTCGCCGGTGAGGATAGTAAATTCGGCATGTTCATTAACGACGCCATCGAGGCTTACAGGCTGGCCAAACTCAAGGGTGCCGTTGAATACGGAATACACGCAATGATGGGGAGTAACGTGCTTGACGCAGACTACTTCCTTAAAATAGCCAACCTACTTAGGGAGAGCGCCAGGGTTATTGAGGATAAGGTCGGCGTCAAGATAACCCACTACGACATGGGGGGTGGCTTCGGCATACCGTACAAGCCCGGCGAGCCTGAACTGGACCTATCCAAGTTAAGGGGCCTTAGGGGCTACTTCCCAGGTGAGTTGATTATTGAACCAGGTAGGTTCATTGTCGGTAATGCAGGTTACCTGCTTGTGAGGGTTACTGAGGTTAAGAGGAAGGGTAGGAAGACGTATGTGGGTGTTGAGGTGGGTATGAACATCCTAATTAGGCCAATGCTATACGGGGCCTACCACCACATGGTGAACTGCAGCAACCCAAGTGGGGACGTTGAGGTTGTTGATGTTGTTGGGCCAATATGCGAGAACACGGATAAGCTAGCCGTGGATAGGGAGTTGGCCAGGGTTAGGGAGGGTGACCTATTGGTAATACTGAATGCTGGGGCTTACGTGTACTCAATGAGCAGCAACTACAATGGTAGATTAAGGCCACCTGAGGTTGTGGTCTACGGCAGAAACCACGCCCTGGCTAGGAGGGGTGAGTCGCTAGAGGACTTGGTTAAGGGACAGGAGATACCGTGGTTCATTAAGTGAATCAGCGGCGCCGTGGGTACTAGGCACCCACTAAACCCACAAAAACCCGCCTACCCCTAAGCTTCAGTTGAATGGTGTTGCTGCTCATGCCCACTGATAAGCCTGTTACAAGGTCCTTAACGGTACTGTTACCCATGTTCAACACCGCTGGGTTAACCCTGACCCTAACCACTTGGTCGCTGTGGGAGTGGTTTATCACGAAGATTAGGTTGTCACCACCACTCCTCAGTAGCCTAACCTCAACGTAACCAGGCATCGTTGAGTCAACCTCGGCGTAGGGTTGAACCTTAGCCATGTTTAAGACGCCGTATATCAACTTATCAACCCCACTACCGGGGCCGAGGTTTTCGTAGGCCAAGCCTATGCTAGTCCCCACGTAGATTGCCTTACCGTTACCGTAGTCGTTAACCACTATGGAATTCCTGGTACCATTAACATTGCTAACGCCGATGACCTGCGCCTTGGTGTTAAGCCAGCTAACATAGTTAACGCCGGTTATTAAGTCGCCTATGCTCAACCCCGGTATTGAGGGGTTTATGACCCTCAACTCCGCCCTCTCAACACTAACATAACCCTCCTCGAACCCGCCCAGTACGTCACTGAGCCCGTAGGCCGGGGTTGATGAGTCTATGTAGCCGTCGCTCTTTATTGAACCAAACCTTGAATCCGCTATTAGGTATCCGCCACCGTTAACAAACCTCCTTACTCCTGACGCTGATTGGGGTGTAAGCACGAGTGATGTCGGTGCAATCAACACCTTATACCTACCAACATCACCCCCCTCAACCTGCCTAATGGAGACTACGTCAACGTTGTAGTTCCCGTTGAACAATACCCTATACACACCCAGTATTGCCCTCGACAGTAGGTCGCTGCTGTGCCTTTGGGCTATCCAAAGCCACTTATAGGCCTCAATGTTGTACAGTATGGCGACCTCACTATTGATTAACCTAGCACTCAGGAAGAGGTCGCCGTACTCGTAAATCACCTTAGCCGTCTCCCCAGCCCTCTTAGCCTTATCCGTCAATGAGCCGTCTGGGTTCACTAGGCCGTATCCACCTGACTCGTAGCCAAGCATCATTGGGTACCAGTGGTATATGTTAATGCCCTTAGCCTCATGGGCCACGGCCTGCCACATCCAGAGTGCCACGTCATCGGGTGTTACTGGTTCAGCCGCCTTAAAGCCGCCTATGCCTTGCCCAGCCTGCAACTCGCCAATCCAGTACTGCCTACCGTTGGCTGCGGCCGCCGACCTGGCTATGTCAAGCACCAGTGCATCCAACACGTGGTCAACCTTAACCCTACCCGCGTGCTTGGGGTAGAATGAGGTGCCCCAGTAATCCACGACACTGGCCATTTCCCAGTCGTCAGGCTCCCCGAAAAGTGGGTTACCGAACACTGACGTGCCCCCGTGGCTGTGGCTGGCCACCGGGTGCTCCTTATCAACGCTCTTAACCACCTTAACCCTCCACTCCAAGTCCTCCCTAAGCTTAGCTATATTGAAGGTTAACCAGTCCAGGTTATCCCTGGCGAAGTGCAGTGAGACAAAGCGGGGTGGCTCCACGTCGCCGATGTCCAGGTAGCTCCTATGCCACGCCCTGTTAAGCGCCTTAACGTCACCGTAGGTTAACCTTAACCAGTCCCTGAACCTCCTCTTGGAGTGTTCGCAGTAGCAGTATAACCCACGCCAACCGGTTGGTTGGTAAATCCATTGGATTACGTTGGGCTCGCTCCAAAGGTCCCATGCGTAGAAGTTGGGGTACCTCACCACCGTTTGTGCCAACCTCCTCAGGAATTCCTCGGCCCTAGCCCTAACCCCAGGGTGGTCTAGGCAGACTCCTGGGCTGCCCTGAGGCATTACCTGGCTCCCTGACTCTGAGACGTAGAGTGAATCCGGGTGAAGCTTGGGTAGCCAGTCTGGGGCGAATTCAAGGTAAACCTGCAGGATGACCCTAAGCCCCACTTCACCGGCAACCCTAAGCAGCAGCTCAACGCCACTGAAGTCGTACTCACCGGGCCTTGGCTCCGTATCCCTCCAGTTAACCCAACCCCTAACGTACCTAAACCCAGCATCCCTAATCCTACCCAGGTCCCTCCTAACAACCTCCTCATCAAAGGGTGGGGTTACGCTACCCACCCCATACCAAACCGACACTGGGAAGGACATTGGGTCTCGCTTAGCCTGGAGTTAATATGCGTTGACTGCAATACGTTGCAGCAACCACTTAAATAATAGGGCGCCCCAATTGCAACCGTGGGTGGGTCCCTTAGCTACTGGAGGGCTTGGGTTAACAATGCCCAGGGGTTGCTGAGCAGGATAATGAACACGCAGGCCCAGGGCATAGACAGGGCCAGTGACATAATGGCTAACGCCATTGGCAGTGGCCACGTCTGCTTCCTCTTCGGCTCAGGGCACGCCGCAATACCCGTAATGGAGATGTTCCCCAGGTATGGCTCAACCCTAGGCTTCATACCCATCGTTGACCTGCCGTTGGTCTCATTCCTAAGGATGGTTGGTGACTTGGGCTACCCCCAATTCGACTTCATAGAGAACTCCCCCGAGTACGGGCGTAGGATAATGGAGAACTACAGGGTTCACAGGGAGGACTGCGCCCTAGTCTTCTCACACTCAGGCACGACACCAATATCCGTGGAGGTGGCCATCCAGTTCAAGAATAGGGGTGCCCCGGTGATTGGGGTAACGTCACTGGTCCACGCTAAGTCAGCTAAGCCCAGGCACCCATCCGGCCTAAGGCTCCATGAGGTAGCCGACGTGGTAATAGACACAGGCGTCCCAGCCGGCGATGTGTCATTAACCGTGAAGTCCACTGGGGGTGAGCTGCGCATCGGCCCATTATCAACCATGGCCTTCGTGGCCGTGGCGAACGCGCTATTGCTAAGCACAATAGAGAAGCTGATCCTCAGGGGCTATGACGTAGTCACATTCCCCGTGAGGGGCTTTGACCCTGATGCTGACTCCAGGATGAGTGAAATACTGAGGAGGCATAGGGAAATCTACGCAAGGCACCTAGCCACCGGTGACTGACCAGGTGCCGGAGGCTGTGGTGGCCATTGACGTGGGTGGATCCAAGATAGCCTCAGCCGTGGTGACTAGGGGTGGGGTTGTGTTCAACTACAGGGTTCAGGGCATTGATAAGAGGGGTGGGTTACACTCAATGTCACAGTTAATCAACATAATTAGGCTCCACATTGAGGAATTGGGTGAGCGGGATTTAATCGGCGTGGGGGTCAGCATCCCCGGCATCGTTAAGGAGGACGGCTCCGTATGGGCACCAAACATAAGGGGTTGGAGGTGGGTTAACCTAGCCTCATTCATAAGGGGCCGGCTGGGCATAGGCAACGTTACGCTGGTTGACGATAGGGTTGCCAACATAGTGGGTGAGCACTGGATGGGTGAGGCTAAGGGGGCTAGGAACGCAGTATCGCTCATACTTGGCACCGGGGTGGCTGCCGGGCTCCTGGTGGATGGGAAGCCAGTGAGCGGTGCTAGCGGGGTCTCCGGCGCAGTTGGCTGGTGGCTGCTTGGGAGGAACACGCCAAGGCGTAGGTCAGCTAGGGGCTTCCTGGAGAGTGAGGTATCTGGCCCGGCATTGTTCAAGAGGGCCCGAAGGTACTGCATGAGGATTCGTGATGAGGGGTGCCTAAGGGCATTGAGCCAATGCAGCCCGGGCGACGCGGAATGCGTGTTTAAGGCCTTCGATAACGGCGTGAGTGCCATTGGGGTTGTTTTGAGGCGTGAGGCCTCTATAATAGGCGTGGTGGTGGCCAACATAATCAGCATCCTAAACCCTGAGGTCGTAGTGCTCGGCGGTGGCCTTGGTGTTGAGGTTGGGAGGAGGTTCATGGACGTAGTCATAACCACGGCCAGTAGGGTTGCCCAACCATACTCACTTAGGGAGTGCAGGATAACGGTGTCTAAACTGGGCTACCTATCCAACATCTACGGGACAGCTAAGCTGGTTATTGACACCCATGGGTCTTAGGCCGGGTTACCGCCTTAGCCTCATGAGCACCGCTATGATGGCTATGGCCAGCACCATGGCTGCCAGTAGGCTAAGCAGCACCATGCTGTTTACGATTGGGAGCTGTGTTGGTGGGCTTGGCCTAGTGTACAACGCCCTAATGGATACATTACCGTTAACAACGACTTTAATCGTCCCGTTGCCAACCATGGCAACCCCACCACCGCTGACCACCCACCTGCTGAACCTGTATTCCCCAACCACCCCAGGCACCTTTATTATGGCTGTGGAGCCGTTGTAGAGCCTAAGCCTCAAAGACCCTTCAACAGTCTCGTTGATTAGGTTAACGAGGGCGTTGGCGCTCACGGTGATGGGTACTGTTAAGTTACCTGCCGTGGCGGTTACGGTTAGGGTGTAGGTTGGGGGTGGGTTTATGGCTGTGGTTAACCTGTACCATGCTAGGTAAACCCAGGTTGGTACGTCACCGGTCCTGCAGGCCCTTAGGGTGGCTGGGCCCCAGTACTTCGTGACGTAGTCCTCGTCTAGGAAGCTCATGTAGTAGTGGTCGCTGTCTATCATGTGCATTATCATCCACTCCACTATTGAGGCGTTGGCACCCAGCCTAGTCCTATTCTGCAGCCAACACTCAAGGGCATCGTTGGCCATGCTCCACATTAACTGCTGGGTTGGCGTTGAGTCCCATATGGCCGCAGTCCCCGCCCAGGTCTGGGGTGGGATGTAGGTTAGGTTGTAGACCACGCCTGCGAGCTTAACGGCCTGGCTAACGGTAACAGTCTCCAGCACCCCAATGGCCTGGGTCTGGTTGAGGTAGTTAAGCAGGTAGCTGAAGAACAGGGCCGCCAGTGGGGGTGACTTGGACATTATTATCCAGTTCTCCCCATCCGTGGCCACCACGTCTACGCCGCCCGGGTGCTCAATACCCCTAAGAACCAGGTCAACGACCATTAGCCTTGCGTTTAACTCAGCCTGGGCTGGGTTATTCTCGTTGTTGACTGTGAAGGAGAGTAGGTTGCTCATGAAGGTGTCCCTGAACAGGACGGTGACCCTGGACCCGTTGACGGTTATGGTGTAGGGTACGTATATGCCGTGCAACTCCCCCTCAGCCCCATTATACTCATACTGCTGGTCAAGGACAACGACCTTAACCCCAGCCCCGGCTAAAAGTGGAACCAACTCATCACTCCACCACATTTCAGGGACCCAGAAGACGGTTGAGTTAACCCCGAGCACAAGCCTGGTCACCTCAACACCCAGCCTGGCATCATCGCTAAGCAGCCCAAGCCACTGGGGGCCGAAGTAGGTTACTAGGAAGCCGGCTATTGGGTGGTCGAAGAAGCTTGTGGCCAATTCAACCTGCCCCCTACTTGCCACATCCCTAAACATCCAAATAGTCTCGTTAACCAGCTGCATGTAGGGGTTGGTGGGGCTTAGGGGTGGTGTATAGGCTAGGCCACTGGGCGTCTGCTCATAAACCCCGTACCTCAACCCATACCACCACTGCCACAGTAGGGGTGGGGACAACTCAACCGTCCAGTGGACCAACGGGTACTGTGAAAGCAGGTAAGCCTGAACATAGTAGACGCCGTAGTTGAAGTATGGCTCAAGTTCACTGGCCCAGACGTGGTAGAAGGCGTATGGGGTACCCGTGTAGACCCCACTGGGCGTGTAGCCAGTCCCCTGGTGGTCGTGGAAGAAGAACGCCACGTAAACCCTATCAGCCGGCTTGGAGACCGCAATGAGGCTAATAGCCCAAGCCTCAGCCCCATTGACCATTAACGTTGCCTTAACCAAGTATGCACCCGGTTGCACTGGAGCCGTGAAGCTAACGTTGAATTTACTGGTGCCTGGGGTCACCGTGACGTTGATTGCCCTTGACCAAGCCAACTCACCACTAGCCGAGTACAACTGCCCAAGGTCACTTATCAACTCACCGCCAAGGTACGTGAGGGTTAGGTTCAGGGTTGCCTCAACGGGCTGGTTTAGGCTGCTGGTCACGTTAATGAGCATCAGGCCCCGCATCCCTGGCAGGTAAACCACCCTATCCGTGCCTACCCACATGCTGAACTGTGACTGTTGGACAAGGCCCTCGCAGGCTTCGTAGAGTGAGGTTAGGTTGACCTCGGTTAGCTGGCTCTCGTTGAATGGCCCACCGTAAACCAGCGCCACGAAGGACACTGAGCCGTCTGGCTCAAGGAGGAACTGGGGGTACTCCACCCTAACCTCGAGGCCGCTGAAGTCTGACTCAAGCCAAACACTGTAGGTTGCGTTCAGGGGCTTTATGGCTAACACTAGGCCGCCTGGGTGGACTGGGTTGATTATGGCAACCCACTGGAGGTCCGGTGCACTATACCTAACCCAATTCTGCCACTCACCAGGCCCCCATAGGTAAACCTGCCCACCGTTGGCATAGGCCTGGTAATCATGATCCACCGTGGACCCGACAACCCCTGTGTCAGCTAGTGTGTAGCCTATTGGGGCCCAGTTGGGCGTTGGGTTGAGTGCAATGGGCCCCCTGTTGATTATCCTCGAGGCCCATAGGAAGTAGTACCTACCCCAGCAGAAGACCAGGTACTTAACCACGGTTAGGTTAACCCCACCCAACTGCTCATCATTGGTGACGTTTAGTGTGAATTCCAGCACCGCCATGGAGCCGTTGTTGAAGACTAGCCTATAGCCCCATTCACTGGTAGCTAAGGTACCGGGCCAATCCTCTGCAGGTATCCAATCGTAGAGTGGGTAGGAGTGGCTGAGGGCGCCCCTCGGCGGTGAGTACGCCGCCAATTGGCCATTGTTTGAGTATATTAGCCAGTTTGAAACCCTAACACCCCTCAGGTCTATGGTTATCAGGGCCACCCCAACGTTAACGCTAACCGAGCCCTCACCCCTTATAACGCTTATCGACCCATTACCAGGGCACCCCATGAATTGGGCATACTGGTCAACCCAACCAGGCAACCCCTGGGCTTGGGCAATCAGTATGTATGATGATGTAATGATTACTAGAGCCAGTAGTAGGATTTCAATGAACCTCATTAAACAAATGCATGCAACACCGTTTAATAAGCTTTACTTGACTGAGTCAGGTTCAGGAATAACCTTAACCATGCTTCACTGTGCGCCAAGCATCCTGGCGACATCATATATCAGCGATGGCCTCCAGTAAACCATGCCACGCTCCCTGACAATACCCACCACCCAAACCACGAAGAACACTAAACCCACCAAGTAATCCAGCACCTTAATCAATACTAGTGAAGGCGGTATCGACATTGTAGCCGTAATCAGCGGTATTGACGCCGTAGCAATCACTAGTGAAAGTACAGCAAGCACAATATACGTCGCTATGAGCACCAGGCCAAAGGCCAGGCTAAGGTAGGACCAGTGCTTAACGTAGTTGGAGTTAGGCCTCATTATCAGGCCTATTACCCCACCAGCCAGCGGTATAACCCAGGCTATCAACCCCCAATTCAACTCATCATCAGTAACCTGAGACATGGATTAACATAAAGACCCGTATTTATAAATATTGCTGTTTACATTTACCCACAGAGAGCCCCCTAACCCAAGCACCATTCAGGGCACCGCTTAACTGCTCATTGCGGTTTGGGCTGTCAGAGTCGTGGTAATGTTAATGTTAGTTTTACGTTCCTGTATTATGTGCTTAATTGACCAGTTACCGTGATTTAATGGGGCTAAACAGTTGCCTTGGGTTTTGGAGCGGCAGAGCCGTGATAACATTAATATTATCGCTACCCTACCAGTCCAAAACTCCACAAGCCAATACCCCACCTAACGCAATCAACAACAAAGGGTAGCGGCATCATCAATCCAATAATGCCAGTATTAATATTATCACGACTCTGACAGTCCAAAATTCAACGATCTCCCGGTACCTTTAGATCATGGCATGATTGGTATAGGTTAGGCGATGGTGTTTTTAAGTTAAAGCCTGGTAACTAATAGGATATCTCATTAGTGAGGAGTAAGGTAGTGGTGAACAAGATATGGAGGAAGAGGTAACGGGTAAAAGTATGCATAACCCTAAGATTTCAATAGCTAACTTTAACCGGTATATTAAGTCCTAAGCTAAGGTGGCTATGAGGTTTTGAAATAGGCGTTTTATTCATGGGGGATTTAGCGTTAAGTTAGGTGATGTTAGCGTTAATTACATCGTTACTTCCAGTTAGCTTGTACGGTGCAATGGAGTTATGGGATGGTGGAAGCTATGGCTACTGAGGTTACTTGAACCGAGGCTAACTGAGGGAAAGCTTCATAGAGAATACCCTGGAGGTAGGCATATTTCCTAGTGGGCTCAGGCCTGTGAATCTCACTGAGATTACAGTATCACTGGGCAAGTCGTACATTGACCTGGGGACATGTTTAACGATGAGTTCCTGGGCTTAATGCTATTCGGTAGTTGGGCCGTGGGGAGCTAGAGAGAATGGTGATGTTAATACGCTAGCCCCCTTCAATAGCTTGATGTAACCTTGACGTTAGGGCAGGGCCTACGCGGTAATCAGGAAGTTTATAAGTTAGCCATTAACTACCTCAGGGGCGAGCGACGCCATCAATAAGGGGTGACTAGAGGGGGCACGGTAGCTAACGACCAGCCCTCTGCTGACAACGCGGCTAAGTCCATAACAGCCGGTACAGGGCGCCAAGTTAGCCACACTACTCCTCAGTTGAACTCAGAAATTAGCAACTAGAATGCCCAGGAACTATTGTTAAGTGTTACCATGATGCGAGTGTAAGGCATATAAAAGTCATGAATAAAGGATTAGTGGGGTGAGGAGGTGGGGGAGGGGATGGGGAGTCAGGGCTAAACTGGTGGTGATGAACCCAAGATGACCCCCTCCCCGCCTTGAGGGGCGGGGTTTCACACCGGGGGTCTCGGGCGTTACCCCCTCTTTGGGGGTTACTAAAAACCCTAGCAAAGCTGGGATTAATAAACTTGACGCATAAGACCCCACGCAATGGGACAACCCCACCCCTAGAAGGGGCGAGACTTAACCATTGTCACGCCGACCCCAATGAACCCACCTCCTCACCCCACCTGCATATTTAATTTAACCGGTTTTTAAAGTTTACTCATGGGATAACTCTTCATTATCAGTAATTGAGGTTACCTAAAAGAGTAGAGTTAACCAATGTACTTAAGGGTTGCTCCCCACATTATTAGGGTGTTCCTGTATCAGGTGACTAGGGCATGCTGGTACCCAGCCACCATTGGTAGTAGGATGCTGAAGACTAGGATGAAGCTTGAGAGCCAAGCCCCAATACGCCTAGTCCTTGATGGGAGTAGTAACGCCACTGAGAGGCTCCCAATACCGTAATTGTACATGTAGCCCATTACTTGGCCCAATGCGGCTAGGGCAATAGTATTCATCATTGTGGCGATTAACGCCCTATTATACGGTGCCATTATCGCATTAAAGAAGCCTGCTAAACTACCGAGCAGTGCGCCAACGGGCTTAAGCACCTCAGTGGCTCCTAAAATGGCTCCAGCAACGCTGAAGGTGAAGCTCAACACCTGCCCGGCAATGTACTGCCCCATTACAGCATTAAAATCCCCATACATTACACTGTAAATATCAGGTAACGGAATCTGAGGAACACTAACACCCATTGCCCCAGCAATAGAAGCCCCAATGCTTGGGCCAATACTCATGTAGTAGGCTACAACGGCAGTGAGGATTGCCCCAATCACCACGCCGTAGAACTCCTCAACAGCCTCCCTCCTTTGCCCTGGCGTTGGTGCAGTGTAGTACTTGATGAAGCCCCATGCCAACTCGGCTGAGGCTATGGCAATCCCAATACCGTATGGGAGGCTGAGTAGGCTTGTAACACCCATGGTACTGCTCATCAATCGTTTTTTAATTAGACGTTGGCACCACACTCACTATGGACGACTTGTTAATGTAAGCAATACTACCATTACTAGCCTTAACCTTGTTTAACTCCTCCTTGATCTTCTCCAGCGCCTCCTCGATCATCTTCTTGACCTCGTCCTCGGTTATGGTCTTCCCTGCTACTGTCTTCACGAAACGCCTGAAAGTGTCAACGTCCCAACCCCACTTACTGGCAACCTCCTCAACAACACCCCTAAGCCCCTCATCATCAATGTACCTACTCGCCTCCCTAGCCGAATTAACAATGTCCTTAATACACTCAACAGCCTCATTCTTAACAACACCCCGCTTCACCAGCAACTGCCTAAGTGACCTACCGGCCAGCGCCTCAATTGCGGCACTGGCAATCCTCACCAATACACCACCACCGAGGAGTGCATCAGTAACTGCACCAATGACCCCACGGGCAACATCAGGAGCCGCACCCCTCAAATCAAGCAACCCACCCAAACAAAGACCATCGGGACTAAGCCTAAGAACAGCCTTCTTAGCCTCCTCTAAATCCACAGTGGAGTCCCGTTGACCAGGCACTCAACCACTAATACTCCCTGGTACTTTAAAAGTGTAGTGAGTTAATACACTTAATCATAACCCACACCTCCAGCAACCCCAATACGACACACTAACCACAAGCAATCAACCTGCCTAGTTGGGTTGCTTCGTAAAACTCTTGTGTTTGAATGGTGGGTTGTTATGTATCCTCACCTCCTCCTAATCATTACGGCTACTAGTGCTGCGGCTAATACCATGATGATGATTACGAGCGCTGTTATCATTGTTTGAATGATGCTTGGTGTGGTGAATACTGTTGTCGTTACCGTAACTGGTGATGTAGTGGTTACAGTGAATGTTGTAGTACTCGTCACGGTGGTTGTTGTGGGTGATGTAACGGTGCTAATTACCGTGGTAGTTACTGGTGAGGTGACTGTTGTAGTGACTAAACTGGTTACCGTTGAGGTAACGGTGCTTGTTGTTGTGACTGTGTTTGTGGTGGTTACTGGGATAGTATTAGACTGTGAATTACCTATACCAACAGTGGTAGTTGTGGCGGCCGTGATGGTTGCTGTCCAGTTCCATTGGTCGGTCACAGTGTAGGTGCTGATGTAGGTGAGCACTGCGGCGTAGACGTAGTAGGTGCCTGCTTGGCTGGCTGGGTAGGTGAGGTTGAACGTGTTGAGGCCTGGGTTTATGGTGAAGTAGAACACCTTGGATGGGCTGTAGGGACTAGCGAGGGAGGGGTTATTGGTGACCCAGAGCTCTATTTCACCCTGAGTCGGGCTGGTCACTGTACCGTTGACGGTGACCGTGACCACAATACTCCCGTTACTCGCCGAGACCTGTAGATTATAGATCCAGGGCTCATGCCTAATGAAGGTGATGAAGTTACTACCAGACTGGAGATTCACCGTCATGCCTCCCCAATACTCCGTGAAGTTAAGCCCAGTGTTCGGGTAGTGGTACACCTCAAGAGTGTAGGTTCCCGGAGCGATATTGTAGAAGTTCAAGTAGCCGCTTGAATTCATGAAAGCAATCTCCTTAAAACCAGAATTGTAAAGAACGCCAAGGACAACACCAGGCACAGTGGTAGCAGGCCTACCAAGAACATTAAACACCTGAACAGTCAAAGAAGACAAAGACTGTGGAGGTAGGGTAGTTGGTTGCTGAGTAGTTGCCACGTATAATAAAGCCCAATCAGCATAGTCCCAACCTGTACCCGCGCCTACCCCGAATACGTAGTTGCCGCTACTCGGTGGTGTGTAGTAATGGCCTAAGTTCAGCGTGAAGCTTGCCAACTGCCCGGTGTTTAGGTCCGTAGCAACGCCAGTGAGCGTGTTCGTGCTTGGGTCATAGGTCACTGTTATCTTTATCCAATCACCAGGCCTGGGCTGGAAGGCACCCGTGCCAATACCATCCCAACCGGCGAATGATGAACCAAGGTTTGGTGATGAGCTTGGGTTAATGCTTGGGTTATTACCGTTTGGGTTACTCACGATCCAAACATTCCACTGACCAGTAGCGCCATTCAAGGTATAGCTGGTCTGCCAGACTGGATCCCACTGAACCACTATGTACGGTGTTGAGCTCTGGGGATAGATAACATCACCCTCAACAGGCGATGGGTACTTGGTAAGCGTCCAATATTCCCCAGCCGTTGAAGTGTATGGTATTGAGTAGTTGTATTGTGGGCTTACGCCCCACATAGTTGGTTTTAAGAATAGGTATATTACGAAACCATCGGCGGGATTTGCAGTCTCTTCGGAGAAAGTGCTGACCATGGTTATCGTCACTGAACCTCCAATGTAGGTCTCGCTCCAAAACATGGCGCCTG
>Ga0081529_117621_pt1 | contig 35469 bp, 45 predicted proteins | sample EchGeymetagenome_FD_71012 | JGI IMG/M metagenome (GOLD analysis project Ga0081529, IMG submission 71012) | Ferrous microbial mat and aquatic microbial communities from Echinus Geyser, Yellowstone National Park, USA - transect B T=78-80 C v2... ...
TTAGCACAGTGCCATTTTCATCCATTACAGTTGCATTTATAGTTGCCTTATGAAGATCCAATCCAACGTACATGTGTGTTATGTCAACTGATTTCCTAATATCCTTAATCCTGCTCACATATTACTAGTTCACCGTATCATCAGCAATAGTAATGGCCATTTTTATTATAGGTTTTGCTTTTACTCTTGCCTGGCAGATAAAGGGTTTTGAAACTGCAGGAAAGAGCCTTTCAGGGCTAGACCTATAAAAATTTATTTTTTATTAAAAAGCAATAAATAATGATATGTTAGGTCTTTCTGTTTAACGAGTTCAAACCCTATTTTTTTCATATCATCTATAACTTCTTCCTTTTTAATCCTCCACGGTGGGCCAAAAACCCTTTTTTCATTAAAATCAAGTATAGCTATTGATTTGGCTATTCTTTTTAGGTTTTCAAGTATAGAATCTTTGCATTCTCTTACAAGATCGTGGTAAACATTTGCCATAAAAATCAGATCAAACTCACCATCTATTTTTTCACAAAGGTTTACCTTAACAGTTTTTATTCCCTTCTCTTCCATTTCTTTAAAATAATAATCGTCTACATCAAATGCATATACAACAGCCCCTTTTTCTTTAAAAGCATATGAAAAGCGGCCGTCTCCAGCTCCAAAGTCAGCAACCTTCATGCCTTCTTTTAAATCTAAAAAATCTATTATTTCATTTATATTGTATGCGAATATGCTGTATCCCCCATGATGAAAACGATGCATATAAGTGGATAAATTATTTATGTATTAAACGTTTTGTCAAAAATTACCGTAAATAAAAATTCAAAAGTTATATTTTATGAAAATTTAAAGTAGTTTATGCAACGGGAAAAGATGCTTATAAGGGGCATTGTTTCTTTACTGATACTTGACATCTTGTTAGATAGCGAGCTTTATGGTTACGCCATCAGAAAAAAGCTTTTAGAAGAGATCAAAGAACCGATTCCTAACGGATACATCTACGTTATTCTTAAACATCTAGAAAGGAAAAATTGCGTAAGGTCAAGGCTTAAAAAATCAAACAAAAGGATAGTAAGGGTTTACACTATAACAGAAGACGGAAAAAGGCTTCTGTTTGAACATAAAAATTCTTTGGAGAAAATGATAATTATTTCTAGAAAGATTCTAAATGATATAGAAAAGCACCGTTAATATCTTATAATATTTGTGGCCGCTTCCTTGTTTATATAAGGAGGCAATGATTGGTTTTTAATCAGCTCTGTAATCTTTTCTCCGTTCTGAATAAGTCTCTTAAAAGCACTCCATGTAAGAACACCAATGAGCCTTTTTTCCTTAGCGTCAACTATACCAACTCTATATTTTCTACAGAACCAGGCAATTCTATCGTCAGCTTCCACAGTTTTAAAACCAGTAACTCTGACAAACCGGCCTCTAAACGAAGGTGTCTTGCCTCTGCTGAGTATTATTACATAATAGTACCTTTTATCATTTTCAGAAACTTTCCAGTATTTATCATCCTTTATCGCGTATATTATATTGTTGATATCTTTATCTGGGATCTTTTTAAAAAGGCTAGGTTTTTTCATATAAAAAATATATTTTTAAGGTCTATAAAACGTATTTGTTAATCAATATAATCAAAAGTTCAGATTTAGGTCTTCCCAACGCTATAAACAAAATAAGCATAATCTGCTCCAGCTGGGACTGCATACTTGATAACCTTAACGCTTACAGACCTCACATTGTCAAAAGAAGAAACTATTCTTGCAACAGTAACCGCTACGTCTTCTATTAACTTAAATTCTTTTCCTTCAACATTTTCCTTTATTTTCTTGGCGATCTCACTATAACTTACTGTAGTGCTTAAGTCTCCTTTATAATCTCCTTTAAGTTTTGCTTTAATGTCAACGCGTATGACCCTTTTGAACAGATCCTCACCAGTATCGACTCCTATTTTACAGCTCAGCTTTAAGCCTTTTATTCCAACTTGAGAAGTCATAATACTCGTTAAACGCTGTACATATTAAATTTTTTATGAGAAAAAACTACAAGCCTAGCCCTTTAGGGCGGTGAGGAGGTCAGTGGAATAATTTTTATCTTAATATAAAGAACTCTTATCAATCATAAAAGTACTTAGATCATCAATAAATAAATCATTAAGCATAAAGTTGGTTAACAAGACCCCCTCTCCCCCTTTTTATGCTCCTTTGTTTAAATATACTCTTTAAAAATAAGACTTGATGAGGCACTATTCCATTTTACTTAATGAAGGATTTACCTTTTTAAAAAAATCGAACTATTTAACATCAGATTCAATTTTTGTTCTTAAAGATTATGAATACAAACCAGCTTTCAGTAATATTACGCACGGGGTTCATACAAAAGTTCCGGTGCTTGAAGGTTTTGAAAACATAAAATATTTCGAACGCGCTTCAGAGTACTACAAGAGGCTCATCATCTCTCCCAAATGTTCTACAGGAAGCAAAAGTTTGGATACCCTGTTAGGAGGAGGTATAGAAACCTCTGCGGTAACAGAGTTTTACGGTGAATATTCCTCTGGAAAATCTCAGATATGTATGACGCTCAGCGTGACCTGCCAGAGTAAAAGAGAAGAAGGGGGACTAGATGGCGGCGTTATATACATAGACACAGAAGGTACTTTCAGACCAGACAGAGTGTCGGAAATAGCTAACGCTAGAGGTTTTGATCCTAAAGTTGTGTTAGATGGAATATTTTATGTAAGGGCTATCGATGTATCAAGTCTTGAAGAAGCTTTAGCAAACTCGATAAAATTTATCAAAGATCAGAAAGTTAAACTAATAGTTGTTGACAGCTTGATTGCGCCTTTCAGGGCAGAATTTTTAGGGAGAGAAAATCTGCAAGAGAGACAGCAAAGGCTAAACGCTGTTCTTTATAAGCTAAAGATTATTTCAGAAGTTTATGAGCTTGCTGTAGTTGTTACGAACCAGGTAAGCTCAAACCCAAACCCGTTTTTAGATGAGCGTATAAGGGCTGCTGGCGGAAACGTAATGGCGCACGCTACAACGCACAGGATCTTCCTCTACAGGAGAGGCGAAAAGAGGTTTGCAAGGTTGGTTGATAGTCCAAATCTTCCCCAGTACGAAACAGAGTTTTATGTAACAGCAGGTGGTGTGGAATGAGTTTTAAAAAGGCTTCAGAAATAAGAACTAAAAAGATAGATGGATTTTTTCCGGTAGACGATTCTTTAGGAGGTTTAAACGCGGGTTCTTCTTACATAATTTTTGGAAATGCAGCAGCTTTAGCAATGTACAGCTACATGATAAGTGCCACTAGGCTTGGGCCTGTTCTCTATATAAATTCTACAGATTATTATTCTGAAAGGAACTTTATAGACCAGGAAGCCATAGGATTTGTTTCAAAAACATTAGGTCTTGATGTAAATTCAGTTCTGGATGAAATATATGAAGTTTCTGCATACAGCCCTGAGAGGCTTTTGCTTGCAGTTAAAACTCACGTCAAACAAGGTTTTTCGCTTTATATATTGCATGGTCTCCATTCGTTTATAGATAAAAGGGAAATCTCAGATGAAGCTTACTCAAGAGTTTTTAAAACTGCAGTTTTTTCAAACTCTCCTTTTTTATCGATTACAAAAGGAGAAAAAGAACCCGTAGCTACAGATTTTATGATTTCTTCTGCAAACTATATAATTGGGTTATTCTCAGAGAAAAAAGGTATTTTGATAAATTTTTTGAAACCATTTCGTTTTCAAAAAATTTACGGGTGGGAAGAGATGGGAAGGTTGACTAAGCCTTTCAGAGAAAGGTACGAAGAATACCTGGCGTTTTTAGAAAAGGAATTTAAACCGCTTCTAAGGGGTGAGACAAAAGAAGCTTTTGAAGAACTTAAAAAGATATGGAGCTCAGAAATGGCATCCATGAGCTCTTTGGTGACAGCACAGGTTTTAGATGCAATGACTTTCATAGCAGTTATAAGGCTCATGCAGGAGTTGGAGAAATTAAAAAGAGAAATAGAAAACAATAAGAAATGAATGGCTGGCTTTTTGATGTATATTACAGTAACGGTAAAATTTACATCTGGTACCTCAGCGAAGGGGGTACTTTTGAAAAAAAGGTTTTAGATTATAATCCATATATACTTGTAGAACCTTTGGAATGGTCACTCGTACAGGATCTTTCAGAAGCGTTCCAGGTTGAAATTGTGAGAAAAAAGGTACTAAAAGGAGGAGAAAAAGATATGATTTTGATAAGGCCGCCTTGGGATCTTTATGAAAAAATTAACAGGCTCTTAAAAACAGACAAAAGAGCTAAGCTTTATGATGAAATAAGGCCCGTTCAAAAGTTTTTATACAACGAACTTAAGGTAGAACCTGGAAGAAGGATAGAACTGGGCAGTTTAAAGCCTATCCCCCAAGACCTTGAGCCTGATCCCATGCCTTTATACATAGGAAAAGATCCTGAAGCTGACATAGCTTGCTATATTAAATGCAATGATGTATTAAAAAGGAGTGATGATCCCGTAGATTCATATCAGGGATCATGCGCCGGCAGAATTTCGATGAATAAAAACGCCGTGTGGTTCGATTGTTCTAAAGAGGGGCTTGCTTATCTGCTTGAAAGGAGCGTTTTTGCATTTTTGCCGCTAGGCCTTGCGGCGAGATGGAGCAGCAACCGCGTTATAGATTCGCGTAACATATTTACTCTTATTTCAAAAGGTTATGCAATTCCAGAAATTAACTATACTGAACCTGAAGAAAAATTAGGAGATTTCCTTTACATGGATAGAGGCGGTTACACGATACCCCCACCATCTACTGGCGTGTATTTCAACGTCGGAGTGATAGATTTTGAGTCAGAATATCCAAACATAATAGTAAAAGAAGGTATAAGCTATGAAGGTCATGGATGGCTGATTCCTGAGGTTATATCAGAATGGATAAAGCGAAGACTTGAGTTTAAAAATCTCGCAAAGCTAGAGAAGGATCCAAACAGGAAAGCACTTTACAAAGCTAGGTCTGATTCACTTAAAATCCTTCTGGTAAGCGAATACGGGATTTCCGGATGTTCTTTAAACAGGTTCGGCAACCATTTTGCGTTTGAAGAAATAAATCGAGTTTCGAGGAAAATTCTGATAAAGGCCAAGGAAACAGCAGAAAGTAAGGGTTTTTCAGTAATATACGGAGACGTCGACTCTGTTTTTGTTCATAAAAAAGGCGCAAAAGAAAACGATTATAAAGAGCTAGCTAATGCCATTGCAGAAAATGCTGGAATACCTGCAATACTGGATAAAATTTTCAGATCTCTCGCTTTTACAGAGGCAAAAAGCGTTAAAGGCTTAACAGCTATAAAGCGGTACTTTGGGATAACTTTAGATGGGGAAATTGAGGTTCGTGGAATAGAACTTAGAAGGTTTGATACGCCGGATCTAGTGAAGTCTTTCCAAGAAGATCTGATAAAGGCTGTTTATTCGTGTGATAGCTATATTGACGCTAAAAACAAAGCTTTGAATGTAGCGCCAATCATTTTAAATAAATACATAAAGATGTTGAGAGAAAAATTTGTAGATACGAGTTCTTTGGTAATAAACAGAAAGTTAGGAAAAGACCCTGGAAGATACAGAGTAAATACAGCGCAGAAACTCCTGGGCCTTATTCTTGGTGCTAAAGCCGGGACAAGGATTTCTTTTGTATTAGGAAAAGATAAACCTTCTTTAGATAAAAATGAATATGATTGGGAAAAATATTCAAAAATGATTTTCAGATCGGCTGAAACGATACTGTCGCCGTTAAACATAAAACCCTCTCTTGAAGCCACTCTTGACGTTTTTATGGCATAGCGTTTTAATAAAAAAGCTTTCTTTTGATTGTTAAGCTATAATAATATAACATCATAGTTAAAACGTTCAAACCAAATGAATTTACAAAGGCTGATGGCTCCCGAGCTGGTTCAAGCCAGAACCAATGAAGTACATGAAGGAAGACAGAAAACGAAAGCTACTGCTATTTATCAGTAACGATGTCATTGCATCTGATCAGAAAGCTCTGGGAGCTTGTTTCGGCGGTATACATAGGCTATCCATATGGAATGGCTCAGAAAAAGGGAACAAGCTCACTGAGAACATGTGGTCATATCGCGAATTGATAAATGCAATCGAGCTTGAAGCTCATGAATACGGGATGAAAACGTATAAAGTGATTGAATACAATACCTCAATGATTTGCGCTTATCACAACAATGAAGCGGCATGCATTCCAAGAGGGATGATAAAATATTTACTGAAAAAAGCAACCGGAATGTTGATCCAGAGAGCCGCAAAGCCGCTTTCATATTTTATGTTTCACAACGGAGCAGCTCCCGTTAAAGGGGAGTAAACCCGAAGACTTCGAAAAGGCGGTGAAGGAGGTGAGAGAATTATAAAGCAATTTTAATAACTTTAAATCTTAGCAGGAACGGAGATATATCCCATTTCATAAAGACAATTAATCAGGCTTATCGTTTCTTTAAGTTCAAGGTTTAATCTATATTTCTTTACCTCATAACCAACGGATGTTACAATTCCGTTTTTTTCAAGCGACAGTATGTCTGGACGCAGGTTTTTTCTCCTGATACCTGTCTTTTTTTCTAAATAGTAAAGAGATAAAGCTTCTTTTGATTCAGCTAAGGCTTTTATTATTTTTAACCTGCCTCTTGATCCCAGTACTTCTTCAACGTTCATTTTAATTTATAATAGTTATACCCAGTATATTTTCTTTTTAACAAACGTGGGTTAAGGTGGCGAAAGTTCCCTTCTGTACTGCAGATAGCCCCTTATAGAAACGCTTTTTTAAAGCCTTCAGCAAATTATGTTTACAGGCATAAACTGCCCCGAAAGCCATGCAGACCTCGATCTAGGGAATCCGCAATGTCCCCAAGAAGGCCAGCGCTCCGATCGAGTAAAAACAGCAATAAGGGGCTTTGCCTGTGGAACGCAAACGATTTGCAAGATAATCGCACAATGACATGGTGGAATGCTCTGCAAGCATTTCTCATGTGAAAACTTGATATTGAACCGAGAAGCCCCGTTTGCAACGGGGTAATTCACAACTATTGAACAAGATTTTTATTGCTGATGTTCAACCTAAAAAGAACATAATCATCAAAATAAATAAATTCATACTCATGATCAAGTTTTTATAGAGAAAAACTTTTTCTAAAGAGATAAATCTTAAGAATTAAGCGCGAACGCACACATATCAATTAAACATGGATGCTATACCAGCTATAAAACGGTTCACAGGTTGTTCAACAGGCTCTGTAAAAATGTTTTTAAATTTTCTACGGGAACACCGCTTATTCCTATCTTGGTTAACCCTTTGATGTCAACCACGCCTCTGTCCCCAAGATCCTGCAATCTTTCAAGAAACACATTCATTTCAATTTCTTTCTTTTTATTTAATTCTTTATAAACAGCATATATTTTATCGAGAGAAACATACGCTTCGCCACTTTCTTTTAAAGCCATTGCAACCGCAAACAGCACTTTTTTTAGATCCTGATCCATATTCATTATTTCTTCCTGAGTTATAGATGGAGAAGTATAACTTATTGCCTTTCTTATGTGCTCTATTGTTATTTTTTGGCAGCTCTGAGCCTCACACAAAGACCCTGCGTTAAAAATTACATCTATTGCATATCTTATATCGCCGTTTATAGGAAAAGAACTCGTTACCTCCGATACATATTCCAAAACTTTTTCATCTATCGCGCCTGGTTTGATTGCTTCTTCGGCTCTCTTCTGAATTATATCAAAGATTTGCTGTTTTGTATAGCGTTCAAACATTATAAATTGATTTCCTAGCGAGCTGATCTCTGAGCGTTCCAAACTATCTCTAAATTTAATGCTTTTTGCTGTAAGTATAACGCCCGCTATTGGTATTTCTTCAAACGGTGTAAGCTCGTTTAGCCTTGTCAAATTATAAATTATAGGTTCCTTAGTTTTTAAAAGCAGGTAATCTACATCATCTATCATCAGAATTGCTTTTTCTTTATCTTCGTTTAGCTTTGATAAAGTAGCCATGAGCAGTTCCTCAGGGCTGTAACTTGCTGAATAAACATCAGGAGTTAAACTCCGGCATATGCGTCTGAACACCAGTATTCTGGAAGCCCCATGTTGTCTTGGATTTACGTATGAAAATCTAAATTTATCTATCTGCAGATCTCTAGCAAGTTTGAGCATAGTAACAGTTTTTCCTGTTCCAACATCACCTATTATTTGCAGTATTGTATTAGATCTTGAAGCTGCACTGTCTAAGATAATTCTTTTTATTCTTTCAAGTTCTTTTTCTCTATGAGGTAAAATATCTGGCACATAAGTTGGCAAAAGCTTTGATCTATCCCTAAAAACACCAGTCACATACTATACAGGTTTCAGATAAAATATAAGCTTAAAGTCTGTGATTTTAAAATTTAACCTGATAAGATTAATAGAAAAAAGCGACGTTGCGCATATAGCCTTACAGAAACGCTTATAAGCGAATTTAAGATAGATTATCTGCCCGATAGGGCTTAGCCTGTTAAACGCAGGCGAAATTCCCGGGGATGATCGGGCCTCAAATAAGGCACGATTATGAACCGAGAAGCTCCAATCGCGAGGTTGGGGCAGTTAACAAAAAAGACGATGGGCCCGTAGCTCAGCCAGGTAGACGTGAGGCCTAAAGCATCGGGCTTTTAACCCGAGGGTCGTGGGTTCGAATCCCACCGGGCCCGTACATTTTTATAAAATTTTTATTCTAAGGTAATATTTTTAAGTTATAAAGTTTATAAACTATTTATGAATTCTACGGAAATTAAACTCAGGGTTGAAGAAGCAAAAGGAAGGGATGTGGGAAGGTTTATAGCGAGAGTTCCTCAAAAGGTTATGAGACAGCTTGGCATATCAACTGGCGATTATATAGAAATAATCGGGAAAAGCAGCGTTTACGCACAGGTCTGGCCCTCTTATTATGAGGATGAAGATAAAGAAATAATAAGGCTTGATGGAACCCTAAGACAGGGAGCCGGTGTTGGTATCGGAGACGAAGTAAGGGTAAAGAAGGCAAGGGTATCGCCAGCTCAGAAAGTTGTTATAGCCCCCATAGAAGTCAATGTTAAGGCAGATCCAGAGTATTTTAAAGAAGAATTTTTGTTAGGAAAACCAGTTTGGAGGGGATCTTTGATCATTATACCATATTACAGTGAATCCCTTAAGTTTATGGTCATGTCTGTCTCTCCAGGACCTGTTGCTTATGTTGACGAAAATACAGAAATAGAGCTAAAAGAGGAACCCGTGAAGGAGGTTCAGGTACCAGTTGGTAAGATTTCTTGGGAAGACATTGGGGACCTTGAAGACGCAAAAAGGAAGATAAGAGAAATGATTGAGTTGCCATTGAGACATCCCGAAATATTTAAACACCTAGGGATTGAGCCTCCTAAAGGAGTTCTTTTAATAGGTCCTCCAGGTACGGGCAAGACTCTGCTTGCAAAAGCTGTAGCGAGCGAAGCTAACGCGTTCTTTCTGACATTAAACGGTCCAGAAATAATGAGTAAGTATTACGGGGAATCTGAGCAAAACTTGAGAAACCTGTTTGAAGAAGCAAAAAAGAATGCCCCAAGCATAATATTTATAGATGAAATAGATGCGATAGCGCCAAAGAGGGGGGAAGTAACTGGCGAAGTTGAAAGAAGAGTAGTGGCTCAGCTTTTAACTCTGATGGACGGTCTTCAGGAAATGGGTCAGGTAGTTGTCATAGGCGCTACAAACAGGCCTGATGCAGTAGATGAAGCTTTAAGAAGGCCTGGCAGGTTTGACAGAGAAATATATATAGGAATGCCTGACAAGCAGGCAAGGAAAGAAATACTGAGCGTGCATCTAAGGAATGTTCCACAGTGTGGAGAAGAAGAAATAAACAAAAAAATATGCTCTCATGAAGATAAGATAGACCTTGACGAAATAGCAGAAATGACAAACGGATATACTGGCGCAGATATAGCCGCATTGGTCAAAGAAGCTGCTATGATGAGGTTAAGAGAAGCTATAGATAACAAAGAAATAGATCCAGAACAGCCAACGATACCGCCTGAAAAGCTTGGCAAGATAAGGCTGAGAAGAAGGGACTTATTAGAAGCTATAAAGTATGTTCAGCCTACAGTTTTAAGAGAAGTAATAGTTGAAGTACCAGAAGTTCACTGGGAAGATATAGGCGGTTATGAGAAGGTCAAACAGGAATTGAAAGAAATGGTCGAGTGGCCATTAAAATACCCCAAATACTTTGATGAAATAGGAACAGAACCTCCAAAAGGAATACTTCTATACGGTCCTCCAGGAACTGGCAAGACTCTTCTGGCAAAGGCTGTGGCTACAGAAAGCCAGTCTAACTTTATAGCCGTAAGAGGGCCAGAAGTCCTGAGCAAGTGGTTTGGAGAAAGCGAGAAAGCGATAAGAGAAATTTTCAAGAAAGCAAGGATGGCGGCTCCCTGTGTAGTTTTCTTTGATGAGGTAGATTCTATAGCGCCAGCCAGGGGCACGAGGTTTGATAGCGGGGCCACAGACAGGATAGTAAACCAACTCCTAGCTGAAATGGATGGAATAGCACCATTAAAGAACGTGGTTGTAATAGCCGCTACGAACAGACCCGATATAATTGATCCTGCACTACTCAGGCCAGGAAGGTTTGACAGGTTAGTTTATGTGCCGCCTCCGGATGAGACAGCTAGGTTCGAAATACTTAAAGTACATACAAGAAAATTGAAGGTTTCAGACGAAATAAAGGCTAACGATTTTTCATATTTAAAGGACCTTGCAGCTAGGACAGAGGGTTATACAGGAGCAGATCTCGCGTCACTGGTAAGAGAGGCCGCTATGCTAGCTCTTAGAGAAAGCGTCGAACAAAAATTGGAACATGCAAAGCCTGTTGAAAAGAAGCATTTTGAAGAAGCACTGAAGATCGTTAAACCTTCTCTTACAAAATTTGACATAGAAAAGTATGAAAAACTTTCTGAAGAAATCAAGAGAACAATACGATAATAAAAATATAACTGGCTTATAAGTCAAAAATTAGCAAAATTTTTATTCATCCTGTGAAAAAAGTTTATATTTTTTTAGATGTAATAAAGTAAATGTGCCAATAGATCTTACTCCTTTAAGGGTCCTTTCGGCATCAGGAATCATAGCACATATGTCATTAGCTACGTCTTTTCTTGGCACGATAGCTCTGGCTTTAGTTCTAGAATACAAATATCTACGAACAAAGGATGATGCGTACTTTCAGAAAGCTAGAATGTTTTCTGTAATATCTACGATAATATTTGGTGTTGGAGCAGCATATGGAACGTTTGTAGAGTTTGGGCTTGTTACTGTTTGGAGCAACTTTGTAGCTATGATGGGGGCCATTGCGCTTCCATTTTACCTTGAGCTGTTCGCTTTTCTTTTTGAGGTTGTCGTTTTGCCGATTTATACCGTAACATGGGGAAAGATAAAAAACGGATGGTTACACTTTTTTATAGGAGTTATAGCGGCATTTGGGGGTTACTGGAGCGCTTACAATATACTGGCCGTTATGGCGTCGCTTTCGATGCGTCCGCCGGGGCTACAAATAGTAAACCTTTCGCAGCAAGGTCAGTCCATATCTAAAGCCATAACATACTTGTTGGTTTGGGGTTCACCTACTCAAATGCTAAACATGTACTGGTCAGGCGCTCAGATATTCATATTTCACGGTATACTTGCTGCTGTTATCGTAAGCTGGTCTCTTATAAGCGGTGTTTATATCTACAAATATATTAGAGACAGGGATCCGCTAAGGAAAAAAGTGCTCAATTTGATGCTGCTGCCTCTCGCAGTACTTACAGCAATTCAAGGACTCGTATTAGGTCATTTTCAGGGTGAACTGGTTCTTTCTGACGATCCTCTAAAGTTAGCGGCTCTCGAAGGAATGTACTGGAGTGGGCTAAAGGTTGATCCACTCACAAGCTTTGTTGCTTATGGGACTTTTAATCATCAATTCTGGGGTTACTATAGTTGGCCCGCTAGCATAAGGCCTCCAACATTTGTTACATTTGCTTACCTTGTCATGATGGTGGGTTTCGGGATAGTGCTTGGAATACTAGCGCTCGCAATGGGGCTTGATTATGCATTCGGAGAAAATTTAAAGAAAATAGGCTTCGGATGGTTATTTAAATTGCAGCCATGGCTAGAGAAGGTATCTCAGTTTTTAATTCCTTTTTCAGGTATAATAGCAGGCATAGGTGGAGCTCTGGCAACGGAAAGCGGCAGATTTCCGCTTATCTTTGTATCCAGCGTTCCTACAACATCAGGCCCTCCTGAGATAACAGGCGTTCCTGTTTCTGCTATCATAAACGTAGCCCTTAACATGCCTGTTTGGGAAGTTGCCTTACTGATAATTGTAGCTCTTGCCATACCTTTTGTAGCCGTTTATGGGATCTGGGTTTATGTAAGCAGAAGGTGAAAAATATGGTTGCAAGTACTTCAGTTGTAGCCGGTTTGCTTTCATGGGCCTTTGATGTGCATTTACCTCTAGTTTATACCGTTCTGGGAATACTTTGGATCACGCCATTTATTGAATATATAGGAGGTAAAAGAATGGACAGTAGATACTCAGATCTGGCGAAGGTAATGTTGAATTACCTCATAGCAGTATATGCAATAGGTGGAGTCTTTGGTACTATCGTAACAGTTTTCCTCGCCGGTCTGATGCCAGTTTTTACCAATTTAGCTGGCATAATTTTATGGCCTGTATGGGCGACAGCCATAGTTGCGGGGGTCATAATAACCATACCTGTCATAGGCATGTATTACAGAACATATAATAGATGGACTTATAAGAATCATGCAATTCTAGGTTTATTGCTCGCAGTTTCGGCATCTTTGATCCCCCTTATGTTCAGGCTAGTGTTTGCATATACAGCCTTTCCTGCGGGTACATCCATAACGCCAGACCCTTCGTCTATAATTGGCTTTGACCTTTCAGTTAATGTTTTTAAAGCATTCATGAACCCGCTTTATCTTCCGCTTTACGTCAGCACAATGAGCGCCGCTCTGGCGTTTACGGGTATGATGATGATATTTGGGTTCAGCGTTAGATATAAAGGCTTACCGCATCAGGATCTTGGAATTTCAGTAGGTAAAAGGATAGCGCTGGTGTTTGGCATATTATATGGCATCTTTACATCAATTTATTTGTATGAAGTTTACGAAAATTCTGCCACAATGGCTTGGTCCATATTTGGCAGTCCGCCGTCTTATCTCCCTTCTGCACTTCAGGCTGTTTTTAAACCAACTTATCTGTTAAATGAAGCGTTTTATGTCACCATATCTATGGCGCTTCTTTTATTTGTAGTTCTTGTTGTCTTTTATCTAAAGAACAACAGAACTCTAGGTATAATTTTAGGACCAGTTTCTATAGCGGTACTGGATCTCGCAGAAACCATAGACCTTTTGGCTCATGCGCCTTATGCTGTTGTACCACCTCTTAGCGTAACTGAAAATCTGATCAACGCTTATGGAGTACAGTTCGCCTTGACTGTAGCCAAAACGCTTCAATTATCTACCTTATCATCGTCTCTGGACTTTTTGGTGCAGTTGATGGATAAGATGCCATCTATACTTTATATATCTCTTTTTCTTTTCGCTTTCTTTAATGTGCTGTTGATTGTAGTAATTTATCTAGCTTTGGCGTGGAGAGAAGAAAGGTAACCTAAAAGCTAATTACCTCATAGCCTTGGTTTACGTAATAAGCTAATCTTTCGCCTGTAGGCAGCAGGTTAACGCCAAGCTTTGTCAGCTGTTCTTTTATGTTTTTTGAAGCGGCATAGTTTACGCATGCGCTATCTACATGTCCATTTTTTAGAAGATAGCTAAAATTTTCAAGATCTTGACCGTTTATAGATGTTAAATATTCTTCACCCGGGCCATAAAATATTACTTTTAAATCATCGTATCTTTTATTCATAGCGGATCTCGTAGCTATAGTAAGTGCAAGTGTAAACCTCTCTGGATTCTCTCTACCTGTTATTATAAAAAATAACGCTTTCATCTGCCTATTGTTAAAAGAACTTTTATTTATATTCTTTTGATTTTTTTTTGATAAGATAGACCTTCGTAAAAAGGGGTTTTGACCATAAATTCCCAAATTTAATCATTATATAAGCTAACGCAATGGCTTTCCGTGATGCTCGTTTGCCCTACACCAATTAATCTGCTGCAATGCTGCACCTTTTATTTGCCTTTTTAGTAGCAACAACCATGGCATTAGCTAGCAGCCATCTTTGTTTTTCATTCATACCATATGGTATGCCAGGGATATTGCATTCCAAACTGCTGCCCTGCATATAGCTTCTAAAACCTGATTATGAAATATCCTTGACCTTATTGAAGATTGCATCCTCCTCTTCATTGCTGAAAACACTCCCTCTATTACGCTTCTCCTGTTGTAATGCTTAGCATAATCATCAGGGTTTTCTCTGTACATATTAACCATCCTGTTCCATGCAGGATAGCCATTAGATTTTGACTTTACATTACTTTTTATTGCTATGTAAGGAACTGCCCCAATGTCTGCTATAAGCTGAGCGTTTGCCCTTGATAGGTATCCTTTATCAAGGTACATTTCACCAACATTTATACCAACGTTAGAGATCATACTAGCTCTGTTGCGTCTGAAGCTGTGCCATCAGTAACTTTTGCATAAATGAAGAAAGGCATTTCAGTGTCAGCTGTAACGATTGCGTGCAGCTTGATGTACTGCCTCCTGTCACCTTAACCGTACTTAACAGTGTACCACCTGCCTTACATATTAGTTGAAAGGCCTGTGCTGTCAGCTGCAGCGTTAACATTGCTCCTTCCCTGCAGGTTCATTATCATCAGCGCAATGAGCCCAATGACCCTCTGAAAGTAGGCTTTCAAGTCATTGTGGGCCTGCATAGTACTTGGCGCAGGTTCAACTCCGAGCTGTACTCCACGTTGTCGTGGAGCTTGGAGAAGGTGTAGCGTTATGAGGTGTCCAAGAAGGCTCTGAAGATCAAGAGCTTTTTGTTTTGCCTTCTGTAATTCAAGAACAATGGCACAGAAAAGATACTTGAAAGATAACTTTGCCCGCACAAATTTTGCTAAAAAATAATAAATAAACTAAAGATAACTTTATAAAAACGAATTGATTTCATTACTAATATGAAAGCTCTTATTTTGACAGAAAATGAAGCAGAGGATATAGAAGTTCTTTACCCTTACTACAGGCTACAAGAAGAAGGTATAGAAGTTCACGTTGCTTCTACAAAAAAGGGTCAGGTAACTTTTAAACATGGATACTGGCTTAATGCTGATCTATCGTTTGATGAAGTAAATCCAGATGAATATGACATACTGATATTACCTGGAGGTAGAGGACCAGAGAGGGTAAGGCTGAGCAAATCAGCCTTAAATATAGTAAAAAGGTTTTCTGAAAAATCCAAGCCCATAGCAGCAATATGTCATGGTCCTCAGATACTGATATCTGCAAACTTGGTTAAAGGAAGAAAGCTGACTTCATGGCAGGGAATAAAGGATGACGTAATTGCTGCAGGAGGAATGTACGAAGATAAGCCAGTAGTTAAGGACGGCAATCTGGTTACTTCAAGACAGCCATCAGATCTGCCTTACTGGATGTCTGAATTAATAAAAGCTATCAAAGGGTAAATGGACCTAATTCTATTATCAGTATTATTTGTTTTTATTGGAATTGTTTTAATTATTATAGGCACAATACTGAAAGCTAAGGGAATCGAAAAAGAAGAAGGAGAAGAAAACAAGGAAAAAGAGGAAAAGAAGATCAAGGGGGGAGGAATAATCTTGATAGGCCCTGTGCCTATAGTAATAAGCAACGACAAAAAACTGCTTGAGGTGCTTTTGGTAATAGTAATTGTAGTTCTTATAATATACCTGCTTTCTTATTTAGAGATTTTCTGAAGCTATAAAAAACGTACCGTCGCTCATTATGTAAACGTAAATATCTTTTACGAGTTCATTTTTTGAAATCGAATCAGGAACGCTGTACCTGATGTCATCAAATATTTTTGTAAAATTTCCCTTAAGCTTTATCCCAGCTTCATCCGCTCTACTGACAAGCAAAGCTGGTATGTTGACAAGCTTTGTTCCTTTTTCAAACTTAACCTTCATCACAATGTTTCCAGCCACGGCGGCTTTTATGGTTTCAAAAGCAAGTCTCAGGTTCCTTAGAGCCCTTTTCTCCAATATATATACATTTTCAGGCGTTGTTCCGAGCTTTTTTGCTATTTCATCATAACTCATGTTTCTTTTCCTTAGATCCAAGATCTCCAATTGCCTTTCTGTAAGAAGCCCTATTCTTTGCTTTTTGCTCAACGATATATTTTTTATAAACCATGTATAAAAAGCTCACCCTCTATCTTTTTTAAAAGGCTTAATCTTTAGCCAACTTAATTATAAAGTTAAAGATTATTAAATCCTTCTTAATTAAATAATTAATGGCATCTGTTTATGTTATCACTGGAGTGCCTGGAATAGGTAAAACAACAGCGTTAGTAAGATTGACAAAAATGTTGAAAAATGCAGGGGTAGAGGTTGATGGCTTTTATTCTGTTGAAGTAAAAGATAAAGGTGAAAGAAAAGGCTTTTCTTTTGTTGACATAAAGACAGGCGATACCGTTCAACTGGCCTCAATAAGCGGCGACGGCATAAGATTCGGCCGTTATAGGGTTAAGGTAAAAAACATAGATCAATTTGTACCCAAAGTCATTCAAAGGGCTATAGAATATTCAAAGATAATAATACTAGATGAAATAGGACCGATGGAGCTTTTTAGTAATTCTTTTAAAAAAGCAGTTGAAGATTTGCTCAAAACAGATAAGGTGATCATAGCAGTTGTTCACAGATCATTTTCTCACGATCTTATGAAGGAAGTTTTAAAATCAGCAAAAGCTAAAATCGAAGTCACAGAATCAAACAGAGATGCGATTCCTGAACAGCTTTTCCAGATGCTCAAATCAGAACATATTTTTTGATTGCCTTTATACCTCAGGCATGAAAAACCAGCTCAGTAATCAAGTTAAAAAGCTTTACCAAACGAACGAAAGCCTCGCCTCTTCTAGAGGGGGTAAAATTTAAATACTAAAACCTTTTAAAGCGTATTAAAGCGTGTCCCGTAAGGGAATGCACCATGAGGGCTCTACATATCCCCGAGTCCGTTGAGGATAGGGGTAAGTGGCTGAAGGCACAGCCTGTGGTCTATCGCTGGACGAGCGGAGCGGGGTGGGTGCGATTCGCACCTGCTAGCTATGAAGTAATGAAGATGAAGGTGATAAACCACAAACCCATGATCCGCCTTGAAGGAACCATCACATTTTAAGGCGGGGAGGATGTCAGAGCGTATACATAAACGTTGGACTTACGCTTGTATTTGGCTACCTTATAATAGTTGCATTTGCAGACACGATTTATCATTTTATGCGCATAAAATATACACATGACGTTGCAAAAGCTTTCAGAAACGTCTTTTTGCTTATAGGTGTCGGTGCGCTGATAACTGCTATAGCCGGAGCCGTAGGCGGAGGCCTTGCTGGGGTTAGCGTGGGAGGCTTCCTGGGCATAGTTATAGGTTTTGCCACGCAGCAGGTTATGGGACAAGCAGTTGCGGGGCTATTTCTTCTGATCCCCAGACCTTTCAAAATAACAGATCATGTAAACCTTCTTGGAGATGAAGGCATTGTAGAAGACATTAGCATCCTCTTTACAGTAATAAGGAAAATGGATAACACCACAACGGTTCTTATTCCTAACAACATGATTCTTGGAAATAAGATCTACGTTCTGCCTCCTGTGCAGCAGCAAGCTCAGCAGGCATCAAAATAACATTTATTTTTTTATCTTTTAATGCTGATTATATATAATAAAAAGTTTGTTTGCAAGCTTGTTTTGGCCACCTAGCTGAAAATATTTTTGCAATATTTTTATTTAAAAGCTTTGCTTAAATTAGGCAGTGTTTATAGAATTGAGCTATGTCCTTAAAGTTGATAAGCTTGCTGTAAAGTATGGAGATAAAATAGCGGTTAACGGGTTATCGTTTATCATAAACGAAGGGGAGGTTTTTGGGCTGCTCGGGCCGAACGGCGCAGGAAAAACCTCAACAATAAGGGCTATAATGAACATAGTTGACTATCAGGGGTCAATAGACCTTCTTGGGAAAGGCAGACCAAAAGGAGATCTTATGAACAGCATAGGTGCTGTAATGGAAAGCCCTGCCGTGCTGGAATCGCTAACTGTTAAAGAGTTCCTTGAACTGGTTGTATCTCTCAGAAAAGTAAGCGATGTTCAGAGGCTCGAACACCTTATAGACGCCTTTGAGCTAAGACAATATCTGGGAAATTACATAATGAACCTTTCGCAGGGCAACAAGCAGAAAGTTGCTATAGTTGCTGCAATAGTGCACAGGCCAAAGCTCCTGATACTTGACGAGCCGTTTAACGCGCTTGATGTCAAGTCTGCCAGAATCTTTAAAGAAATAATTCAGAATCATAAAAAGGAAGGCGGTGCTGTACTGTTCTCAACACATATAATGGAAATAGCAGAAAAAATATGTGACAGGATCACCATAATAGACAAAGGTTCAGAGGTAACATCGGGCCCCACAAAAGAAATACTGGAAAAGCTTCACGCCGGTTCCCTTGAAGAGGCTTTCCTCAAAGCTATACATGCAGAAGAAGAGATAAAGGAGCTAACGGAAGCGTTATGAAAAAGATAAGTCTTGATGAAGCCCTGGCACGTGAGCTTCTGGTTGCAGGATATATAGCCGCAAGACAGACCGGTTTCAGACCATCAAACCTGAGAAGATCCATCAGGAACGTAAGGCTTACAAAGATCATTTATACTTTGATATTTTCATTTTACGTAGGGCTTTTTGCTTTTCTGACGAGTTTTAAGCAGGTATCATTTGGTGTGTTTGCTGGCTCAATGCTCGTTTTTGGCATGGGCGGGCTTTCCGTGAGCAGCATGATGACCCCTCTTTCATATGCAATATACGGCTCAACAAACATAAGGGATTTTTTGATGAGCACTTCCCTTGACCCAGAAGAAGTGCACAGGATAGTGGGAAAAGCCATCTTCAAAACCGTTGATTATATAGTATACGGCACCATAGGGGTTTCATTTATAATGAGCTTGATCTTTAAGGCGTTCTATGTTTTTTTCAGCGTTGTTATGGGTATCTCTCTTGGCATGTTGCTGCAGCTTGCAGCCCTTGAACTTTCTTACAGGAGGTCAAAAACAATGGTTTCATCTGTGGCCACGAGAAGCGTTGCTTCTCTTCTACCGATTATTTTCCTGATTCCTGTATTTCTATCTGGCATGATGTACAGGTTAAGCCTTTCGAGCTTAGAACAGCTGTATTTTATACCTCCTGTTAGCGCGGCCTTTGGAAACAGCATCAGCGGAGCCCTTGCAAGCGTTTTCTGGATAGCAGTATTTGGGTACGGCGTTTATAGGCTTATCCCTGATGTAAGCTGGAAGCTTATAAGCGGGCCCCCCTCCGCCTTTTTCCCCATTCTAACCAAAAAAGTTTCAAATAAGTGGAAGATCATAAGCTCGAAAACGCTTGCCCTTCTTAGAGCAGATTTTCAGGCAGCAAGCAGATCATTGCTGGGTGCCCTTATAGGAGGACCCCTTATAGTTTTTCTTGTGATCCTTATGAACGGGGTTACTTCTTCTGCATCTTCATTAAACGTGCTTTCTTTTACCCTGGGCATAGAAATGGCCTACCTTTCTATAATGATTCCTTATGCTTTTTACGCCATGGAAATGAGAGGTGCTTCAGCTCTTAGAATGCTCCCGCTCAGCAAAGTAAAGATAGCATTGCCAAAGCTCCTTTTGCTTCTTATGACATACTACCTTTATGAAGGCAGTCTTGCTACAGTAATTCTGATCAAGCACGGAAGCATCTTGAGCATGTTGCCCTTCCTTCTTGGATTCTTTGGGCCTGCCGCTAGCATACCGATGACAGGCATAATATTTGAAGAAACGCTGAAATCTGGCGGCAGCCCCACGGTTACACTTTCAATAGCGTTCTTTTTGATTTCCGCGATAATCGTGGCTGTACCGTATATAGTTTACTTTATAATGATGTTTTTCAGGATGGGATATTTTGAATCTATTTTTGCTATGGTTGTAACGGGAGTGCTCGAGTTCACCATACTTATGTTCATTCTAAGCCTGTATGACTGAACTCTTCATTAAGAATCAATAAACAGTATCGTTAAAATTTTTGCAAAAAATAAATAAATTTGTTTATAGCATCTTGTTGCCATGAAAAGCTTCGAAGCCCTTGCTTTTTTAGCCATAATTGTAGCGACATCTTTGATTTCCTATAACATTGGTGCAAGCAAAACTTCCCAAGGAGTATATGTGATTTCAGCTTCTCTTTATGCTCCTGTTCTTACAGAGACCCTAAAGGAAATGAACGTTAGCGGCAGTGTTGTTTCTATGGGTTCCGTTGCTGCTGCTCAGAATGTTCTTCTGACGCCTTCTAAGTATGCTGTCTTTCTTTCCGTTGACCCTGCAGTCATAGAAGATCTTCTTTCTCCAAAGAATGTAAGCTCCTGGTACATAGCGCTTGCATCAGATCAGATGGTAATAGGTGTCTCGAGATATTCCCCCGCATTTAATCAGATAAAACAGCTGAACATAAGCCTTTACAGCGCAATAATATCCGGGAACATTTCATCTGAAAAAATTTACCTTTCTAAAATTCTTGAAATAATATTATCTAATGGTTCCAAGCTCGGCACCTCCAATCCAAATACTGATCCTGAAGGCTACAGAGCGTTGATGATGCTCCAGCTTTCATCGATGTTCGTTAACAACAACAGGAGCTACTATGTTAATGATCTACAACGTCTTAATATATCTGGAATGGTTACAGAAGTGTCCATGGGTTCCGCTCTATTTGCATACCTTCAATCAGGAGAAATCTATTATGATATAGCGCTTTACCGTTCTTCAGCCGTTTCTCACAGGATCCCTTTTATAATACTTCCTCCTCAGGTAAACCTGGGCTCTGCTAACTTTTCTGCATTTTATTCCAAGGCAGAAGTGACCATAACCTCAGGAGGACAGAAAGTAGATCTGCATGGGGCTCCTATATACCTTTCATTGACCATACCTAACACATATCCCAACAGACAGCTAGCCTCTTCAATAGCGCTCTTCCTCATTTCTCCTCAGGGCAAAAAGTTGCTGGAGAGCTATGGTGTTAAACCATTGAACACGGCCGTTTTTTACGGTAATCCTGATGGTGTTCCACAGCCGCTCAGATCCTTTATAAACTCAAGCGTGCTGGCTTATGAGTGAAAAATTATTTCACATACTTACATACCTGTTGGTTGCAATCATAATATTACCTATGATAGTCCTGTATTATGAAGTAGGACCAGTTGGTTTAACAAATGCGTTCGAAGATTCGCAGTTTCTTGAATCGCTTGATTTGACTTTTCTGGGGGCTATACTTGCTACGATGCTTAACGTCTTCCTTGGAACACCAGTCGCCTACGCTCTTTCAAGAAAGATGGTAAAGTTAGAATCAACACTTTATGATATATTTCTGTCTCCAGTTTCTATCCCGCATACTGTTGTAGGAATAATGCTGCTTCTTACATTTTCGCCTTCTTCGCCTTTTTACTTTCTTCTCAAAAGCGTAAATCCAGTCGACGATATTCTTGGCCTGTCTCTTGCGATGTTTTATGTCTCTTCTCCGATATACATAATGTCTATAAAAGAAACTTTTGACAAAGCTGACGCAGACCTTGAATACTTCATCCAGAGCCTTGGAAAGGATAGGTATTTTATCTTTGAGAAGGTTCTTATCCCTGAACACTTCGGCAGCATAATAAGGATAGCTTTGCTTTCTTTGGGCAGAGCCATAAGCGAATTCGGCTCAATAATAATAATAGCGTACAGCGTAACATTTCTGCCTTTCTTTCAATACGTCAAACCCGTAACTGTTTTTATATGGTACAAGTATGATGTTTATGGCCTGTCCTCAGCTCTAGGGTATGCTGCAGCCCTTCTAACCATCTCTTTATTAATATCCTTCTTTATCTATGCTTTAAGCAGAAAAAATGCACAAACTTGAATTAAAAAATGTGAGCATAAAAAGAGGGAACCTTTCAATAGGGCTCTTCAACTTCACCTTTAAAGAAAATGAAAGAATACTGGTTTACGGTCCTAACGGATATGGCAAAACTACGCTTCTGCTTGCGATAGCTGGCATAATAAAATATGAAGGTGATATATTTCTAGATGAAAAACCGGTCAAGTATTATACACTCGAAAAAAGAGGAATAACTTATGCTCCTGCTAAGCCTACATTGGTAAACAGGATTAGCGTCCTGGACAACCTTAAGATCTCAGGTAACAGTGCTGAAGAAATAGCTGTAGAAATGGGACTGAAGAACTATTTTGGAGAGAAAACTTACACGCTGAGCGATGGCATGAAAAAGCTTGTGCAGGTTTCGATGGCACTGGGAAGCTCTGCGCCAGTTATACTGCTTGATGAACCTTTTGCTTTTGTTTCAGAAGAAAAATCTTTCGTCTTGAAAACAGTTATAAACAAAACTCAGGGAAAGATCATTCTTATAACATCGCATGAAATGATACAGAATTTTTCAGAATACATAGATATAAGCAAATATCAGCTTCATAACCTTTAGATAAAATTGACCTTAAGCTCGTTTCCATCTTTATCAAAAGCCCTTATTTCAGCCGGAAGCCCTATTATCATTATTACGGGACCCAAGCCGTAAAGCAGATCTTCCTTTGAGGGAACGGCGAAGCCACTCGGGTGAGAGTGAATAGAGCCTATTATGCTCCTGTCAGGAGGAAGAAGGTTCATATTAAATATGGCTCTAGTCCTTCCGCCCCTTGAAAGCGGTGGAATTACAAAAGATTCCACGTATGCCGACCCTTTTTCTAACCTGCCCTTGAGCAGCAGAATGATCTCATTGGGATGGTTTTCCCTAGCATACTCGATTACGCCTTCTTTAAGATCTTTTGGAAAATATACCTCGTTTAATCTGCCTTTAGAAGCGTTCAAACGTAATTTTTTATGTTAACGATCGTATTTAACCTTTATACTGGGTTAAGAGGGGAAAGTCCATTTCAGCGAGCCTTGGATAGCCCCTTATAGAAACGTTTAAGCCTTCTGCGCATTATCTTTGCATACATACACTAGCTTGAAAGCGCTCCAGAGTTAGGTCGGGGGAACTTGCGATGCCTTGGATAAGGCCAGCACTTCAATCGTGTGAAATCAGCGATAGGCTCTGCCTGTGGAACGCAGATGAGACGTCAGATTGTTGAGCCTCTACAAGTAGCATGATGGAATACCTGAAAAGTATTCCTCTTGTGAAAACGTGATAATGAACAGGGAAGCCCCTCCGCAAGGTCATGGTATTTCGCATAACTACAGCTTTTTATTCTTTTTAGTTCTTTTCTCTATAGCGTAAGCTGCTGCTAAGCCAACAAAATAAAGTCCTGAAAGCATCAAACCTATGGTTGTCTCGATTATACCGCCGGTTGTGCCAGGAGAAATAATCCAGGCAATTATAAACGCACCTATTATTCCCCACCTCCATCCGCTCTTCCAGCTTTTTGCAGAAACTATACCCATAAAAGTAAGGACGGTCATGGCCATCGGGTATTCAAAGGCTATGCCTGTTGCCATCATGAGAGATATTACCGTGTTTATGAAAGCCCTTACGCTTAACGTGGGCATTATCCCGAGGATCTTTGCATACATGAGCACGAACTTTAGCATAAATGGAACAATTATAAAATAAGCAAAAGAAGCACCCGCTGCAAATAGCGCTGCCGCTGGAAGCACGGCCAGCTTTATCAGCTTCTTTTCATGTTTGTAGAGGCCAGGGGCAACAAAGGCCCACATCTCATAAATGGCGACTGGTACAGCCACAAAAAGAGAAAGAAAAAAAGAAACGTAAAAAGAAGCAAAAAGGGGATCAAAAGTGTTCACGTTTATCAGGATCATACCCTTTGGCAGCTCGTTGTATATGAATGATTTTATGACATAGTCTGATATGCTTGAATATATGCTCGGATAAGGAACGGGTATTGTATAACCTGCATAACTTATCATCTTTATGCCGAACGCAAAAGATACAAAGAAAACAAGTGCCAGAACAACCAGTATGGTCCTGAGCCTTCTAAACAGCTCTGTTATATGAGAAATTAATGGTCTTTCACTGTTTTCCTGCTCAGTTTTCTCCATTTTCTTTCTTTAACCTTCTTACTTCTTCTTGGAGCTCTCTGACCTGCCTTTCAAGCTCCTGAACCCTTATGTCCTGATTGTTCGTATAGCCTTTAAAGCTCTTATTAAAATTATTGTTTTCAGTAAAAGAATAATTAACATCTATGTCGCCTAGCTCTTTTGTTAATTCATTTCTGAACTCTTCTTCTGACCTTTTTAATTCTCCCCACCACTTTCCGACTTTTCTGAAAGTGCTAGAAAGATCTCCTTGTCCTCCTAACAGCAATATAGCTATAAAAACGAGTATGAGTGTGTCAGTAAGGCTTCCGAGCATTTCAGCTCGTTGTCTTATCTTCTTTCTTCAGATCCTCTAGCTGTTTTTGCAGTTCTGCTATCTGTTTCTGAAGCTCCTCAACCTTTTGCTCTTTAGATTGACCCGTGCTTGTTTGGGTCATCTGCTTTAATTCCATCTCAGCTTCCAGTTCTCCTTTTTTGAACTCGCCTTTCGCTCTTCCTAGAGATCTGAATATTTCCGGTATCTTGCTCGTGCCAGCTAAAAGAACTACTGCTACAACTATTACGATTATTATATCGGTGGCACTACCTATCACGCATATTCACCTTAATCAGGAATTTGTATGACGTGTTAATAAACGTTGCTAACGAGTCATTTATAAAGCATAAAACGTAAAACATAAGCCATCGCAAACAGTTTCAAAATAAATAGCTTTATATTGGTGCTTGTCATGTAGTATTTTGTGCCTGAAAGATCTTGAAAGAGGCATGTTTGCTCCTTGGCCTTCACCCAAGGACCATTATTGGATATACAAGAGCTTCTCATACACAAAAAGATAGGAGGTTGTGAAGCGTGCTAAAGAGCTATTCGCTAAAGCATGAGCGTGGAGATGAGCTCTTTACGCTCCTCAAAGCGTACATAGATGCTGTTAACAGCGTGCTTGAAGAGCTTTGGAATAGAATAGAGTGAAAAAAAGAAGGTTAATGGAAAGAAGCGCGTTGAACTGAGGATGGAGGGCGCTTCCCAAAAAGAATGGTGGGACAACGTGGTGCTGCCATCCCTACTGTGTGGGTGCGTCCTGACAGGGGCGGAGCGAAAGACTCCCTATGAACTCGTGAGGGAGTTGCATGAAGTTGTGAAGCCCAAGCTCTATGCGTACGATAGGTATGCTGATGCGTACCTACGTGCACCTACGTAGAGCGAAACCCCTATTATAATACATTTGTATACAATGAGCCGGCTTTAACATTTTTTGAACGTTAAATCACGTTTTTACGATAAACGTATAAACGATTTATATTATAATAAGCCATGCCTCTGATAAAGTATGAAGCCGTTGAAAACATCATAGAAAGTTTAAAACTTCAACCCATTAAAACAAAAAACGTTGACGTTATGAGATCTCTGAACATGATCGTAGCAGAGGATGTTTTAAGCAAGAACGATATTCCAGAGCACAACATAGCGGCACAGGATGGCTTTGCTGTAAACATATACGAAGGTCAAAGCTATGAAATAGTTAACGATGCCGCTGTGCTAAAGAACGGTCAGGCCTCATACATCATGACCGGATTGCAGGTTCCAGAAGGCGCAAATTCGATAGTTAGAATAGAAGAAGCTAAAATAGTTGAGAACAGACTTTACCCTGCAAGAGAACCAAAGCTTTGGAAAGATATAGAGAGGGCCGGAGAAGACATAAAAAAGGGAGAAATTCTGCTTAAAAAGGGAAGCTTTGTGTCTCCTTACCACATACCTCTTTTTATAACCGCCGGCGTTAATTCTGTAAAAGTTTTTGAAATATGCGTAGCAGTTGTTTCTATTGGGGACGAGCTCATACCATATGATTATGATGGGGGGGTACGGGATTCAGTTGCCCCAATGATTATGAGCCTTCTCCCTTTTGCTGAAAAAAGATATCAATTGATAAGAGATGATCTTGAAAAGATCAAACAGACTATCGTGGATCTTTCAAAAGATTGCGATTTTATATTTACAGTAGGTGGGTCTTCCGTAGGTAAGAAAGACTTCACAAAAAGAGCTATATCTGAAGTCGGAGAGCTTCTTTATGAAGGCGTACAGACTAACATCATAAAGAGAGGCGGTTTAGGCATTGTTAACGGAAAGCCTGTTATGGCGCTTCCTGGAAGGGTTGTTTCTGCTGCCGTAGTTTTTAATGCTGAAGGACTTCATGTAATTTCAAAGATGATCGGTTCAGAGCTAAGGAAATACAGGGAAGTAGAGCTTGGGGAAGATATTGAGGCCAAGCACAGCATGAACTCAACGTTTCTTTTCAAGCTTTTTAGTAACACGGCTTATCCTTTAAGATGGGGAACAGGACTGTACAGCGAGCTGGCAAAGGCAGATGCCTTCGGTTATCTTGAAAGAAACAAAGAATATAAAAAAGGTGATAAGATAACTGTACAGCTTCTATGGAAAGGAACTTCTTGTACAGCTTAAGACAGTTTCGATATGTTTATAACTTTGTTTTACAAAAAATAAACTATGAGTCAGGAAGAATCTTGGATAACCAGCATAATAAAGGCTATAGAAGGAACCAAAAGCACAGCTGAAGTTACTTTTGATAACCTCAGCATAAAGATACAGGGTACAAGCACCGCAATAGTAATAAATGGAAAAATAACGTTTACCGCTTATCCAATACAGACTGAAAAAGTTGAAAAAGAACACGCTTGAAAAGCTTGAACTGTACGGCACAGTTAAATTAAAAATAAACGAAAAAGCCTTTGCTACTTTAAGTTTTAATAAAAATAAAATATCTTTTTTTGTCTATGAAAATGAACTATTTAGCAAGCTTTTAAAGAGCTTTGGTCTAAGCATAAAAAACTTAACAATGCTGGGAAATATCTCTGAAAAGCTAAACAGGATAGGAATAGGGTTGTCGATTTCTGATCAAAAAGGACTGATTATAAAACTAGGCGCAGGGGCATACAACCCTCTTGTGAAAGCAAGGGTCAACATAAAGAGGCTTGCAGAGTTTATCTGACCTACACAAGCGTTTTTGTTTTAAGCTCATGGTTGTTTTTGACCTGTAGCATTTTGAGTTTTTCAAGTAGAGCACTAAAGTCTTCCTTCGTGTTAACGTTAAAAAAGCTTTCAAGCTCGCTGTCAACATCCCTAAGGATATCTTCATCTATAAACAATGGATCCGGTAACCTTTTTGCAAGTTCCTTTAAAGATCTTACTGAATCAGCCTTTTGTTTTTTTATGGCTTCGCTACTGTAAACCGCACAAAGAACTTCAAGCGTCCCATCTTTAAGCAGAGGAATTGCCGCCGAGTGACCTTGGGCCATAAAATAGAGTTTTTCGATCATTTTTGGGTTTATAAGTGGCATGTCAACAGCTACTGCGGCAAAGTAAGGTTTAGTGGTGCTTAATGCAGCCGTTATGAGCCCGCCGACAGGGCTCATCGTATAGTAAAAATCGTTAAGTATTTTTGCTGACGCAGGAAGTAATTTTTTAAACTCTTCAGCACTTTTATTGCCTATTATAATCATGATATCGTCTGAAAGCGGCGAAATTCTGTCATAAATTAGTTTTATTAATGGAACACCGTTTACTTTTAAAAAGGCTTTTTCTTTTCCAATTCTTGATCCTTTACCACCTGCCAGTATAGCTATCGAAAGTTCAAGCATTTATCTAATATATAATGATATTTTGAGTGTTTAAAAACTATTCTAAAATATACATGTTGTACCCTTAAACTCGTTCCTTGAGAATCTGGTACAGTTTTTTGGCTTCATCGGGCATAAAAATCACCGGTATGCCGTTTACTTCTTTTAAGCCCTTTATGTTGTAGCTGACTATAAAGTCAGGTTTTCCAAAGTTCTTTATGAACGATTCTATCTGCTTCTGTTCTGAAATACAGAGTATTCTTATTGTTGAGCAAGGTGGTTTCATTTCTTTAAAACCTTCTATAACTAAATAATCTACTTGACCTTCGAACACCCTAATTAAATCTTCATAAGAGAGACTTTTTGTTTCAATCCTTTTTATGGTTATTATTTCGCTTTCTGTTATGGCCATGACTAAGAAAGCACCTGCCTTCAGATGTATCCATGTATCCTTTCCTTTTTTATCCAGAGAAAAATCGTTCGAATGTATGTGTTTGACAGTTCCTACTCTTTTGCCTTCTTCAGTGAGTTTTTTTACAATAAATTCTACGGTTCTTGTTTTTCCAGTGCCGCTTTCTCCTACTATGTTTATGGCTTTGATTCCTTCCATTGAGCTCAACAATTTTTAAAATAAGGTAGCTTTTACACTTATCGCATAATTGTTTTGCAAAAATCTTATGAAAATCAAAAATCCTACCCTTTTTCTACCTCAATAAATTTTAAAACTCTTGGAAAAATATATTCTTCTTCAGATGTGTGGTGATCAACCAAAAGCCCAATAAGTTCGCTGTATTTTTTGGAAAAATCTTCCTTTCTGGCCTTTTCCAGATAAACGAGCATAGAAGTTATCTCCTGATGCTGAGATGCTGTTTCTTCGGACTTTTCATCAAAAAATCCATTTTCAACCATAAAGGGAAATATCCAGGTTTCTTCGATGTACATATGATTCTGCAGTTTTTCCACAAACTCATTGAAAGAATCCCTTGTGTTTTGATAAAGGTCGCTGTTTTTCAGTGCCATTTCATATATTTCTTTGTGCTCTTTAATTAGCTTGGGTATTAGTTCATTTATTTTTTTAGCCCAATCTTCCATAGTATTTTTTTGTTGTCCCCTATAAATAAACGCGTTTCTCATGAACTAACGCGACCTTCGGCAAGAGCTTATACAGTTTTATCAACCAATCAGCTGAAGCATAATGCGCTAAAAATTATGGTTTTATTAGCTTTAATGACGCGATTTTTTAAAAACGGTACAAAAAATAACACAAACAGCTAAAAAACTAAAAATTCATAAATTTGAATTTTTTTGAATAAAGTTATATGTACATCTGTTTATAAATATACATAAGATGGGAAGGACTAACATAGCGGTTGATGACGTTGTGGCAAGAGAACTTGCCGATGAGGCAGATAGGGAAGGCAAGACCATGTACGCGATGGCAAATCAGATGTTAAAAACGTGTCTTCAGATAACAAAGAACGGAGGTAATCTTGATCTTGTTTTTGACCTGTGGAAGCTTTCTCCGGTAATGAAAGACCTCGACTTCAGGCCAGTGCCCGGCGAATTTCTTGAATGGATGATCGATCTTCTTTACAAGACAAACAAACGGGAACTTCTTGAAAAAGCAAGGGAATACGGGGAAGCCATTGACCGTTCGCTATCCATACTGTACCCTGACTTTATAGACCTGATAAAAAAATATTCGGACATAATAGAAAGAGTCCTGCCAATTAAGAGAATAGAAGTTTCTGAATCAGATAACGGTTATATAATGAAGATAGTCGGTGCTGGTAATTCTGTAGAAGCCACTGATGTTTTTAATAAAATGATAGAAGGGTTGATAACAAGTTATGGAAAGCTTCAGGTATGTAGGTGCGAGATGTCAAAAGGTATAATAGGAATGGAGGTAAAGGTTTTCCCGATCTGAATTTTACTTTATCTGAACTTCTTTAAGCCACAGTGCAAACGTCCTGTAAATTGCGTGGGCGAACTTTGTAAACGAAGCTGTTACAATCAGGTTAAACACTAAAGTCAAGTGTATATACATAATAACAGCTGCATACTGTCCTGTCAGGAAGTCAAGCAAAAAGCCGGTGCACCCCGCTAGAAATATAAAAACTATAAAAGCCCAGTCTGCAAAATCGCTGTATTGCGAGTATGGTTCTCTGCCTTTTAATCTTTGATAAATAAAAAACCTGAACCAAGTATTATCATTGTTCCTCCTGTAAAACCTAACAGAATTCCTGGAAGAGGTCTTGTGCCAGTTGTATAGTCTATTTTTGTCGCGATCATCAGCAAAATAAAACCCCACACAACGAATAAATGTGCATACCTTCTCAGACGATCTGAACACTTTGAGTACCTTTTCTGAACCATTACTTCATTTATTATAATTTTGGCAAGTGAATTTATCCAGACTTTTATATTTTTTGTGAATCTTCTTTTTCCGGTCATATACCTGTACATAATAGTTGTGTTAGCAATTGCTATAACAATAACAAAAGCGCCCAGCACAAGTCCCGCTAGATGTATGTAGACTTCAGGAATCATAAATATGACTGCTCCAGCGGGCTCCCTTGAAATCAATAAAATGCCTATCAGTGAAAAAACTGAAAGAAAAACGTAAATTAACGGGACAAGAGTCTTGTTATAGAATGCTTTTCCTATTTTTCCAATAGAGTACCTTGTCATCGCGTACCTCCTTACCTCCATCATAAATCCTACGGGGTCTGCCTCTCTGGGACAGCTCTTGGTACATTCACCGCAATAGTAACACTTCCATAGTCGCGGGGAGCTGAGAAGCTCTTTTTCAAGCGCAACCATAGCGTATCTTATAATTTTTCTCGGAAATTCATCGCCATTTTCAGAAAGAGGACATGTTGCAGTAGAGACTCCACAGCCGTAGCACGCGTTCACATCAAACGCTCCCATCTTTTTGATCTCATCGAGGAGCATCATTTCCTCATCCTGTACCTGTAATAACCTTCATCCGTCTTCTCAACGGGCTCAAAACCCCATACCTGTACAAAGGCATAATGTTCCATGTTACCTTTACAGGCATCTTAATTTCTTGTGATATTTAGGGTATAGTTTTTGGTCTATCAGCGATAGCTTTGATTATTTTTACTTTTAAAGTTGCCTGCTCTCTGGATATTTGAGCTAGCCTTTCTGGTACTTTTATATTCAGCATATCTTTGATAGCCTGCGCTGTAAGCTTAGCCATAAAAACCACCAGCGTTTACTATCATGTTTTCAATCTGAGAGTTTCTTAGTCCCTTCAGCTGAATGACACATGATTTGGTCCTTATTATGATATTGCCTATCCTAAAACAATCGCAGAACTAAGGATAGCTTATATCAACACGCTTAACATCTTCTTTTAGCACTATCGTTTTTTTAGTTCTTAGCCTGTTAAATATGTATAGATAATCATCGGTAATAAAATATTTTTCGTAACAACAGACAGTAAAACACAAAATGCCCAGCGCGAGATACGGTGCGCCGATTATAAAAACATAAGGATATATAGGATTGCTATATAAGGTATGATTGCAAAAGAAGGAAAAAGGCAAACCCAATTATAGCAAGATAAGTATATAGGCGCACACCGAAGTCATTCTTAGTTTTATGGTATTTCCTACAGTATGTATATAATTATTATTTGCGATTTTGTCGTTATACATTTTTGTCATCTTCAAAATGTTTTAAAAAATGAAAAATAAACGCATTTCTGTTAACAAATGCGTTATAAAAATAATAAAAACAGATAAAATGCACTGATTTTATAGAAAAATTGGTACAAACTTTCTGCAAAAATAAAAAAGTTCTTTTAAACATTTTAGTTAACCGTTTTATATAATTTTTAAACGATATAAATTTCAAAATGCACTTTAATTATAAAATTGATTATGCGTGTATAAGAGCTTCAACCGGAGCTTCTTTCGAAACCTCTAATATCTGAAAAGATTCGTATCTTTCTATCCCATCAACAGAAGTTATTTCTTTGAGTTGCTTCATAATCTCCTGAGGATTTTTTGCTACGCTGACCACTATGAGGTCGTAATAACCCGTGGTGATAAATATGTGAGAAACGTACGCCAGTGGTTTGATAAGCTCTGCAACATCTTTTGCAGAATTTCCTGGTCTTATTTTGATGCCAACCAAATACATTACAAGGTTTAACGCATTAGCATCTATCAGAGGTATAAAAGAATTTATTATCTTGCTTTCCTGTAACTTCTTTATTCTTTTGCTTACTGTTGAAGTTGAAAGATTCAACCTCTGCGCTATCTGCCTGTATGAAAGCCTGCAGTCACCAGCCATGCATCTTAATATTTGGATATCTACTTTATCCAGTTGTTTTTTCAATTTTGTTAATATTTTTGAGGTGCTGATATTAAATCTTTTATGCTTTTTTAACCAAACCAGAATACTCGATTAATTCAAACTTTGGTTGTTCCCGCTTTGATGGAATAATCGTTAAATAAAAAATTAAAATAAAAATGAAACCATGCAGGGGGATGATGAAGAAGCAAGAATACTTGATAACATGATTAAAGAAATAATCAAAAAAACTGAGGAAAATCAGAAAAAAGCTTCTTCTAAATTCCCTCTTCAGGGCGTCTATGAATTTGTTAACGGTAGATGGCAGTTAACTGCTTATACTAAAAGCTGGAATCCCAAGGAAGATGGCTTGTATGTGATTTTTAATGATGATTTTGACATTTCGTTTTTATCAGGCCCTTTTGGTGACCCTTTTTTAAAAATAGCCGAAAATGTTGGAGGCTCTGTAAAATCTGTTGTAAAAACATTTAAAAATTTTGAAGCGCCTTATTTAACTTTTATATGTATTTACCGTGGTAAAGAGCTTTTTTCAAAGCGTTTTGACGCTCTTCCTTGGCTATCTGATGTTGCTACGCTTGTGTCTTATTTTGGAATAAACTGTCCTTCTGTTAAAAAAACGGACCTGCTTAAGATATATGACGTTTGTCCATGTGCAAAGTTATGGTGAAAAGTTTAAACGAATTTATGCATTAATACATAAATAAAAATACCAAACCTCGGAGCATTTAGATCAGATGGCAGAAAAATAAGCAGGATACATGCCAAAGTGTAAAAATATTCATGCACTTTAACATTTATCTGGCGTGCTTCTAAGCCTGAGAAGAGCTCAATTTTATATGCTTAATTTAATGAGCAAAAAATTTGTTGTTTTCCAGCAGTGAAAAACAAAAAAGACAAATTTTAATCATTAGCATAAATTATATTTTTAGATGAGCCTCTTTCCATATTCCTACAGAGAAGGCCAAAAAGAAGCTATAGATGAAATCACAAAAGTTGCCGGAAAACACCCCATAATTTTTCAGGCTCCTACGGGGTTCGGAAAAACGCCTGTTGTTTTATCTTCTCTTCTTTTAAAGGGTTTTAAAATACTGTGGGCTGTGAGGACTGGAACGGAAACCGATAGGCCAGTCGAAGAACTTAAGAAAATAAATAAAGTTTTCGGAACAGAGTTCCTTGGCATCTCTTTTAGAGGAAAGAAGGATATGTGCCTTCTAGCACTGGAAAAAATGAGCGACGCAAATTATGATGAGGTTTCTTACTTTTGTTCAAAGAACAAAAAAAGGTGCCCTTATTATATCAACCTTCAAAACGAACGCTTTACAGATGTCAAAACTATGCTTTATTCCGAAGTCCTGAGACAATCAGCAGAAAGGAGGATATGTCCTTACTTCTATCAGAGAGAATTAGCCAGCCAAGCAAATCTTGTAAGCGTAAGCTACAACTACGTCCTCAACGAAAAAGTATCTTGGAGCCTTAGAAGCGCTTTTGATTACGGCGATAGCTATCTTGTAGTCGATGAGGCTCACAACCTTCAGTTTTCATTCATGAATATAAACAGCGATCATATAACTACTGGTTCGATAAAGAGAGCGCTATCTGAACTTTCGTTTTTTAAAAAGACCGAACAGGTGAAAAATTTTCTTGTTAAATTAGAAGAAAAAATGTGGGAAGAACTTGAAAAAAAGAAAGAAAAAGAAGTTAAAATTGAAGATTTTTGTTCTTCGAAAAATTCAGACGTGTTAGATGAAATAAAGTTACTTGGAGAAACTTTAAGGTCCGAAAGACTTTCAAAAGGTGAAAGGCCGCAGTCTTCCCTTTACCATATATACAGCTTTTTTAAGATATCTTTAGAGCTTTCAAAAGAAAAAGGTGTTACACATTTCCTTTCAAAGGAGAAAAACGAATTAAAGCTGGAAAGGGTAGATATGAGAGCTTCTGAAGCCCTTAAGGAAATATGGAAAATGTTCAGGGGGGTGCTTTTCATGTCTGGTACTCTAGAACCCATTGAAGCGTTTTCTGAAGTTATTGGCATTCATAATCCGTATATTATCAATAGAAAGTTCAAAGTAAGTTCTGAAAACGTCTCGAGCATCATAATAAAAGGCGTAACAACCAAAGGGGAAAGATTAAGTGAAGAAATGTTAAAGAGGTACATGCGTGTAATTTTATCGTTTCTCAGAAAAAACTCCGGGAGAAACGTTGCGGTTTTTTCTTCAAGCTATAGAATACAGGAAGCTCTGTTAAGTGCCCTGCCAGAAGATTTCAGAAAAAGATCATATGTAGAAGTTGAAGGAATGAGCGGACGGCAATCAAGGGAAGTTTTAAATTCCTTCAAGCTTGCCGCAAAAAGCAACCAGAAAGGGATTCTATTTGCTTCCGCATCGGGTAGATTTTCTGAAGGTGCAGACTTTCCCGGAGAAGAGCTTGAAGCAGCAATGGTCATTGGAATACCGTTTGAAAAACTAAACATCAAGATAAAGGCGCTTATCAGATATTACAACGAAATCTACGGAAGGAAAAAAGGAAGATATTATGCTTATACCGTTCCTGCTTTAAGAAAAGTAAGTCAGGCCTTGGGCAGAGTTATAAGGTCTGAAAACGATAAAGGTTACTTTGTGCTTGCGGATGAGAGATTTTTGTACAAAAAATACTTTGACCTTTTACCGGAATTTATAAAGAGAAACTATAGCATAATCGATTATGAAAGCTTGTGAACTAGTAATATGTGAGCAGGATTAAGGATATTAGGAAATCAGTTGACATAACACACATGTACGTTGGATTGGATCTTCATAAGGCAACTATAAATGCAACTGTAATGGATGAAAATGGCACTGTGTTAAATGAAGTAAAAATAAAGTCTGAACCAGATAGCCTCTTTCAGATTCAATACCACTTGGATCGGATATAGCAATAGCTCTTCAACATGGTACTGGGCATATAGGATATTGTCTGAAAGACACAACGTTACCTTATCAAACCCGCTAAAGACTAAGGCTATAGCTGAATCAAAGGTAAAGACAGATAAGGTAGATTCTTTTACGCTTGCAAACCTGGTAAGGGGAGGATATATATCATAGAACATACCCCCTAGGGAATTGATGCAGCTGAGATAGCACAGGGCAAGCCTTGTAAGAGTTAGGTCAATAATAAAGAACAGAATACACGCTCATTTGCTGATGTACAACATAAAG
>Ga0081529_136383_pt1 | contig 35317 bp, 38 predicted proteins | sample EchGeymetagenome_FD_71012 | JGI IMG/M metagenome (GOLD analysis project Ga0081529, IMG submission 71012) | Ferrous microbial mat and aquatic microbial communities from Echinus Geyser, Yellowstone National Park, USA - transect B T=78-80 C v2... ...
GTATAAGGGAGCTATTCCTCATATTCGCGGTAATGGCTTTTATTGCAATACCATTTGTCGCAGCACTTAGGGGTAGGTATGCATTGAAGTACATGGAGGCGAAGGGGCATAGCGGTAGGACAAGTATAAGATCCCTGTTCAGAAGTAGGGAGTATAACTGGGCAGTTGTGGCGGCGTTCACGTACACAATACCATTCTTCATAATCATGAGTTTCGGGGGGATTTACGGCGAAATGCTGGGGCTATCTGCATCAACAACCTTCTACCTACTTGCGGCAATGTTCGTTGGTGACGTGGTGACCAGGCTCATAATTAGGTTAAAGTCTCCAATACAGAATAGGAGACCATACTTAGTGTTTGCAGTAACAATTGCGTTGGTGGCCGCGGTGCTTCTAGCCCTTAGCTCAGTCTCGGTAATATTCCTAGTCCTAGCCTTCCTAATCGCTGGAATACCTGATGGAGTCTCCTGGACTCTGGGGCTCCAGATAGCAAACACGGTATTCAAGCCTGAGGAGATAGCGACATCAACATCATTCTTCAGCTCATCAATGATGATAATGTCAGCCCTAATGCCCCTTGTGGGCTACATGGCATCCATAATAGGATTCACCGTAACATTTTGGGCATTCGCAGCAATCACAGGCGTACTCTTCATAATAGAACTCCTCATGTGAGTAGCAGATTGGTGATTAAAATTGATTAAAACATTAAAATTATGGCTTAGATTTTCCACTGGTGTAGTTTATGAGACCGGGAGCGAGGATTAGGAATAAGGAGTTGATGAGGGAGAGGATACTGCATGCTGCGATAGAGGTATTTGCTGAGGAAGGTTTTGATGCTCCTGTAGATCACATATGTGAGAGGGCTGGGGTTTCTAAGGGGATTATTTTTTGGCATTTCAATACTAAGGATCGGTTAATCCTGGAGGTTGCTAAGAAAAGTCTACCTCATGACATTGTGACTAATTGCCTAAGTGAGGGTAATGGTGAGGAAATCCTTAGATGCATTGGGAGTAGGTACCTTGAGAAGTACAGCGACCCCACAATGAGAATGCTCTTCCTACGCACGATATCTTTAATGGGTAATTATGAGGAATTAGCGGCAAGTAGTAGGGAATTGTGTGGACCTCTTGTTGCTGAGGTTAGTAGGCGCGTCTTCAATAGCGATAGTACTGAGGATGTTGTGAGGATAAGGGCATTCATGGGAGGGCTCCTCTGCTACGTCATTAACCTACCAGGAGTAGATAAGAAAACCTACCTAGAGGCACTCATTAAGATAACCATTAATCGTTAAAATAACTTGGGGAATAATTTATAAATACTGACCAACTGGTCGGTTAGCTGATCAGGTATGGGTAATTCAGGCCAGGGGAACAATGCTAGCATCCTCGGGGCACTAGGTTTAAAGGCAATTCTATTCCCCATATTTGTTGCCATCGCGATAGTACTTGGGCTCGAGTTAGGGGTACATCTAACCAGTTTTAGCGGTTTGGTGTCCACGTACGGTATACCCGTAGGGTTGTTCTTCATGATTTACCCAGCCATGGTGAAAATCAGGGTGAATGAGCTTGCGAAGAGCTTAACGGACGCAAAGAAGGTAGGCTTAATGGTTGCGCTAAACTATGCGATAGACCCGTTCCTGGTGGGTGGACTTGGATATTTCTTCTTCGTAATAATATTCAGGGCATTGGGCCTCGTGAATTCTACTGTTGCTAGCCAGGCGTTTGTAGGGGTTGTACTACTTGGGGCTGCACCTTGCATAGCCATGGTGATAGTATGGACAGACCTCTCAAGGGGTAATTTACCCCTTGGCGTTTCATTTGTTGCGTGGAACTCCATTATACAGATCTTCACGACGCCTGTCTATGTTTGGCTATTGACAAGAACTACCGTATTCGTTAATCCCATATTAATACTGGAAAGTGTGCTGGAGTATCTAGCCATTCCCCTCGCCGCTGGTGTAGTTACTAGGTATCTGCTACAGGGGAAGGCGTATTTCTCGAGGGTTCTGAAGGTGCTAGATAATGTGCAGACTATAGCGCTTCTGTTCACAATAGTCGTCATATTCTGGGGCGAGGGATATGGAATCATGGAATATCCAAACCTAATATGGATGATGGCTATTGTAATGCTCACCTTCTACTTCGTACTGTTTCACATAGGCTACTACACATCAAGGAAACTGGGATATAATTACGCGGACTCAACTGCAATAGGGTATTCAGTGGCTGCCAGGGATTTCGAGGTAGCGATAGCCATTGCAGTAACGGCATTCGCAAAATACGCGTTTGTACCCATTATTACAGCAATAGGCCCGTTACTAGAGATACCTTTAATGCTCCTCCTAGTCTGGGTTCAATTAACCAGGTATAGGAAGGAAGCGCCCGTGCTGGGGGTTTAGGTATTAAATATGGACAATTGATTTAACACATGGATTTGTTAGGAATTTAAAACTCGCCCCTTCCCTTACCTTGGGTGATGTTAGGGAGTACGGCTGAGTTTGTGATGATGTGGTCCTTCGCTGATTTCCAGTAAAGTTTTTATTCTACGCCTTTACTGCGTGGGTTGTATGGTGCTGCTTGACGTGTTAACTAACGCGTTGGTTATGATTAAGAATGCGGAGGCTAGGGGCCATAGGGAGGTGATTATTTGGCCGTCTTCCAAGCTTGTTGGTAATGTTCTTAGGGTTATGCAGAGGTATGGTTATGTTGGTGAGATTGAGTTTATTGAGGACGGTAGGGGTGGTAAGTTTAAGGTCCAGCTCCTCGGTAAGATAAATGATATTGGCGCAATAAAGCCTAGGTTTAATGCTAAGGCTTCCGAGTTGCGCACGTGGGAGGAGAAGTACTTACCGGCTAGGAATGTTGGTATCCTGATACTAAGCACGTCTAAGGGTGTCTTGTCCCACCTGGAGGCTAGGCAGCTCAATGTTGGTGGTGTTCTCATAGCGTACGTTTACTAATAGTAAATTTAAAAAGGTGTTAGTTGGGGTGGTTCTGCGATGTCCACGGAGACCAAGCCTGAGCAACCCACAGAGCAGGGAGGTCAGGAGCAGCAGGCTGCGCAGGGGTCGCAGCAACCCACTGGGCAGCAGGGTGCCGAGCAGGTTCAACAGCAACAGGAGGCTGTTCAGCAGGTTGTTCAGGAGGTTAGGCCAGCCGAGGCTAAACCTGTTGAGGTTAAGCTGCCTAGGCCAAGGGTTTCGCTTAGTGGTAAGTTGAGGCGTTTGATGAGGATTAGGGTCTTGATGGAGAGGAGGGAGCCCAGGTGGATGAGTATGGATGAGTGGAGGTTTCTTAGGGTTGCCCACAGGGAGAGTTGGCGTAGGCCTAAGGGCAATGATAATAAGATAAGGCTCGAGATTAAGGGCTACCCGAAGAGGGTTAAGATTGGTTATGGAAAGCCCAGGCTAGTCAGGAACCTACACCCGACTGGGTTTAAGCTAGTGACTGTGCATAGGCCGGAGGATGTGGATAAGGTTGATCCAACGAGGGAGGCGATCGTAATAGGCAGGACCGTGGGTCTTAGGAAGAGGATTGAGATTGTTAGGAGGGCTATTGAGAGGGGTGTCAGGGTCATTAACGTAACCAAGGACGTCATCGATGAATTGAGCAGGTCCCAGTGATTTACCGCCTTAATTTCTCACTAAACCAATCCACAATACTCCTCAACCTAACAACCCTATGGTTCGGCTTGCCAAACCTCGATAAGTCGTGGTTCTCCCCTGGGAAAACCACCATCCTAACCTCCTTACCCATGTACTTAAGCGCCGTGTACAACTGGACGGCTTGGTCGAACCAACACCTGTAATCCTCCAACGAATGTATTATGAGGAGTGGTGTTTTCACGTTCTTCACATACATTATCGGCGACTTCGCCAGGTAGGTCTCCAGGTAACCCCAGAAGTCCTTACCCTCATCACCACCTATTTGGTCGTTGGCGAAGTAAGGACCTATGTCACTGGTCCCGAAGAAGCTAACCCAGTTGGATATTGACCTGTCAATGACCCCTTCCCGCTCTGATGGGCGGGTTTAATCTTGGGGGTCTCGGGTGTTACTCCCTCCTTGGGGGGTTATTGGTTTTACGCCATTGGTGGTGACGATAAAGCTCAGTATTTTCTTTGGTGTTGGTACTTCATAGCCTACCTTCTTTGCAATATTCCTTGCCGCATTCAGGTCTGCGTTAATCTTTATTCCAGTTAATTCGCATACGTACAACCCACGCTTTACCCTACCGTTTTCGTGCTCCATGTTACAGATGGAACATTGTTTGCTTGTTCCGTACTCATTGACCACATTGAGCTTAATGCCGTACTCCTCAAGAACTTCACCCAGCCAATTAATGATTTTCGCATACCACCAGATGTTTGTGTTATACTCATTACCGTTGTTCTGACTCACCATGTATGGGTAGCCAATGAATACCTCATCAACGCCCATTCCATGCATTGTCCTCGCCAAAAACCTAATTGCAGTGCGGTAGTAGTGCCTTAGTCTCTCGCGTTGCTTGTAAACAGCGTGTAAGTAATAAGTGTGGTACTTCCTCCATGACTCAAAGCCGTGGTTCCTCAACCAATCCCTAATTGATTGGTAGGTTTTGATTTCACGCTTCCACCAGTAGTACTCCGCCTTTATTGTCGAGCCCTTGATTAAAATCGCAGTATCGCTGTGATTGAAAACAACGGCGAACAAGTTATTCAAGCCAACATCAATAAACGCCTTATTATCGCCCCTTGGCTTCTCGATCTGTATTTTCTCGCGAATGCCCTTAACGTAACCCTTCGGGTTACTCCTAACCGGCTTTTCTCCAACGGTGATCGGCACGTACGCGAACCACCTACCGCCCTCGTACTTAATCACTAACGTGCCCTGCTTCCCGCTCCACTTTATTCTGCCGGCGTACTTTATCCTCAAGCCCCAATCCTTAAGCACCAAATAGCCCTCACCATTATTGATTGGCTCAATGTAATACCTATCATTCCTCACCAAAATCCTTAGCTCCCTTTTGCCTAGCACCTTGTCCTTCCAGAAGCCTGGTGGTGAAGGCTTATTCATGAACCTCGGTAACTTGCCTTGCTTGTATAGCCCAAGCAGCTCGAAGTATGATTTCCACGCATTGTTGTTTAGGTTAACCACCTGCCCAGCATTCACACCCAACACGCTATTGTATTTGTAGTAAAACTCGTGCTCCGTACCCTTGAAGTCCACCCTACCGCCTTCCCTATACTGAACAAGCCTGGCATAATTCAACTCATTCCATAACTTGGCAGCGGCATCAGCAATCTTTCGCAACCTCCTCTCCTGAGAACCATTAGGCAACAACCTAAGCCTAACAGTACGCACATTACTTGACTTAGAAGAAGAGGGAGTGCCTGGGTTGGTGAAAACAGTGGGTAATCGACCCACCAACTCATCCAAAGAAACCAAACCCCCTCTCGGAGGCACCAACCCAGGCACCAGCCAACCAGCAAGGCAGGGTTTTATAAACCTGATACTGAGCCCCACGTAGCAGGGCAACCCCACCCTAAAGGGCGAGACTTGACAAAATTGTCACGGCAGCTCTAAACCTATCTGTGTGCGTCACTATCCAATTAGTCATGAAACCACCGTATGATCCACCAATGACCCCTAACCTGTTCGGGTCTATGAAGTCGTAACTCCTAAGCACGTAATCGAGGCCCTCCATCAAGTCTTCATAGTCCCTTTCGCCATAGTGCCCACGTATGTCCGCGAACCCCTCACCATAACCATCACTACCCCTCGGATTCATGAATACTACGACGAAGCCCTCATTTGCTAACACCTGAAACTCAAACATGAATGAGTAACCGTAAGCCGTCTTTGGTCCTCCATGTATCTCAAGAATCGCCGGATACTTAATTCCAGGTTCTTCTTATTTACTGTGGATGTTGAGACTTTGAAGAGGGTTTTGAAGGATGTTGTCACCAGCGACCCGGCTTTCGTTAGGGGTATCGTGCCGGAGACTATTCGTGGTGATAACTAGGGAGGAGTTTGAAAGGAAGTGTGAGGAGTACGAATTTAAACCTTAAAATTGATGAGGAGGACTATATTGATTAACTATTTCGAAGCTTCTTCATTCTCATGCTAACATTACCTTCTGTAGTTTCTCCATTATTTTCCTTGGTGTGTGTTGTTGTGTTGTGTGTTTGTTGTGGTTGTAGTTGCTCTTCATGAGTATGGCGTGCATTGTTGGTGTTGCTGTTTTGTGCCTGTGTTCGTGGTGCTTTATAAGCCTAGTTGTTAAAATGATTGTTGGGTGTGGAGTGGTGTGGCCGCTGGCCTGGCTCATGACCTATGGAGGAGCTGACTGCCAGTTATGGAGTTTCGTTTATAATAAGTGCTTGGAGTCCGAGTTATGCAGTGAAGCGACAAAAATACTCATGGAAGAACTTGAGAAGCATAGGTGCTTCGGTTATGCACCGAGTTAGGTGCTTAACTGAGGGTGGGTTTAAAATCAATGGGCCGCCCAAAATGGGCAAAGGCCCGATGAGTAACGAGAAAGAACTAGAGTCAAGTAACGAAGCTTTCCTGCCTAAACCCACCCAGGCGGGGAGGATAGAAACATGCATGGAGTTAATAAGACAAGCAATGAGGTGCTTAGAGAACAACGACAAGGACTGCGTCATGAGGAAGATCGAGGAGCTAGTAAAAGCAGACTGCCACGAGGGTAGGCTAATCGGCAAGGAGGTTGCTGACGGAGTTAGGGAGTTGGTGCATAGGTTGTGGCTAAGGAACAATGATGAGGAAAGGTGCGAGTTACTAACGATACTTAGGGACCTCGGCATATCGAAGGGTTGGGTTAAGGAGGCGTTGCACATGACAACGAAAATGTGGAATAAGTGGTTGAGGAGATGCGGCATCGAGTGGGAGGGCAAGGTAACGAGAAACAATGTCGTTAAGGACATCGAGGGCTTATTGAGGGAGAAGTTCGGTTGGAATGAAATTAGGATGTGTGAAAGACTATGGAAATTTATCGGCGTCGACGTAAATGAGTTCAAGAGATACGGGATAGATGTGTGCGATTGGCTTTACGTAAAAATTGATGAGATTTACTTCATAGGTATAGTGATGAGTGACGTAGGTGCCAATGTCATTAGAGATGCTTGGGGTGAGAATGAGCGCGTAATGGTCTCACTGAGGACGACAAACTCAATTGATGCTCTATTCTTCTCGATACTTCTACATAAACCGAGCATAGCAATGACGTGGTGCAACACATCAAGACAGAGGAAGATCATAACTGTAGAATATTATATCTATGTTAAAAAGGATAAATGGAGATGGATAGACAACGAGGAGCTAATTAAGAACACGAGGGCATTAAGGCCAGAGGATGTGCCGAAGCTGATTGCGGGGGTGATTGATGGGGACGGCACAATTAAGTATAACTTCACCAATTCCATGCCATTCATAGAAATCGCGGCATGCAAGGCTTGCAGGAAAAGGGTTTTTCTTGACGCCTTGCAGGAAGCATTGAGGAAATTGAGGATTAAGGGGAAAATCTACGAGTTAGACCATGAAGCTAGGTTAGAGGTTTATGGGAAAAATGCCATCAAGTTGCTTAGGCTCATTATGCCGTATTTGCGCCACCCGCTTAGACGCCTAAGGGCTAAGTTGATCTTAATGCTTTATGAGGGTAGGATAGATTACGAAACATTTACCGAACTCTACGAACAAACAGAGTATGAAGACGAAAACGACCCAAAGAGAAGCCACGCAGTGGAAGCCCTAGCCAGGGCGGCCCCACAAACCCACACCCACGGGGACGCGTATTGGTACTCTACGAAGTATATCAACTCATGGTTTATCACCGCGAAATCCTCAACGCTCCTATTGCCGCCAACCACAACTTCGACATTACCATTAACGCCGGTCCTGGCAAGTCTTGCTGCCCCTTCGTCCATCATTACGAAATATATATACTCACCAACCCATTGGAGCTTTGTTGGCGGTGGCGAACCTCTAACATCACTATTTAGGCTGTTGCCGACATTGCGGTCGACCCCCCTCATTAGGTCAATAACCTCGTTGGTGTCTACCTTGACCAATAACACATGGTCGTGGGTGGCAAAGCCCCTGTGCAAGTCATTGCCGACCATGGCTAAGTACTTACCATCTGGGGAGAACTTCATGGTGGAGACACTGTAGTTACTAAGGATGGTACGTCTCTCACCGCTCCTTAGGTTGATTAGCCAAACCTCATTCCTGTATGGCTTGAAACGATCACTACTGATGGCAACCGCAACCTCCTCCCCATTGGGTTTGACGTCGTACGCAACAACGTCGAAATCACCACTGGTTAACTGTATCAAACTACCATCTAGTTTCAATGAGAATAGGTGGGTCTTGAAGGTGTGTATGAACCCCCTGCTATTAAACCATAATGGCCAGTCATCAACAAACTTCACATCCTCCTGGGTCGGGCCGGTGGTGCTTAGGAAGAAGATTTCATTACCAACAACACGCATGCCAGTAACCCCGCCCCTGACGTGGGTAAGCCTAACCGCCTCACCGCCATCGAACTTGAGCAACCACACACCAACACCAGGCTCATCCTTACCAAGACCTCTCCTTGAAAGGAATACTACCCCTGAACCATCACTTAATATTCTCGGTGAGAAGTCACTATTACCCCTAGTTAATTGCCTTGGCGATTTACCATCGTAAATCCAGGTATTCCTCTCATAATCATCCATTGAGTCGGAGATTTTGGACAATGTAAACACGAGGAGACCTTTATCACCGTGTGAGTCTAAGTCGTGTATTATCCTAACGAGCTTTAAATCATCGATAACCAACCTCCTAACCATTAGTGGACCTGATAGTCATGGACTATTAAGGTTTACTGGCGGGATATTATAAGGACTGAGGCATTTGAAAAATTAATGTATCTCCATTATAATGGGAGTTATACGCCTCGGCACTAAGGTGAAGAGGCGTGAACACACATGCATTGGCGCCTAGGCAGCGGCAATGTTTTAAATGGTTGAATCATTAGTTACGTAATGGGTAATTGGTCTGGTAGGGATGTGGCTGGACTGTTGAGATCTGTCGAACTTTCTTTTCGTGGTTCCTCATGGTTATTCTACTGGTTTTTCATCTACATTGGAGCTTCATCGGCCATATCCATCATTGAGCTATACCACACCATTGGACTTAGCGGCTATGTGGTAGTAATGCGCATCGTCTATACGTTAGTTAGTATGGGCGTAGCCCTTTATGGTGCTTACCTGTTGAGGAAGGGTGTCGAGGGTATTGGTAGGTACTACAACAATCCTAACTTGATTAGTATGGCTAGGCTTCAGTTTGTGGCGTGGATTATCGTGGCAGCAATGCCAATATCATACCATTATTATAACTATGTTAGCTATATTACCGGAGCAGCCGTGGTTATCGGCCTAATACTTATTGGATTAAGCATGAGGAAGATAACCGAGATCCTCTATGAATTAACTGGCATAGATAACTTCGATGTTGCTGAGGATGAGTGGAAGTGGACTGCGTACTTGGCGATTGTTTTCGTGGGTTTCGTGGCCGTACCATTCGCAACGTACAACACGCGAAAAGGGTTTAATAAGATGGTAAGGTGGGTGGCTGAGCAGGGTGCCGTACCATGAGGTGGGTGTTAGTAATAATGGCAGTGGCCCTATCCATAGCCCTGGTGGTGCATGCCCAAACCTTGATTCAACCTCTACCACCTGGTACCTATGCGGTGCTGATGAACGAGAGCCTCGTGACCCCTGGTTATATCGTGATCATAAGTGCTGACCCCCACACATTCAATGTGGCGGTGTTTACACAGCAGAACTTCAACCTGTGGTGGAACCAGTCGCAGGCGGAACCAGCTATTTATCACGGAACAATAATACGAGGCTCTGTTCTCGCCATACCTGCGCCAGCTGGTAACTACGTTATTGCCATATACCCAGTACCAGGTTCAAATTATTACGTGGAGGTATACGTATTTAATGATTCCGACTTACCCATTGGTATTGCCTCATTCCCAACCAGTCCGATAGTTACGAATGAGTTGATGGGTTACTTCGACATTGGTGGTATTATGGCGTATAATCCAAGTGGCCGCTCACAATTTGGTGTCTGGAATAGTGGTGCCTCTCTCCAGTTGAATGCTGTGGTTGTTGTTGAGTTGGTTAATGGGCAATATCAATACTACTGGGTTCAGGATGTTGTTCAGTTTGTTACGGGCAGTAACGAGTTTTATGTCGTGGATAATGTCTGGAACTATACATCGCCTACACCCACCCTCTCTAATCAATCCATTGTGGGTAATGGTGCAGTTTACAACTCAAGCGGTGGGCTTTACTACGGTTACGCAACATCATCCAGCACCTACTCCCCACCCCTGGGTGGTTACCTAATAATGAATGCATACGCCAGCGGTGGTGTTGTTCATGTTGATTTCGGCTATGTGATAATTAGGAATGGTGGCTATGAATGGCCGACTGTGATTTGGTTCGACAATGTAACCATAATGCCATCGACACCGGCAACAAATGCCTACTTCGAGGTTGGGGCACAATTGACCGGTGGTGGGTGGCCCATGGATGCTGAGTTCGTTTTTGCTGGGTACGGGAATGGCGAGTGGACTAGGTTTAATCAATTGAGTGCTAATTTATCAATGCTTTACTGGAACGGTAGTGGCTGGGAAGTCTTACCCACGCTTTATGATTTTGGTTTTGACACGGAGGAGTCGGCGGTAACTAACATAAACGTTACAGTGAGTAGTAACAACCTAGTCGCAGTAACCCTGGGCACCTTTAAGCCTGGGTTTATCGCTACCCAATTGCCCACACCCATCCTGCCCATGACCTATGTTAGTTACACGAACCCAGTCACTGGGTATAGCTTCTCATATTACGTAACTCAGCCAACGATGATCAACATACCCTCCGTGGTTTACATAAGCAATAACACGAGATACGTCCTTGAGGGATACTATCTCAATAGCCAGTGGGTTTACGGCACAACAATAACTATCACGCCAAACAAAAACTGGTTCATGGCATATGATATATCGCCCCAATACCAACTACAATACTTAGTGTCTGTGGCTTCACCACTACCAGTTTACTTTAATGGACTTAAGGTCACCAACTACTCCACCTGGATTAACGCAAGCTCGACAGTTACGATTATCGCCAGATCCCAGGTGCTCAATAATGGCACCATGCTCACGCCAAGCATCACGAACGAAACCGTGATTATAGACGGCCCAACAACACTTACCATAACCTGGACACCGAAGTATCTAGTTTCCATAACATCTACAAAGCCTGTGTATGTCGATGATAAACTCACCATTAATTATATGGCTTGGTTGATTCCGGGTATGACCCTGACCATAAGGGCACCAACATACAACGTCTATGGTGGGTTGGTGCTTTATCAGCCCAATATCACTGCGGTAACAATAACCGTTAACAAACCAATAAGTCTAACGATAACGTACACACCAAACTATACAAGACTCTATATCGTAACAGTCGTAGTAATGATTATATTTATCATAACCGCAATAACACTTAGGAGAAAGCGCCATAAGTAGGTGAATCTTCACCCTTAATTGTTACAACGCATCTCTAATCGCCTTTACAATATTTATATTGGGCAATCACCATTGTAATATTTTAAGTACGTTCTGTTCTCTATTATAAAAATACCTATTTGTCCTTGAGGATTTTACCCTTAAGTTAATACTAATACCTTGGTATTTGATTTTACTTAACTGTTAGTTTCCTGGCTTCGCGCTCTGTTTCCCTTAGCATGACTATATCGCCAACCCTGACCGGGCCCTTAATATTCCTCGTTATCACCCTACCCCTATCCCTGCCCTCCAGTATCCTGACTCTCACGGTATTAACCTCACCAGCAATGCCCGTTCTACCGAGTATTTGAACAACCAGTGCCGCCACCGCATCCTCGTAGGGGCTAAACCTTTCAGCCTTGGTCTCGCCCTCGCTCACTTAGATTCACCCTTCCTAGCGGCTCTTTTGGCTGGTGCCTTCTCGGCTGGTGGTGCAGCCTGTGGTTGTGGCAGTTGTATTGGGTTTAATCCCATCTTTACCCTAATATCATTCAACTGCCTAACTAAATTCTCCAACTCAGCTGATGCCTGCCCTGGATCGATAATTACGGCTGAGGCTGATGGCGTGTTCTGGAGACCAGCTGCCTTACCAAGCCTCTCCTTACTGGGTACGTAGATGTAAGGCACGCCCTTCTCCTCGCAGAGTATTGGTAGGTGGGCAACTATCTCTGGTGGATCAACATCCTCCGCAATAAGTACTAGCTTGGCTAGGCCCCTCTCAACTGCCTTTGTAACCTCGTTGGTGCCCTTCCTTATCCTACCTGTTTCCCTAGCTGCCGATAGAACCTCGTATGCCTTCTCAGCTAGATCCTGCGGTACCGCGAATCTCACGTAGAAGGGCTTTCCCTGCGGTGGGTTGGCATAGAACGTCTTTGGATCCACAGTTACTGACGCCATACTCGACTACTACCGTGAATTTAGCATTTATAAGCATTTTTCATTACGGTGATGATGGCATAAGGTTACTTCGAGGCTATATGCAGCGTGCTCCTTGTTGCCTTCAACCCAGGCTCGCCGTGCTGAACTATCTTATTAGTTATTACGAACTCGCCGAGGTAGTGGCCCACGTGCCATGGACTTATGGTTACTGGTAGGTACGTTATACCGTTGTAGACGGATATCGTTAAACCAACCATCTCGGGCAGTATTATCATGTCCCTGGCGTGGGTCTTAATGGTTACCTTCTTACCCTCGGCCATCAACTTCCTGGCCCTCCTAATCTTCTCAAGCAACCTCCTGTGCTCAGGCTTCAAACCCCTCATCAAGCTCCTCCTCTGCCTTGCAGGTAATAGCTTTATGAAGTCCTCCATCGACATCTTCGAGATCTCCTCGAATGTATAACCCCTGTACCTAAATCCCTTCCACTCCTCCTGCGGTATCACGGCGGCCATTAACCAACCCTTCCTACCAGCCTCCGCACCAGCCTCTTCCTCCTTAACCGCAGCCGCAGGTGTCGCAGCTGGCTTTTCCGCCGCCTTCTCCGCGGCCTTCTCTGCAGCCTTGCCTGCTGCCTTAGCCGCAGCCTTGGCTCCAGCCTTCTCCTCAGGTTTCTTCGACATCCACGAAACCATAGGTGGGGCACTTTATAATTTTTACTAAAATGATGCGGTGCCATGGCTTGGAATGCACATTTTATGTAGGTAAAACAGTTAGGTAGGCAAGTAAATATTTATATATTGATGAAGTATATAGTGGTTATATGGTTGGGGAGCCTAGGGTCCTTTGGAGCCCTAGTTCGAGTGTGATTAGGGATTCAAACATCCTGAGGTTTGTGAATTGGTTGCGTGAATTCTATGGGCTTAATTTCGAGGTGTCGATAGATAATCCCAGGGAGAATGTTAAGAATTACGATGCGCTTTGGAGGTGGTCTGTGGATAACCTCGAGACCTTCTGGGAGGCTGTTTGGCGGTACTTCAACGTCACCTCACACACGCCCTACACGAAGGTTCTCGAGCCAGCCAAGATGCCTGGTGCCCGTTGGTTCGTTGGATCCAGGCTGAATTATGCCGAGCATGTTTTTAGGGCTGCCCGTTGGGGTGAGGAGGCTGTTGTCTATGTTAGGGAGGATGGAGTTAGGAGGAGCCTTACCTGGGATCAAATGGCGAGGGAGGTCGCCTCATTGGCTAATTGGCTTAGGGGTGTTGGTGTTGGTAGGGGTGATAGGGTGGCGGCCTACGTGAGCCAAATCCCCGAGGCTATCGTTGTCCTATTGGCCACGGCGAGCATAGGCGCCATTTGGGTTGGGGTTGGTGCTGAATTGGCCCCTAGGGCTGCTATTGATAGGTTCAACATACTTAAGCCTAGGGTGTTGGTTGCGGTTGATGGTTACCCATACAGGGGTAAGGTCTTTGATAAGTACGGTGATGTTAAGCAAATAGTGGATTCGGTAGATAGTATCGAGAGGGTTGTGATTGTGCCGAACATGAGGAATTCGGTGGAGTTGAGGATTAACAAGCCTGTGCATGATTGGAGGGATGTAACCAGCGCGAGGGGCTTGGGCTTAAGCTTCGAACCCATGGAGTTCAACGAAACCCTCTGGGTATTGTTCACATCGGGAACCACCGGGATACCGAAGCCTGTGGTTCACAGCCACGGTGGTGTCCTCCTAGAAGCCTACAAGGTTGGTTTGCACATGGATTATAAACCGAGTGATAAGTTCACTTGGTACACGACACCGTCCTGGATGATGTGGAACTTCACCGTGGACGCCCTACTCTTCGGAACCACAATACTGTTCTACGATGGTGACCCCACGTTTAGGAACTTCGAACCCTACTGGGAGATTACTGAGAAGGAGGGCTTAACAATACTCGGGCTTAGTGCACCATACATACACGCCGCGATGAAGTCCACGATAGAGCCAGGCAGGCAGTTCAACCTGAAGACCCTCAGGGAGATAGGCTCGACAGCGGCGCCACTATCGCCCCAGGGCTTTGAGTGGGTTTACACCAGGGTTAAGGAGGATGTTTGGTTGGCGCCGATCAGTGGCGGGACTGATGTGGTTTCCGCATTCGTTGGCGGCTGCCCAATACTGCCTGTTTGGGAGGGTGAGATGCAGTGTAGGTGGTTGGGCGCGGCCGTGAATGTGTATGATGAGGAGGGTAGGCCCGTGGTTAATGAGGTTGGTGAACTTGTTCTCGAGAAGCCAATGCCTTCAATGCCAATATACTTCTGGAACGACCCAGACTACAGGTGGTACATGGAGAGCTACTTCAATGTGTTCCCAGGCGTTTGGAGGCATGGGGATTGGGCATTAATAACGGATAGGGGTACGGTGGTTATAACGGGGCGCTCAGACTCCACAATAAAGAGGAAGGGCATTAGGATTGGCACGCTGGACATATACAAGGTCGTCGAGTCCCTACCGGAGGTTCAGGGAAGCCTTGCCATAGAGGTTAAGGGGAAGCTCGTGCTCCTCGTTGCGTTGAGGCCGGGTCTACAATTAACGGATGAGTTGAGGAGGAAGATAAACGATGCGCTCAGGACCCAACTTGGTCCCTACTTCATAGCCGACTACATAATCCAGGTGCCAGACATACCAATGACTAGGAATTACAAGAAGCTTGAGGTGCCAATAAAGAAGGTTTTAATGGGCTGGCCCGTGGATAAGGCCGTTAACATAAACGCGGTGCTAAACCCAGACGCCTTCTACGCAACCCTAGTGGCACTGAAACCATACATGGAGGAGTTGATGAGGGAATAAGTGAACCTTAGGTTTAATTTTCATCCCTAAAACCCGATTCCAATGGACCCTAAACTGTGCAGGGTTTACTCGAGGTGTGTGGTTGAGGTTTCCAGGGGATTACTGCCTGACCTGGTCAATGGGTACTATGACTACTTAATCATTGACCTGGCAAGCATAACCTACGGCGTTAATGACCCAAGGTCCTTCCTAGTGAATATGCGGTTGGCGATTGACTACGGCTACCTGGAGCCCAGGGTATTATTCGTGCTTGATTACTCAAAGCCCGAACACAGGGGCGTCGCTGGGTCAAGGATCAAGTGGCTTAGGGACTTGGGCCTTGAGTACGTCCTTGCCGAGGATGAGCCGGCGGAGGTGAGGGCGGCAAGGCTTTGTTTGGAGAGGCCTAGGTGTATAGTCCTCAGTAGGGATTACGACCCACTGACCATCATCAATGAGATGCTACAGCCAATAAAGGTGAGTGAGAGGGCGTGGGTCTTAAGGAAGATAGCGATAAACAGGGACTGCCTGGCTAAGCACGGCATTCCATAGGAACCAATCAGAGCTATGAAGTAATTATTTCGGAGCCAACTCCCTAGAGTCCCCATAAGCCACTTCACTTAAAAGCCGCAGGGTAGTGAGGCGGCGCAATGAATAGGTGCGGTAATGAATTAATGGAATTACTAAATTTGATGAGGATTATTGAAGCATTAAGCCCGTACTGGACCCTACTGGGCATGCACGTAGACTCCGTTGGTCGGGACTGCGCCGTGGGCCACATAGACATAGAGAACAAACACCTACAAATACTGAGCACAGTCCACGGAGGAGTCCATGCAGCGTTGGCGGATGCAATGGCCTGGGTCGCAATACTAGGCCACTACTACCCAGACTACGTACACGCGATAACGATAAACCTAACAACGAGATACCTAAAACCAATCAACAAAGGGCAACTATACGCAAAAGCCAAACTAATACACATAAGAGAACCACTAGCAACAATAAACGTGGAACTAAGCAATGAAAACAACGAACTAATCGCAACAGCAACAACCACATACTGGGTAACAAAAACAAACAAAACAATCCACGAACACGTGGACGAAATCAAGAGGCGTAAACAACAATGAATTAGGTATAGGTTGTTTTTGCGGAGCTGAATTGGGGCAAAATTTTGCCCTGGTAAACAAATGAGAAAAAGTTCATGAACCCACCTAACCCATGCACAACTCTCTGATTTATTCCGCGATTCGTCGGTGATGGTTTATATGCAATGGGTTTCGCATATCCTTATTTATAATCAATTTATGTAGAATAGATCATAATCCATTGCATTATTAGTAATAATTATATATTTAATTGGTATTAGATACAGTGAAAGTAATTTATAAATCATCCTGAGAATTAGCTTGTTGATGAGTGACACTGCAATAGATCTCTTATGGTGGGTTGTTTGGTTTTATGATGGTTGTGCCTTGGATTCGTTGGTCCTTACGTCAGTACTACCCTCGGTAGTTTCTCTATTATTTTCCTTGGTACGTGTTGTTGTGTGTTTGTTGCGGTTGCCGTTTTGTGCCTGATCCAGAGCGGCCCCTTGAGCCTATCAATAATGATTAGCCCATGAGTGGCTGCAGATGAGCAATGTTCCTAGCACCTCCAGGTCACTGCTTACCTTGAATGGAGCAATGGTTGAATCTTCGTGGTTCCTTATAAGCCTAGTTGTTAGAATGATTGTTGGTGTGGGTTGGGGAAACCACGTAATAGCATGGCTTATGACGTATCGAGGAGCCAATTGCCAACTATGGAGTTACGTCTATAATAAGTGCGTGGAGGCGGAACTATGCAGTGAAGCAGCCAAGATGCTCATGAGTGAATTAAGCAGGCACAGGTGTTTCGGCTATGCACCGAAGTAGGTGCATTGCTGTGGGTGGGTTTAAAATCAACAACGGGTCGCCGAAAAACGGCAAAGACCCAATGAGTAATGAGGAGGACAAAAAGTCAAGCAACGAAGCCTCCCTGCCCCAACCCACCCGGGCGGGGAGGATAGAAACATGCACGGAGTTGATAAGCAAGGCAATGAGGTGCCTAGAAAACAACGACAAACAATGCGTCACGAGACTCATCGAGGAGTTGATAAAGGCAAACTGCCACAACGGCAACGCAGTTGGTAGGGAAATTGCGGACAAGGTTAAGGATTTAGTTCATGAGATGTGGTTAAGAGATAGAGGTAATGATGAGTATAGGTGTGGGTTGCTAAGGATGCTTAGGGATCTCAATGTATCGAAGAGATGGGTTAAGAAGGCGTTGTGCATGGTAACGAAAATGCTAAACAAGTGGTTGAGGAGGTGTGTCATTGATTGGGAGAGTAAAACAACAAGGTATAGTGTCGTTAAGGAGATCAAGGACCTACTGAGGGATAAGTTAGGTTGGAACGAGATCAAGATGTGTGAGGAGATGTGGAAATTCATTGACGTTGACGTAAATGCGTTCAGGAGGCGTGGAATAGAGCCATGCATCTGGCTAAATGGTCTGGAGCTACTGAGCGACCTAAGAAGGCCATACTGGCTCGGGCTGAGGGCCAGCGACCTGGTAGTTAGAAGACACAGAGGGGGTGTTGAGTCAGCACTAAATACCACAAACAGCGTCGATGCCATATTCTTCCTAACATTACTAGGCACGATAAAGACACCGAGCCTAGCCATTAACTGGAAAGGGGAGGCGCCGGCGACGAAATACGCATTTGAATCAATCGTTTTATCATACTATGTATACCTAAGCGCCAATGCGTGGCCTTGGCCAATCGAACTTAGCGCCAGCGAACTCGAGAGGGTGCTCGATGGCTTCGGCGATGGGGAGCTCACGGAGTTCATAGCAGGGCTGTTAGATGGGGATGGGGCAGTGGTATATTACTATAACGATGAGTCTGAGTTTGTTTTTGTGTGGATCGCGGCTTGTAGGGATTGCCCGAAGAGGTTCATCCTCGATGTACTGAAGAGGGTGATTGCCGAGAGGTTCGGTATCATCAGTAATATTTACTTTAAAACAACCAGCGCCGATGCTTTGATGTTTTACAACAGAAACGCCATTAGTCTACTAAGGCACATCATTAAGTATATACATCATCCACTCAAGAGATTAAGGGCCGAGCTTATACTGGCGTATTACGACGGGAGAATAAGCCGTAAAGAATTCAAGAGACTCTACGACATGACAAAGTACGAACAAGGAGCACCAGACATAAAACGCAATCACGGCTTAGAAGCCCTAGCCAGGGCGGCCCCACAAACCCACACCCACGGGGGACAAAGATAGAAATAAAGTTCTTGGTGGACCGGCCGGGATTTGAACCCGGGATCTCCCGCGATCAAACCCTAGTCATCATGGGCGCTGTGGAGGTTGGTAGGGAGGAATCATACATAGAAGGCTCAATAAGGGCGATTAGAGAGATAAGCAGTATGGCAGCACCTGAGTAGGTGCTTGGTGGCTCGTTAAAAATTCTCTAATTAATCTATGGTTTATTGTTGTTTATTTTCCTATCTTTGCACCAGGGCAAAATTTTGCCTCAATTCAACTTTAGGTAGAGGCTTGCTTATTTTGTTTTATTTGGTGCTTTGGTTCCTTGTTGATTGAGTTTTGTGGGTAGTGTTTATTATTTGTCTGTATAGTTTTTCCCGTATGTTTTTGGATGTTGTGTTGAGGGGTGTTGATGGTGTTAGGGTTAAGTTGTTTTATCTTGAGGCTGCCTCGATAATGGGTGTTGATTCCATAAACCTGGAGGCTTGTGGTGGTTCTCTTTGTGGTGTTGTGGTTGTTAGGGATTTTGGTCAGCCCTGGCTTTTCTTTGATATTGTTGGTGAGGGTACGTTGAGGGTTGACGATTTGGTTTATGCCATATTTAGTTATGGTGGTGAGGGTGAGAGTAGGTGGGTTAGGGTTTCCCCGGGTACTCACTCGTTGTCCCTGACCCTGTCCCCCGTTAGGATGTTTGGTGAGCGTAGGGTGAGCTTTAATGGCGCCTTCGTTGTCTATAGGGAGTCTGATTTATTCAATTTCGTGTTGAGGGCGAAGCTTCTGCTCGATGTTGCCGAGGCTTCGGAGGACCTTAGGCGTGATTACCTCGAGGTCCTGAATAGGGCGTTGGATGTTATCCCGCTTGATTCGATTGCCAATTGGCAGTTGGAGTTTGCTGTTAGGGCCCATATTGTTGACCCGCCTGGTTTCGTTAGGGCAATCTTTGATTATTACGACCCCAGGGAGTTGACGCACATGGTAGCTCCAGACTTTAATGAATTAGGTAGGGCGGCTAGGGATGGCCTTAGGGTGATTGAGGAGGGTATTGAGGAGTTGAGGCTTAGGAGGGGTCATAGGGGCCTTGTTTATGTTGCTGGTCATGCCCACATAGACCTTGGTTGGTTGTGGAGTAGGGATGTGACTAGGGAGAAGGTTAGGAGGACGTTGATTAACGTATTGACCCTGCTCCAGTCCTACCCAGAGCTGGAGTTCCTCGTGTCGAACATGGCATACCTAAATTGGTTGAAGAGTGATGAGGCGCTTTGGGTTAGGGTTAGGGATGCCGTTAAGTCTGGTAGGATAGTGCCTGTGGGTGGTATGTGGGTTGAGAGTGATGCCAATCTACCTGGTGGTGAGTCCCTCGTTAGGCAGTTCCTATATGGGCAGAGGTTCCTCCTTAGGGAGTTTGGTTCAATAACGGATATTGGTTGGTTACCCGACACCTTTGGCTTTCCAGCGTCACTACCACAGATACTCAGGAAGGCAGGTATCAAGGTTTTCTTTGAGCATAAGATGTATTGGAACACCATAAACAGATTCCCATACTCCGTATTCCTGTGGGAGGGCATTGATGGTTCTGTAATACCCACGGTGAACTACGCAACATACGGCGCAGACCTGACGCCGAGGCAGATAATAAGGGCTTGGTCCGACCACACAAGCCCTGAGCTACCCGCCTTCCTACCCTTCGGTAAGGGTGACGGTGGTGGAGGACCAACATGGCTAATGCTCGAGAGGTACAGGGCGTATAGGGAGTTACCAGGCCTCCCCAGGCTTGTTATGGGTGATTTGAGGGAATTCGTAAATGCCATACATGGTGATGACTCACTACCCAGGTGGAGAGGCGAGTTATACCTGGAGATACATAGGGGTGTCTATACAAATGGCGTTAGGCTAAAGCAGTTGGTTAGGAGACTGGAGACTAGGTTGAGGGAGTTGGAGACCTGGAGCGTGGTTGCTGGTGTTCGCAGGAGCTATGAGGAGCTTTGGCGCCCACTCCTCGAGGCTGAGTATCACGACCCAATGGGCGCCACGTCAACAAAGGCTGTGTATGAGGAGGTGGTCAGGGACCTAGAGGGTGGTTTAGGTCGGGTTGAGGACGAGCTGGATAAGGCGCTCAGGACAACGCTTGGCTCTGGTCAATGGGTATCCATAGTTAATCCACTACCCTGGTCCCGTAGGGATTTGGTCATTGTTAAGGAACCACTTAAGGGGTTACCAACCCAGAGGGTTGATGGTGGTTATTTAGTGCTTGTTGATGTACCGCCGCTTGGTTATAGGTCGTTTGAGGTGGGTGATGGTGCCTCGATGGGTGATGTGGCCGTTGGTGATTACTATGTTGAGAATTCCGTAATTAGGGTGATCATTGAGGATGGTAGGTTTAGGGTGTTTGATAAGGAGGTGGGTAGGTGGGCTGTCGATGATGGTTACCTAATGGCCTGTGAGGACATGCCGAGTAGATGGGATGGTTGGGACATTGATGCCTATTACAGGAGGGTTTGCTGGAGGCTGAAGCCGGGTGACGTGAGGGTTGTTGAGGGTGGACCGTTGAGGGATTGTTTCGAGGTTAATTACCAGTTTAGGAGGTCGAGCATTAAGCAGAGGATTTGCGTTAATGCGTTCAGTAGGCGCATTGATATTGAGAATGAGGTTGATTGGAGGGAGAGACTCACCCTGCTAAAGGCTGTGTATAAACTGGGGATTTTTGGTCATAATGCATCCTTCGAGATACCATATGGCGTCATCGATAGGCCGACCCGGCCGAGTAATTCGTGGGAGGTTGCAAAGTTCGAGGTTCCAGCACTGCGTTGGGTTGATGTTTGGGACCCGGACTACGGTGTTGCGTTGATTAATGATGGTAGGCAGGGCTACTCCGTCGAAGAGAACACAATATCAATAACACTACTTAGGTCGCCGATCTACCCAAACCCATTCCTCGACTATGGCATTAATAGATTCACCTACGCCATATACCCACACCAGGGTGATTGGAGAACCGCCCAAGTACCCAGAAGGGCGTATGAGATCAACCAACCATTAACCGTTGTTTACGGCACCAAAGGCGGCGAGGCATCATTCATGGAGATAACAAACCCAGCGGTAATGCTCGAGACCCTGAAGTGGGGTGAGGATTCCGGCATCGTACTCAGGCTCTATGAGACATACGGGGTAAACACATGCACGCAAATCAGGGGTTTCCTAAATACTAAGGAGGGCATTGAAACAGACCTACTCGAGTTGAATGAGTATGGGCGCGTTAACCTCGATAGCGTTTGCTTCAAGCCCTATGAGATAAAGACGATACTGATAAAATGAGCAATGGTCATGAAGCAGCAGGGAAACTCCTGAGTAAGAATGGTTCGACCAGGCTCAGGTTTGTTAGGCTTGGCTTGGGCTTATGAACAATATAGTATCTCCTCTAATCACCATCAATCCACTCTTAAAGCCGCCTCTTGGGTTGATCTCCTCCGTGTTCGTTAGTATTAGGTTTAGGTGTTGGTCGTAACCGACGAGGACGCCCCTGACCTCAGCCCCATTCCTAAGCTTCACTAGTATTACCTTGTTTAGGTTTTTCTGCAGCTCTTCGTTTATTATCTCCATGCACCGTGGCATTGGGAACAAAACGCAAAACCTTATTTTAAAGGTTAACTCATGCCGTCCAGGACCAACAACCGCATTGGCGATTGTGGGGTAAAAGCTTATTAAGCGTGTGGGGCTTCAATCCTGGGGTTATGGTTAAGGGTACGCCGAGCTTTGGTAGGATGAATAGGGGTTGGACGCACATTAGGTGCCCAAGGTGCGGTAGGCACGCCTACAACCCAGTGAAGGGTTACTGCGCAGCCTGCGGTTGGGGTAGGTCGAAGAAGATTAGGAGGTACTCATGGCAAAACAAGAAGGTCAATAAGGTCAGGGTTAGGTAAAAACCACCAAACAGCATCACTGTTGCTTCGTTTGCTGCGTGACCGCCTGCTTAATCAATGTTTCATATATTTTCCCTAGCAAATCGTACAGCATATCGATCCTTTTATTCGTCTCACCAATCCTGTTATTTAACGAATCATTAATAGCATCAATCCTCCTATTCACCTCGTCGATTTTCTTATTCGTCTCATTAATCCTCCCGCTCAATGAATCATTAATAGCATCAATCCTCTTGCTTAATGAGCCGTTAACCGCATCAATCTTCTTATTCAACTCATCAACCTTGCTGCTCAATGAGAGGTAGACCTCCTCGATCCTATTATTCAGCGAGTCGTTGATGGTATCAATCCTCTTACTTAGCGCATCGGTGATCGCGTCAATCCTCTTATTCAGCTCATCGACTTTCTTGAGCAACGAGTCCTGGACCTCGTTAATCCTATTGATAAGTGAGTCGTTAACGGTATTAATCCTATTGATAAGTGAGTCGTTAACGGTATTAATCCTATTGCTCAGTGCTTCATAGTTCTTGCTCATCATTTCGTAGAGCTCATCAATCCTCCTGCTTGTTTCGCGGAATAGGCCGAGGGTTAGGATCACCAGGTCCTCTGTGGATAGTTTCTTGCCCTCACTCACCTTCCTCAGCACAGCGTCCATCGCCTTATCAACTACCGTACCAACAACAGACTCAACCATTTAGTTAAGAACCATGTACGTATTAATAAGGATTTTTGTCGCTTTTACGTGACTTACCCTGTGCTTAATCCTCACTCTGCTGAGTGTGTAAGCGGTGGGATTGCACCTAATCCCTTGTGGGTGTGGCTCCTTCGTACTCACGAAGGTGTGAATGCTAATGGAGGAGGTACCGCTAATCCTAGAGGGCTTGAGGCGATTGAGACCAAGGATAAATGAGTACGTTAGCAAAGCCCTGAGGGTCATGCTTAGGCCCGCCCAGTAGGTGGATATTAATTACTATCAAGTTGATGGTGCATTGAGCAATTGAGGTGATTCGCCAGGCACCATGAGATCATTAATGATGGGTGCATCGATACTCCACCATTGGTATTAATTAAAGTGGGTTGTTGAATTGTTATCGATTCACCCCCAATTCATGAGTAAAATTCTGTAGAATGGAGTTTAATATTTTAATAATTTGAATTAATGCTGTTACTAATGGTTTTGGTGGGTGTTGTACTCGTGGCTGGCGAGGGCACGAGACTTAGACCGTTGACCTACACCCTACCGAAGCCGCTGATCCCTGTGATGGGTAAGCCCCTTATTGTTAGGGCTATAGAGAATCTTAGGGATAGTGGTATCGGTGATTTCCACGTGGTTGTTGGTCACCTCGGCTTCCTATTCAGGCAAACTCTCGGTGATGGTTCAGGGTTGGGTGTTAGGGTTAGGTATGTTGAGCAGGGTGAGAGGTTGGGCATAGCCCATGCAATACATAGGGCAATTGAGGAGGGAGCCGATGGCGAGCTTGTGGTGTACCTTGGCGATAACTACTTCGGTGAGGGTGTGGGTGGGTTCGTTAGGGAGTTTAGGGAGGGTGGTTACGACGTGTACATAGTGCTCACGAAACACAGGGACCCAACGAGGTTCGGCAACGCCATAGTCAGTGATGGTAGGGTAGTTAGGTTGATTGAGAAGCCCAGGGAGCCGCCGCCGAACAGTTACGTTGTTACGGGCATATACATGTTCAGGGACCCAGATGACGTAGAGAGGGCGTTCAAGACCCTAAAGCCCTCAGCCAGGGGTGAGTATGAGATAACGGAGTTAATACAGTGGTTCATAGATAACAACCGCAGGGTTGGCTATACCGTGACCAATGGTTGGTGGAAGGACACTGGTACACCACAGGACATGCTGGATCTCGTATACCTAATGCTTGATTCTGTGGAGCCCAGGATTGAGGGTGAGGTTAGGGGCATGGTCAACGGCAGAGTCATTATTGAGAGAGGCGCTGTGGTTGAGGGTGTTGTGCATGGGCCAGCTTACGTGGGGCGAGGCTCGGTGGTGGGTAAGGACTCGGTGATTGAGCATTACGTTGACGTGGAGACCAACGTGACAATAAACGGCGGTACAATGAGTAGGAGCTTGATACTCAACGATGCAAAGCTCGAGCTTGGTAGGGCTAGGGTTGTCGATAGCATAATCGGGCCAAGATCAACCGTGAGGCTTGAGAGGGGTAGGCACACGTTCATTATTGGTGAAGGTAACGTGATAACAAGTACGGATTGGGCCTAGGGAGGTTACTTAGGCCCATGGAGTTTCCCTGGTGAAGAATTCATCGTTAATTAATGACCTCCACCAATCCTCGTTCTCCACATACCACTTGATAGTCCTTCTTAATCCCTCCTCCCAACTCATCAATGGCTTCCATCCTAGGCTCATAATCTTATCACCCCTCATTATGTACCTCCTATCCTGCCCGGGCCTATCGGGTGTGAAGTGTATTAGATTCCTTGGCTTACCCAGAATCCTTAATATATCCTCAACCACCTGAAGCACGCTTTTCTCGTTGAAGCCAGGTATGTTGTATATCTCCCCTGGTGAACCCCTCTCGAACACAGTCCATATAGCCCTGCAGTTATCCTCGACGTAAAGCCAATCCCTCCTCTGAGACCCATCACCATGGACAACCACTGGCAGGTTATTCAAGGCCCTCAGTATGGTCCTCGGTATCAACTTCTCCGGGTGTTGATACGGGCCGTAATTGTTTGAGGGCCTAACTATGCTAGCCTTAACACCATACGTCCTCCAATAGGCCATGATTAAGGCATCCCCCGAGGCCTTGGTCGCAGAGTAGGGATTACTTGGCCTGAGTACGGTGTCCTCAGTAGCTGGCTCCCTACCCTCTAGATCGCCATAAACCTCATCTGTCGATACATGAATCAACCTAAAGTCACGCTTCCTAGCCACCTCAAGGATTGTGTAAACCCCATAAATGTTAGTTCTTATGAAAGGTTCAGGGTTCCTAATGCTCCTATCCACATGAGTCTCAGCGGCGAAATTAACAACAACGTCCGGCTGAAACTCCCTGACTACACCATCCAGGGTAGCGTAATCGGCTATGTCACCTTTAACAACCTTAACATCCCCAGGCAAGTTTTCGAGCCGCCCAGCATAGGTGAATGCATCATAAACCAAGACCTCATTACCTAAACTTAGCATGTATCTAACGAAATTACTTCCAATAAAGCCTGCCCCACCGGTGACCAAAACCCTGACCATTACCAAGCCTATAACAATAAAGCACTTGTGATTTAAGGATTACTTAACAAACGAACCAAATATCACCAACCACGGCACTACAGCAGCTAAAACCCTCGTGGAAACCCCATAAAGACAGTACCACTACTTTGAACATTTTCAAGGATGGAAATGCTTAAATTATTAATTGTGCACACTTGCGTGATGAATAGGGATAAGGCGGTTGGCTTGGCTTTACTTGTGATTTCGGTAGTCATTATTGTTGCTTATGCTTATGTTATGTTCGCGACGCCATATGCCATGTTTCTTGTTGAGTTGACTGGTGTTGTTGCCATTGCCGTGGTCTTCGGAATACTTGCCTGGGTTGGCTACGCCCTAGCCACAACACCACCACCAAAACCAATAGAAGAAATCGAAAAAGAAATAGAGGAGGAACTCAAAAAACTAGAACAGGAAACAAAACAACAAGAACAAACCCAAACAAAACAATAAAACAACCATACACAATATGAGTGTGTTAATCATAAAGGTCAAGGGTCTTTCATTATGAGAATTATTGATTGTTAATAAGGTTAAAAGTGAGCGCAAGCCCACGCTCCACGCCACTATAGTTAGGTTTAAAGACTAGGGATGAGGGGATGCTGGGTGGGTTCTGCGGGTGCGAGCTCGACTAACCTCAGGGAAGAAATACTGAAGCTCCTGGAGGAGGATAGGGAGTTTCGCTATACAGTGGCTGGTTTGCTGGGTTATAGGGAGGTTCTCGAGAGGTTGGATAGGCATGAGGAGGAGTTGAGGAGGTTGAGGGAGGACTTCCTGGCCTTTGTCAAGGAGCAGGAGAGGAGGTGGGTTGAAAATGAGAGGAGGTGGGAGGAGGCTTTTAAGAGGTTTGAAACCATTGAGAAAATTCTAGCGGAACACACGAAGATATTGAAGGAGCATACTGATAAAATCACGAAGATTGAGACCACCTTGGGGCGCCTGGGCGGTAGGTGGGGCAGGAGTATGGAGAGGATGGTCCTTGAGATATTCAGGGAGGTCCTTGAGAAGAGGGGTATTGAACCTGGGAGGGTTGAGAGGTTCGAGTACATTGACTATGATGGAAAGTTCTACAAGAAGGGGGCTAGGATAGAGGTAGACGTGTACGTACACGACGAGAAACTGTACCTAATCGAGGTTAAGTCATTGGCAGAGTACGACGATGTGGAGTGGTTTCACGAAAAGGCACAGATAGTTGAAAGGATACTGGGGAGGAAGGCGGATAAGCTGATACTCATAGCGACAGACATATACGAAGACGCATTAAAGAGGGCTCAGGAATTGGGTATAGACATCATATATGGAACCATAATACCCCTGGAGCCGTAACCAAACCACCTCCGAGACTCCTTACGACACTGACGACAGTTTCATCGTAGAATACAACCAAGTAGCACTCACAAAGGAGTGTAACACCCAAGACTCCAGGGAACTCCGACCATCGAAGCGGGGCTGATTAATCATGATACTAAGGCAACCAAGGCATCACTTATAAACATCGCCATCAAACAGGGCAATAGGCAAACAACAATAAGGTTTTAAGGTGCGTTAATTATGTGGTTTCTGTGGATTATAGTGAGCATTTGAAGAGTGCTAGGTATTACCTGGAGGAGGCGCGTAAGCTACTAGAGCGTGGGGACCCGTATGATGCTGCCGAGAAGACGTGGGCTGCGGTGAAGCACGCAACAATAGCACTAACGATGACCACTCTTAACGAGACTGCACCACCAAAGGGTGTCTCCTGGAGAGCATTCGTTAAAAACGCCCTTATCAAGGCAGGACTTGGTGAGGAAGAGGCGTCCAGATGGGCTTCGTACTATATTGACGTTAGGAGTAAGCTGCATGGTGACTGCTTCTATGGATTGACGTATGAGGAAGAGGAGCATAGGCCATTAATGGATAGGGCTGGGGAGTACGTGGAATTGATTGAAAAGCTACTAAGGCGGTACAAAGGACAGTAGTTAGTGTTGGCTCTCTAATGCATCGCGAAGGGTAATAATGATAGGGTTGCCAGGCTTGTTGCTAGGAATAGTAGGAGTATGTCGCGGACAACCTCTTTTTCAGTCTTTGGTCTCCTCATGACCATTAGTTTAACGAGCGTTATTGGCGAGCCAGGTGTGTTGTTGGCGTGTATCACACCGTCGTTCACAATGACGGGCCTGTTCAGGGTTTCCCTTGGTTTGAAACCCCTGGCCGTTATCACTATTAGGAAGCCGTTTATTATGTAGGGTAGCGCGGCGATAACGCCTTGGGTACCTGCGTTGTAGAGCACCATGAAAGCCCCCATCATGGCACCAAGCGCGTAGCTACCCACGTTTCCATTAAACACCTTGGCTGGGTACCAGTTGTATATGGCCAGTGGTAGCACGGTGAGTATGAGGACTACAGTGGCTGGCAGGGCGTAGGTGAAGCCCGCCAGGTACGAAATTACACCACTCACGGTTATTATCATGAGTGTTGAGGTCGGCACTATGCCGTTCATCACGTCAAGCATGTTCGCAGCATTAGCCATGACTGTCACTGCCAGCATTGATAGGGCTGCCACGACTAGGAAGTAGTGCACGTGGCCTATGAGGAGTATGTATATGTAGCCGTGAACCACCACAGGTATTATCAGGGCTGGAACTAGCGGTAGGAACACCCTAATGCTCACTGGTAAGCCCCTGAGGTCATCAACAAGGCCTATCAAGCCCACGGTTATTGTAACGAGACCGAGTGCGAAGAATCTCCAATCCCCAATTAGGTACGTGTATATTGTGGCTACGCCCATTGAGGTGAGTATTGAAACACCACCGATCTTCGGCACGAGGACTTTGTACGGCTTATGTACATCGGGCGCTATTAGACCTGGTCTCCTTATCCTCGATACGGCATGCACGGTGGCTAGGGAGAGGATGAAGGAGGTTATTGCGAGTATTACGTAGTTTGTTATCATAGGTTTCGCCTGAACCAGTCAATCGTAGCCTTCAAACCATTGACCAAGTCATACTTGGGCCTAAACCCTAGGATCCTCATGGCCTTTGATATGTCTGGGTAACTCCTGAATGGGTCTGTGGTCTGGGGTTGCACCTTGATGTTGGAGTTAGACCCGGTGAGCTTGACTACGGCCTTGGCGAGGTCCAGTATTGAGGTCTCGACACCAAGCCCTATATTGAAGACATGCCCAACAGCCTCCTCCCTTCTCAATGCCAGCTCAACGGCATCGCAGAGGTCCTCCGTGTACAGGAAGTCCGTCGTATCCACACCACCATTATTAACAACCAACTCCTCACCCCTGAGTGCCCTGGTTATGAATATACCGACTACACCGTTGTCGTACGGCCCATAGGGCTTCCAAAGCCTAAATATTACCACGGGCACTCCATGCGTTACGTGGTAGGACATGGAGGCAGCCTCGGCAGCGACCTTACTCCACCCATAACCCTCGAAGGGCCTCAGCGGGTCATCCTCAAGTATCGGTAGTTTGCTTGGTTTGCCGTAAACGTTGGATGTGGAGAATAGGAGGAATCTCGCATTCAAGGTCTTCGCCAGCTCCAGCATGTTTATGGTACCGAGCACATTAACATCGAGACCCTTAAGCGCACCCGCGCTTGTAAATGACCTGGGGTTTGGGAAGGCTGCCAGGTGCAGTATTGCCTCGAAACCTTCATTAGATAATTTAAGTACATCATCCCTCCTGGTTATGTCCACGTTGTAGTCCGTGGTCTCCGCCCTGGCTATGTCGAGACCACGTGCATCATGCCCCCTAGCCCTCAGGCAATTCACCATGTTCCTCCCCAGGAAGCCCGACGAACCAGTCACCAATATCTTCATCACTACGGCGGCGACACCAGCCTTAATATTAATTACCTTCTCCCACCCAACCATTGTGAGGATCATAAATACTAAACACAACCACAAACCGAGAATATACAGCAAGCACCTCTCTACAGTCCTGGCAACCTCACTAAGACTTACCCGAGCTCCACAATAATATTGAGCAACGCCACGTATGGTGCCAGGCCGAACTATGAATGGCTTAGTATTTTCATTAAGTTTTTTATTTCCAAATTCTTCCTATTTACTGTGGATGTTGAGACTTTGAAGAGGGTTTTGAAGGATGTTGTCACCAGCGACCCGGCTTTCGTTAGGGATATCGTGTTGGAGGCTATTCGTGGTGATGATAGGGTTATTGAGGCTATTATCGACTTGATAGCAAGGAGCCCGGAGGCTAGGTTGAGACTGGCCGAGACTGTGGCTGGCGTGATAACGATACCACTGAACGTGACAACAAAGCAAGACTTGGAAAAGCTGAGGGAGGAAATGGCAACGAAGGAGGACATCAAGAGACTCGAGGAAAGAATGATGGGGCTTGAGGGTGAGGTGAGGGGTCTTAAGGATAGGGTTGCAAGCCTCGAGGTTAGGGTCACCAACGTAGAAAATAGAATGATTAACATAGAAAACAGGGTGACTGATATAGAAAATAGAGTGACTAATATAGAAAACAGGATGATTACTAGGGAGGAGTTCGATAAAACCATTAGTGATATTAGGTCTCAAATTAAGGATATTAAGGATCGCATGTTAACTAGGGAGGAGTTTGAAAGGAGGTTCGAATGGTTGGCTCTTAATATTGAGGAGTCCGCCCGTGACTGGGTCACACATCTCCTCAGGCAGAGGGGTTATAACTGCACTGCGGAGAGGCTGTACGTCGATCTCGATGGTGTTCATGAGATCGATATATACTGCAACGCGGGCACGATAACCGTGGTCGGCGAGGCCAAGGTTAGGGTTGGGTCGGAGGTCGTGAAGGACGTGTACTATAGGGCTCAGGAGGTGCGGCGAAGGTACCCGGACAAGGTCTCTGGTAGGTTAGTTCCTGCCATCTACACGATGGCGGCTGACCCATCGGCCGTGGATAAGGCGAGGGAGTTGGGTGTGTGGATAGTGGAGAATAACAAGGAGAAGGTGGCACTAGAGGAGGTGCTGCGGACTGGGCAAGGGGGGTAGGATTTATTGTATTGTTCCAACCCGTGGGTTTATCACTGACCCGTAAGTACTAATTAAGAAATTGATTGCGCAACGCAAATACTCCGTGGGTAATTTGCCGTAATTTTTCCTTAGGGTTTTTGTGAGGATAGCCGCTTTATCTCGCTTATTATTAGTCTTGTTGGGTCCTCCATACTCCTTAGTACTGAGCTTGTGTCCACATGCTCTATACCCATATCTAGCACCTTGTTTAGTACGTTCATGCAATCCTCATCGACACACCTATACAGCGGCAACCCATTGCTTATTAGGTAATCGTCGAGGTAGTAGTGCTGTGGGAAGTAGCTGATGGCTGGTGTGCCAAGCAGTGCCGCTTCATGGGCCATCGTGGACCCGCCAGTGATGACTAGCCTTGCGTGCCACGCTAGATCTAAACCGTCAAGCCTCGCGTTCCTGGGTATCACCAACTTACCAAGTCTCATGAATAGGCCGAGCTCGGATTTGACCAAGTCCTCCTGGTATGGGTACCTGGGGAATACGACCACGGAGTAACCTCTCTCCAGTATGTTCCTGGCCATCCTAATTAGGAGCTTCGACTTATCGCCAAAGCCGTAGTAAGAGGCCTTAGCCTCCTCAAACCTAATGACGACGAAATCCCTACTCTTAAGGCCGAGCTTACCTATGGTCTCTCCAGTTGGTTTGAACCTACTAATCCACATTAACTCGAAGATCCCGTTGAATGCCCTAACCTTGTCAATCTCGGCACTGGGTATGTACCTGGACCACTCACTCATGGGTATAGCTGATGGGGCAACCACAACATCAGCCAGTGGGAGTGTTAGTTTGTTTACGAAGTATGAGTGAGCCGTGTCCGTAAGGGCGATTATCGGTTTGCCGAGGCCGAAGGCAACCCTTATGGCGTCTGGTGAGGTTAGGGATACGTGAACATCAAAATCCCTAACCACATCGAGCAGCGCCAACTGCCTCTCAATGCCTCTAACCAATTTATCCCTGGCGCTCTCCCCATGCTGACCAATGCACACATAGCGTAGGTTATACATGTCTAGCACCTCCTCGACGTAGTCGTACCTACGGCAGGTTATCAAAAACTCCACACCCTCATCCCTACCGACAACGCTGAGTACAGCCGCTATTCTAGCCTGCTTGGCGGTTAATGCATCAAACCAAACCTTAATCATTCAGGACAAGTGGCGCTAAGGCTTATTTTAATTTTAATGCACATGATTTTTGAAAAGTTATCCTTTAACACGCATTGAAATTGGAGTCTTACTTAGAGGTGATAGGCAAACGGGGCATCTATAGCCCCACTGCCTGAGTACCTCGTCAATACTCTTGAGTTGGTTATCGTTATAAAACACGAAACCGCAGGAATGGCACCTAATGATTATCGGCATACGCAAACCCATGTAATAACCACCTTATAAGAGTTACTATTTATATCAAGATCAAATACGCTTATTATACGGGAATTATGTAAATAATACATGTGTAATATATTAAATCATACATAACCTCAAACCGTACCAACAACCCTCACGGAGCTCCTAGACAGGCCCGTATAAGCGTGGGCTAAGCCGTCCAACTCGTCTGTCGATAGGTACGGGTACTTATCCTCGAGTAACCCCCTCCTACTATTTGCCACCTCCTCATCAACCACGCTAACCCTAACATCAACATCACCCAGGAAACCCAGCAGGTCCCTAACCAGTTCCGAAACCCCTGGGCTCGTGCCAACCATTAGGTTAATTCTCGAGTACCTGGACAACCTCCTCAGGAGCTTCACGAGTCTTGGGAAGCCAAGTGTTGCGTGTATTATTGGTACGTCATTGGTTAGTATCGCTACCCCGCACCTGGAGTTACCAATGTCCACACCAACGTTCAACTCACCAAGCCCCAAACCCCTAATTAGGGCCTCAACCAGCCCATCAACACTCACATCATCTATCACGTAGGTCCTGGGGCAATGCACAAGGTCAGTCATGTAACCCTCAACCAACACGAGGTCTAAGCTTGAGCACTCCGTGTCACTACCCACATACCTTAGTGAGACATGGTTGGGAAAGACTAGTTCCCTAAGTAGGTCCCATGTTGATGACCTACCTACGAAACCAACACCTAACCTATCCACTGGGTTGTTGTTTGGGTGTAGATATTATAAATCTTACATGCATTAATTAGGTTGATGGAGATCGTACCAATTGCTGAGGAATCCCTAGGGGTTCGAAGTATGGCACTATTCGCCAGAACCAGGGACCTGGCAATACTCCTGGACCCTGGGATGAGCCTATCACCAAACAGGTTCGGCTTACCGCCACATCCCAGGGAGTTAAATAGGGTTAGGGTGCTTAGGGGAGTCCTCGAGAGGTATGCCGAGGAGGCTGGTTACGTATTCATAAGCCATTACCACCGTGACCACTTCACTGTGCCGTACGCAAGTGAGTACATGGGCACGAGCGAGGATAGCTATAGGAAGATCTACACGGGCAAGGTCATACTCATGAAGTCACCAAATGACATAAACTGGAGCCAGAGGAGGCGTTACTACGGGCTTAGGAAGGCGATTGAGGGCTTAGCCAAGGAAATAATCTACGTAGATGGTAAGGAATTGACCATAGGCTCGACAAGGCTGATTGCATCACCATCCCTACCCCACGGAGAGGAGGGGTCTAAGACTGGCAGGGTTGTCGCGCTAACGATAGATGACGGCGACAGTAAATTAACATTCATGCCCGATGTTGAGGGTCCAGTTGCACAATCAGCTGTTGATTATATCATGACCATGAGACCACAAGTACTAATCGTTGGAGGACCACCACTATACCTATCTAAGAAGGGCTTTGGTGAGGATTACGTGGGCAAGGCTATAGATAACCTCGTTAGTATAATCAGAGCAGGCTTCCTCAAGAAATTAATCATTGCACACCACACACTGAGGGAATTGAATTGGAGGGATGCACTGAGGGCCTTGTTCAGTGAGGCATTGAGGAGCGGCGTTGAGGTGCTTACATACGCAGGGCTTCTGGGGCGTGATGACGAATTACTTGAGGCGATGCGTAAGGACCTATACAGGAACGAACCACCAGAGGGCACCAATGGACGAAAACTAAGGCGGGCCCGTTAGTACCCCATCTCGGGAATCTCCTGAGGAGTGTTGTGGGCATCACTGTGGTTGGTGCGGTCAGTACATTGGGTGTGGGTTTATGGTTATGGCATCATTATCAATGCACTACACGCCAACACCAGTGAATCGAGACTAGCTGGCGGTTAATCTCATCACAAAGCCTAAGTCTAAATTCTAAAAGTAGAGATCCGCGTTCCCGTAGTGTGCACTTCCGTAATTCCCCATTGGGATGGTTTGTTCATTGCCCTGTTTGATGGCAATGTTTATAAGTGATGCCTTGGTTGCCTTAGTATCATGATTAATCAGCCGCCCGAGGAGGCCCCTACATTGGTTAGGGATTTCCTAAGCAGGAGCGTTGGTGTTGTTAGTCTGCCACTACTTACTTCCGTTAGGAGGAGGGCTGTTAGGGTTGGTGTTTGGTGGAGCCTAGACCCGTTGAGAAGGGGCCTCCTCGAGGCGGCAATTGCCTACCTAAGGGGTGGTTTTAGGTTTAGGTCGCCCAAGGCCATGGCCATGGTTAGGGATGCACTGATCGAGGCCCTAACACTGCTGCTCATGAGGAGTGTTAGGTTCCTGGCCTTCATCCTCGGGCTTAGGCTAGCCGAGAAACTGGGTAGGGCCCTAAACAGGGTGTTCAGGGTCTGGGAAATAATTGCAATGGGGATACAGTGGCTAAACACACCACCAATGCACAGGGTACAGCCGTGACAATCAGGGAACACAAACACGAAAACACAGACCAGGGACTTAGACGACGTTATTTACGGAAACTTAATGATAATTTTTATGTGTCATAGTCGTAAGAAAAGATGTCGTGGCAGCTACCTTATAAATCAAAGGAAGTACAATAAATAGGGCTACCCGATGGTTGTGAAATCCTTACTCGATATTGATCTCAAGGAGCTACTGAGGTTGATTGGGGAGAGAACTGGGGTTAAACTGCCGAGAGATATTATCGAGACTTACTTGGATACGGAGCACGATTTACTGTTCATTAGGTTCAGGGAACCGAGGGGTGTCGAGGTCGGTGAACCATTGCCGCTCAAGATGCCCGTCACGCTGTTCACCGAGGAGGATACTGGCGAGGTCACAGCACTTGAGGTAATCGGAATAAGCAAATTACTTATTGAATTTTAGTGAGTTTAAGGAATTACTCCCCTCAGCGATGACGATATCTATAAGTTATTATTACAATATTAACGAACCCTTTACAATTGGAGTTGGTTGTGAATTAAAGCCTACAGGATCATTAATGAAGGAGCGTCCGTAGACCATCGGGACTTTTAGTAATAGGCATGAGGAGGGTCAGGGTAAAGTTTGCAAACCTCGACGTTGAGTTTACGGATAGGGACAGGGCTATTCGACAAGTGATTGAATGGGGTGAAAGAAGCACGATACGCCCCGTGGTAATTTTTGGTCCTGAGGGTTGTGGTAAGTCCG
>Ga0081529_141166_pt1 | contig 35169 bp, 41 predicted proteins | sample EchGeymetagenome_FD_71012 | JGI IMG/M metagenome (GOLD analysis project Ga0081529, IMG submission 71012) | Ferrous microbial mat and aquatic microbial communities from Echinus Geyser, Yellowstone National Park, USA - transect B T=78-80 C v2... ...
GCACGGCGCCAACAGGCTCGGCTCGAACTCCCTCAGCGAATGCTCGGTATGGGGACGCCTCACCGGAGAAGCCGCGGCGAAATACGCCATGGAGGCGCCCTCCCAGACGGAGGACCGCGAGGCCAGAGCCGCCTTTGAGGACGAGGAGAGGAGGCTTTTCGACAGGCTTCTGCATAGGGAGAGCGGCGGGATATCGCTGGGGGAGGTTAAGGCGGCTGTGCAGAACGCCCTCCATACGGGGGCGGGGATCTTCAGACACGGGTCCCTCTTGGAGAGGGCCGTGTCGGAGCTGATGAGGGCGTCGGCCAGGATCCTCCAGGTGAACGTGCACGACGTGGGCACGGTCTACAACATGGAGCTGAAGGAGCTTGTGGAGCTCGACGGCGCGGCTCTGGCGGCGCAGGTGATACTCCTGGGGGCATACTTCAGGCGGGAGTCCAGGGGGGCCCACTACAGGCTGGACTACCCCAGGCGCGACGACGAGAACTGGCTGAAGCACACCGTGGCGTATAGGTACGGCGGAGGCGTCGTCGTGAGGTGGGAGCCGGTGAGGATCGTCAAATGGCCGCCTGAGGTCAGAACCTATTGACGAGGCCCCGCCAGCCCGCGCCCGGCCGGCCTCACGTCTACGCGCACGGGGTGCCTGTAGGCGAGGCGCCGCAGCAGGCGGAGGGCCCTATAATCCCTGCGAACTCCGCGAGGGGACGTGGCGCACGGCGCCGGCCCCCGCGGAGCTTCGCCGCGACGACCCTCACGTTGGCGCCTCTGATCGACGAGTCGTCGGCCGGAGTTGAAATGGAGCGCTATCGCCTCCACTCATCCTGCCTATACATATCGCCGAGCAGCTTCCTCGCGGTCGTCTCCTCCCCCAGATAGAAGGCGTGGCCGGGCAGGAGCTTAGCCGCCTCCCTAGCGGCGGCCTCCCGCCCCCAGCCCACGGCCCTATACAGGACGCCCTCGTCTGTGTAGTGGAGCAAGCCGCCGGGCTCCAGCACGAAGTTGCCCCTGGGGTCGTAGACCTCCCTGGTGTAGGCAACCCTCCACCCGGCCTCGACGATCCCGGCCGCCCTCTCCAGGGACTCGGCCGGGATGTACGCGTCGAGGAGAAGGATGGACAATACGCCGGGCCTCAGCCCGGCCCCCTCCGACGCCTCGAAGAACGCCTCGGCCACGGCGAACAGCTCGCCCGGAAAGCCTCCGACCAGCTCGCACCCCCTCACCAAGAGGTCCGCGGCCGCCCAAGGCCCTATCCTCCGCGCCGACAGGACTCCACACGCGCCCGCCGACGCCGCGGGCAGGGCGCCCGACAGTGCCCTCTTGACCTCGTCCACGGGACAGACGCCTCGGCTTTCCGGAGGCCGCCCGGCCCACTCAGGCCGATTGCCCCAGAGGCCCAGCTGCGCGACCAAGGAGGCCCTCAGGCCGCCTTCCCAGTTCCCGTAGGTGAGGACGTAGTCCAGCGCCTTGACCCAGAGGTAGTAGGGCGACGTGTCGTAGAGGAGGCCCCATCCGACCGGCTTGGGGTAGCCCAGCCCGCCGCGCGGAGGGGACAGGGGCATCCCCACAGCCCTCCTAGGCCCCCTCGGCCTGTACCGAGCCCTTATCTCCTCGGCAAGCCTCGCCGCGTCGCCGTAGGCCCGTCTCAAGTCCACCGCGGCTATCCCGAGCTCGCCCAGCCTTTCGCATGGGATCCTCGCCCATTCGCCGCACCGTCCCCCCAGCGCCTCTATCAGGGCCTGGCCGGAGCCCGTCAGATCGGGGCCGTAGACTATCACCGTGTCGACGGACAGAAGCCTCTCGGCGAGGGAGGCCAGGAGGTGGTTGACGCCGTCCTTGCTGTAGAGGGCCGTGGCGGCGGCGACCATACGCCGAACGTCCTCCGGCAGAGAGGCCAGGACCTGCTCCGGCTTGGCCCAGAGGGTGACCAGCATTATGTTGCTCTGCGCCACGTCGACGTCGGGAGCTGGCTTAATGAATATTCACATAGAGCGCGCCGCCCGGCCGGAGCGCGAAGCCATGCGCCCATCATCGCCCCCGTGGAGATCCCGACGACGTCGGACACGCCGGCCGTCCGCCGGACTCCATACCCGTCCGAGAGCCCCACGGCGACCCTCGCCGCGCCCTCGGCGCCCTCGACCGCCGCGGTCCCTCGGATCCCCTGCGGCCGGAGCGATGCGGCGGCCAAGGTCCGCCGACACAGCAGCGCGGACCGGCCCTCCCCCGCCGGGCCCTCTCCGCCATCCACGTCGACCCTCGCGGCTCCATACGCCGACGAGCGGGATCTGCGGCGTCCCTCCGCTCAGCAGCTTGAACCTCCCGATCTTGTTTTCGGCCGAGGGCTGGGGCCGGCGTCTTTAGACAGAAATATCCACATATCTCCGGGGTATATGTATTTATACCTCCAAAGACCTAACTTCGTGAGCCAGAGAAGGGATAGGATGAACATAGCCGTGTCGAAGGAAATCGTAGACGCCCTGGCGACGACCGCCGAGAGGCTCGGGATGACCCAATACGCCCTGGCCAACCAGCTGTTGGGCGTGGGGCTGGAGCTCGTGGGGCAGGGCTACAACGCGTCCCAGATAAGGGACATAGCGCTCTTCTATAGGGTCATGACGGAGCTGGAGACGGTCCCCGTCCCCGGCAGGCTGCTCGACAGAATGATCGTCGAGATGTATAGAACCAACCCTGAGGCTGTGGGCAAGGCCTGGTGCGAGGCGGGGAGGATGCTGGCCAGCTACATAAAGGCGTTCTTCGGCGGGCTGGAGGGCGCCGCGGCGCTGGTCCCCTACATAGTTAAGGCCGTGCCGGCCAAGAGGTTCGAGGTGAAGGTCGAGGGCAACGCCTTCAGCCTCAACGCAGTCGGCGTAGGCTACAGCATGGAGAGCGTCGAGGCGACCGCGAGCGCCGTCAAGTGCATGCTCGCCGAGCTCGGCTACGAGGTCAAGGAGGTCGCGACGGCGCCCGGCGTGTTGAGGGTCCACGCCGTTAAGAGCTAGACCGCAGCCCCCGTCCGTAGACCTGGACGAGCTCCTAGGAGAAGGAGCTGGAGAGCATGAGGGGGCCCGTCGAGATGGAGAGCCCTCCCGCCGAGCTCCACGCCGTGGAGGGCGCGTACAGCCGAATCGCGGAGGAGGCCGCCGCCGTGGGGCCGGCTCTGCTGGACGCTTGACAACCGCAACCGGGCCTACGTATCGGCGGATATGCCGCAGCTGTGGACGGAGAGGGCTTCTTCTACATACTGGGCAGGGCCGACGACACCATCAAGGTGGCCGGCAAGCGGCTTGGCCCCGCCGAGATAGAGACCGTGCTCAACGCGCATCCAGCGGTGGCCGAGTCGGCGTGCATCGGCGTCCCCCATGAGGTCAAGGGGGAGGTCCCCATATGCTTTGCGGTCCTCAAGCCAGGCCGCGAGCCGAGCGAGCAGTTGAGGCGCGAGCTCATAGAGCTGACGGAGAGGGAGCTCGGCAAGGCCTTCGGGGCCGTGGAGGACATAAAGTTCGTGAGGATGTTGCCCAAGACCCGCAACGCCAAAATAATGAGGAGGGTTATCCGCGCCGTCTACCTAGGCAGAAACCCCGGCGACCTCTCGGCTCTGGAGAACCCTGAGGCTATAGAAGAAATTAAAAGAGCCCTCAGCTCCTTCACTCCATAAAGTCTGGCTCGTTCCTCATTGTTGACGTCCATCCGCCTTGCCCAGTCCCCCAAAGGCGAGGGTGGATGTCGGCAGAGGTTCAGCCCTTGGTCAGGAGCTTATAGAGCGTGTTTAGCACTATTTCGTTGGTGCCTTCGTAGATCTCGGTAACTTTCGCGTCTCTATACAGCATCTCCACGTGGGCGTCTTTCGAGTAGCCGTAGCCGCCCAGTATCTGAACCGCGGTTCTAGAAACCTCGACGGCTGTGCGGGACCCAAGCACCTTGGCGGCTTGGGCATAGAGGGGGAACTGGGGATCGCCTGCGTCGCGCATCTTAGCAGCCGTGTAGACAAGGGAGCGGAGGGCTTCAGTCTTTATGTACATCTCCGCTATGTAGTGCTGTATCACTTGAAACTCCGCTATTTTCCGCCCGAAGGCCTCGCGCCTCGTGGCGTAGTCCATGGACTGGGCGAGCGCCTCCGCGGCTATGCCCAGGGAGAGGGCTCCTACGTTTAGCCGGCCCATGTTTATCCCGTTTATTGCGACTTTCCAGCCGCCGTTGACCTCGCCGACTACGTCGTCGTCGGAGGCCTCACAGCCGTTGAGCTTCACCTCGGCAGTGCCGGAGCCTCCTAGTCCCATTACTTCAATAGGCGAGGTCTCTATGCAACTGCTCCGCTTCAGTAAAAACGCGGTAATGGTTTTGTGCCTACCCTCCCTTGGGCCTGTGCGGGCGAAGAGAAGGTAGTAGTCGGCGTACATGCCCGAGGTTATCCACAGCTTTGTGCCGTTTATCACCCAGGCTCCCCCCTGGCGTGCGGCCGTGGTCTCTATGGCGGCGGCGTCAGAGCCGCAACAAGGCTCAGAGAGGGCGAAGGCCGCTATGGAGTAGCCCGAGGCTATCTTAGGCAAGACGTCCTCCTTTTGCATACGGTTGCCAAATTCGTATATATTATGCGCAATCATGGAGCCTTGAATTTCGGCGATAGTCGCCACCGCGGGGCTGGCTCTGGCGAGCTCCTCGATGATCAGCACCTGGGTCAACGTATCGGCGGAGGCGCCGCCGTACTCCGGGGGCAACATGGGGGCTAACAAGCCCTGCTCCCCCAGCAACCTTAACACGTCGCGGGGGTAGGTTCCCTTGTCTATCTCCCTCGTCTTAGGCCTTACGAATTTTTCTACAAGTTCTGATGCTGTTTTTTTGACGAGTCTGTGTTCTTCCGACAACATTATAGTCCTTACCGAAACTCTTTAAATGCTTTTAATAACACAACATATAAAAACATCGCGAATAGCTACTGCATGGGCGTGTTCATAATTGGGGCCGGCATGTCCCGCATCGGGAAGCGGGAGGAGGACAGCAGGCTGCTCCTCATCGAGGCCTACAGGGAGCTCGTCGAGATGGGGGCGGACCCCACCGTGGCCGAGGCCATATACGTGGGGGTCCAGTCCGAGGTCTATGAACACCAGATCATGTACGGCACGTTGGCCGCGGAGGCGCTGGGGCTTCTGCCGAGGGAGGCGTATAGGGTCGAGGCCTGCGCAGCGGCTGGGGCCCTCGCCCTCCGCTCCGCCTATACGGCGGTTAAGTCGGGCGAGGTGAAGGCGGCGCTTGCGGTGGGCGTCGAGAAGATGACCGCCCGCGGCACGGAGGCCGTCACCGACGCCCTGATGGCCGCGAGCCACCACATAGACCAGAGGAGCGGCGTCACGATACCGGCGCACTACGCCATGGTGGCCAGGAGGTACATGCATCAATACGGCGCCACCGAGGAGGACCTCTGCATGGTGGCCGTCAAGAACCACCGCAACGCCGTCAGGAACCCGAAGGCGCACTTCCAGCGGGCCATAACCCTCGAGGAGTGCCTGGCGAGCAGGCCAATCGCGGCCCCCATCAAGCTCTACGACGCGGCGCCGATAAGCGACGGGGCCGCCATCGCCCTCGTGGCCTCCGAGGAGGTCGCGAGGAAGGCCCCCACGCCCGCGGTCGAGGTCGTCGCCTCGGCCGTGGCCACGGACACGCTCAGCGTCTCGCAGAGGCCGGACCTCACCTATCCCAGGGCCGTGGCGGAGGCGGCATCCAAGGCCTACGGCAGGGCCGGGTTGACGCCCAAGGCCGTCGAGGTGGCTGAGGTGCACGACGCCTTCACGATAAACGAGGTGTTGATGTACGAGGCGCTGGGGTTCGCCGAGAGGGGCGGGGGCTACAGGCTGGCCAGGGAGGGCGCCACGTCGCTGGAGGGCTCGATTCCCGTGAACCCCAGCGGGGGGCTGAAGGCCAGGGGGCACCCCATAGGCGCCACCGGCCTGGCCCAGATATACGAGCTGTATCTACAGCTCACGGGGAGGGCATACGGCAGGAACACCGGCGCGCGGGTCGGAATCGCCGTGAACGAAGGCGGCGTGAACTCCGCCGCAGTAGTCCACATACTGCGGGCTGTATGACGCCGAGATACATCGCGGAGGGCAGGCTTGTGGGCGGGCGCTGCACCAGGTGCGGCAGCGCCTTCTTCCCCTATTCCCCCATCTGCATCCACTGCGGCGGCGAGGCGAGGCCCGAGGAGGTGCCCAGGAGCGGCGTCGTCTTAAGCTACAGCGTGGTCCACGTCTCCAACGGCCGGTTCAAGACGCCCTACACGGTGGCGATCGCCAAGTTCGGGGACTTCCAGCTCCCTGGCTACGTGAAGGAGGGGCCTGTGGATATCGGCGACGAGGTGGTGTGGGAGGTCGGCGAGCTGGAGGGGGATAGGTGGTACTACTTCAAGAAGCTATGATAGAGTTCTGGGCTAAGGCGCAAGGCGATAAGCTTGCCGTCGACGATGGCGGTAAGAAGCTGACGTACCGCGAGCTCGCACACAGAGCCTCGCTCTACCGGACGGCGACGAGAGCGCTCTTCTCGGCTAGGAGCTCCGCGGAGGCTCTCGCCGCTGTGGTTGGCCTTCTCACCTCCCCCTCCACGGCGGCCTTAGTGGATCCTCTGTCGGTTTCCGAGGACTTCGCGTTCCAGCTGGCGGATTTCAGCCCTGAGGTGGCCCTGATAGACAACGGTGTTAAGAAAAGGATGATCAAGTATAAGGGGCACCCCGTATTCCCTAGAGATCTCGAGTTGATACTGCTACGCCACCCCGCCGTGGAGAGGGCTGTTGTAAAAGGGGAGCCCGATCCGGAGGTGGGCGAAATACCTGTGGCGTATGTGGTTAGGAGGGGGGAAGTTACTGAGGATGAGCTTCTGAGTTTCATAAATAGCAAGGTGGCGGTCTACAAAAAACTCAGAAAGGTGTATTTCGTGGAGGAGTTGCCATGACATATAGGGAGGGGCTTAGGGCGGTCACAGGGACCGGCGAGTACGTTGACGATCTTCCAACGCCGCCGGGCACAATGGCCATGGCCATCTACCGATCCCCGTACCCACGCGCCAAGATCCTCAGAGTAGATCTCTCCGACGTGTGGAAGAAGGGCGGGATAGCCTACGGCCCCGAGGAGCTGAGGAAGGTTGTGAAGAACCCCTTCCCAAACGCCTTGAATCTCCCTGTGAATTACTACCCATTTGCCGTGAGTAAGGTCAGGTATTTCGGCGAGCCGGTGGCTGTGGTGATGGCTAGGGATATTTACAAGGCTGTGGATCTTCTGGACTACGTCTATGCGGATTTTGAACCGCTTGAGCCTGTGGCGTCTATTCAACAGGCCCTGAGGGGGGAGGTGCTTGTCCACGAAGAGCTGGGGTCCAACATCGCCATGGATAGGCGGATGAAGTTCGGCGATGTGGATAAGGCGTTTGACGCGGCAGACCACGTGGTTAAGTTCGACTTCAAGTTCCCTAGACACACCGCGATGCCGCTGGAGCCCTACGGCGTCATCGCCTGGTGGACCGGCGACGTGGTTCACGCGGTCGCTAACGCCCAGGGGCCTATGCTGTATATATACTTCGTCGCCCGCGCGCTTGGCCTTTCCACGAGCCAGATCGATTTTAAAACCCCTAGGGACATCGGGGGGAGCTTCGGCATTAAGTACTCGATATATCCCTACGTAGTGCTCGCCGCCGCCGCCTCGCGGCTTGCCGGCGTACCTGTTAAGTGGGTAGAGACTAGGCAGGAGAGCTTTGTGGGCAGTAGTTGCAACGGCGAGAGGATAGGCCAAGTGGAGCTGGCGGTGGGGAGCGACGGGAAGATCTCGGCTGTGCGCTACCGCTTTATTGAGGACGTAGGTGCTTATCTGAGGCCGCCTGAGCCCGGCGCTTTGTTTAGAGTCCACGGGAACTTAAACGGCGCGTACGATATAAGAGCCGTAGAGGCTCACTACACAGCGGTTTTCACAAATAGGCCTCCCACCGGCCTCAACAGAGGGTACGGCGGGCCTCAGTTCTACTTCGCCCTAGAGAGAGCCGTGGATGAGGCCGCGAGGCGCCTAGGCGTGGACCCCTTGGAGTTTCGCCTCAGGAATTTAATAAGGGAGTTCCCGGTGAGAATAGCCGGGACGAATTTCTACGAGACGGCCACAGGCGGCCTTTATCCCCAGCAGAACTACGAGGCGGTGGTTAAGGCGCTGGAGCCCGAGTACCGGAGGTGGCTTGAGGAGAAGAGGAGGGGCAGGAGGATCGGGGTTGGTGTTGCCGTTGTTGTGGAGCCCAGCGGCACCAACTTGGGCTACGTAGACATGGCGATGGAGGCCGATAGGCGGAAATACCCACATTCAGGCGCCGGCGAGTACGTGACCGTGTCCGTGGACCCCTCAGGCGTCGTGCAGGTGTTTGTCAACGCCACAAACGAGGGGCTGGGCCACGAGACGGTTCTCGCTGAGGTGGTGGCGAGGGAGCTCGGCATAAGGCCAGACGACGTGGTGGTGACCTTCCGCGTCGATACTGCGCACACATGGTCTCTCTCCAGCGGCAGCTATTCAAGTCGTTTCGCCCCCGTCACTGTAAGCGCCGCGATAGAAGCCGCCAGGTTGTTGAAGGAGAAGCTTATGCTCCTCGGAGCCGCCATGCTGGGCGCAAAAAGGGCGGGATACGAGGAGGGATACGTATACGACGCGGAGAACCCACAGAGACGTATAGACATCAGGAAAATCGCGTCGGCCGCTCACTGGGACCCGGGAAGTCTGCCGGAGAGGCTGGAGGGGGGTCTAAGCGTTGTTAAGTACTTCCACCCCCCCACCGTCAAGGCCCCCGTGGGGGACAGGGTTAACTCGTCCGCGGCCTACGCGATCCAAGCCCACCTCGCCGTGGTCGAGCTAAAAGATGGAGAGCTCAAGGTGGTGCGGTACGTAGTGGCCCACGACGCGGGGAGGATCTTGAAGCGCGAGTTGCTGGACGGCCAGCTACATGGAGGGATACACCACGGGGTGGCTATGGCGCTGTACGAGGAGCTGAAATTCGGCGAAGACGGAATTCCGAGGTCGCTTCTGCTGGATACCTACGGCTCAGTCTCCCTTGCAGAATTCCTAGACGCCTCGGTAGAGCTTATACATCTCGAGACCCCGGCCGGCTACTTGCCCTCCGGCGCCTACGGCGCGGGGGAGGGCCCAGTGATGGGCGCCCCAGCCGCCGTGGCTAACGCCGTGTCTGACCTACTTGGCACCTCAATAAACAAGTTGCCCATAGACTTAGTGGCATGAGGCCGGCGTATCCCAAGGAGTTTAAATACATCAGGGCCAGAAGCGTCGAAGATGCGCTCGAAGCTGTGAAGGTGGGCGCCAAGCCGCTGGCAGGGGGGCAGTCGCTCTCCACCCTCCTCAAGTTGCGACTCGTGGAGGTGGAGACTTTGGTGGATGTCTTCGAGCTGGACGAGCTCCGCTACGTGGGGAGACGTGGGGATTCGCTGGTTCTCGGCGCTCTTCTGATACACAACGACGTGGCGATGCTGAGGGAGGTGGTCAGCTGGGCGCCGGCGCTGAGCAGAGCGGCGTGGATGATTGCAGATCTACAGGTGAGGAACCGGGGGACCTTGGGGGGCTCGTTGGCACATGCGGACCCCGCGGCTAACTACATCCCGCCGCTGTTGGCGCTTGACGCCACGATACGCGCCAGATCCAGCCGCGGCGTCCGCGCGGTGAAGATGACGGACTTCGTGTTGGGGCCTTACCAGACGGCCTTGGAGCCCGACGAAATTATAGCGGAGGTTGAGGTGCCCAGGTGGGACATACAGGGCACCTACGTGCTGAAGGTGGGGGGCGCCTCGTACCCCAGCCTTATTCTGTCCCTAGCGGCGAGGCTGGAAGACGGCATTGTGAAGGAGTCCAGGCTTGCCGTAGGCGGCTACTACACACGGCCCTTCGTGGTGGAGGGCGCGTTTGACGGAGAAAAGCTCTCCGAGGACGCGGCTGTGAAGGCGGTGGGTTTATTCCCCGACGGCGAGCCATACGACGATCTGCACCTCGCCTTTGAGAAGAAGCGGCAGATGCTCCCGACGGCCTTGACGCGGCTTATAAGGGAGGCCTCCGCCGGGCAGTGGCGGTTGCCCATAAGAGAAGAGATCACGAGGTGGCGTGGAAGAGACCAAGAAACCGTGGTGGTTAACGGCCGAGCCCTCCGGCTGGAGGGGGAGCCGCGTCTTCTGTTGGCGGACTTCCTGCGGAGACAGGGCTATACTGAGGTTAAGAGGGGATGCGACGAGGGCAGGTGCGGAGCCTGTACGGTTCTGCTGGACGGAAAGGCCGTGAAGTCCTGCACCGTCTTTGCCCCCCAGGCGGCTGGACACGAGATACGGACTGCTAAAGGCATTATGGGGGCTGGACTGCACCCGGTGCAGAGGGCGTTTTTGGAGGAATACGCCTCGCAGTGCGGCTTCTGCACACACGGCTTCGTCATGACGGTAGCTGACTACCTCAACTCCGTGGACCCCTCGGCAAGCGACGAAACTCTCAAGCTGTCGGTCAAAAACCTCTGTAGATGCACAGGCTACGTAAACATCATAAAAGCCGTTAAGAAGGCCGCGAAGCTCCTCTCAGCCCCTCAATAGCCCTCTTAGTCTCCTCCACCGAGGCCTCGTCTTCAAGCGTCGACAAGTCGCCCGGCAGAGACCCGGAGGCGACGGCCCTCAGCACCCTCCGCATGATCTTCCCCGTCCTCGTCTTGGGCAACCGCTCAACGATAAATACCCGGGACACCACAGCCACGGGCCCGAACTCCCTCTTCACAAGTTCCAGAATCTCGCCGGGCTCCACCTCGAAGCCGCTTTTTGGAACAGCGAAGATGGCCAAGACGGAGCCCCGGACCTCGTCGGGAACCTCAACCGCGGCCGCCTCCACAACATGGGGGTGGGACATGACCACGTTTTCGATCTCCGCCGGCGCAAGCCTGTGGCCAGCCACCTTAATCACGTCGTCTCCCATGCCGAGTACGTAGAGATAGCCCTCCTCGTCGTAGTACCCCACATCTCCGGTGTGGTAGACCCCCGGAAACTTAGACCAGTAGGTCTGCGCCCACCTCTCCTGGTCGCCCCAAACGCCTAGGGCAAAGGCAGGCGGGGTAGGCGGCTCCACCACGTGCCCCTTGACGCCCGGCGGTATCTTGACGCACTTATCGTCCACTACAGATATCTTGAGGCCTGGATACGGAAGCCCCACCGAGCCCTGTTTGTACCTCATCCCGCCGAGCCCGCCTGGGGCCGCTATGAAGCCGGAGTTCCCCGTCTGGCCCCACGTCTCAATCACCTCGCATCCATGCCCCCTGCACACGTTGTCCCTAAGCCACCTCCAGGGCTCGTGGCCTAGGATCTCGCCTGCGCTGATTACGAGCCTCAACGATGATGTGTCGTAACGCCTAACCCACTCCCCTCCATATCTCATCAGCAACCTAACGGCGGTAGGGGCTAGCCATATAAACGCGGGCCGTATCTTCTCCGTCAGCTTCCACCAGATGCTTGGATGTGGGTAGTCAGGCGCGTCTTCGTACCAGAGGACGGCAAAGCCGTTGAGAAGGGGCCCGTAGAGGCCGTAGGTGTGGCCGTTTATCCAGCCGATGTCAGCCGTGGAGAATAGAATATCGCCCGGCTTGAAGCCGAAGAGCCATTTGGTGTGCGCGTAGGCCCACACCATATACTGCCCGTGGCCGTGATAAAGCCCCTTGGGCTTCCCCGTGGTGCCGGAGGTATACAGGATAAACAGCGGCTCGGTGGCCTCCACCCACGTCGGCTCTCCCGCGCATCCGCCGGCTTCGGCCTCCCCCTCAAACCTCCGCTCCTCTCTGAAGTACCTAAGTAGCTGGACGCCGCCGACTCTCTTCGCGGCTTCCTCAGCGTTTTGAAGCAGGTCGACCCTCTTCCCCCTTCTGCACGTGAAATCCGCGGATATCAACAGCCGCGAGCCGGAGTCTTTTTATCCTCTCAGCCAGGGCATGTACGCCGAAGCCCGAAAACACAACACTGTGAACCGCCCCGACCCTCGCCACCGCCAAGAGGATAAAGGCCGTCTCAGGCACCATGGGCATGTAAGCGGTCACCCTGTCGCCCCTACCCACACCAAGCCCCGAAGCAGGCACACGTACCTCAGCACCCTTTCCAGGACCTCGCCGTAGGTGTACCGCTCAACCCGCTCGTCGGAGCTAGCCCAGACAAAGGCCAAGCGGTCGCTTGGGTGTCTGTCCAAGGCGTTGTACGTGATGTCTGTTTCGCCCCCTACGAACCATCTAAAGAAGGGAGCCGCGCCGTCAAGGACAGAGCGCCAACGCCTGTGCCAATGAAGCTCCGATGCAACGCCGCTCCAGAACCCGCCGGGGTTCTCCACAGACTCCTTGTAAAGTTCATGGTACCTAGATCCCATACCTCTGCAAAAACAAAAATAACTTTAAAGATTTACTATTATTAAAAAAATAATGAAGTTACTCACCTTTGAAAACAGGTTTGCGCTTTTCTTTAAACGCGTGTATACCTTCCCTGAAGTCCTGGCTGTACCTCAACAGCCCAAAAAAGGCCCTCTCCACCAAGTACCCAGACCTCAGGGGGCTGTCCACCGCCGCGTATACCGCCTCCTTCAAAGCCTTTACAGCTAGCGGTGGAAGCTCCGCCAGCTCCGACGCCAGCTCCTCGGCCCTGGCGTCTGCGTCGTCAACCACCTCGTCGACAAGCCCCAGCCTGAGCGCCTCCTCCGCGGCTATTCGGCGACCCAGCAACAGGTGGTAGAGGGCGCGAGGCCCGAGGATCTTCGCAAATCGCGTAAGCCCCCCGCTGGCGGGTATCATGCCGAGCCGCACCTCGGGCAGGCCCATTACGGCGTTCCGCGAGGCAATCCTTATGTCGCAAGACAGAGCCATCTCAAACCCGGCGCCGAAGGCGTAGCCCTTGACGACTGCAATTGTGGGAAACGGGAGGTCGGCCAACATCTCTATTGTCTTACCCCACTCCAGCAGGTCGCTTGGCGAGCTGTTGAGGAACTCTGTGACGTCGCCGCCGGCGCTTAAGACGCCGCCAGCTGAGGTGACCACGAGAGCCCTCACCCCTCTCCCGTCTAGCTCACCAACTAATCTCCCCAGCTCCCTCCTCATCTGCAGAGTGATGAGGTTGAGCGGAGGGTTGTCTATTATCAGCTTGGCGATGGGGCCCTTCAGCTCCAGCCTTATCATTTAAGGGCAGAGGGTATGGGGAACCTCCTAGTCCTCAGAGTTACCGTGAGCCACCTGTCGTAGGTGACTTCGTGGAAGCTGTACTCCCCGCCTTCTCTCCCTATGCCGCTGGCCTTAATCCCGCCGAAGGGCACGTGGGCCTCCTCCAGAAACGTCACGTCGTTTATGTGGAACATGCCGCTCTCTACGGCCTCAGCGATCTTAAACGCCCTGTTGATGTTATTTGTGAGCACGGCGCCGCTGAGCCCGTACTCGGTGTCGTTGGCAACCTCCACGGCCTGCTCATCGCTCTCAACCACCACTATGGGCCTCACGGGTCCGAAGACCTCCTCCCGCATAATTCTGAAGTTCCTATCCACCTCGACGACCACCGTGGGGTCGAAGTAGGCGCCTCTCCTCCCGCCGCCCGTGAGGAGCCTGCCGCCCCGCGCCTCCGCGTCTTTGACAAACTCCTCCATCAACTTGGCCTGCCCCTCGTTTATCAAGGGGCCCTGATCCACCTTCTCGTCTCTCCTCGGGTCGTCGACTCTCAGAAGTTTCACGTAGGAGACGAACTTCTCTATGAACTTATCGGCGATGCTCCTCAACACTATTATGCGCTTGGCCGAGGTGCATATCTGGCCTTGGTGGAAAAACGCCGCAAAAACCGCAAGACGCGCGGCGTAGTCCACATCGACGTCGTCCAGAACTATCAGCGGGTCGCTCCCGCCCAGCTCCAGCGTCACGGTCTTAAGCGCGCCTGCGGCCTTGGCGGCGATTTCTCTCCCAGTGGAGCTCTCCCCTGTAAAGGTCACGTGGGAAACCCTCTTGCTGGCGACGATCTCATCCCCCACAACTCCCCCGGGGCCTACTACCATGTTGAAAACCCCCTTCGGCAACCCGGCCTTGTGAAACATCTGAGCTATCAACCAGCCCGTTATCGGCGTGTCGCTGGCGGGTTTATACACCACCGTGGAGCCCGCGGCCAGGGCATGGGCGATCTTCTTAATGGAGATAGACAGCGGGTAGTTCCAAGGCGTGATCACGCCGACAACCACCTTAGGCCTCTTGAAGACCATCGAAATCGTGGCCTCGCTGTCTGAGGTCAGCACCTTGCCTTCGTAGTGCCTTGCCATCTCCGCCGCGTTTAGGAGAAGTCTCTCGCTGAAAACCACCTCCCCCCACGTCTTCCTGTAGACGCCTCCGCCCTCCTCGGTGAGCACCTTCATGAACTCCTCCCGCATCTGCCTAAACACCTCCAGAGCCTTGTATAGATATTCCGCGCGCCGAATGGCGGGAAGCGCAGACCAAGACTTAACCGCCTCGTAGGCGGCGTCTATAGCCTCCTTGGCGTCCTCCCGCACGCTCCGCACCACCTCCGCAAGGGGGCTACCGTCGATGGGCGACTTCTTTACGCCGAACTCGCCTGAGACAGAGGCCTTAAATTCGCCGTTTACGTAGTTCAACACCTTCCTCACGAGGAGGCGAAGAATATTAATTTAAAAACGTTTATTGCCGCGATTAGACAGCCATATAATGATTTCTTGAAATCTAAAATTATATAAAGTATAATCACAAGATCCAACAACAGAATCAAAGTAAGTCCCACAATGAATATAAATATATCTTAACATTTAAATAAAATATCTTTTATAAATATAGATGATCAACGTTTTTGTTTATGGCAACACTCAAAAATACATAACTTCTGAACCACGTCTTTAAGTTGCCCATAGTCCTCGTGGAGCACGACCTGGGGGCCGTGGTGGACCTGGCGCGCCGGATGGTGGTTATGAACTACGGCGCAGTGGTGGCGGAGGGCAAGCCCGAGGCGGTGTTGAGGGACCCAGCGGTGCAGGAGGTATACATGGGAAAGGCCTTGGCGGGGGTATGAGGAGGCCTTGGGAGGGTCTTAAGGGCGACACCTTCCCCAAGCTTCTCATTGAGCGGGCTGAGGGGAGACCCGGCGCGACGGCGTTGAGGGAGAAGACGTTGGGCGTCTGGAGGCCCTACACCTGGAGCGACTACCTGCGGGAGGTGAGGAGTTTTGCCTACGGCCTCCTCGCCCTTGGTCTGAAGCCCGGCGAGCACGTGGCGGCTGTGGGGTTCAACAGGCCGTTTATACTCTTTGCCGAGCAGGCCGCCATGGCGCTCCACGGCAGATCTGTGGGCGTCTACCCCGATCTTTTGCCCGAGGAGAGGGCGTATTGGCTCGACTACACAGACGTCTCCATAGTGGTGGCGGAGGACCAGGAGCAGGTGGACAAGATCCTTGCCGTGAAGAGCGAGCTTCCCAAGCTCCGGGCCGTCGTGTATTGGGACGAGCGGATGATGTGGCGGTACCGCGTCAGGGACGTGGCGTTGTTAAGCTGGGACGACGTGGTTAAGGCAGGTGCAGAGATCCAGTCCACAGACCCCGACCTTTTGAAAAAGCTCGCTGAGACCACGTCTCCAGACGACGTCTGCCTCATCCTCTCGACCTCCGGCACCACAGGCAGACCTAAGGGCGTCATGTTGACATACGGCAACATGTTATCCATGGCCAAAAACCTGTGGGAGGTCGATCCGGTAAGGGAGGATGACGAGTACATCTCATACCTCCCCTTTGGTTGGATCGGGGAACAGATGATGTCTCTTGCCATGCACATGCTGGTGGGCTTTAGGATAAACTTCGTTGAGGAGCCCGAAACTCTGTGGCGGGATTTCAGGGAGATAGCGCCTCACTTCATGTTTGGGGCCGCCAGGGGCGCGAGGGGCTACGTGGAGATCCCCATGAGCCGCGCCGCGGCGTTGGTGAACATACTCAACCTCTCCCTGAGGAGGGACGGAAAGCCCCTCGTCCTCTCCGGGGACTACCCCTTCTACACGGTGTACCGCTGCAGAGGAGGGAGGGTGGCCCTCGGGGCCGTGGAGCCGAAGTTCTGGGAGCGGTTCTGCAGAGCAGTCGGAAGGGAGGACCTGATCCCGCGGCAGCTGGACCCCGCCGCCAGGGAGGAGGTGGAGAAGGTCCTGGCTGGGATGGACTGCGGCGCCCTCGAGGAGCTCGCTAGGAGAGAGGAGATACCGCTTACGCCTGTATACGACATAGATAGGGCGTTGGCCATCTTCCCGCCTGAAGCCTTACTCAATGGGATGAAAACCCGCTCCGAGAGGACACGTTGATAGCTTTTCCTTAGCTTATCGGCGGCTATCGCGGCGACGAGGGCGATGAGCCTGTCTCTGAACAGCGCCCCAACGGCCAACGTGTTGAGGAGCGGCCCCAACTTGCCGAGCGGCGTCTCCGCGCCCCTCCTGCAACTCGCCGCGGCGGTGCCGTCTTTGGCCGAGCACGCGGAGCGGGGCCTTGATTTTCATGATATTTCATTTCTTACTTCTGGAGATGTGACTATCTATTTTTCGAGATGTAGTTAGGTTAATTTATAAAGTTGTGTTGATACGCCGCTATGGTCTGGGCCATCTCGGCCATAGCCCTTTTACTCATCCTAGCCATAATCAGGACGAGGGACAACGTCCTCGCCGCGGTCTCCCTCACGTTCCTGGGGGTGACGGTGGCGGGGGCGGTGTGGCTCCTGGATCCCGAGCTCTCGGCGGCCTTCATACTCATCGCGCTGGTGTACGTGGTGGCGGCATTGACCTTGGTCATAGTGGCCGCCGCCAGCCTCTCCGAGGGGAAGCGCACCGTCGAGATGAGGCCTGTGGCCCTGGCGTCGCTGGGGGCGCTGCCTCTGCTGCTGCTTCCGGGCGCCGGGCAGAGGGCTGCGGCGACCTCGGTGGATCCCCACCTCGTGCCGCTCGCGGCGGCCCTGCTGCTCTTCTCGTTCGTCGTGGCGGCTCGGCTGTCCCATGATTGAGCTGGCGTTTCTGGTCTTGTTGCTGGCGGGCGGCGTGGCGGCGGTGGCCACGGCCAACTCGCTGGTCCGGGCGATAATCGGGGCGGAGGTCGCCATAATGGCGGGGATCTGGGGCGCCGCGCTGTCGCGCGACCTGTCCCTCCTGGCGGTCGCGGCCGTCGTCGGCGTCGCGGAGACCGTGCTCATGGTGGCCGCGGTGTACAGGCTGGCGAAGGAGGGCCATGTATAGCGACATCTTCCTCCTGGCCACGGCCGTCTCCGGCGTCCTCGCGCTGGCGGCGCTGAGGCTGGGGCTCCCGGCGGCCCTCGCGGCGGTGGCCGCCATGTTGCTCTTCCTCGTGCCCGGCAAGGGCGCCCTGGCCGCGCTCCCCTACGTGGGGGAGGTGTCGGTCTCCATGGGCTACCACAAGCTGCCGTTCGTGGCGGTGTCCGTGATCTTGGGCCTGCTGGTGGCCCTCTACTCGCCGCCGTACCTCCGCCACCTGGGGGCCCCCAATTGGTACTACGGAGTGCACGCCCTCTACGTCCTCTCCCTCATCTACGTAGTTCTGTTCGACAACCTGGTCTTCGTCTTCCTCGCGCTGGAGCTCAGCATAGTCACCAGCTTCCTCCTCATATGGTACTTCGGCTACGGCAACAGGCGGTTCGTGGCCCTTCTGTACTTCGTCTGGGCCCAGGCGGGCTCCATGCTCTTCCTGATAGGCGTGGCGCTCTCCGGCTCCTTCTCGGCCGGGGCCTTCGCCGCCGCCGGCCTCGCCTCCCTGCTGGTCCTGATGGGCCTCCTGATCAAGATGGGCACGGCGGGCGTCCACTTCTGGCTCCCCTACGCCCACGCCGAGGCTCCGACCCCCCTCAGCGCCTTGCTGTCCCCTGTCCACGTGGGGCTCATGGCCTACTGGATCTGGCGCCTGAGGGCGGGCGCAGGCTGGCCTCTGGACGACCTCTTCATCTACGGCCTCGCGACCGCGGTCTACGGCTCCCTCCTGGTGTTCCGCGAGGCAGACTTCAAGAGGGCGCTGGCGGACTCGACCATCGCCAACATGGGCCTCCTCCTCGCCGCGGCGTCGATGCGCGACGGGGCGATCAGCTACGCGGCGACGGCCATCCTGTTCGTGGGTCACGCCTTCGCCAAGGCGGCCCTCTTCATGTTGGCCGGCCTCTACATAGTTTCGCTGAACACCAGGTCCATCGGCGAGGCCAGGTGGGACAGGCGCCTCCTGGCCGCGGGCGCGTTGGGCTTCGTGGCCCTGGCGGGGCTGTTCGGCGTAAACCTGATCGGCAAGGCCTACGTGGCTACGGGCGTGCCCCCGTCGCTCTCCGCCGCCGCGTTGGCCGTCTTCGCCTTGGTCTCCACCGCCGTGTACAGCCTCTACCTCTTCAACCGGATGTATAGAGCGGGCGAGGGCGAGGTGGAGTACCCCGCGGCGATGTACGCCGCGGTTCTGGCCGCGGCGGCCGCCCCCTACCTGCTCCTCCTCGCGCTTCCGCTATGGTTAGCCTAGAGCTCCTGCTGGCGGCCGCCTTCGCCGCGGCCCTTCTGGACTTCCTGGCGGCCAGGGGCTACGCCGCGGTCGCCGCTGGTGCCTTCGCGCTGGCAGGGCTGCTCGGAGGCGCGGGCCCGGCGACGCCGTACCTCGAGCCGAGCGAGTTCGCCGCCTTCGTGGCCGGGGTGTATCTGGCGATCGCGGTGTATTCCCACTTCTACATGAGGGGGGCCGAGCGGCCCGGGTGGTTCTGGGGGTGGATGGGGGTCTTCTTCGGCTCCATGGAGCTCTTCCTGCTCGCGAACCACTGGATCCTCCTCCTGCTGGGGTGGGCCGGGCTCGATCTGGCCAGCTGGGGCCTCATATTGACCTACCGCGACGGCGACGAGATGGGGTTCGTCGGGGAGGGAGGCCGCGCGGGCGGAATCACCTGGCTCTGGCCCCCGTCGTCCTCCGCCTTTAGGGCCGTGGCGACCGTCGAGGTGGGCACTGCCTCCCTCCTCGTGGCCTCGGCCTACATGGCCGCGCGCTACGGCCCGTTCATAAGCGGCTGGGGCCGCGCCGGCGACCTAATGGCTGCGCTCTTCCTCGTGGCGGCCTTCGCCAAGGCGGCCCAGCTCCCCTTCACCGACTGGCTGATGACCGCCATGTCGGCGCCCACGCCGGTCAGCGCCTTGCTCCACAGCTCCACCATGGTGAAGGCGGGGCCGATCCTCCTCCTCAAGCTGGCCCCCGTCTTCCCCCGCTGGGCCGCCGAGGCGGCGTTCGCGGTGGGCCTGGCCACCGCGTTCGCCGGGGGGCTCATGGCGCTGGGGCAGAGGGAGCCGAAGCTCGTCTTGGCGGCCTCCACCGCCTCCTACCTCGGCATGATCACGGCGGCCGCCCTGGAGAACCCCGAGGAGGCGGCTCTGCTGATCTACGCCCACGGCTTCGCCAAGGCGGCCCTCTTCATGGCCGTGGGCCACGCCATCCACACGGCCCACAGCAGATTCCCGCGGTCGTATCCGCTGATAGCCAAGGTGGCGATCCTCCTTGGCATGCTGACCCTGGTGGGGATACTTCCGGCGGGCGCCCTGGCGAAGAGCGGGGCGCCTCTCTGGACCGTCGCCGTGTCGGCCCTCACCGTGGGGTATCTGGGCAAGCTCCTGCGCCTGCCCGCCGAGAACGACTGGGAGCCCATGTGGATCCCCTACATGGCGCTTCTTGTGGCGCCCAACTTCATCTTCGTCGCGGCGCCTCCGCCGGCGGTCTTCCTGTCGCTGGCGGGCGGCGCCCTGGCCTTCGTCGGGGAGGTCGAGGCGCTTCGGAGGCGGCTCTATCTGCCGGTGCTGTTCGACAGGATCGTGCCGTCCGCGTTTAGGGCTTTGTGGCGCCTGGCGGCCGCGGCGGATCGCGCCGTGGATAGGGCTCTGCAGGGCTCGGCGCCGCTGTGGCGGCTCGCCGTGGACCTGGTCACGATAGCCGACTGGCTTCTCGACACGGCTCTGCACGACGGGCTCGTATCCGCCGTGCGCAGGTCCTCGGCCCGGGTGGCCGGGCTCCGGCTCGATTACTACCTCTACGTGGCGGGGCTCGCGGCGGCCTTCGTGCTCGCGGCGGTTCTGGCGCTGGGGATATGGAGGTGATGTACTATCTACTGCCGGCGTATTTCGCGGCCAGAGTCCTCATGGGCTTCAGCCGGCGGTGGCTTGCGGCGGACGCCGCGTACATCGCATTCATCTCGGCGTACATGTGGAGGGAGACTCCGCTCCTCCTCCTCTCCCTCCCGTTCTTCCTCGGGGTAGTCGCCGTGGGGTCCGGCGTGTTCAGCGGATACGCGGGGCTGGCCTCCGCGCTGTCCATATACGGGGTCTACCTCATGTTCCAGCCGGCGCCCCACCTCAAGGCGCTCGGCTTCGTCCTGGCGATACTGTCGCCTGCGGCGCTGCTCCCCACGACGAGGGACAGGGGGAGCCTGGAGGGGCTCTTCAGATACCTGGTGGTCTCCGCCTTCGCCTCGGCCTTCCTCTTCATAGGCCTCGGCCAGCGCGGGTCCCCCCTCGGCGAGTCCTTCCTCCTCCTCGCCGCGGCTCTGGAGCTCGGGGTGGCCCCCATGTTCCTCTGGGTCCCCGACGTGTACGGCAGGTCGCACCCCGCCGGGCTGGCCATGTTGGCGAGCCTGCCGACGCTCTCCGCGGCGTTCGCCCTCCTCGCCTTCAGGCCCGCTCCCCCCGCCGCGCTCGCCCTCGCCCTCGGCGGCCTCTCCATGGCGGTGGGGAACCTCGGCGCGTTGACCAGCGCGGACCTCCGCCGCATATTGGCGTACTCCACCGTGGCGCACTCGGGCTTCGCCGTGTTCGTCTACCCCCTCCAGCCCGAGGTCGCCCTCGCGCTGGTGCTCGCCGACGCCTTCGGGAAGCTGGGCCTCTTCTACGCCATGTCAGCTGGGACGCCCCCGTGGGCCGCCAGGACGCTGGCCATACACCAGATCGGGCTCCCCCCGCTTTTCGGCTTCTGGCCCAAGATGCTGCTCGTCTTAATCACGGCGGAGCGGCTGGGCTGGGGCCCCGCGCTGTACGTCCTCGCCAACGTCGTGATGGTGGCGCCCTACTACTTCAGGCTCATGGATCGGCTGCCGGCCGGCCGCTCTGCAGTGCCCGTCCTAGTCGCCGCCGCCGTCGCCGCGCTCGGAGCCGCGGCCCCCCTATGGCTTATCTATCACGTTAGTTCATTACTATAGATAATTTCTAAGCAATTTTCGGGTTGATACCTTGAAGTAAAGATTTAAGGGGAAGATCGATGGGGCCCACGCGCGTCGAAACGGTCTCGACGACGTCCGCTTGGCCCTGCCGGACGCCGTGGGCGTCGCCCTAAACGCGTCGTTGCGACGAGCGAGCCCCGCCGGTCGGCGCGCAACCAGCTCCCCCTCGGAACGCCTGACGAGCTACGATTCCGAGAGCTGTATCCGGCTGTTGCGGCAGGCTGGGATCTTATACTGTGGCTTGCACCTCGGGTAGGGGTATACCGTCAGAGTCTTTAGGCAGTGCGGCGTCTTTCTTGCTACTATCATCACCGGCGCGGAGCCGGCGCCTAGGGTTATCGCCAGACAGAAGGCCTTGGTCCTCCTCGCGGTTTCTACGCCGTATCTATCAGCGAGATGCGCGACTTCCGGGCCAAGGAGTCTCTTCATCGTTTCGGCGATGCAGTCCGGCGTTAGAAACAGCTCCCGCTGGAGGTACTCCCAAAGCTGTACGTTGTGCCCCCGCTCCTCGATATGGGCGACGTCAACCTCGTGGACACACCCTGATCCCATGGCGCCAGACCGCCGTGACGCAAGGGTTGCCGTCCGCATCCGAGGCCTCGTCGGTCACGAATACCCTCGTGATTTCGACGTAAACCTCGATCTCGTCTCGGCCATGGGAGATCTTCACGTAGCCCAGCTCCGAGGAGGCTATGTCGACGGGCTTCTGCGGCAGCGGTATGTTCTGGCCGCAGAGATATCCGCTCCGACGTTTCCTCTCAGGCTCCACCTGGAGCTTCGTGAGCAGATTGACGAGATACCCCTCCCCTATTTTGGCGACCTCCGCGTCTATCGGTATTATTTTCGCTTCAATCCTTCCAAATAGAGGATGATGTACAATTGCTACAGCAGGCTTGGTGTTTTCTACCATCTAGCTTTCCTTAGGATCTCACGGGCTGTCTCCGCGTCCTGGAAGTAGTACTCGGCGAACTCTATTTCCACGTTGACCACGCGGCCCCACTCGTCGATCCCAACGACGACATCCGCCCTCCCGGACACCGCCTCCTTAGGCGTCCCGGTGCCCCGTCTGATGATCAAAAGGTCGTCGAGCGCCTTGACCCGTACCTGCTGCACGAGCGGTCTCGACGGGGCTTGTTCCGATGTGGATACAACCTCGTATCTCTGGATCCCGGACCGCGTCGTGTTCACAGGGGGATATGCGGGTTCGGCCACGTTGAGAACGCGGGGCACGGCCCTAGCGAGGAGGAGGTTTAAATGCATTGCTTTAAGCCAATGTTATCGTTGTTTGCAAGTCCCGAAGAGGTCGAGCTTCTCAGGCTGAGGCGTTTCCACGGAACGCCGTTGCCGGGGACGGGCAAGCCATCCCCTCGGCGTCTTGCCGACGAAGTGAGGAGCCCCTGGGCCCGGCTGCTACGACCCGAAGGGCCTCGTGCCCGAGGGCTACGTAGACGATGATTACGTCCGGAGATGCTCTCCGCTAAAACGCGCCGGTGCGGACCTAATCCTCGCACTATGCCTCAGAGGCCGCCGGGCGGCTGAGGGAGATGCCGTTTTAAGCTCACTAAAGTTTTTATTTAAACTATGCACAGAGCGAATGTGGCAAGGTTAGAGCCGCAAGCAGCTGTAAAAACGGGGAAAAACATTGCGGTTAGGCTAAAAAATTTCGGCCCGTTTGATGACGTTGATATAGACCTACGGCCTCTTACGGTATTTATTGGTAAGAATTCCGTAGGGAAGTCCCTATTGCTCTCTCTCCTTTGGGCCTTGCTCTCAACACGACCTGAGATCCCAAGCGATGAGGAAATTAAGATGAGGTGGCGTGGACTTTATGAAAAGGCGGAATCTATTTCGCTAAAAATAACAGAGTCTATCGAGCCGGTTGCGTCTGACTTTGGCATCATAAAGGAGGAGGTTTCAAAGCACATAGGGTCGATAGCGACAGATGTAAGAGATTTCACAATGAGCTCTAGGGATGTATTTAAGAGCGCGATCGAGGCAGGCCTCGAAAAACGACTTAGGCAGGTATTTGGCGTGAGCCCGAGGGAGTTGGTGAAGGTGGGAGAGACGAGCGCCCAAATAGATATAAAAGGCGCGTGCGGCGATCTCCTTGTTTCGCTGACAGATAGCGTAGCGGTAGATCGGCTAGATATGTGCATTGACAACGCCGCCGAAAACGAATTTCTTTCAATTATAGAACCTCTAATAGTATATATTGCTTTTATCCATATAAGAGAAAAATTTAAGAAACGATTTACAGCATATGACTACATCATCACTACTATGATGTTTTTAACGAGAAGGGTAATCGATGAGTACGGCGTACTAAACCCCGCAATCTCTGGCAAGTTCGGCTCTACAGATGCGATTGATCTAATAGATATCGACGGACCTGTAGATGCGGTCTTTCTTCCGGATAATCGCGCCGGTATTGTCCGCGACCTGCCACGTCCGGAGACGTTCACAGCAGGTCCTCGTGATAGGACGTCGGTTAGCGATAGAGAATTCATCGATGTCTACGCCCGCCTTAGCGATGAGTATCGCCTGTCGAGAAAGTTGACGGAAAGCGCAAACCTACTGCTCAGAGATATGGGCATCGAGCTGGATATAGCCGCACCGGGGGGAAACCCCGTGGTATATGTAAAGACGTGGAGTGGCAAGAGGCTCGAGTTAGCGCATGCGCCGTCAGGTATTAGAGAAATCATCACGGCCATCTTTGCCCTATCCTCTGAGGCCTTTCGTTTTGTCTTTATGGAGGAGCCAGAGGCCCATCTGCATCCTAGCGCTCAAAGGCTTTTGGCAAGAGCCATTGCAGAGGCTGTGAACAACGGTAAATTCGTCGCGTTGACTACACATAGTGATTATCTTATAAATGAATTTAGCAATCTCGTCGCCCTTTCAAACGCCTCAAAGGATGTGAGGAAGAAGCTTAGTTATCGAGATGCAGAAGTTCTTAAACCAGAGGCGGTTGCGGCCTATCTCGTGAAGGCTGAGGGCAACCGGGCTGTGGTCGAGCGGCTGGAGGTGGACTATACAGGGATCCCCGAGGACGAGTTCGCCAGGGTGGCTGAGGAGATTTTAGAAATACGTAATGAACTGTACTAGGCGCTGCACAAGGGAGAACCTAGACGCCTCACTCCTTATGTCGCCCAACGAGCCGCGCGCCGACTATGTCTATTTCTGCGGAGACGTGGCGGTTGTCGTGGAGGAGGTCAGGGGGCGCTCCAAGCGTGAGGACGTGGACAAGCTTGAAAATACGGTAAAGCGCCTACTGGATATAGATATATACCACACCATCGTCGCTGTGGTTCACCACGAAGAGGCGGATGCGATAGTGGCTAAGGTCCTTGCGGTTATGAAGCGGAGGAGCAAAAAGAAACATGTGAAATATGAAACAGCTGCTTGCAATCGGGAGCTTAGGCAGCTACTCTGCGGAAAGTACGGAGTTGCGATATAGCCTGTACAGACCTCGGCATAGGGCTATGGACGCCAGGTATGTGGACCTCTTGATGGAGATGCAGTATCCCTGCTACTTCATGCCACTTCCAACTTGATGGAAGTGAACTAGCGGATGGCGGACACGGTAAGTCTCATGGATATGAGACGCTATGGCGATGAGGCAGAAACGCGACGTGTACCTTATGGATCGGCTGCCGGCCGCTCGGCCGTGTAGTCGCCGCTGCCGTCGCCGCGCTCGGAGCCGCGGCCCCCCTATGGCTTATCTATCACGTTAGTTCATTACTATAAAAGACAATTTCAACCTAAGCAATTTTTGAGTTAATACTTTATAGAAGTAAAGAGTTTTAAGGAGAAGATGCGTGATGCCCATGCGCGTCGAAACGGTCTGGCTCGGCCGCGGCGGCCAGGGGATCGTCACGGCCACATACATAGTGGCCAACGCGGCGGTTCTAGACGGCTTCTACGCCATCGCGAATCCAGAGTTCGGGGCGGAGAGGAGGGGCGCCCCAGTCAAGGCCTTCCTGACCATCGACAAGAGCCCCATCGAGGACCAGGAGCCGGTCAAGACCCCCGGCGTGTTGGTGATCTTCGACGACAAGCTTATCGACATCATGAGGTTCGCCGTAGACGCGGTGAGGCCCGGGGGGTACGTGATAGTGAACACGGCGAAGAGCCCCGAGGAGGTGAGGAGGATCATAGGCAGAGGCGACGTCCATCTGGTCCTGCTGGACGCCGTGGGCATCGCCCTCAAGCACGTGGGCCTGCCTGTGCCCAACGGCCCGCTGGCCGGGGCCTTCTCCAGGGTGATGGGCTTCCCGCGCCTCGAGTCCATAAAGGCGGCCTTTGAGACGCAGCTGGGGAAGGCCGTGGAGGAGAACTTCGCGGCGACCAAGGAGGCGTACGAGGCCGCCCTAGTCATCCCGCCCGAGAGGGTGGAGCAGGCGGCGAAGCCCAGGGGCATGATCTCCACCACCTCCGCCTTCCTGACGGGGCCCTACGAGATCGTCGGCTGGTCGGAGGTGTCCAAGGCAGCCGCCGTGTTCCCCGGCTCCAGCCTCCTCTACACCACCGGCGGGTGGCGTCTGGAGAAGCCGGTGATCGACCACTCCAAGTGCATCATGTGCAGGAAGTGCTGGCTGTACTGCCCCGACGACGCCGTGGTGGAGGCGTGGAGGGAGGCGCCGGGCCCGAGGGGCCGCGTCTTCAGGATGAAGATGATAGACTTCGACTACCAGTACTGCAAGGGCTGCGGCGTCTGCGCTGAGGTCTGCCCCACAGGCGCGATAAAGATGGTGAGGGAGATATGACGGCGCAGGCCCTAGCCCCGGCGGAGAGGAAGGTCGCGCAGAGGAGGATCGCGCTGACCGGCAACCACGCCGTGGCGCTCGCGGTGAAGATGTGCAGGCCCGAGGTGATAGCGGCGTATCCCATCACCCCCCAGACCCCCGTCGTGGAGAAGCTCGCCGAGTACGTCAACAACGGCGAGCTCGACGCCGAGTACATACCCGTCGAGAGCGAGCACTCCGCCATGTCCGCCGTGATCGGGGCCTCGGCCGCAGGCGCCCGGACCTTCACCGAGACGTCGTCGCAGGGTCTGGGCCACATGTACGAGAATCTGCCCATAGCGGTGGGGATGCGGCTCCCCATAGTGATGGGCATGGCCGTGAGGACGTACTCGGCGCCCATAAACGTGTGGGGCGACTACGGCGATGTGATGTCGATGAGGGAGCTGGGGTGGATCATATACATAGCGCAGAGCGCCCAGGAGGCCTTCGACACGGTCATACAGGCGTACCGCGTGGCCGAGGACTCGAGGGTCCACCTGCCCGCGGTGGTGGCCTACGACGGGTTCTGGACGAGCCACGTCCTCCAGCCGCTTGACGTCCCCGAGGACGAGGAGGAGGTGATCAGGTTCGCCCCAATCACCCGGACGTGGGTTAAGCTCGACGTGGACCACCCCACAGGTCTGGGCGCCGTGGGGACGCCCGAGTGGTACTGGGAGGTCAGGTGGCAGGCCGTGGAGGCGCTGAGGGGCTCGCTGAAGGTGATAGAGGAGGCGGACAGGGAATACGGGAGGCGCTTCGGCAGAAGCTACGGCTTCTTCAGCGCGTACAGGACCGAAGACGCCGAGATGGTCATGGTGACCTACGGCTCCGTCTACGGGCTGGCCAAGAAGGCGGTGGACCGGCTGAGGGGGGAGGGCGTGAAGGCCGGCGCCCTGCGGCTGAGGGTGATCAGGCCCTGGCCCGGCGATCTGCTGAGGAAGGCCCTCGAGGGGGCAGACAAGGTGTTGGTGATCGACCGCGCCATAAACCACGGCGCATACCTCCAGGGGCCGATGGCAGTGGAGGTGGCCGCCACGGTGCAGAGGCCGGTCTACAGCGCCTTGGCCACCATAGGCATGAGGGCGATAGACAGCGACATGATATACGAGGCCGCCCTCAAGGTGCGGAAGGGCCTCTGGGCGCCCAACCAGACCTACACAATAGGCCTGAGGGGAGGCTATGAGTAGCGGCGGCCGCCTCGCCAAGGTCCCCGTCTACATAAGGGGCAACTACCTGGTCAAAACCGCCGTGAAGGCTGCCGAGGAGTACGAGGGGCAGTACGAATATGCGAACTTCGACCTGTCCCAAGAGGAGCTGTTTCTGCCGGGCCACGGCCTCTGCGCGGGTTGCACCATCGGCGTCATAGCGCGGCACATGTTGAAGGTGTTTGGGCCCGACACGGTGGTCGTCAACCCCACGGGCTGCGCCGAGGTGTCCACCGTGGTGTACCCCCGCACCAACTGGGCCGTTCCGTGGATCCACGTGGCCTTTGGCAACGGCGGGTCGGTGGCCTCCGGCATCGAGGCGGCGATTAAGGCGCTTAAGAGGAGGGGCGTTATCGACCAAAACCGCAGGATCAACGTGGTGGTGTTCGCGGGCGACGGCGGCACGGCGGATATAGGCTTCCAGGCGCTCAGCGGCATGCTGGAGAGAGGGCACAGGGTGATATACATCATGTACGACAACGAGGGCTACATGAACACGGGCATCCAGAGGAGCGGCACCACGCCCTTCGGCGCCTCGGCCACCACCTCACCGGCGGGGAGGAAGGTGCCGGGCAACGTGACCCACAAGAAGCCCATGGCCGCCATAGCGGCGGCGCACGGCATCCCCTACGTGGCCACGGCCAACCCGGCCTACGTCCACGACATGGTGTACAAGTTCAAGAAGGCGATGGAGGTGGACGGCCCCTCCTTCATACAAGTCCTCCAGTCGTGCACGCCGGGGTGGCGCTTCGAGCCCAAATACGCCATCAGGGTGCTGGAGCTGGCCACCGAGACGGGCTACTGGATCAACTACGAGATCGAACGGGGCGAGTTCAGAGTCACCGTGCCCGTACCCAGGCGGAAGCACGTGAGGTGCTTCCTCCAGCTCCAGGGCAGGTTCAAACACCTGAATCCCGAGGAGGTGGAGTACATACAGAAGGTCGTCGACAGAGACGTGGAGGAGATAAACAGACTGATGGGCAGGGAGGTGATTGGGCCTTTGGATCCGTCCCTGCCCTGTCTGATCGAGCGGAGATGATTATCCACGTCAAGCTCTTCGCCACGGCGGTTAGGCAGATCTTCCAACGGCCGCTCACCGTCAGGTGGCCGGAGGAGAGGAGGGACTACGGCGACAGGTTCAGGGGCTTCATCGTGAACGACAGGTCCAAATGCATCAGCTGCCAGCTCTGCGAGGCCGTGTGCCCGGCGAAGGCCATCAAGTTCCACCTGGAGGCGGACGGGAGGCGGTACCCCGGCATCGACTGGGGGCGGTGCATACTCTGCGGCTACTGCGTGGACGCCTGCCCCACCGGCTCGCTGCGCCACGTCAACAACGGCGAGATAGTGTGGACGAGCCTGGACGTGTACAGGAGGCCCTCGGAGATGGATCCCGACGACGCCGCGCCCCTCCCCGGCGCGAAGTCGCTGGTCTAAAAAGCCCTATGAACAGCGATCCTCGTCTCCTCCAGCCACCTCGCGATGACGCCTGCGAGCTCGGCGAAGCGCATGAAGCCCTCCAGATGCTCCTCGTAACACTCTATCATTACCACGCCGTCGCTCCTGCGGTACACCCTCGGCCTCTTGCCCGTGAGGGCCTTGATCAGCGCCGAGAGCCTCTCGGCGTCCGCCTCCCTGCCTCCCGGCGCGTCGGCCCTCGCTACGGCGAAGCCCGAGGCCTCGTTGCGGCTCCATACCTGCCATACGCCGTCGTGTAGCCGCTCCGCATGCCGTCGACCTCGGCGGCTATCTGAATCCTCGGTGGGGTCCTGCCGCCCTGCCCCCTCGGGCTGGGCCCCTCCGCCCATGGCCCCTACGAGGCGGCCGTCGCTCCCGAGGCCCTCCAGCCCCAGGGAGCCCGCCTCCCCACCCCCCTCCGCCACCTCCAAGGCCTTCCCGTGGGCATCCCCACCCCTCCCAAGCCCCCCGGAGCATACGGCCTACGAACCCGGCAGAAGGCCTCCGCCGACCTCCTGAGCCGTGGACGGCCACGTCGCGAAGCAATCCAACGACACGGAATATCCGCCATATGGTTGGCCCCAGGCGGAAAACAATTATGAAATTTTTCCCAATGAATGGAAACATTTTCAATCACCCACCCGCTTCAGAACAATATATGGGAATGTTGCGGATTTGGATGTTCTACATGCAGCGCATATGCAACACCACCAAACCCACCGGCATCTACAATAACAGGAGAACCAATATTTGTACAATCATACATAAATGCATATAATACAGCGTTTAATCAACCACGTAATCGCCAAAACGCTTTATATAATTATAACGTGTTTACTTATGGTAATGTAAATAGTAATTTTATACCTGGAACTTTTGGATATCGAGAAGAATATAATAATAATGGAGAGACATTTAGAGTGGGATACTTGATAGATGGCATTAATAATTATTTTGGAATTCCTTATTTATTTGTTTCAGCAGGCTCAGGAGGAGGTTCAGGTTTTATGTATTTAGATTGGATTATAGTTACTTATGGAGTGCCTTATGTTGTAGCTATATCTTAAAAAAATTGCTAAAAAACTAGCTGGAAGAGTTATATATCTGAGATGGAGAAGTAAAGTTAAAAAGGGCCGAACCAGAAGGACTATCAGTTGTGCCATATGGAATTATGGTTCCATTGGATTGTATCAGTATATCTCCTCCTGCAAGGGGTGCATAATGCTGGTATAGGTGAGTTTGATATGCTACTGTTCCCGTTGTGTTGGTCCATTGGAATACTGGTGAGTTTCCTGGTAGTACTGCTGCATATGTTCCTGGTGTATTCATTGCTGCTACGAAATTAGGTATCCATTTATCATATGTATAGAATCCTGCAATGTTTGCTGGGTTTATTTTATCTGCCTCTATTACATAATATGTTTGTCCATTTATTGTTACCTGTTGAACTGGCACCTGTCCTTTAATTACATAGAGATCCTGTAAGGGTACATATTGTTGATGATTCACTGGATCGGCTCTTCCCACCCATTGACTGTTCAACTGCTCCATCTGGTTATGGTTTTGAGCTATCGTGCCTGCGTATTGCCCGTCCCATATCGCGTCGCGTATCGTGGTTCCGTTGTCCAGCATCAAGTCGCCTGCGGGGTCTTGATGCCCGTTGTAGCTTACCGTTTGGCCGTTCGGCGCGAATCCTTGGTATCCGTTGGGGGTTCCCGCGTACTGCGCCTGGCGCTGGGCCGGAAGGAGGAGGGCCAGAACGGCGACTGCGGCCAGGGCGGCTGCGGCGAGGGCCGCGTACCTCACGGCCGGGCCCATGCCCGCCCAGACGGCCGGCCTTTAAAGCTTCACCCCGCCCTCCGCGGCGGGGCCCGGCGGATGGAGGTGCGGCCGCGGGGGAGCGCGTCGCGGAGGCCGCGCGGATGTCCCCATGGCTGAGGCGTGGGGCGGAGACCCGCGGGCCTCGTGGGCCCGTACTCCGTGGAGGCCCATGCGGGACGGCTCGGAGGCCCGCATGCCTTTCGGCGGTAGGGTTGCTCTGCGGATGGGGGTTAGGAGGCTTGGGCTGGAGTCCAGCCGCCTGGAGCCCCACGAGGGCGGGGTGAGGGAGGCCTACAGGCCGAAGAGGCCGCCGGCATTCGCGAGGGCCAAGGAGTACATACGGATCCTGTGAGGCGCGGCGGAGGGCGTCGAGAGGGCGGGACGGACGAGGCCCCGCCGGGATGAAACCCCTCTTTTTCCCCTCTGGCCGACCTCATAGGCCAATTTCCCGAGGCGGCTGGGCCATCCCAACGACTACCAGCGGCCCACCTCCAACCACCTCGTTACGGCGTCTGCAAGCCCGGCGTACGCCGCGCGTCCACTTTAAGCGTAGTTTTGTCCAAAGCGAATATATTGACGCATTGAGATGTGCGCGTGGAGATGAGGGTGAACCTCCTCGCCGTGCTCGGCTCCGATATAGGGCTTCTCGGCGAGATCGCCGCCGCGCGTATACTGTCGGGCGCCGCCCGCGGCGAGGCCGTCGCGATGCTCGTGGAGGGCTTGCTGACGTATATGAAGCTGCCGGACGCAGGTCCCCCTCCGACGGGATACAGGGGAAGGGGCCGCATCTCCGCCTTCGTCGACGGCAGGTGGCCTCTGCACAAGAGCTGGTTCGTGCCCACCCTGGGGCCAGACGGCTACAAGCTGCTCATAGACCCGCCCAGGGGCCTGGTCAGATACGTCGGGAGGGACGACGGGACCTTCGCGGCCATACTCAAGGCGGGCCTGGGCGAGCTGGTCAGCTACGTCGAGGAGGGCACCCCGCCGGAACACGTGGCGGGCCTCGACTTCGCCGATGAGGAGCGTCTGGCGGCTCGCAGGCTCTTCAAGCTGATCGACGGGCTGTCCGAGGAGGAGCAGATCGAAGTCCTGGAGACCCTGAGGCAGGTGGATCTCCTCTTCGAGAGGGACGGCCAGCTCTACCACGTCGAGGTCAAGACGGGCTTTCGCTTCAAGCCCTCTAAGCTGAGGCGCAAGCAGATGGTGCTAGAGGCCCGGCAGAAGGTGCTCGGGGCGCTTGGCCTGAGGCCCGCCTTGATCTATATAACGCCTCGAGACAATTGGGAGGTCGAGGTGAGGCTGGTGGAGACCTAGGCTATTTGCTCTTGAATTTCTTCAGGCGGAGGTTGCGGCTGCCGCAGCGCCTGCACTTGACGGCCTCCGGCGGGTTCTTGGCGCCGCAGTTCCTGCAGACCTTGTAGTTAAAGCGGTGCTCCAGCACTATCCTCAACTTCTCGGGGTCCAGCGTGATGGGCATGCCCCAGCCCTACGGGGCGTTTTTAAGCTTTTCTAGCCGCTCGTCGACCTCCGCCACGTCGATGGCCTTGACGGGGCAGGTCATCATGCCGCGCACGGCCTCAGGCAGGAGCTCGTCGGGCACGAGCCCCTCGTAGGGCGAGCCCGATCTGTACCGGGGATTCAGCTCGGCCTTCCCCTCATGCCCCTCGACGAAGACGTTGGGGGCCAGCACGTAGCAGAGCCCGCAGGCGAAGCACGCGGCGCCGTCTATGGAGACCCGCGCCGTCATCTGCGCACGTAGAACCTAGGCGGCTCTATCCTCTCGCTGTGGCATCTGGGGCATTTCGAGGGCTTCCTCAGCCTCTCGCGGCCTCTGAACTCGTAGCCGCAGTTCCGGCATCTGGCCGGCACCACGGCCAGCTTGAGGCCCTGCCTCTTGAGCGTCTTGGCCACGTGCTCCAGCTCGTCGTATATCTCAGACGGCGTCAGGTCGAGCCCGGCGGCCTCCCTTATTTGGAAGACGTCTAGGGGCTCCTGGGAGGACAGCAGAACTCTCGCTATCCTCTCTCTGCCGGTCAGGAACTCGGTCATTTAGTGGCTACGGCGCTCTGGAGCCACAGCAGCTTGTACTTGCCGGCGCTCTTCAGAATGGCGAACGTGAAGATGTGCTTGTCGGGGCTCTCGCCGTATTTGGCCTCAACCCTCAGGAATCTGGCCCTCTCCGGGGACTCGGCGGGGTCCACATTGGCGTCCAGGTAGGCCAAGTCCCTGGCCTCGAAGCCCGCGGACGCCAGCCTGCCTCTGGCGCAGTCGCCGAGCTGCGCCGGGCTGTCGGCGACGCAGGGATCCCTGTCGAACGCCTCCTTGGCCCTTCCATGCAGGAGGGATATTTCGGCGGACATACGTCCCCAAACCCCTAGGGTATTTAAATACTTCAAGCCGTCGGAGGTAGGGTTTTTAGCCGACGCCCGGGGCATGGTGCGTGAGGAGGCTTGCAAGGGCTGAGCCGTGAGGAGGCTGGGCGTGCCGAATTTTTAAACATGTGCGGTGTATTCTATCCATGTGTCTTGATCTAAGCATACCCGAGGGAGGTCCCGACACGGCCGCCGTGGCCCTTATACTCAACGGGAGGAGGTTCCTCCTGATAAAAAGGGTCGAGAGGCCGGGCGACCCGTGGTCGGGGCAGGTCGGCCTCCCGGGCGGCCACTGGAAGCCCGGCGAGAACCTCCTGGACACGGTCAGGAGAGAGGTGGCCGAGGAGGTCGGCATCAAGCTCGCCGACTCGTACTGGCGAGGCGTGATGGAGCCCGACTCCCCCATGAACGCCCCCAACCTCAAGGTATATCCATTCGTCTTCCAGCTGGATGAGGTGGGCGAGATTCGCCCCAACGACGAGGTGGCCGGATACAGGTGGACCGCCAGAGACGAGCTCAGGGAGGTTGAATGGCACGGCCGCCCCGCCTTCGAGGTAGGCGGCTGGATCGTGTGGGGCTTGACCTACCGATTTATAAGGCGGGCGATGGCTTGCGGCCTGATCTAAGACGCCTCCAGCCGGAGTTGAAATGGGGCACTTACTCCACGCCTCTCCGCCTCTTGATGCCGACAAGAGCGCAACGGCGAGGGTTGCGTAATCTATCTCCTTATAATTATACAATCCCTATCGTGGCGTCAAGTCCCGCCGCGTCTTTCCCATAGGCCGCTCCAGGGAAAGGGCTCACCGCCCCGTCTCCTCCAGCCACCTCGCGATGGCCTCTGCGAGCTCGGCATAGCGCATGAAGCCCTCCAGATGCCCCTCGTAGCACTCTATAATTATCTCGCCGTTCTTCATGCGGTGCACCCTCGGCCTCTTGCCCGTGAGGGCCTCAACTAGCGCCGAGAGCCTCTCGGCGTCCGCCTCCCTGCCTCCCGGCGCGTCGGCTCTGGCATAGGCGCGGCCCACGGCCTCGTTTTTGCCGTATCTGCCGAAGGTAATCGTGTAGTCGCGTCCTACGCCGTCCACCTCCGCCGTTATTTTGATCCTCAGGAGGGTTCTCCCGCCCTTCCCCTCATCGAATTGGGCCCCTCCGCCTACGACCTTCGCTAGGCGTCCATCAACCTCCCTCTCGAAGCCCTCCAGCCTTAGGGAGCCCCTCGCCCTCCCCTCCTCCACCACCTCCAAGGCCTTCTCGTGGACCTCCTTGCCCTCCTCCCCAGCCCTCTCTAATATATAGCCTACGAACTCGGCCGCGAGCCTCTGCCATTCTCCGGAGCCGTGTACGGAAAGCCAAGCGGCGCGCTCAAGGCCCTCCCTGAGGATCAAGACGTAGCCCTTCCTGCCGCCCCCCGGCATCCTCACCGTGAAGTGCCTGCCCTCCTCAAGCCCCGCCAGCCCACAGACGCCGCGTCCCGCAGATCTCGACCGCCGGGGACGCCCAGCTCCGCCTGTCCCCGGTCCTGCGTCTGGCGTTCCGCGAGGACGGCCTCTCGGGACTTGGCTGAGAAGTCATCTCGCCGTCGAGACGCGGCGGCCTCCCTCCTCTGCGTCGGCTTTAAGACATGCACAGCAGCGGCGTGTGGCTTCTTGCAGTTGCCGATCGTTGGGGCTCTACACCGGCGCCTCTTCTCCTAATTTTTTGAGTTCTTTTCTCAGCGCCTTATGCGCCGCGGGCCATATCCACGCCAGCGCAGATGCGGCGTCTAGCACCGCCGTCTCGGCTTCCCACGTGCGGATTTTCCACCTGGGGCTGTCTCTACAGCGCCTAGCCACATACAGCGCAGCCGCCAGCGCCTTAGCCAACGCGACCGCCGCCTTCCTAACGTCCACAGGACGCGGGGCCAGCCGCCTGAGCCTGGCGGCGAGGGCGAGGGGGTCTGAGAGGTTGCCTAGGAAGTACGTGTCGCGGGGGCGCCAGCCCAGCTTCAAGTAGAGCCTACGCCCGAGAAGCCAGAGGTAGCCGGAGAGCGGCCCGACCTGGACCTTCCCTACGTAGAGATACATGGCCTGTACCGGCAGTTTGGCCGTCTTTCTGGGCGGCGGCAACCCCTCAGCCGCCTTGCGGGACGCGGCGAGCCTCCGCCCCATGCGGCGGCTCCCCCCCCCCCCCGCCCCCCCCCCCCCCCTTAGGCGCCTTGCCCCTCTCGGTGCGGATCTCCAGCCTGCCGTCCGCCACCGCCTGTATCACCCTCGAATAAAGCCTGTGTTCGTAGATCAGGACGCGGTCGGCCAGG